>Ga0075418_10006666_pt1 | contig 13030 bp, 11 predicted proteins | sample SoiMetdeltSBSDD2_FD_81776 | JGI IMG/M metagenome (GOLD analysis project Ga0075418, IMG submission 81776) | Bulk soil microbial communities from a Populus tree surrounding site in Tennessee, USA - Soil MetaG P. deltoides SBSDD2 | ecosystem: Environmental > Terrestrial > Soil > Tree plantation...
CTGCGCGGCTTTCGCGATCTGCTCGGCAGTCGACGGCGGCAGATACGCCATGCTGTCGAACAGGCCGGTCCGGTGGCCGATGCTCATCATCAGCGCGAGCGAAGCGTCATTGATGATCTGGAACGTGCGCTCGCTGAAGCGTTCTGCGACAGACCCTTCCATCGTTGTCACTGTTGGCGTCATTCCTCTTCCTTCCCTTCCGGCTTCCTTCCGGCATGAAGATACGAAGAGCCGGCGCCGGCCGGCATGTGGAAGGCCTGTCGAACTGGTAAGGATTCGGTAAGGCGGCGTTACTTGCAGCCGTCGCCGGGCGTGATGACGCGAACGCGAGCCATCCGGTCGCCTTCCTGGATGCTGCCCACGACGTCCATGCCGTCCTTGCTGCCATCCTGGCAGACGGCGGCAAACACGGTGTAGTCGTGATCGAGCCGGGGGTTGTCGACCACGTTGATGAAAATCTGAGAGTCGCCGGTGTCGCGGCCCCTGATTGAAATACCAATCGTGCCGCGCCGATTCATCGCAAGGCTCAGTTCGTCTCGGCCGAACGGGCAGGCGCCGCAATACTCGTTCGCGTTCGGACTGCCGCCTTGGATCACGAAGTTCGGCACGATGCGATGGAACGTCAGCTCGTCGTAGTAACCCTGCTCGACGAGTCGCAGGAACCGCAGACGCGCGAGTGGAGCGTGATGGTTGAAGCGAATCTCGAACTTGTCGCCATTCTCCATTTCGACGAGCACCGAGGCAGGCTTCGTCAACTCGTTGATTGGCGGCGGCGCTGGCAGCACTCGGAGCGGCGGCTCGATCTGGACCGGTCTACCCGTCCAGGACGCGATCGCGTTCGCGGCGGCCTGAGCAACAACGAGATCCACATCCTTCAGAAGAGATGTCAGCAGCGGAACCTGATCCGCCGAGCCTAAACCTGCCAGGCGCGCGATGAGCGCCAGACGGACGTCGCGCGACGTCTCACATTGCTCCAGGCTGATCCTCTCCAACGCGTCGGCCAGCGCTCCGACGAGCGCAGGCGTGCTCTTCGCGTGCTCGAGCGCAAGAGCAGCGGCGCGGACGACTTGGTACGGCCGCACTTCGTGGCGGCCAACTTTTCGATTCCGCCGGTTGAGCGCCGCAATCAGGATCGCGTCGCTTTCCGAGCCGGTCCGCTGGCGCAACGGCATTAGGGCGGCTTCAACCACGTTGTCGTCGGGATCCTCGGCGAGCTTCGCGAGCGCTTGCTCGTCGCCAACGATCGCTGCCGCACGCGCGGCATAGAGCCGCACCTGCGATCGCTGGTGGGAGGCAAAGTGCGGGAGCCGTAACGCCGCTCGATCCGGTGCGCGCTTTGCCAGCGCGACGAGCGCATGCGCCTCGCGCTGCCATCCGCCGAGCGCCTGCACCGCCCTGGCTTCAGTGGTCAGACGATCGGTCACGTTTGGATCGTCGCGGCACACGTCGCCGAGCGCATCAATCGCGACCAATACGACGTGAAGATCTCGATCCTCCAGCCGCTGCACGATGGGATCGCAACCCTGGTCTGCTGCAGCGCGGCGGGCCCACGCCCGCACCGCTTCGATCCGAACCATGGGTGCAGTATCCGTCAACAGATCCTGGATGTACTTCGTCCTTTCGTGGTCGGCGACCACGCTGCCAGACCCTGATCCCGCCAAGGCCAGCACTGCGAGGCGGCGAACTTCCATGTCCCGAACCCGCAAGATCGATTGGAGCGTGACGTAATCGAGGCCTTGCGCCGCGATGAGGACAGCAACGGCGTTCCGCACTACCTCGCTGCGCTTCGGATCGATCTGTCTCGCAATCATTCTGACCCGCACGATCGTCTCGTCGTCGAGGCTGTGTATTTTGCGGTTCAGTCGCGCCAGCGACTCGAGACCTCGCAAGGCACCCACGTGTGGCTCGTCGTTCAACAATGGAAAGGGCGTTTCGAGAACGCGGCGGAGAAACGCCTCGGCTGTCGTCAACTGCGTCGGGATCGTAAACGGTAGCCGGCCAATCGATCGCGCGACATCGGCGAGCTGGACAGGCTGTTTGCTGTTGATCTCACGATCGCCTGCCGCGAGTAGCGCATCGAGCACCCCCTGCTCTTGCGCGCCAATCGCGACGCCTTCCAGTCGCGGCCCACGCAGCGACTGCGCGATGGCGTTTGCGGCCTCCGCCCGAGTCGCCGCCGGCGTGAGCAGCGGAAGCAAGTCGGTGATCACGTCGCGGCGTTCGAGCCTTCCAAGGGCTCGAATCGCCGCGTGTCGAATGCCGTCGTTGTCGCTTTCAGTGGCCAGAACAAGCACGCGCTCGTCGTCGATCGTGGGGACGCGCGCGTCTTCGATCGCGAGGATCAGAGGAAGGGTGATCGCGCCGACCGCAACCGGAGGGCGGCGTTGAGTGGCCGGCCGCGGCGGCAGTCGCTGCGCGCCCACGGCCGGCGCCGATAAACAGACGATGAGGCTCAGCCCGGCGAGGCGGGCGTGAATTACCCCACGTGTTTCTTCCGCCCCGAGAACTCCAGCATCTGCGTCGTCAGGTCCATCGGATAGGTGATCTTGACGTCCGAGATGGCGCCATCGTTTGACTTGATTGCGTCCAGCCTAGGTTGGACGAAGCCGGTATAGGACGGCATCTTGAGACGATCCACCCGCGCCACGACCTCGTCGCGAAGGCGGCTGTCGAAATGGACGCCGTAGGTCTCGAACAGCTTGACCGCCGCCTCGTAGTCACCTTCGGCTTTGATCCGCTGCACTTCGGCGAGCAGACGGCCGACACCCTCCTGAAACTGCTTGGCATCGACCATCACGAAGTACGTCTTGCCGTCGCGTTCACGGACGTCAATGGCTTTGGAGTTGGCCATGAGCCACCGCACGATCATCTGGCGGTTGCGCATGTGGTCTTCCTCGATCTGCGTGCCTTCGCGGATCCGGCGAAGCTGGACGAGCGCATTTCTCGTGTAGGCCTCGTACTCGGACTGAACGATCTCGTGCTGATCCTTGGCCTCGACGAGGCCCAGCTCGGCGAGACGAGGATTCGGCAGGAAGTACAACGCCACAAGGTCGGCCCGCGATTCCTCGAGCGCCGAATACTGCTCCTTCAACACCGTCTGGGGGTTGCCCTTCAACTTCTCGGCAACCTTTCCCGACGCGTGGCCGATCACTTCGTGCATGTTGGTCGTGAGCTCGCCCGCCAGGGTGCTCCACTTCTCGGCGCGCGCCGCCTCTTCGGGCGTCCAGGCAAACTCGCGGCGGAACTCGGCGGTCGTCGAACGATCGTAGGCTTCGTTCACGTTCGAGAGGGAAACCGATTTGCTGCCGTACTTCTCGCGGATCACCTGATCGTTCGGGAGGTTGATGCCTACTGGCGTGATCGGACCCGAATCTCCGGTCTCGACCACGACATCGATGGCATTGGCCGAGATGCCCGTGACGCCCTGCTTGCGGTACACGGGATCCCAAGGCATGCGATCCTCGAACCACTGGGCATCCGCGGCGAGCTTGCGGATCTCTGCGGTCTTCACCGGATCGACGTAAAACACGAGCGCTTCCCACGAGCCTTTCATGCCGCGGGCGTCCATGTAGACCTCGATGAAGCCGTTGATCGTGTCGACCGGAGACTCCTTGTCCTGGACCCATGCGATGTCGTACGCGACGCGATCGGGCGTCTCGCCGGTCTGGTAGAACTTGACCAGCGCCTTCAGCGCTTTCGCCATCGGCTCGGTCGCAAACGGGACCGCGGCTTCGAGGTGCTGGATGATCTGCCGAATCTGTCCGTCGTACTTCCCACCGACTCGATACACTTCTTCGCTAATCTTTCCGTTGCGCTTCACGACCCGCGAGTTCAACGGATACTTCTCGTCAAACCCCGCCAGGTCCTTCATCGTGACGTCGACGTAGAGATTGTTGGCGCTGGCCTCGATGATGTCCTTCGACTTCCCCGGCGTTTTGTTGGTCACAATCGGGTCGACGTTTGGATCGAAGAAGAGCGGACGGAGCCGTTCGAGCATGGCGGTCAGCGACTCGCCATCGCGAAGCGGAAACGATGCGCCTGCTTTCTGCGAAGCCTCCGCCGCGGCAGCAAATGCCTCCGGCGTGCACTTCATCACGAACTTGCGCGCGGTCAGGTTGTTGTATGGACCGGTGTTGATCCAGAAGAGCTTGGTATAGCGCTGGATCTCCGACAGCGTGTCGGCGGCAACCCCCTGTGGATGCGTGACGATCTCTTCGAGCACCTGGCGCATCTCGAGGTTGTGCGCGTAGCGCTGGTCGTAAAAGATGTCCCGTCCCGCTAAAGCCGCCTGGTACAAGTGCCAAATGAGCGTTTTTTCACGAAGCGACAGCTTGTCGAAGCCGTCTGCGTACAACTGCACCACCGCCGCGTCATCGACGCGCTCGAGGAGATACTTCCGATCCGCGGGGGCTGGGGCTACCTTGCTGCTGTCGGCGGCAGGCGTGTTGCTGCCCATGCTGCACCCTGTCGACACGGCCATTACTGCTCCTATCAAACTGACAAGAACTTTCATTCTCATGGGATGTGTATTACTCGTTGGATTGGCCCGGCTGGCAAAGGCCTTCCAATCAGGATAACTCGACTACTTGCGCGTGCCGCGGCATCATCGTCTTCCACCCCAGCTTTTCCTGAATAGCTGACTGAAGCGCCTGCATCGCGACGACCTCGCCGTGCACGAGAAACGTCATTTGCGGGGGGCGGTTGAAACCACCGAGCCAGCGGAGCACCTCCTGGGAGTCTGCGTGCGCCGACATGGAATCGATCTTCTCCACGTGCGCCTGGACGGGGATGATCTGGCCGTGAATCTTTACCTCGTGCGCACCGTCAACCATGAGCCGGCCGCGAGTGCCCTCTGCCTGGAACCCCACGAAGAGCACCGTGTTTCGTGGATCGGGCAGCGCTGCCTTGAGGTGATGCAGCACGCGGCCACCGGTTGCCATTCCGCTCGATGAGATCACGATCGCCGGCATCTTCGACTGGGTGAGCTGCTTTGATTCCTCGCCGGAGGCGATCGTTCTGAAGCGCTCGGTGCAGAACACGGCCAGTTGCCGTTCGCGCCGCGCATGCTCGCGCCGTTCCTCGCGCGGCTCGTTGCGGTCGGCGCGCCCGTGCGGGGCCTTCTGATCCTCCTCTTCGGGGCGCATGTCAGGATCCAGCTCCTGAATGCGCTCCGTATACCGAGCCAGGGCTTCGGTTGCCATCGGGCTATCCACGAACACGGGCAGCGACGGAATCCGGCGCGCATCCTCGAGCCGTTTAATCCAGTAGAGCAGCTCTTCGACGCGGCCGATCGCAAATGCCGGAATGATGACCTTCCCTCCGCGCTCAGCTGTCGCCGTGATGACCTGCGCCAACCGATTTCCGTCGTCATCTTTCTCGTGCACACGGTTGCCGTAGGTCGATTCGACCAGCAAGTAGTCGGCCTCGTCCACGAACGTGGGGTCGGGGAGCACGGGCCGGCCGAAACGGCCAAGATCCCCGCCGAACAGTATCGTTTTGCCGCCCGTTCGTATGCGTGCGTAGGAGGAGCCGAGAAGATGTCCCGCGTTGATGAAATCCACTTCAACGCCGTCCGCGAGTGGCATGGGGCGGTCGTAGCCGACCGGCTGCAGGTGGGACAGCGCACGGAAGGCTTCCGCTTCCGTGTAAAGCGGCAGCGCCGGCGCGTGCTTCGAGAACGAATGCCGGTTCGCGTTCGCTGCGTCCTCTTCCTGGATGTGTCCGGAGTCAGGCAGCACGATGCTGCAGAGATCCTTGGTGCCGGCAGTGCAGAAAACGCGTCCGGCGAAGCCCTGCGCCACCAGGCGCGGCAGGTATCCGCAGTGATCGAGGTGCGCGTGCGTCAAGACCGCCGCGTCGATCTCTGAGGGTTTGACTGGCAGGGTCTGCCAATTGCGCTCTCGCAGCTCTTTCAGACCCTGAAACAGACCGCAATCAATCAAGATCTTCGCGGTGCCGGTATCGAGCAAGTACTTGGATCCGGTTACCGTCTGTGCCGCACCGAGAAACGTTAGCGTCATCATGATGTGTGTCGATGTAGCGTCACGCAAACACGGCCACTTGCCCGCCGGTATGCCAGAACAACACGGTCTCGTCGCGGTGGAACTCGCCGCGCTTCACGTACGCGATCAATCCCGCCATCGCCTTGGCGGTGTACGTTGGATCCAGCACGATCGCTTCCGTCCGGGCGAGCAGATCGAGCGCTGCGCGTGACTCGGCGGTCGGGATGCCGTACCCCTCGCCGACAAACCTGTCGTCCACGACCACTGTGTCGCCCGAGAACCGCTCACCAGCGATCCCGATGCGGTCGGCAAGGCCGCTGAGCAACGTGCGGATGTCGGCGCTCAGGGCGTCACTGGTTTCGTCGGCGCTGATCCCCACGACGCGGGTGCGAATGCCAGCCAGCGCGCAGCCAGCAACGAGCCCCGCTTGCGTGCCACCTGAAGATGACGAGTGAACGATCACGTCCGGCGGAGAGATCTGGTCGAGCAACTCGGTGATGGCATGCGCAAAGGCTGCCGCACCGAGCGGCGTGGATGCGCCAATCGGGATCACGTAAGGCCGCCGGCCGACCTGGCGCTCACGGTCCGCAGCAGCCTCCATTGCCGGTGTTCTGTCGGCGCGGTTTGGCACGTACTGAACGTCAGCTCCAAACAACCCATCGAGCAACGCGTTGGCGGTGAGCCGGTCCGGCGGGGTGCCGTTGACGACAACAATGCACCTCAATCCAAGTTTTGCCGCCGCGGCCGCCGTCACCCGCGCGTGATTCGATTGCACGCCCCCTGCGGTAATGAGCGTATCGGCGTGCTGTGCCAGCGCGTCCGCTGCGACAAGGCGGATCTTGCGAACTTTGTTCCCGCCGAACGCAAAGCCGATGGTGTCGTCCCTCTTGGCGAGGAGCCGCGGCCCGCCGCCAAGTGCCGAGCGCAGCCGCGCCAGTTCTTCGACCGGCGTGGGATCGGGAGCGAACGGAATGGAGGGAATTGACGCAAGCGCGCCGAACACCCAGTTACTATAGTGGAGGTTCCCGGGTTCCCAAGGTTCCCCGTTCCCAGGTTCCTGGCTTCCAGGTTCGGCGGTTTCTTGAGCGCCTTTAGAACCAAAGAACCGAGAACCAGGGAACCTGGAACCCCGGAACCTGGGAACGACATTAGGTACATGAGCATCCTTCTGGAACGCCTTCAAACTCAACCCGCCGTTATCACTGCCGAACTCAGACCTCCTCGCGCAGAGCTCGCAACGTCGGCGAGCATGGACGCGTGGATCGACACCTATCACGCTGTGAAGAGCCTCACGCGGGGCGGTACGTCCGTGTTCCTGACCGACAGCGCCGTCGGCCTGAAGGAGGAGGACAACCTTCGGCACCTGGTCAACAACATGGGAAGCGATGTGCCGCGGTCGAACATCACACCCTTTCTGACGACGAAGCATTCGCTCGAGCATTGCCTGTCGTATGCGGATCGCGCCTATCAGCATGGGTTTGAAACGCTCGTCGTGCTCGGAGGGGACAAGAGCGTAGGGCCGCCTCGGTGCGTCAGCCATGCCTGGCAGCTCCGTGAGCACATCCGCGAGCACCGGCCGGAGCTCGCACTCGGCGGGTGGGCCAACCCTCACGCCGCCCCGTCGCAACAGGTGGGGCACCTGCTCGACGATCATGTCAATGCCGAGTTCTTTCTGACGCAGATCGTGTCGCATCACAGCCGGCCGGCGGTCGATCGATTTCTGAACGAGAGCGACCGGCGCGGAATGACGATGCCCGGGCTGTTCGGGATTTTCTATTACCGCTCGGCCAACCCGAAGACACTGGAGATTCTCAAAGGCTTTCTGCCGGTGCCCGTCATGGCACTGACCGAGGAATTCGCAGCAGGCGCAAGCGCCGATGAGATTTGTGCGCGGTCGATACGCGAGCTGTCGTCGGCCGGCGTCCGCCACTTCTACATCAGTAACCTCCCGGTCGGAAAGGCGGCGCTGACGCTGAACCGGGTGTTGCGGCTCGTGAATCAGTCGCCGCTCGAGCCGCGGAACTGATCGGCCTCGTCGGCAAAGAGCACATTGAAGCTTGTCAGCGAGCCGTAGCATCCGCTGATGTAGCTTTGCAGCTTGACCTTCACGTCCTCCGGCAGGTCCATGCTGTTGATCTGCTGCTCGAGCGTCCGGAGCCGGTTGCGGATCATCACGACCTTGTGAAAGAAGGTCTCGATCGGCCAGGTCTTGTCCTGCGACGCATTTCCTGGTTTCAAGACGAGCGTTCCGCCGCGCCAGCGTTCCGCAGGCGGCACCGCAGTCACGCCCGCTTCCTCGCGGAGAATCCGGCGAAGCAGCATCTCGAGATCGGCCTGATCGCCGGCAATGCTCATGGGAGGCGCAATCCTTTCACGATCGCTCACGAGAGGGAAGACGTCGCGCGCAGGCTTCGGCGCACGCACCGCGGCAGGACGGGCATCGCTGACGCCAGAGCTGCGCGACACTGGCTCCTGGCGCGGGCCTCCCCTGTAGTTGTGTTCGCTCGAACAATACCCGCAGGCCACACGAATCGGCACGCCATTCGGGTCGGCGGCAATCACGGTATGCATGCGATCGAGCTTGCACGCTCGACAATAATCCTCGATTGAATCCCCTGCACGGCTCACGACTCAGGATTCTACTCCCCTCGCCTCGGCCGGCGGATAGCGGCAATTCACAGTTTCAGACTTTCGCGACTCAAGATCGATAATCAACACATGGCTGGATTCATCGATTCTGTCCCCTTGTCGGGCATCATTCGCATCCGCGACATGATGTACAGCGTCAAGGATCCCTTCCGTCTCGATCAAGGGGACGTCAGCTTCGACGCGCCGCGGACGGTGAAGGACGCACTGCGACGCGCCATCGACGAGAACCGCACCCACTACGTGCAAACCACTGGCGTGCCGAGATTGTTGGAGCTCGTCGCGGGCAAGCTGCAGAGCAAGAATGGTATTCCCGTCGAGTCCGCGGAAGAGGTAATGGCCACCACAGGCGGAATCCATGCCCTCTTCATCCTGTGCCACGCACTCCTCGAGCCGGGTGACGAGGTGATCGTTCCGGATCCCGAGTGGCCTCCGGCGATGGGCAACATCAAGCTCGCACGAGGCGTGGTCGTGCCCTGCCCGCTCCGCGAACGTCTCGGGTGGCGGTGGGATCTTGACGAGCTCGAATCGAAGATTACATCCAAGACAAAAGCGATTTACGTCAACTCTCCTCACAACCCGACGGGCGGCGTCCTGACGCGAGCCGACATCGAAGGCATCGCCGCGCTCGCGGACAAGCACGGGATCTGGATCATCTCGGACGAAGCGTACGAGGACGTGATCTACGACGGCACGCAGCATGTCAGCCCGGCGTCGATCCCGGGCCTCTACGAACGCACGATCCCGTTCTACACGATGAGCAAGACGTACGCGATCACTGGCCTCCGGCTTGGCTACGTCGCGGTGAAAGATGCCGTGCTGCGCGATCGCATGAAGAAAGTGTTGTTCTACACCGCAAGCAACATCTCGTCGATCGTCCAGTACGGTGGGATCGGCGCGCTCGAGGGATCGCAGGAGTGCATCGAGGCGTTCAGAACAGAGCTGCAGGCGCGGCGCGATCTCTTTTACGCGAGTATTCTGCAGCACGCGGCGGACGTCTTCAGCGGTGAGCCGCCAAAGGGCGCTTTCTACGCGTTTCTGCGCATCGCGGACTCGTGGCGTCCGCGATCCGATCGCGCGGCCCAATCCGTATCGTGGTCGCTCGCGCAGGAGCTGATTGAACGCGGCCGGATTGGCTGCGTCCCGGGCGCCGATTTCGGCGCCAACGGCGAGGGCTACGTGCGATTCTGCTTCGCGCGGGATCGCCGCGAGCTTACCGGCGCCCTCGAGTCTATGAAGGCTTTATTTGCGGCGGTCTAGAGCCGGGTGCTTGTTGCGCGAGCGCCTGGGGGCTGTTGACGCTGTTGCGGACACGCTCGAGGAACAGGTCCAGGTCGAGCGGCTTGTAGATGACGACAATCCCCGCGCACTCGCGAATCTCAGGATGAGCTGTGATGATCATCGCGTGCGTGTGGTCCATCAGCCCGCGACGCTTCGCCTCTTCGATCATCCACGCGCCAGTCCCGCTCGGCATCGCATAGTCGCTGAGCACGAGCTCATACTCGTGCTGAGCCAAGAGCCGCAGGCCCTCGTGGGCGCTTGCTGCCTCATCCACCTCGTAGCCTTCGATCTCGAGCGCAGTCCTCACCATCCGCCGCACATCGTCCTGATCCTCGACGACGAGGATTCGAGCACACGGATTTTCGGACGCTCCAGCAGTACCACTGTCGGTATCGTGACGGGTACCTCTTGAAGTCCGCTTCTGTGCTCGTCTTGATCCGTTCCGCGATTTTGCCCCGGATTCCATGGTTTTGCGGCCCGCATCCGCTTGCAAACGTCGACGATGGATGACACGCCGACAGGGTTCCCATGGCGGTGCGCAGCAATGTTCTTGCCCGTGCAGTTAGTGAGCCGTTACACGACAACGGATCTCGCGGGAAACCTGTACTGTTCAGTTCTTGACGCGCTCACCTCAGCCGGACTCGATCAGCGAACATGACGTCCGCCGTCAACGCGAATGGTTTCGCCGGTCACGAACCCGGACTCCAGCAGGAACAAAACGGCCCTGAAGATCTCTGTTTCACCACCCCATCGGCCGAGCGGTGTCGCGCTCTCGACTGTTTTCAACTCTTCATCCGTGGTGCCCTCGGGCGCGAGGATCGGTCCGGGCGCGATTGCGTTCACCAGAATCTGCTCCTCGGCGAGCTCGAGCGCCAGGGCTTCCGTGAGACCGATCACGCCGCGCTTGGCAACGAAGTACGGAAGGTAGCCTTTGTATCGAGGACGTCCACTGGCCGCCACCCAGTCGGTAAAGTTGACGATGCGCCCGCCGCCGGCGCGGCGCAGGTGCGGCACCGCCGCGCGCGAGCAGAGAAATGCTGCCTTGAGATCAACCGCCAGCGCGGCGTCCCAACCGCTTTCATCAAGCAGATCTAGATCCGTCCGCCGGTACAGCGACGCCATGTTGATCAGCACGTCGAGTCGCCCGAGTGCCGCGGCGGCACTGTCAACAAGCGGCGCGCACGCATCGCCTCGCGACAGATCTGCTTGAAAAACGAACGCCCGACGGCCAAGCTTCTGGACGACGGCCGCCGTCTCCTCGGCTTCGGCGCGAGAACGGTTGTAGCAAAGCGCCACGTCCATGCCCCGGCCGGCGAGCCCCTCAGCGACCACCGCACCGATACGCTTGCCGCCGGTGATGAGTACCGCTTTGTCTGAGAGGTTCATGGGCGCTATCCGCTCGCGCTATCCGCTTTCTGCTGCGCGCATAATCCGCGTTTACGCTTCGATGCTGCCGATCAGGACGATCCCAAACTTCAACGTCCCTGCGGGTTTGGCATCACGAACGATCGGGATTTCCATGACGATGGCCTGGTGACCCAGGCTCGTCTTGTGAATTGAGTGTGCGGCGGCGGTTGCCACAGGCGGGTCGATGCTCCACACGCCTGGATGCGAACCGCCGATCGACGCCTTCGACAGGTCGATCGTTCCGTCGTGTCCGGTGGCCTTGGGATCCTTGTCCTGCGCCGCCGGACTCAACAAAAGGAACGCGCGGAACGGCGACACGCCGAGATGGTCGCCGTTGTCAGGCTGAATACCGTACCGCAGCGTGTAGAGACCGGGCTTCAGGATCTTGGCGCGGATGTCGCGGTAGTCGGTCGAAATGTTCACCGCGCCGACGAGTGTTCCTTCCTCGACATCATCCCAGCTTGGCGTGGCCGAACCCGCCTTCATTGGCAGCGATTCGACAAACCAGAAGTCCAGCGTGACCGGACCCTTTGCCACCGTCACGCGGACGCCTGACTTCGCCAGCCGCGCCGCAACCGGCGGAGCGAGACCGGCGGGCACCGGCGCGGCATTTGGCGCCGCCGTCAGCGGCGCGCCGGTTTGTGTGGAAAGAAGACTGAGAGAAAGAATCGACCAGAGAACAGCCAGAGGTGTGGTGCGTCTCATGCGGGGAGATCGGAAGTTCGGAGGACCGGAAGTCCGGAAGCTCGTGTTGCCGAACGTTCAGCGTCCGAGGCTTCCGGTCTTCCGACCTTCTGAAGTTACTGCGTAACGGTGAAGGTGCCGACGAACGAGGACTTGCGATCGTACTGCGTCCACTGCGATCCGAACTCCGATCCGGACCACTGCTGCGCACGCGTCAGACCGGGCCTGCTGCCTTCGGTTCGCGACAGCGTGTTGAACCAGCGCGTCGCGCCGCACGTATTCGGGTGCTCGAACTCGGTCGCCACGTCGAGGCTGGCAGCTCCGGCCGAAACGCTCATCCCGTCCTTGTCCTTCTTGAACGCGATTGGAACCGTCTTGGTCGAGATCACATCGCCCAACGCGGCCGGTGCGAGCGACTTGGCGAGCGAGATCAGCGCACGCTGCTGGGCCTGGGTCGCGCGGCTGTCCACCATCACGACCGATTTGATCGACTTCGGCGCGGGCGCGCCGAACTCATGCATGCTCAAATGACGATCGCCGGACACGACGGCGACGATGGCCAGCCCATCGAGCGAGACCCCGTTCATCGCGCCGCGCGAGACGCGCCAGGCCATGATGGCTTCCTTGCCGGAAACCTCGCCTTCACTTCCCATGATGCACGGACCGGTAAACACTTCCGCGGTCCTGGCTTCGACGTAGTCGCCGGTTACCAGCGGATCGGCCGCCCTGACGGTGGCACTGAAGACCAGACCCGCCGCCGCGATCACGCCAACAATGGCCGATGCCTGTCTCATAGCAATAACCTCTGAGCCCGATTATAACCGGCAGTTAGTGCTCACAGCATTTACGGCCGTGCACGCAATCTCGTGCATTGACGGGATGGCCGTCAGGCCCAAACGCCTTCTGCGTGCACTCACACCAAAACGACGTTCCTCCCAGCGCATCGTCAATATCCTGCACGACCGTGCTGCCAACGAGCACGAACATACCCTTGTGGCGCAGGTTGGAGC
>Ga0075418_10006667_pt1 | contig 13023 bp, 8 predicted proteins | sample SoiMetdeltSBSDD2_FD_81776 | JGI IMG/M metagenome (GOLD analysis project Ga0075418, IMG submission 81776) | Bulk soil microbial communities from a Populus tree surrounding site in Tennessee, USA - Soil MetaG P. deltoides SBSDD2 | ecosystem: Environmental > Terrestrial > Soil > Tree plantation...
CCTCGGCGCCGCCATCAAGATGCGGCGCCACAGCCTGGCGGGGTACTCCGATACCGGTCTCGGCGTGGATGCCGGCGTGCTCCTCCGCCCGGCGCTGCTCGTCGGGAGCCGCGCTCCCTGGGCCCACCGGCTGGGTCTCGGCTGCACCATCCAGAACGCGGTGCAACCGGCGCTGCGCCTCGACCAGACGAGCGTGGAGGAACCACCGACGCTTCGCACCGGCGCCAGTTACTGGCTGCCCTTCGGGCGCGCCAACCTCCTCTGGGTGGCGGACATCGAGAAGACCGAGGGCATGGACCTCCGGGCCCATGCGGGCATGGAAGCGCGGGTGCACTCGGTGCTGTCGTTGCGTCTCGGGATGAACGACGACAAGCTGGCGGCGGGCACCGGCGTCACCTGGCGCGACTTCTCCTTCGACTACGTCTACGAGAACAACGACATCGAACCGGTGCACCGCTTCGGCGCCGCCTTCCGCTTCGGTCTTTCTGTGGAGGAGAGCCGGCAAGCAGCGCTGGCGGCGCAAGAAGCGGCGCTGGCTGCGCGGCTCGCCGAGGAGTTCCGCAAGCGCCAGGCGCAGCAGGTGGAAGCGCTGCTGCACGAAGCGGCGGCGTTGCAGCGGGAACAGAAGCTCGACGCCGCTCTGGAGCTCGTGACCACGGTGCGTGTCCTGGCCCCGGAGGACGAGCGCAGCCGGCAGCTCGAGGCGGCCCTGCTCGCCGCCAAGGCGCAGCAACTCGAGAGCAGCGGCGCCTTCGCCGACGCGGTTCTCCTCTGGGGTCAGATCCTCGTCCTCGCCCCGGGGGACTCTGCCGCCAAGGCCGGACAGGCCCGCTGCCAGAAGCGGAGCGATGAGCGCGCCGCGCGGTCGCAGAAGATTCGTCAGGAGTTCGCCCACGCCATGGAAGCCTTCATGGCGGAAGACTTCGCCACCGCGCGCCAGGGCTTCCTCCGCGTTCTCGAGCTCAACCCGGGCGACGCGGAAGCGTACGAGATGCTGGATCGCACCGAGAAGGCCAGCACCCGGCGGACGCAGAACAGCCTGCAGCTCGCCGAGCGACTCCTCGCCGACGGCGTCCTCGACGAGGCGGGCCGCCTGCTCGACCAAGCCCGCGCCCTGGATCCGAATGCACCGGGATTGGAAGTGCTCGCGGCGCGTCTCCGGGTCGCGAGCCAGGCGCAGGCGGCGCACACCAACACGCCCGCCCACAACGGCAACACCGCCACGACGAGCGCGGCGTCGCAGCCGACGCCGCTCACGCCGGAGCGCCGTCAAGAGCTCGACGACCTCTACCGTCGCGGCGTCGCTGCCTTGCAAGAGGGACGCACCGAGGACGCGGTGCGCTACTGGGAGCTGGTGTGGTCCTTCGCGCCGGACTTCGAGCGCGTGCGGGAGCATCTGAAGCGCGAGTACATGACCTGGGGCCTCGAGCAGTTCGCCCGCGGCTCCCTCGAGGCCGCCATCGAGCAGTGGCAGAAGGCGCTCCGCGTCGACCCCACCGACCAGCGCGCCCTCGCCTACCTGCAGCGGGCGCAGGAGCAGCTGTCGCGCACGCGGCAGATCCTCGGACCGGGAGATTGAGGAGCATGGTGATGGCCGCAGCCGACACCACACGCAGCGCTCCGCCGGCAGCTCCCGGTGCCGTGCCGACGCGGGCCGCTACGCCGGCCGCTGCGGTGCCCCCCCTGCGGCGGCGCCAGCGTCGCTTCTTCAGCATCCGCCTCATCGTCACCGGCGTCGCCGTGGCGTTGGTGGCCGGTGGCGTCCTCGGCGTCGGCTGGGTGGGCGAGCGGCACGTGCGCAGCGTCCTCAGCACCGAGATGGAGGCGCGCCTGTTGATGACGGCGCGCAACCTGGCGCGGCTTTCCGCCGGCGCCCTGCTGAGCGACTTCCCCGAGCTCGTCCTGCATCCGGCGGTGCGGGAAATCCAAGAAGATCACCCGGAGTTCGCCTTCGTCGTCGTCGTCGACCACGAACAACACGTCCAGGGCCACGCCGATGCCCGGACCCTGGACCAGAACTACACCCCGCCTCCGGACCTGCAGCCCCTGGTGCCGCGGAACCGGCTGGCGGCGGGCGAAGCCATCCTCGGCAACGACGCCACCTTGGTGGCCCGCGTGCCGGTGCAGCACCCGAGCGGCGGCGCCATCGGCACGGTCTTCGTCGCCTTGCAGCGCCAGTATCTGGAGGCGGAGGCGACCGCGGCCCGCGAGGAGCAGGGCGTCGTGCTCATGGGGCTCCTCGGCCTGGCGGTGGCCAGCGCTCTGCTGGTCATGACCGTGCTGCTGCGGCCCATCGACCGCTTGCGCGACGGGCTGGAGCGCATCGGCCGCGGCGACCTCGGTACCCCCATCGTGCTGCGCGATCGTACCGAGTTCCAGTTGCTCGCCGATGCAGTCAACTCCATGGCGGCGGAGCTGCAGCGGGCGCAGGGACAGATGATGGAAAAGGAGCGCCTCAAGCACGAGATGGAGCTGGCGCGGCAGATCCAGAGCTCGCTGCTGCCGGCGCACTCCAGCCTGGTCGGCGACTTCGAGGTCCTCGGCGTGCACCAGGCTGCCGCCGAGGTGGGGGGCGACTACTTCGACGTCCTCGAGCTGCCCGATGGGCGCGTCGGCATCGCCATCGCCGACGTCTCTGGCAAGGGCCTCGCCGGCTGCCTGGTCATGTCCATGGTGGCGGTCTTGCTGCGCTCGCTGCGGCGCTCGCATCGCACCCCGTCGGCACTGCTCGCGGCGCTGGACGATCAGCTCGCCGGCAACCTCCGCCCCGGCGTCTTCGTCACCATGTTCTACGGCATCCTGGATCCCCGGAGCGGCAGGCTCAGCTATGCCTCGGCAGGACACAGCCCGGTGCTGGTGCATCGCGCCGCGACGCAGCAGATCGAATGGCACTACACCGAAGCCATCCCGATCGGCGCGGTGCGCGGGGCGCTGCGCGAGACGCTGCGGGACTACGAGCTCGAGCTCCTGGCCGGCGACACGCTGGTGCAGTTCACCGACGGCATCAACGAAGCCTGGGAACCGCAAACGCGCCAGCAGTTCGGCTTCGGTCGCCTGGAGCAGGTGGTGAAGAACGCCGCCGCCGGCGGCAGCCGCGCCGTGATCGCCGCCGTGCGCCGGGCCATTGCGCAATGGACGCAGGAGGCGCCGCGCCTGGACGACGAGACTCTGGTGGTGGTGCATCGCCTGCCGGCCAGCACCGCGGCGGCAGCGGGTACCGCTGGGGCGCTCGCCGGCCGCGCGGTGCCCGGCGCCACCGAGGTGCTCGGCGAGCGCGCTTGGAACCAGCGGCACACCGGCCGCCACTTGGCGCTGCCCCTTGACCCCCATGCGCTGCGCGGCTTGCGCGGCTGGCTCGCCGGCTGCCCGCAGCTGGCCGCACTCCCGGAAGCGGAGGCGGTGCTCCTCGAGCACGCCCTGCACGAGCTCTGCGCCAACGTCATCGAGCACGGTTACCGCGGCCACCCGCGCCCCGATCCCACCGTGAGCCTCGATCTGTGGTGGATCCCCGAGCTGGACCTGTGGAGCGGCCAGCAGCCGCGGGACCCGCAGCGCGCCGCCGCCGCCGGCGAGCAGTGGACGAACCTGCAGCGCGGCGCCTTTCTCCTCCGCGACAGCGGCCGGTCGTTCTCCCCGCTGTCGCGGAAGGAGTCCGACCTCGACGACCCCGAGGTGCGCAAGCGCGGGCGCGGTTTGGGTCTCCGCATCATCCAGGAGGTCATGCACCCGGTGCTCTACCTGGAGTCGACGGTGCAGGGAAACATCACGGTCATGCGTTTCGATCCGGTGGAACAGAGCACAGAGAAGGAGGTTCGGCATGTCTCGACCAGACGGTAGCTCCGGGGGACAGCGCCCGGTTGGACCGAGATCCCTCGGCGGGCACTCCCGCGATTCCTTGCCCAGCCTGGGGGATTTCAGGATCACCGACGGACCGCGCCGCGGCTCCTTGGTGGTCCTGCAGCTGACCGGGCGGCTCGATGGCCGCGCCGCGCAGCTCCTGCAACAACGCTGCAACGAAGTGCGGACGCAGGGCGTGCAGCACCTGGCGCTCGAGCTGAGCGGCATCACCTTCCTGGCCTCCAGCGGTCTCGGCGTCTTCCTGGCCGAAACCGAAGAGTTCAAGGAAAGCGGCGGCAGCCTGCACCTGGTGGCGGCTTCCTCCGTCGTGGCCTCGGTGGTCAACCTGCTGAACGTGGGGCGTTTCCTCTCCCTCGTTCCGTCGGTGGACGATCTCGTGGTGAAGAACTCTCGCTGAGTCGAGAGCGCCGCTCGAGGAGGGTTCATGGCGCGCAAGACGCAGGAGTTGCCCAAGCCCGAACTGGCGGCGCAGCCCCAGGGCGGGCGGCAGTCCCGGGCGCCGGCCGGGACGGGAGCGGAGCGCGGCAGCGGCAGCGAGCTGCAGCGGCACAGCCTGCTCTCGTTCTTCGAGCTGAGCAAGGAGCTGGACTACTCGCTCAACATCTACGACTTCGCCGACCGGGCCCTGTTCAACTTCATGGGCCACCTGGGCACGCCGCACTCGGCGCTCTGGCTCCTACCCCCCGACGATCCGGCAGGTCTGGTGCTGGTGCGCAGTCACGGCCTCCCGGAGAGCGTGGCGCGGCAGATCGGGGCGCAGTGCATGGAGACTCTGGTGGATCTCCTCTTGCGCGACCGGCGCATTCAGTTGCGCGACGACCTGCACCGCATCTTCACGGCGGACGAGATGGAGCTGCTCCGTTCCCGCGGGCTCTCGCTCTTCGCGCCGCTGCTGGCGCCGGACCGGCTGCTCGGCATCATCGCCCTGGGCACGCGGCCGGGCGACCGCGTGGATCCCTTCGAGATCGAGGTACTGCAGGCGTCGGTGGAGTTCTTCGCCGTGGCGCTGCAGAACTCCATCTTCTACCACGAGCTGCAGGAGAGCGTGCGGGAGCTGCGGCAGGCCAACGAGAACCTGCAGGAGCTGGACCGGGCGAAGAACGAGTTCGTGAGCACCATGCACCACGAGCTGCGCACGCCGGTGACGGTGATGCAGATGTACGCCGAGAGCCTGCTGGAGGAGCTGCCCGAGAACAGCAGCCAGCGCGCGCATCTGAAGGTGGTGCTCAAGCAGACGGAGAAGTTGAAGAAGATGCTGGAGAACCTGCTCGACTTCTCCGGCTTGTCCGGGAACCGCCTCGAGGTGCACTGCCAGGCCGGGGACCTGGGACTGGCGCTACAGCAGTACTACGACAACCGCCGCAACGGCGTGGCGATGACGCTCCACGACTTCCGTCTCGCCCTCCCCGACGGCCTGCCGCCCGTGCGGTTCGAGGAACGCCGTCTGCGCCAGGTCCTGGACATCCTGCTGGACAACGCCTTGCGCTTCACGCCCCAGGGCTGCCACATCGTCCTGCGCGCCGCCGGCGACGACACCGTGGGCTCGCCCCGCGTTCGCATCGAGATGGAGGACGACGGCCCGGGCATCGCCCCGGACATGCTCCCCAAGCTCTTCACGCCTTTCGTGCAGGTGGACGGTTCGCTCACCCGCGAGAAGGATGGTCTCGGTCTCGGCCTGGCGCTGGCGCACCGTTTGGTGCAGGCCATGGGTGGCGAGATCCTGGCGGCGAGCGAGATCGGACACGGCATGCGCCTCAGCGTGCTCCTGCCCCGCGCTTGAAGGCCCGCGCCAGGAGCGCCTCGGCCTCGTCCTGCAGGCGCTGCAAGTGCGCGCGGTCGCGGAAGCTCTCCGCATAGATCTTGGCGACGTCCTCGGTACCCGAAGGCCGGGCCGCGAACCAGCCGTTTTCTGTGACTACCTTGATGCCGCCGATCGGCGCGTCGTTCCCCGGCGCGCGGCTCAGCACGGCGCGGATGGGCTCGCCGGCCAGCTCGGTGGCGTCCAGGTCCGCAGGTCCCAGCGCTTGCAGTCGCGCCTTCTCCTCCCGCGTCGCCTTAGTATCCCGGCGTTCGTAGAAAGGCTCGCCCAGCTCTCGGATGAGATCCGCGTACAGCTGGCTCGGATCCTTGCCGCTTTTGGCGCTGATCTCCGCCGCCAGCAGGCAGAGGGCCATGCCGTCCTTGTCGGTGCTCCAGACGCTGCCGTCGCGCCGGAGCAACGAGGCCCCGGCGCTCTCCTCGCCGGCGAAGCCGAGGCTGCCTTGCAGCAACCCGGGGACGAACCACTTGAAGCCGACGGGAACTTCGACCAGACGACGACCGAGACGCGCCGCCACCCGGTCGATGAGGCTGCTGCTCACCAGCGTCTTGCCCACGCCGGCGCCGGCGCCCCAGGCCGGGCGCTGGCGAAAGAGGTAGTCCACGGCGACGGCGAGGTAATGGTTGGGATTCATCAGGCCGGAACGGGTGACGATGCCATGGCGATCGGCGTCGGCATCGTTGCCGAAGGCGAGGTCGAAGCGCTGGCGGTGCGCCACCAGGCCCGCCATGGCGTACGGCGACGAGCAGTCCATGCGGATCTTCCCGTCCCAGTCGAGGGTCATGAAACGGAAGGTCGGGTCGATTTTCGGGTTCACGACTTCCAGATTCAGGTGGTACTCGGAGGCGATGCGTCCCCAGTACGCCGCGCTCGCGCCACCGAGCGGATCGACGCCGAGATGGATGCCGGCGCTCCGCACCGCCTCGAGATCCACCACGGCGGCGAGGTCGCGCACGTAGGCGGCGGCGAAGTCCACCCGGTGCGCTGCCGCCAGAGCGCGCGCGTAGGGAAGGCGCCGGATCTCCGGCGTTCCCGTGCCGGCCTGGAGCGGACCCGCACCCCCCGCACCCGCCGCGCCTGCTCCCGCTGCGCTGCCGCCCAGGAGAGCGTTGGCCCGCGCCTCGATCCAGGCAGTCACCGCTGTTTCGGCGGGACCTCCGTGCGGCGGGTTGTACTTGAAGCCTCCGTCGGTGGGCGGGTTGTGCGACGGTGTGATCACGATGCCGTCGGCCTTGCCGCCGGGGCCCGTGCGGTTGTGGCCGAGGATGGCGTGGGAGATCACCGGCGTCGGCGTGGGCTCGCCGGCGGCATCGATGTGCACGGCCACGCCGTGCGCCGCCAGCACTTCCAGGGCGGAGGCGAAGGCAGGCTCGGAGAGGGCATGGGTGTCCATGCCGAGAAAGAGGGGTCCGTCGATGCCCTGGGCCGCGCGGTACTCGCAGATCGCCTGCGTGATGGCGAGGATGTGCGCCTCGTTGAAGCTGGTGCTGAACGAGCTGCCCCGGTGACCGGAGGTGCCGAAGGCCACTCGCTGCTCGCGCAACGCCGGATCGGGTTGATTCGTAGAGTAGGCGCGGAGGAGCTCCGCCACGTTCACCAGCATGTCGTCCGGCGCCGGCTTGCCGGCGAGGGGATGCAGTGCCATGGGAGGAGCCTAGCGCTTCAGGGCCCCCCCTTGCCAGCGACGGGCCCAAGTCTTGGTGTATCCTGAGCCTCCGGTCGAAAGGAGTTTCCCGTGCCCCGACGCGCCGTCTCGTTCGTCGTGCCTTGCGGTCTGCTCGCTCTCTTCCTCGTCTCTTGCGCCACCAGCACCATGCTCTCCAGCTGGATCGACCCGGAATCCCCCGGCAAGAAGATGGATCACGTGCTCGTCATCGGCGTCGCCAAGAACGAGGTCGTCCGCCGCAAGTACGAAGACGACTTCGTGAAGGAGCTGGCGTCGCGGCACATCAAGGCCATGCCGAGCTACCAGATCCTCCCCGACCCGGCGGCGATCAGCCAGGAAACGGTGGCGCCCCACATCCAGGCGCAGGGCATCACCCACGTGCTGGTGACGCGGATCGTCGACCGCAAGACCGTGACCACCTACGTGCCGCCGACCACGACCACCTATGGCATGGGTTACCCGAGCTACTACCCGTCGTACTACGGCAGCTGGTACGGCTATTACAATGCCGGGTACTCCACGGTCTCGTCGCCGGGCTACACCTACGACACCGAGTACGTCCATCTGGAGACCAACGTCTACGACATCCCGTCGCAGAAGCTGATCTGGACCGGGCTCACCGAAACGGAACTCGGCGGCAAGGTGGAAGCCCAGGTCGATGAGTTCATCCATGTTCTCATCGGCGCCATGACCCAGGACAAGCTGTTCTGAAGCTCGCACGGACCACACTGCGCTGCACTCGGAGGCGGGACGCTTCCGCGCGCCCGGAGTGGACGCCGTGGATTGATCCTTGCTTCGCCCGCGGCGGAGCCTTGGGTCTTCCAGCCTGAGCGTGATTCATGTCCAGTCCGTGCGAGTTGCCCGGCGCCGCGGCCACGCGGCGCGCGTCAGGGTCGGTGGCGACACCGTGGCGCGCCGTCGCCCTCGCTGGCCTGACGCTGCTCGCCGCCTGCGGACCCAAGTCGCGTCCAGAGGCGACGCTGCCCGCACTGCCCACGCACGGCGGCTCTTTCCGCATGGCGCAGGACACGCCGGCTTCCCTCGACCCGGCCTGCCTGGACGACGTCTACGAAGCCACGGTGATCAACCAGATCTTCGACGGCCTGTTGCGCTTCGACGGCAGCTTGAACATCGTGCCCTGCGTCGCCGATCTCTGGGAGGTCTCCCCCGACGGCCTCGTCTACACCTTCCACTTGAAGCCCGGGGTGCGCTTCCACGACGGCAGCGAGGTCACCGCCGACGACGTGGTCTACTCGTTCAGCCGCATCTTCAAGCTGCCCCCCGAATCCACCACCCTCGCCCGCGAGTACCTCGGTCACATCCTCGGCACCCAGGAGTACGCCCAGGGCAAGACCGATTCGATCGCCGGGTTGCAGGCTCTCGGCGACTACGACCTACGCATCGAGCTGGCGCACCCGTTCGCCTCCTTCCTGGCCGTCGTCGCCTCCGATCCCTCTCGCATCGTGCCGCGGCGCTATGTGGAACGGGTGGGTGATGCGCGCTTCGGCCGCGAGCCCGTGGGCTGCGGTCCCTTCCGCTTGGCGCGCTGGAGCGACAAGGACATCGTCCTCGTCGCCGACCCGGGCTACCATCTCCAGGGGGCGCGCCTCGACTCGCTCTGCTTCGAGCTCCCGGGCGACAAGGTGCGCGATTACGCCGCCGCCGCTTTCTTCGCCGGCCGGCTGAGCGCGGCGCTGGTGCCCCAGGGGCGTCTGGCGGAATTCCAGTCCCGTCCCGGCGCCCGCATCCTGACGCGCCAGGAGCTCAGCCTCACCTTCATCGGTCTCAACCAGAAGCGCCCGCCGTTCGACGACGTGCGTGTGCGCCAAGCCTTCGCCTGCGCCATCGATCGCGACGAGATCCTGCGGCAGGAAGCGGCGGCACGCGTCGCCCCCACCGGCATCCTGCCGCCCGGCATGCCGGGCTACACGCCGACGCCGAAGCTGCTGCAGTACGACCCGGAACGGTCGCGGGCGCTTCTCGCCGCCGCCGGCTACCCGGAGGGACGCGGCCTGCCCCGCATCGTCTTCACCACCGCGAGTCAGACCCAGCAATCGCAGCAGATCCTCGATGCCTTGAGCCGCCAGCTGGCGGCGGTGGGCATCCGCCTCGAGATCGAGAAGCGGAGCTGGCTCGACTTCAGCAGCGCCCTCACCGCACAGAAGCTGCAGTGCTTCACCGTCACCTGGCTCGCGGACATCCCGGATCCGGACTCGATCCTCTATCCCCTGGGTCAGAGCGAGGGCTCGGCCAACTTCGCCAACTACCGCAACCCCCGGGTGGATTCCCTGCTGAGCGAGGGCCGCGGCGCCCGCTTCGGTTTGGGGCGGATGAAGATCTATCGCACCGTGGAGCGCCTGCTCCTCGACGACGCGGCGGTGGTGCCGCTCTTCCATCCCCTGCAAGCGCTGGCGGTGCAAGAGACCGTGCGCGGCGTGCACATGACACCCATGGGCATCGGCAACATCGCGATGGAGGAGGTCTGGTTGCAGACCGCTCTCCTGGCGGAGAAGAGACCTTGAGGAGGCCTGGCGTGCAACCCCTGGACAGCTTGCGGCGCTTTCGCAGCTTGGGACTGCAAGGACGCTTCATGCTCTACTTCGGGATCATCGTGATCTCGCTGATGACGAGCGTGATCTACGTGGTCGGCACCCGGCACAGCGCCGACATGCTGGAGCTGACCCAGATGCGGGGAGTCGCCATCGCCAACTCCATCGCCGCGGGGGTGCGGAACTCCTTGCTCAGCTACGACTACGTGTCGCTGCAGCAGGCCGCCGAGACCTCTGTCCAGGACAGCGGTGTGCTCTACGTCGTCATCCTCGACAAGGAAGGCCGCGTCGCCGCGCACAGTGAGCAGCCCGACCGCCAGGGGCAGCGGGCCGACGACGCCAACAGCCGCCGCATCCTGGCGGTCAACGAGGTGGTGATCCAGCGGCTCGGGGTACAGCCGGGGAACGGGCCACGCTCCCCGGTGCTGGACATCGCCGTACCGGTGCACGTGGAAGGGACGCCGGTGCGCTGGGGCACGGTGCGCCTGGGTCTGTCGCTGCAGCCGCTCATGGCTTCGGTGGCGCAGACGCGTCTCGTCCTCTCGCTCCTCGGCGCCAGTGCCGTGGTGGTGGTCCTGCTCTCGGCGCGCTTCTTCTCCCTCAAGGTGACCCTGCCGCTGCAGCAGCTGGCGCGGGCGACCGCCGCCGTCTCCAAGTCCGATCTCGATCACGTGGTGCAGGAGGACTTGGTGGGCGAGCTGGGCGAGTTGGCGCGTTCCTTCAACCAGATGACCAACGATCTCAAGCAGAGCCAGGACGCCATCCGCTACCACAATGCGCATCTGGAGCAGATCGTGCAGCAGCGCACCGCGGCCCTGCACCAGAAGGCGCAGGAGCTGGAGAAGGCCAACAAGGAGCTGAAGGAGATCGACCGCCTGAAGAGCGACTTCCTCAGCAACGTCAGCCACGAACTGCGGACGCCGCTCACCTCCATCCGCAGCTTCACCGAAATCATGCTCGACGACCCGGAGGCGCTGACCGAAGACGAGCGCGTCGAGTTCCTCGGCATCATCGCCCATCAAACCGAGCGTCTGACGCGCCTCATCAGCGACTTGCTCGATCTTTCACGCATCGAGGCCGGGGAGATGCGCTGCCGCCTGCTCCCGGTGGAGCTGTCCCGCATCATCGATCCCTGCCTGGAGACGCTGCGCACGCTGGCCGCGGAGCGCGAGATCCGCGTGCGCACCGAGATCGATCCGAACCTGCCCGCGGTGCTGGCCGACTCGGACCGCATCAGCCAAGTCGTCACCAACCTGGTGGACAATGCGATCAAGTTCACGCCCCCACGGGGCGTCATCACCGTGGTGGCGCGACCTTGCCCGCACCGGGAGCCCGAGGAACTGGGGCCCCAGCGGGGCGGGCCGGCTGGCATGACCAGCATCAGCCCGGAGAGCGACGCTTATGTCCTGGTCGAAGTGCGCGACACCGGCGTCGGCATCCCGAAGGAGCACCACCAGCGCATCTTCGACAAGTTCGGTCAGGTGGGGAACGTCCTCACCGAGAAGCCTCAGGGCACCGGTCTCGGCCTGGCCATCTCGGGCAACATCGTGGTACAGCACGGCGGCGCCATCTGGGTGGAAAGCGCTCCCGGCGAAGGCTCCATTTTCCGTTTCACCTTGCCGGTGGCGGCGACGCCAGCGGCTCGACCCGCACCGCGGCGGAGCGACCGGCCGGCGCCGGAGCGCGCCACCGTGGCCGAAACCCATCTGGTGCAAGCGCTGCAGCGCACTGGCCCGGGCAAGCAGGTGCTCATCGTGGACGACGAGCCTTCGATCGTGACCGCGTTGAGCGAGCTGCTCGCGCCGCTCGGTTACACCACCGTCGGTTGCCAGAGCGGCAGCCAAGCCGTCGCCAAGGCGCGGCAGCTGGAACCGGATGTGATCATCCTGGACATCATGATGCCCGAAATCGACGGCTACGACGTGCTGCGCCTCTTGAAGAGCGATCCCGCCACGGCGGCAATCCCGGTGATCGTGCTCTCCGTGCTCGAGGACCGGGACAAGGCCATGGCCCTCGGCGCCAGCGAATACATCCGCAAGCCCTTCGAGAAGGCGAAGCTGATCGAGAACGTCCGGGCTTTGGTGTGAAGCCCAGGAGCGTCCCGCGGACGCGTGTTGGGAGGAAAGCGATGGGACAGCCGACGAGCCCCGGCTCCCCTTACGTCCTGGTCGCGGACGACGATGCCCTCACTCTGCGCTCGGTGAGCATCATCCTCCGCAGCGCCGGGCTGCGGGTGGTGGCGGTGAAGGATGGTGCGGCGGCGCTGACGCAGCTGCGGCGCGAGAAACCCCGGGTCGCCGTCTTCGACGTCATGATGGGATCCATGAGCGGTCTCGACCTCTGCCGCCTGATCAAGTCCGACGACGAACTGCGCGACGTCCATGTCATCTTGCTCACGGCGCGCGCCATGCAGCGCGAGCGGACCGAAGGATTGGCCGCCGGGGCCGACGACTACATCTCCAAACCCTTCTCCAACCGGGAGCTCTTGAGCCGGGTGCAGAGCGCTCTCCCGGCGGCGCCGCCGGTGCCCCCCTGAATCGGGGCCGCTCCGCCGCGCCCGCGCTCAGCCGCCCTTCTGCACGCCGATCGAAATGATTCGATGCGGTGGCTCCGGCTCCACGCTGATCTCGAGCTCAGTCGGTGCCCCCGGCGTCTCGAGCACCAGGGTGAGGCCGTCCGCCGTGGGTACGACCCGTTGCACCCGGAACTCAGCCAGCTCGTCCCGCAGCGCCACCAGGCTCTGGTCGAGAGCGTCCTCCCCCTGACTCTCCAGGACATCCGGCACGAAACCGGTGCGGACGAAGTCGCGCCTCCAGGCTGCGTCGGAGGTCGTGAGCGCTTCGAGCAGCTCCGCGGCGCGCTGCGCCTGGGGTCCGCCCGGGAGCCCCCATTTCGACGCCAAGGATCCTGGCGCTGCGGGCGCTCCCACCGGGCTCGTGGACTGCGACGCTGCCGCTGCGGGCACGCTGGGCGGCAGCGCCGGCACCTCGCCGGTGAAGACGATGCGCGCCAGGGGACGCGCCAGCCGGCGCATCCGCCGCTCGCGACTCGCGGTGGTGTAATAGATCACCACGTCGCTGTCGAGGAAGCGGAGGAAATCGGCGAAGTAATAAGGATTGCCACCGTTGTGC
>Ga0075418_10006668_pt1 | contig 13021 bp, 12 predicted proteins | sample SoiMetdeltSBSDD2_FD_81776 | JGI IMG/M metagenome (GOLD analysis project Ga0075418, IMG submission 81776) | Bulk soil microbial communities from a Populus tree surrounding site in Tennessee, USA - Soil MetaG P. deltoides SBSDD2 | ecosystem: Environmental > Terrestrial > Soil > Tree plantation...
ACGCGATGCCGGCGCGGCGGATGAATTCCGGGGTCAGCTCGTCGGGCTCGCCGAACCAGAAGGCGAGCACGTCGTTCCTGCCGAGGCTCGCGTTCGCGACCTCGCGGATCTTGGAGCCGCGCAGATGCAACACCGCGTCGCGGGCGGTCAACTGGTTCAGCGGAACGGATTCGGGAAGGTTCATGGCGGCGTATTCTACCCAGTGGTCGGAAATGAAGTCTAAACTGCGAATCCCGAGACCCTGGAGGCCCCATGTCCGACGAAGATCTGAAGGCCGAACTGGAGCAGTTGCGCAAGGAGAATGCGGCCCTGAAGAAGGGGGCGGCCAAAGGCGTATCCATGAAAGTCAGCGAGAAAGGGGGGCTTTCCGTCTACGGCATGGGCCGATTTCCCGTCACTCTCTACAAGGAGCAATGGCTGAAGCTCCTCGATCTTTCGGACGAGATCAGGACTTTCATTGCGGCGCACGACAGCGACCTGAAGAGCAAGGAATGACCGCGTTGCCGCCCGCCGGGTAGTCCCACCGATGTTTGTCTTTGAAATCGTAATCGCCCTGCTGCTGATCGGCTCGCTGTTCACGCTGTGGGCCCACAAGCTCCGTGTCCCCTATCCGGCGCTGCTCGCGCTGACCGGAGCGGCCCTGGCCCTGATCCCCGGGGTGCCTGAGGTAAAGCTCGATCCCGAGCTTGCGCTGGCGCTCTTCGTCGCGCCGACCCTGCTCGACGCGGCCTACGACGCCTCGCCCCGCGATCTCCGCGAGAATATCGTGCCGGTGACGAGCCTCGCGCTCGGTACCGTGGGACTCACGATAGCCGCGGTCGCCTTCGTCGCGCACGCGCTGGTCCCCGGACTCGGGTGGGCCGCGGCGATCGCGCTGGGAGCGATCGTGGCACCGCCGGATGCTTCGGCCGCGGCCGCCGTCCTGCGGCAGTTGAAGCTGCCTCACCGCCTCGTCGTCGTGCTGGAAGGCGAAAGCCTCTTCAACGACGCCGGCGCCCTGCTGGTCTACCGCTTTGCAGTCGGCGTGGTGATGACAGGGGCTTTTTCCGAGTGGAGCGTGGTCCCCGTGCTGGTACTGGCGTGCGGCGGCGGTGTCGTTGCCGGGATACTGCTTGCCCGTCTGTACCTGCGCGTCACCGCCGCCGTGACCGATATTCCGATATCGATCGTGCTGCAGTTCATCAGCACGTTCGCCGTGTGGATACTGGCCGAGCGTGTCGGGCTCTCCGCGATCATCACCGTGGTCTGCTATGCGATGACGCTGGCGCGTCACGTGCCGGCGCGTATGGATGCCTCGAGCCGGATCGCCTCGTACGTGGTGTGGGAGGTGATGGTCTTCGTGCTGAACGTGCTCGCTTTCGTCCTGATCGGCCTGCAGTTGCGCGGGATCGTCACGCGCCTCGATCCCTCCGAGTGGCGCGTCTACGGGGTGTGCACCGCGGCCGTGTGCCTGGTAACGATCGTGACGCGCATCGCCTGGTGGATGTCGCACAACGCAATCGCGCGGTGGCGGATCCACCGTTTTGGCGTGAAGGTTCCGCGTGCCACGTATCTCCCGACTCTGGGCAGCGGTCTAATCATTTCGTGGTGCGGGATGCGGGGAATCGTCACGCTGGCCGCCGCGCTAGCGCTGCCGGCTGATTTTCCGCACCGCGACCTTCTCCTGCTCTGCGCCTTTTCGGTCGTGCTGACAACGCTGGTCGTGCAGGGGCTCACCCTGCGCTGGCTCATCGAGCGGGTCAACCTCCGGGACGATGGTCTCGTTGAAAGAGAGATCGGCATCGCGCGGGCCGAGACGGCCCGTGCCGCGCTGCGCGCGCTCGAATCCGACGATTCCCGGCCGGCCGTGACGCTGCGCAGGGAGTACGAGACGCGCCTGCGGGCGGCGGAGGATCGGCCCAAGGGGGACGAAGCGGAACACTCATCGGCTATAACGGACATCCAACTCCGCGTCGTCGCGGAGCAGCGCAAGACGCTGCTGGATCTCAGGGAACGCGATGTGATCGGCGACGCCGCTTTCCAGGCCGTGGAAGCGGAGCTCGATCTGGTGGAGATCTCCGCCGACTCGCGTGTCCGCCCCTAGGGCCTGTTTTCAGGGCGCAAAGCATCGACGCAATGGGCGCCATGGACAAGTAATGGACGCAATGGCGTGTTCCTTCGCGACCATGGTCTTTCCATCGGGTCCATCGCGTTGAGGCTGTTTGCTCTAGAGCGAGGCCGCCGCAAACGTATCGCAGTCCTTCGGGCGGCCCGAATCCAGGCCACGCTTGAACCAGCGCACGCGCTGCTCGGAGGAGCCATGCGTGAACGACTCGGGCACGATCCGGCCCTGGCTCTGCTGCTGCAGGCGATCGTCTCCGATGGCGGTCGCTGCGTTGAGCGCTGCGGCGATGTCCTGGGCGTTCAACTGGATGCCGGTGCGCGCGTGGTGTCCCCAGACGCCCGCATAGCAATCGGCCTGCAACTCCATGCGCACGGAGAGCCGGTTGTACTCGGCCTGGGGAACGCGGCCCTGCGCCGCTTCCAGCTTGCGGAAGGCGCCCGTGAGCTTCTGGACGTGGTGGCCCACCTCATGCGCGATCACGTAGGCCCGGGCAAACTCGCCCGGCGCCCGGAAGCGCGCCTGCAGGTCGCGGAAGAACGAGAGATCGAGGTAGAGCTTCTCATCGCCAGGGCAATAGAACGGGCCCATCGCCGACTGGCCCGTGCCGCATGCCGATCCGGTCTGCCGTTCGTAGAGCACCAGCGTCGGCGCCCGGTAGCCGGCGTTCGATTGCTGGAACACCGCGCCCCACACGTCCTCGGTGCTGCCCAGGACCTTGGCGGCAAACTGTCCTTGCTCGTCCGCCGGGGCGCCCTTCGAGCCTTCGCGCATCTCGTGGGGCGCGGTGACCTGCTCGGCCACGTTCAACGCGGTCCCGGGATCGAAGCCGAAGAAATAGGCCACGATGGCCACCAAAATGCCGCCGACGCCGAGCCCGCCCCCGACCATACCCATACCGCGCCTGTCCTGGACGTTACTGCTTGCCCGCTGGTTGCCAAGATCCATGTTCGCTCCTGCCTGACGGAATGAGGGGATGCTTGTCGGACCGCGCTGAGTGCCGTACGTGCCCCGAAAGGCTGCGATCGCCCGTCCGCCGCCCATTTGTCATGCGCCGGCATTGAGGAGATACTCGGGAAAAGGCTTGATCCACAAGTAACATCTGGATACGCGGCCGGTGTGGGGGCCCGTGTACAACTTCGAGGGAGAGGGGTCCATGAAACGGATTGTTCGCAACGCTGTCGGTGCTTCACTGACAGGCTGGTCGCTCCTGGTCCTCGTCGCGGCACTTCCGGCCGCGCATGCCCAGACCGGAAAATGGCCCGAGAAGCCGGTGCGCATCATCATTGCCGCCGGGCCGGGCGGAGGCGACGATTTCGTTTCACGCCTCATGGCGCCCAAGCTCGCCGAGATATTCGGACAGCAATTCATCGTGGAGAACCGGCCGGGCGCCGGCGGATTCATCGGGCAGTCCTCCGTGCAGAAGGCGCCGCCGGATGGCTATACGCTGCTCCTTGCCGGAGGGTCGATGGCAGGAGCGCGTTACGTCAATGCGCAGGTAACCTACGACGTGCTGCGCGACTTTACGCCGGTCTCGCTCGTGGAGACATCGCCGTTTGCGATGGTCGTACATCCCAGCGTTCCGGCGAAAAACCTGAAGGAATACATTGCGCTCGCCCGTTCCCAGCCCGGCAAAATGACCTACGGGACGGCCGGCGCCGGCCAGATTCCCTACTGGAGCGCGCTGCTCTTCAACAGCATGGCCCGTGTCCAGGCGGTCGAGGTGGCCTACAAGACGATCGGCGAAGCAGCCTTCGACGTGATGGGCGGCCGTATCGATTATCTCATGTCGCCCTTCGCCCTCGCCGTGGGCAACAAGACCAAGCTTCGTCTGCTCGGCGTGAGCACCCTGGCGCGTTCGCCCGTGCTTCCCGACGTGCCGACGATCGCGGAGGCGGCGGTGCCGGGCTACGACATGCCTTCCTGGCGCAGCATCATGGGACCGGCGGGCATGCGCCGCGAGACCGTGGCGGCGTTGAATGCCGCGATCGGCCGCACGCTCACCATGCCCGATATCCGCGAGCGGTTTCTCGCCGCCGGATCGGAGCCCGCGCCCAGCACGCCCGAAGAGCTCACCAAGAGGTACGCCGACTGGATCCAGCGGTTCGGCAAGATCGCGAAGGAGGCTGGGGTGAAACCGCAGTAGGCCCGGATACTGCGTCTCAGATAGGGCGTCGCAGATAGGGCGTCGCAGATACGGCGTCTCCGATACGGCATGTTGTGTGCGGTAGCGCACGGACACACGGCACACCGGCACCCATGCTCCAGTCGCTGGGGAGTAAGAGGGAGAAGCTTCATGAACCGGTCGTCTCGCAACACAGCGCGTCTTTCACTGGCAGGATCACTGTTCCTGGCGCTCGCCGCGGCGCCGGCCGCCGCGCAGGCTCAAGCCGGAAAATGGCCCGAGAAGCCGGTGCGCATCATCATTGCGAGCGGGCCGGGCGCAGGCGACGACTTCGTTACGCGCCTCATCGCGCCCAAGCTCGCTGAGCTGCTCGGACAGCAATTCATCGCGGAGAACCGGCCGGGCGCGGGCGGGCTCATCGGGCAATCCTCCGTGCAGAAGGCGCCGCCGGATGGCTACACGCTGCTGCTCGCGGGCGGCTCGATGGCGGGGGCGCGCTACGTCAATGCCCAGGTGACCTACGACGTGCTGCGCGACTTTACGGCGGTCTCTCTCGTCGAAACGTCGCCGTTTGCGATGGTCGTGCATCCCAGCGTTCCGGCGAAAAACCTGAAGGAATACATTGCGCTCGCCCGTTCCCAGCCGGGCAGGATGACCTACGGGACGGCCGGTGCCGGCCAGGGACCCTTCTGGAGCGCACTGCTGTTCAACAGCATGGCCCGCGTCCAGGCGGTCGAGGTTGTCTACAAGACAATCGGCGAAGGAGTCTTCGATGTGATGGGGGGCCGTATCGACTATTTCTTCTCGCCTTTCGCCCTCGCCGTGGGCAACAAGGCCAAGCTTCGTGTGCTCGCCGTAACCACCTTGACGCGATCGCCCGCGCTTCCCGACGTCCCGACAGTCGCGGAGGCGGCGCTCCCGGGCTACGACATGCCTACCTGGCGCAGCATCATGGGGCCGGCGGGCATGCGCCGCGAAACCGTGGCCACGTTGAACGCAGCGATCGGCCGCGCGCTCGCCATGCCCGATATCCGCGAGAAGTTTGCCGTGGGCGGGTCGGAAACCGCGCCGAGCACGCCCGAAGAGCTCACCAGGAGATACGCCGACTGGATCGAGCGCTTCGGCAAGATCGCGAAGGAGGCGGGGGTAAAGCCGCAGTAGGTCAAGAGCCGGTGATGAAGTGATGTCGCTACCGCTTTTGATGTCGCTTCGCTGGTGACGAGGTGTTCTAGCGGTTTTCCTTAAGAAATTCCCGCACGACCTGATTAAACCTGTCGGGATGCTCCAGGAACGGATAGTGGCCGGCCTTGTCGATGAGCACCTTGCGTGACCCCTGGATGACGACATTCAATCTATCCGCGTTGGCGGGCGGGGACATCTTGTCGTTCGCGCCCCAGACCAGCAGGGTCGGCGCCTTGATCCCGCGCACCTCGTCCTCACTCAAGCCGCCGAGGCCGCGGTCGGCGGCTGTCTGCATGCTCTCAATTGTATAGGCCGAGCGCAGGCGCTGCATCAGGTTCTGCTCCACCAGCTGGTCGGTAATGAAGCTGTGGTCGTAGTACATCTTCTCCATATATTCGCGGCTCTCCGCCAGCGTTGCAGCGTTCGCGCTCTGGCGCGCGCGCCAATCCGGCGGCGTGGTGCGCGGCGCCGGCGGGCCCGAGCGATAGCTGCCGCCGTTGACGAGCACTAGGCGTTCGACCATCTCGGGTTTTTGCACGGCCAGCGACAGCGCCACCTGGGCGCCCATGGATTGGCCAATGAGCGAGGCCCTGGGCACGCCGATCGCCTTCATGAAGCCCGCCAGGAAGCCTGCGAATACACCGCTGTGATAGTTTGTCATCGGCTTGTCGGACTGCCCGAAGCCGATCTGGTCGAGCGCAATGACGCGGAAGTCAGAGGCGAGCCCCTGGATCTGCGGCATCCAGCGTGCGCCCTCGCCGCCGGTGCCATGCAGAAGAATCACCGTTTCGCCGCGGCCGGCTTCGAGGTAATGCAGCTTCTGGCCGAAAACAGTGACCTGCTTCGCCACCGGTGCGATTGGTTGTTGCGCGCCAGCGCTCGCGGTGAACAGCAGTATGGATGCAATGACGAGAGCAGGGATTCGGGTCATGGATCGATCCTCATACGGTCTTCGGCATTCGAACGCGACATCCGTGTCACTACTCCAGGTACCGCTCGACCAGCCGCACCCAGTAGGCCGAGCCCACCGTCAGGTTGGCGTCGTTGAAGTCGTAGCGCGCCGTATGCAGCAGGGGGGGGTTCTCCCCGACGCCGTTGCCGATGCGCACGAAGCAGCCGGGCCGTTGCTGCAGCATGTAGGCAAAATCCTCGCTGCCGGTGACCTGCTCGATGTTGTCGACGACGTTGTCGGTCCCCACGAGCTCTTCCGCGATCTGCCGCGCGAACCCGGTCTCCTTCTCGGAATTCACCAGCACGGGATGCCCCAACCCGTAGTCGATTTCCGCCGTTGCGCCGTAGCTCGCCGCCTGCGACGTTGCGAGCTCGGTAATGCGCTTCTGCAGGATCGTGCGCACCTCGGCATCGAAGGACCGGACGGAGAGACCCAGCGTTACTTCGTTGGCGATCACGTTCATGGCCTTGCCGCCGTGGATGGAGCCGACCGTCACCACCGCAATCTGGGTCGGATTGATGTTGCGCGCGACGACCGTCTGCAGCGCCATGACGAGGCTGGAGGCGGCGACGATCGGATCTATGGCCTGGTGAGGACGCGCCGCGTGGCCACCGATTCCCTTGACGGTGATCGTCACGCGGTCGGACGCCGACATGAAGGGCCCGCTGCGGAAGTGAAACGTCCGCGCCGGCTTGCCGGGATGATTGTGCATGCCGTAGATGACGTCGCAGGGAAAGCGCTCGAACAACCCGTCGGCCAGCATCCGCTTCGCCCCGCAGTCGATCCCGTTTTCCTCGGCCGGCTGGAAAATGAGCTGCAGGGTGCCCGAGAAATTCCGCGTGGCGGCGAGATGCCGCGCCGCGCCGAGCAGCATGGTCGTGTGGCCGTCGTGGCCGCACGCGTGCATGACGCCTTCGTTCCTGCTCGCGTACGGGAGGCCAGTCTGCTCCGCGATCGGCAGCGCGTCCATGTCGGCGCGCAGCCCCATGCTGCGGGTGCCGCTGCCCGCCTTGAGCGTGCCCACGACGCCGGTCGTGCCGACGCCTTCCGTCACGGCATAGCCCCAGGCCTTGAGCTTGTCGGCGACCATGCGGGCCGTCGCCGTCTCCTTGAACGCGAGCTCCGGCTGCTGGTGGATCGCCCGCCGCCACGCGGTGAGCTCGTCCTGGCTGCGTTCGAGATCCTGGATGGTGCAATAGGTCTTCATCGTTTCCTCTCAGGCCGCGGGTTTTTCCCTGATGTATCGGGGTTCGGTATAGAGCGAGGATACCTCGACCTTGCGTATGGTTGGGTCGTCCGGAACCGCGAACAGCATCGGCGTGATCAGCTCCTCGAAGATTCCGCGCAGACTGCGGGCCCCGATCCGGTATTCGACGGCAAGGTCCGCGATCTGCTCGAACACCAACCTCTCGACGCTCAGGTCGACGCCCTCGTTTTTGAAGATTTCCCTGAACTGGTTGTAGAGGCAGTTCCTGGGCTCGACGAGAATCCGCGCCAGCATGTCCCGGGTCAGGTCCTGGAACCGGGCAATGAGCGGCAGCCTGCCGGTAAATTCCGGAATCAGGCCGAATTGGAACAGGTCGGTGGGCTTCACCCGGCGGTTCAGCCGATCCAGGATGTTCTGATCGTCGCCCTCGGAGGTCGAAATGAACCCGTAGGTATGCGCGCTCGACATGATGTCTTCCAGGCCGACGAACGCCCCGCCGCATATGAAAAGTATGGTGGTCGTATCGATATATTTCGCGTTACCGAGCCTGACCTGCGAGCCTTCCATGATCTTGAGGAGCGCATGCTGGACGCTTTCCCCGGAAACGCTGCGCGGCTGTCCGGCGGGTGCCTTCAGCTTGTCGATCTCGTCGATGAAAACGATTCCGTACTGGGAGCGCGCGATATCGCCGCCCGCCTTGTCAACCAGGCGCTGCAGGATGGCTTCTATCTCCTCGTTGACGTAGCGGGTCTGCGCGAGGGAGGTGGCGTCCGCCGTCACGAACGGCACGCCAAGCACTCTCGACAACGTTTCGCACACCAGTGACTTGCCCGTGCCGGAAGGACCGATCAGGAGGACGTTGCTCTTGCTCATCTCGAGCGTGTCCCGCTTTGCGCTCTCGATCTTCCGGTAATGCGAGTACACGGCGACCGCCATCACCCGCTTCGCTTCCTCCTGGCCGATCACGTACTGGTCGAGATACTTGACGATGAGGCTGGGCTTTATTCTCTTGTCGAGCAAGGGAACGGCCTCTCAGAACGTGTCACGCGTCACGTGTCACGTGTCACCCCTGGGACGCGGGAGCGGCCGGCTTCGCGCCCTGGTTCCTCAGCTTCTTCTCGCGCTTGGCGGCAACCGCGAGCAGCTTCTGGTGTCTTTTTTTCCTGCGCCGGGCAGTCAGCATTTTCGAGTGGGTACCTTTCGCGTAACTCATAGTGGTCTCCGGATGGTGAGAGGTTGGATAGCACGCTAGTATATAGGGCGCCGAGGGGCGGAGCAGGGGCCCCGGTTTCCGGGGATGCGACCCCCGGTGGCGCACAGCGGCCGACACGATAGACGCAATATTCCAGATAGCGATTCAGAGGCCGCTCGTAGTTGAACCACCTCGATTAGATGTCACCAACTCCCTCGGAAACCACCGACGCCCTCTTCGCGCGCTACGGCCCGCGCTATCGCTGGTTCGCCACGGTCACGGTATTGCTGGGCCTGATCGCGGCAATGGTGACGACGACCACGGTGAACGTGGCCGTACACGACATCATGGGCGCATTCGGCATCAGCCAGGATCGCGGGCAATGGCTCATGACCGGCGCGCTGGCCGCGCAGACCGTCGGGATGCTGTTGAATGCCTGGTTGATCCGCAGCTTCGGCCAGCGCCGCACGTTCGTGGGCGCCCTGTGCGTGTTCATCGCCGCGCTGCTCCTCGCCGGAGCGGCACCGAACGATACGGTGCTCATCTTCTGCCGGATCGTGCAGGGCGGCATCGCGGGTCTGCTCCAGCCGCTCGCCGTCTACACGCTGTATCGGGTGTTTCCACCGAACCAGAAGGGGCAGGCGATGGGATACCTGGGCCTCGCGATCATAGTCGGGCCGGCGCTGGGCCCCACGGTAGGTGGTTTCCTGATGGACCTCTTCAACTGGCGCGCCATCTTCTACATCGCGGTGCCGCCATCCGCCGCCGCCCTGCTCCTGGGAAGCGTCTTCATGCCGCAACGCGAAGAGTCGAGCACGCGCGCGGACTTCGACTGGCTCGGCTTCGCGCTGCTGTCGATAGCGGTCTCGTGCCTGCTCACGGGCCTCTCCAACGGCCAGCGCGAGGGCTGGTCCTCCTGGTTCGTCCTGAACTTCTTCGGCATGGGACTCGCCGCCGCCGTGGCGTTCGTCGTCTGGGAGTTGCGCATATCGCACCCGCTCGTCGAGCTCCGGGTACTCTCGAGCAGTCGTTTCGCCGCGGCCGCCTCGGTGGCCTTCATCATGGGCGTCGGGCTTTTCGGCAGCGTCTACATGGTGCCCCTCTTCGTGGAGTCGGTGCAGGGCTATACGCCGTTCGCGGCCGGCCTGCTCCTCATGCCGCCCGGGCTCGTGATGGGCGTATTCATGCCCATCGGCGGCTACCTGACCGACCGGCTGCCGGCGGCGTGGTTGATCATGACGGGACTCCTCATCTTCGCCCTCACCTGCTACTGGTTCGGCGCCGTGGACGTCAATACGCCGTTCTGGACGCTGGTATGGTGGGTGCTGCTGGGACGGATCGGCCTGACGCTCATCAACCCTGCGCTGAACGTCGCGGCGTTGCGCGCCGTGCGCGCCGAAAACCTCGGACAGGGCGCCGGGATGATCAACTTCTTCCGCCAGTTGGGCGGCGCGTTCGGCGTCAACCTGCTCTCGGTGATTCTCGATCGACGGACATTCTTCCATAGCAACGCGCTCGCCAGCGTCGAGACCTCCGGCAACAGTGCGACGGCCGAGCTGCTGCGCACGGTCGAGAACGTTCTGGCGCAGGGCGGACTACCCGAAAATCTCCAGGCGGCCGGCGCGTTGCATTTTCTCGACCGCGTGGTCTATGCGCAGGCCTACACCCTGGGTTTTCGCGACAGCTTTCTCGTCTGCGGGATTGCCTTCCTGCTGGCCGTGATCCCGGCGTGGATGATGGCAAGGACGAGGGCAGGCGTCTCGGATGAGGCGTCGCAGGTGAGGCGGGTTTGAGCTAAATCTTACTGCGGGAGATGCAACCTGATCTGATCCACGAGATCGGGACTCACGCTCGCCAGTGACAATATCTGGTTGAATCGCGAGACCGTGAAGCCTTCGCTCGCGACAACCTCTTTTATCTCTGCGAACGCCGCATTCTCGACCCGATCTTTCTCCTCGGTCGTCCGTGCCCCCGCCAGCATCGGCAGGTAGGAGTCGGTTACGCGTTTGACCTCTACGACCGCCGCTGCGAACGACTTGATCTCCGCATCGTTGACCGCCACAGGCTGCCCGGCCTCCGGCCTGATGGATTGGGCGGTAACCGTCAGGGGTGCGGCTAGTGCCATCGCTGCAATTGCGGCGAGGGCCGCCGCGGTGGCTGTGAAAATACGAAGTGTCATCGGCGCTCCCTTCCCGCAAAGATCGATGCGGCGATCTAAACCCGCGCAACATCCGTGCCACTCGACGAATCAACGGGTTGGAAATCGGGCGCGGGGCGGATCGTCGCCTGCCGCAGACAGTCCGGAAGCCCGGTCCGCTCAACCTGTTGATTCGGCCGCGGTTGGCTTGTCGTCCGGCGGCTACGCGACGACTGAAGGCCTGACGATTGGCGACTGAAAGAGAAAGGGGCCCTTGCGGGCCCCTTGCGTTTCGGATGGAGCGCTGGATCTACGCCGCAGCCTTCTGACGCTGCGCGGCTGCGCCGCGCTGCGCGAGGAGCGCGGCGGCATTGCCGCTCAGGATTTTCTCGCGCGCGTCCGCGCCGATCTCCGACTCCGCGACCGCCTTCAGCGTCCAGTCGACCCCGAAGGCAGTGCCGTCGGTGCCGCACACGATGCGTTCGGCGCCGTAGAGCCGCACCCCGGCCTCGATTGCGTGCGGGCCGAACGAGTTGCAATCCACGTACACCTTCGCGCGCCGGAAACGCGACGACGGCAGCTCCTCCTTCGGCGTGTCGAGGAGGCAGCGGTGGTCCATGCGTTCGACCTCGTACGGGATATTCCCGCCCAGGTTGTGCACGGTAACCGTCACGTCGGGATACGCCGCGAGATAGTCGGTGAGGCACAGCGTCACCATCACCGAGGACAGGCTCGCCTGCATGTCGAGCGTGCCGTTACGCCGGCGCGCGTTGTCGGTGTCGCCGCCGACCTTCGGGAACGGGTCGCCCGGCCGCGGGCCGTGGTGGATGAAGAGCATCGCCTTGTTGCGGTTCGCGACTTCCATCAGGGGACGCATGTTCTCGGCGTCCTTGCTCGTGAGGAAGGCATTGCCCGGAAGCTGGGTTCCGATGATCCCCGGCAGCTTCATCGCGCGCTCGAGCTCGTCCGCGGCGGCGCCGATGTCCACCAGCGGGACGGCGGCGTAGGCGGCGAACCGGCCGGGATACTTCTGGCAGATGGCCGAGAAATCATCGTTGATGAGGCGGCACAGGTGGATGGAGGTCTCCAGCGGCTGGGACTCGACCCAGCAGTACTGGCCCAGGAGCGACAGCACGCTTACCTTCACGCCCGTCCGGTCCATCTGGGCGATATAGCTCGCCGCGTCGTCGAAAGCCTCGGATACCGGCTGGTCGCCCATCCGCGATTTCACTATCTCCGTGCCATCCGGGTTCTTTACGATGCGCGGTTCCTTGGTCCGGGAGCGCATCGCTTCGGCCACTCCGGCGGGTCTCCAATGGGCATGCATGTCGATCATGGCTATCTCCTCACATCGTGGACGGATGAACGGTCAACTACGGGGCAATCTATTCCAACCAGAGGGGCATGGCAAGCGACACCCAGCCCGTCCGCTACGCGTCCACCCCTCCCGCGCGGAGGGGAGGTGGAGTTCTTCCCCTCCCTTCAGGAGGGGTGCCTTCGAAGGAGGCGGGGTGGTGTAGATTTGCGCAGACAGCGGTTCCAGGAGATCTCATGGATAACGACGTCACCGCAACGCTCGCGCGTTTCGCCTCGGGGCTCAAGTACGAGGACATACCCGGCCGGGTCAGGGAGCGGGTCAAAGACCTGCTGCTCGATGCGCTGGCGTGCGCGCTCGCGGGCTGGCGGGGGGAAGACACGGCCAAGGTGATGCGCTTCGCCGCGGCGCTCGGCCAGTCGCAGGAAAACAGCATCGTCGGCGGCGGGAGAACGTCGCTCACCGGCGCCACCGTCTTCAACGGTTTTCTCATCACCGCGGTGTCGATGTGCGACGTCTATCGCCCCACCGCCACGCACTTCCAGCCGGTCATCGTCTCCCCGGCGCTCGCCATTGCGGAGCGCGATGAGGCAGGCGGTCGCGATCTTTTGGTCGCGCTCACGGCGGGCTTCGAGACGGCGGCGCGCATCGCGGCGGGCGTGGATTACGCGGCTTTCCGCAAGCGCGGCTGGCACGGCCCCGGCACGATCGGACCGTTCGGCGCCGCGGCCGCCGTGGGCCGCCTGATCGATTTCGCGGACGGCGCCATGGCCACCGCCTTCGGTCTCGCCGGCAGCCAGGCGGCGGGGA
>Ga0075418_10006669_pt1 | contig 13020 bp, 13 predicted proteins | sample SoiMetdeltSBSDD2_FD_81776 | JGI IMG/M metagenome (GOLD analysis project Ga0075418, IMG submission 81776) | Bulk soil microbial communities from a Populus tree surrounding site in Tennessee, USA - Soil MetaG P. deltoides SBSDD2 | ecosystem: Environmental > Terrestrial > Soil > Tree plantation...
AAGCGCGAATTTCTGCAAGATTTAGGGCGCGGATAATTGCCATCACTTTTATAATGAACATTATCACAAAATTTGTGTGACATTTCCCCATGGAGAAATCCTAACGGGTGAGATATGATGGATTCTGGAGACGGAACGTAGACACCTCCAAAAAGGCACTTCTGTCTCCTCCTTTGGCGAGGGCCTCCGCCAGCGTGAGCGCGTTGGCGGAGGCATTTTTAATTTCGCGTGGTATTTGGCGGGAAAGGATAACCTCAAAGGATTTTCTTCCCTCGTGACCCTTTGCCGGTTTAATGGTTTAAGAACGTTATTTTTTGACGACCTGTACAGTCTCAGCAACAACGGGAAGCACTACAAAGAAGGAGGAACCCTTGCCTATAACGGACTCCACCCATACTCGCCCCTGGTGCGCCTCGACAATCGATTTGACAATCGCTAACCCCAAACCAGATCCCGATTTGGAGCTTACGTTGCTGGCCCGATAGAATTTATCAAAGATATGCGCCTGATCCTTGGGTGGTATGCCCGGTCCGTTGTCGGTCACTTGCATGATGATCTGATCATCTTCCGCCCGCATGACAACAGCCACTACGCCGTGATTGTTCGAATATTTGATGGCATTGCCAACCAGGTTATCGAACACCTGCCGCAAGCGGACAGGATTTGCACGTAGCGCCGGTAGAGCAGGCGAAATTTGGGTCTGCACGGTAACATGTTTGGCTCGAATCTGCCCTTGTAACATCTCCAGCGTATAGTTCAGGATACCATCCAGTTGAACGAACTCGCGGCTGGTATCGAGTCCGGCTTCCACACTGCCCAGTTCCAGCAGGTCATTAATCAGCGAGGTAATATGCTGGACACTTTCCTGGATGCGTTTTAGAAAATCACGCTGGGTGTCGGTCAACGAGCCGGCCCGGTCTATGAGTTCGGTGTAACCAATCACAGAAGTCAGCGGTGAACGCAGATCATGCGAAACGGTGTGGACCAATTCGCTGCGGATGCGATCCATCTCCTTGAGGTCGGTAATATCATGCAGCGTGAGGGCAAACCCGATATCGGGGATCTGTGTCAACTGGGCGTTGCCCGTCCTGCCATCTGGAAAACTTACTTCATGGAATCGCAGCACGTTTCGTGTGAAGGGCTGTTTTATCAATTCAAGCACATCTGGATTCGTCATCACCTCCAGCACATGTTTGCCAACTACATCCTGGGCCACAATGCCAAAAGTACGGCAGAATGCTGGGTTCACCAGCACGATCAAGCTATCTTCATCAAAGATCATCACACTATCATGAATACTATTGAAGATTGTCTCCAGACGGGAACGTTCCGATTCAGAGATATCGGCTCGCTTCTTCAACGATGAAGTCGTCCGCCGGACTTCACGGCGCAGCCAATCGCCGATGCGATGGGCGTGCCTGAGGCTGTTTTCCACGGTATCGACAATATCATCAGTTTTCAGCGGCGGGGCCAGATACCCGGTAATGCCGAGCCGAAAAATGCTTTTGATTAGTTCAGGTCGGGCTTTTTCTGTGTAGATCAGGAACGGCAATGTGGGAAAGCGTTCCAGCACCTCCTCCGCAATCTGGAGGCTGTCCTGGCCGTCAAACCTTTCCCCCACCAACAACAACGCGGGTGTGACTTCCTGTAAGAGGCGATTTAAGGACTTGAGGTCATTTGCAATGGCTGTTTCATACTTCACGCGCAGGGCACGTTCCATGAGTTTTGAAGTTGACGAAGCTTCCAGTGCGATGAGAACAAGGTCAAGTTTAGGCATGGCAACAGTAATGAGATTTTACTTTGTTTTTAATGTTATGGGTACAGTTGAAAGGCCGCTGTAACCTATTAGAGATATTACCTCGAATTGGCAGTTTATGCGTTACAGTTTGTCAACAAACGGGGCTGTGAACCTGACAAACTGCAAAACAAGCTCACCCCTGAGATGTTCCGAAGCGGACCTTCGCTCATCCCAGACCTCCCCTCCTACGAGCGAGGAACAGCTTTTCGATTACAGTTCAAACACAGGACGAGACTGGCCGGTGACCAGACCGCGATGATTTGTGATCTGCTTCACGGGTCCGAACCCAGCCAAAGCCTGCTCCTGCTCGGAGGATAAAGCCCCCAGCTGGCGCAGTATCTCGAGCGTCACGGCCGGGCGGACGCGGTTGTGAAAGGTCAGGTCGTCGTCCATGCGCGAGGCATCTCCGTCAGATACTTTCAACGCGATGCCTACGCCGGGCGAATCCGGACGGATCACACCCGGCAGAATGCCGGCAATCTGAAACCCTTCCGCGCCACGTTTCGTAATGACCTTGCCTTCACAATTTTTCATCAGCTGTTCATCGAACTCGGCATATCCGCTCACCATTTCGGGATGCGCGGACATGGCCGCGATGATCTTACCGCAGGCCTCGGCACGTGCCGGAGACAAAGCCTGTGAGTCACATAGCCGCGCCATCCCCAGCGCGGCATGGAACAGGGGCACGGCAAAATTTGGCGCGGAACAGCCGTCGGTGCCGAGTTCGATCTCCGCAGCCGGGAACTGGCACATCTCGGCGAAGGAGGCGAGGATATCCTGCTGAATGGGATGATCGATATCGAGATAATCTTCGAGCGGGAGTCCGCGCATCTTCGCATGGGCCAGCATGGCCGTATGCTTGCCGGAGCAGTTGTTGTAATTCGGCGTAGGATGTTTGCCATTCCGAATCATGGATTTGAGCTCATCCACATCGCTCGGTAGATGAGCACCGCATTGCAGGCGACTCTCATCAATGCCCACTTTCTTTTGCATCTCCGTCACGGTTTGGACGTGCAAGGCGCTGCCCTCATGGGAAGCACAGCACAGGGACAGTTCGCGCGGCGTGAACCCATAATGCTCCACACCACCCCGCTCCACGAATGGCAGAGCCTGGAATGGCTTGGCACTGGAGCGTAAAAAAGCGACCGTCTTCGGGTCGCCTTGGGCTGCAATCAACTTTCCGTTCGAATCCACCACGACAATCGAACCATAATGCGTCGATTCGACGATGTGTCCGCGGGTCACTTCGAGAAGAGGCTGCACATTCATCATTCGTCCACCAGATTCCGGGAGGATGGCAGGTAGTGACGCATGTAATAATGATACAAACCATAACTCAGCCGGTGGGCATATTGTTTATGCTTGACCGCCGGCGCCCGAAAATCCTTGACCAGGTTTTCGGCCAGTTTCTCGGTAGCCGTGACGGATGCACGCTTCTTGCCTAGCGCCTCCACTTTATCGTGGATGTGCTTCAGCGAATCATACTGACTGCGAATTGCCTGCGGTGCGGCCACCCCTCCGCGCCCACTGACGACGGTAAAGCCTTTGTACTCCGGGCTCATCAACAAATTCAGAGCTTCGATCCAGGCTGGCAGGTCCGCATGCGCCAGGAAAGGCGGCTGTCCCTTCATAACCGTGTCACCCACGAAGACGATTTTTTCCTCCGGCAGAATCACCCAGATCGCGCCGAGCGTAGGACCCGGATGACTCTCCAGAATCACCGGAGCATCGCCCCAGTGCAACGTAAGCTGCTGACCAAAGGAGATCTCCGGCGGCGCCCAGCGCACACTGCCCAGGCCGGGAATCGCCTCCCAGTTGGCGCCGGTTTCATCGCCCTGCGCCTTGAACGTGTTTGGCCGGTTATGGAACGCCTGTGCCGTCTTCTCGTGCGCCATGACCGTGCAATCCATGCTGCGGACGCCTAGCGTGCGGTCAGGATGTGAATCCAGGTTAATGAGCACGCGCTCGTGCCCGCCGCCCATGCCCATCATGGAGGCGCGCCACGAACGGCCATCCTCCGGCGCGGGCGGCGCATCTATCTGAATCAACCCGCGTGGCTCGATGATCACACCCAGCGTCACGCCGAGAAAACGGTCTTCGATATATACATTCTTTGCGATGGCATCCATTCTATGAATTGCTCCCGATAATTTATGTGCCATTTCCGCAGGCTTTTGCTTTCCAAATCGTTCGTCTAAACCTGCAAGGCATACTTTTGTCAATCATCCGCGGCGGCGAGTTGTTCCTGTGTCGCAAATGGAAAGGTGAAACGGAAGGTAGCGCCCTCGCCCGCATCGCTTTCCACCCAGATCTTTCCGCCATGTCCCTGCACCGCCAGACGGCAGAACGCGAGCCCGATACCCAGGCCGCCCATCTTGCCTTTACCGCGCAGGCGAGTGAACTTATCAAAGATGCGTTCCTGGTCGGCAGGCGGAATGCCCGGTCCATTATCCTTCACCCAGATGTTCAACCAGTCGCCATCGGCACGCGCACCGACTTCCAATTTGCCTTCGGTGGGTGTGAACTTGCTCGAATTCTCCATCAAATTGATCAGCACGCGCCGCGCCATATCCCCATCCACCCAGATCGCGGGCAGCGCGTTCGGCAAATCCAGCTGAAACACCTGACGTCGTCCTGTCACTACTGGTTTGACATCCTCCACAGCCTCTTTGATGAGCGCCAGCGAATCCACGACCTTCTGGTCCATCACGGGCTGCCCCGACTCAAGCTTGTTCACATCAAGCAGGGAACTGACCAGGCGCTGAATCCGGTCGGTGGAGTTTTCCGCAATCTTGAGGATCGAGAGGACCGTCTCGCGCTCGTCCTCCGGGACCATGGTGGCGATCACATCCAGCGACGAAACGATATTCGCCAGCGGCGAGCGCAAATCATGATAGATCATGGAGGTCAGGTCGTCCCGCAACCCATCCAGTTCCTTGCGTTCGGTGATGTCGCGCATGATCCATTGAATTGAGTCGGTCTCTTCAAATTCCACGCGGCGGGCATGTACTTCCACCGGGCTGTGGCTCTCATCCTTTTTATGCAGGGAGGATTCATACGCGATCATGCGGTTCTCGCGCAGGACCTCGAATGCCTCACCGGTCTTCGACCAGTTAACTTCATGCAACTGGTCCACACTCAGGGCATGGAACTCTTCACTCGAATAACCGCTCAACGCCAGCGCCTGACGATTGACCTCCAGAATCCGCCCCTCCCAATCGGTGATCACCATGGGGTCGATGTTATCCTCAAACAAATCACGGTAACGTGCGTGTGCGGCCTGTAACCGTTCGAACAATTGAGCGTTTTGGATGGTCGAGCCCGCCAGGCCCCCGATACCCGTCATCACCAGCAATGCATCTGGATCAAAGACTCTGGCCACGGGATTGATCGCTTCGAGCACGCCAATGACTTTGTTTTGGGCCTGGATGGGCACCACCAGCATCGACCGGATCTCAGCGCCTCCAAAAAAACTGTCTGCCTCGCTGAAATTTTTCTCCTGGCTGACGTCTGGCACTACCACCCCGCGTCCCTCCCGCGCTACGTGACCTACAATGCCTTGGCCGACGGAAATCGTCTTTCCGAGAATATTCCCCGCGTTATAGCCGGCCGCCGCGCGAAAAATCACATGCTCGTCCTCGATCATACCCACGGCAACCGTTTCCACCTGCAGGGCCTGCATCATTTGCATCAAAATACGCTGGTAGACGTCCTCCATGCGCATGGAGGCGTTCATGGCCGCTGCGCCCTCGGCCAGCGCCGTCATCACACGCGCCTGGCGTTGGCTCTCGGTATAGAGACGCGCGTTCAGGACTGCCACACCCGCCTGGTCGGCGATGGCCTGCATTAGATCCAGCTGTTCTTCCTGAAACGCATCGGGTTTTCCGTGTACAAGAGTGAGCACGCCCACCAGTCGCTCACGCGCCAACAGAGGCACACAAATGGCAGATTTGGCGCCGGTCTTGTCCACCGCATCATCCGGCCGCATCAGCCAGCGTTCATCCTTGCTGGTATCGGGCACATAAGCCCCTCTACGATTGCGCATCACCCAGCCTGCCAAACCGCGCTCCACGGTATCGCGCATTTGCTGCGTGGTATGTTCATGCACCTGCGTGCCATAGACGATGGTCGCGTCCATGGCTTTGCCGGCATCATCCAGCACAACCACACTGCAACGCTCGCCACCCACATTCTGGATGGCCTCGTACAGCACGCGTTGAAGCACTGTTCGCAAGTCCAGCGCAGTGGCTAATTCGCGACTGACATGATAGAGAAGTTCAAGAAGGGCTTTGGTTCGGTCTGGTTCCTGAGAAAGTGTCATGGTTTTTAATAAAATTGCTCGAATCGGCTGCCCAGACACAACATTCCACTCACAACAGATAAGTATAGCACAATCAACTGGGGCTGAACGTGAGCAACACGGGAGCCAAAACGAGTACAATTGCGCCCATGCCCCTCAACATTCCGCGCATTAAGGCCCTGTGTTTCGACGTCGATGGCACACTCAGCGATACAGACGACCTGTACGTTCGAAAGGTGACACGCCTCTTTCCGCGCTTTCTGTTTCGCAACCCTGATCACGCCGCGCGCCGCTTGGTGATGTGGGTCGAAGCCCCGGGTAACGCGTTGCTGGGCTTTGCTGACACAATTGGTCTCGACGATGAAATGGTCGCACTGATTGACTGGATGTCACGGCATCGAACGTATCCGCCAAATCAGTTATTGCTTGTCCCAAATGTGATCGAGACCCTGGCGCACTTCAAAGGCAGCTACCCAATGGCAGTGATTAGCGCACGGGATGAAAGAGGGACGATGCGTTTTCTGAATCAGTTTGACCTGCTGAAATATTTTGATGTGGTCATCACCGGGCAGTCGGCGGGCCGCACCAAGCCCTACCCTGATCCCATCTTGCTGGCAGCACAACGCCTGAACGTCAAGCCTGAAGAATGCCTCATGGTCGGCGATACCACCGTGGATATGCGGGCTGGCAAATCGGCCGGAGCACAAACAGTGGGCGTTTTGTGCGGTTTTGGAGAGGAGCCAGAGTTGCTCAAAATGGGGGCAGACCTGATTTTGAAGAGCACATCGGAATTAATAAAAACACTGCAAACCAACCTTCCGGCGAGTGAAGCTTCAATGAATCCTTTTGAATTTAGACTTTAAACGTTATTTGTACTGTTCATTTTCCTTTTGCGCAATCGCCATCATCAAGCCATAATTTTCACCTAGCGCGATTCGTTCCAGTTTCTCCACATAGTTCTGTATCCCATGCGAACCTATGGCTGGTAAAAGCAGGCGAAATAGGGATAGCAAAAAGTAGACACGTTGCGATAACGGTCTCCAACGGCGGACTTGATTGGGGAATCCACGGTCTAAGTAGCGCTGGTCTCCTACGTGAATGAAGCCCATGGCGAGCAGTGGAACAAAGGTTACGATATCGACAAAGTTTATGATGCGATAGATGGGTGCTTTGATCGTTGCGTCGAAAATTGAATTCCCGACACGCGGACTTCCAAATGTATAACAGGCTGCAATCTGGTCCTTGAAGCCGCTCTTTTCGAGGTCCTGCGTAGCAAGCGTCGCCAGCGCCCCTCCCAGAGAATGCCCAGTGATGTAGAGCGGAAGATGTTCCACTTCGGGGAGTTTTTCCTTGATTAGTTTAGATACGAGACCATATGCGCCATAAAACCCAGCATGGATCCTGCCACCTTCGGTCTTTCGTCGATAGGCCCGTATATCCGATTGCACATCCCGCCAGTTTTTTTCCGTACCCCGGAATGCCAGCACTGCATAAATTTCATTCTGCGCCAGAAAAGCCTGTGTCCCTTGCACGTCGAACTTTTCCACAAGGGAAAACCCTCCGCTATCCAGCTTGCTCACGAATAAGGCCAACTGCACATCATCCACCTCGAAGGGATAGTACGCCAGTTGAGCCATGCAGGCCATGGCCCAGGCTGTGCGGTCTGAATACGCCGCGCGGTGCACCGGGGGTGAAGAAAGCAGATCCTTGTTGGCAAAGAATCGATATTTCGCCGCCTCGGCCAGATACTTTCGCTTGGCTTCTTCATATTCTTTTTCGGCTTTTGCAAAAGCCTCTCGCTGTTCAGGAATTAAAGAACTGTACATTTTCTGCTCCTTTCACCCGGTTGGCAATCCAATCTGGGAAACATCTTCCCAGGTCAAACTTATTTTGACACTGATTTTAACCGAAAGGCAATCACTTCACACCAGATCAGGGCCGCCAGCAAAAAAACATAAAATGCGAGGCCTTTGAGCCAAAACGTTGGCACGGCTAGTGCAACTGTCACCCGTGTGTAAGTGGCCAGATTCTCCCAGTGAGGATCTTTACGAAACGCAACACTGAGCAGAATCATCGCCGGCATGAACGTAAGACCCAGCACCACAAAAAAACTGTCATGTAACAATCCGTGCCAGGTGTGTGGTGTAGTTCGAATCGTCGGGTCTGTGGTGAAAGTCAGGCCGACCATGCCAAGTCCCGCGCTGGACAAGAGCCAGGTGGAGAGGGCTGTCCAGCGTGTGCGCGGCAGGCTGAGGCGGAGTCCGTAGGCAAAGAGTGTCATCATAAGCCCGCTGATAAGAAATGTGAGGGTCATGACCCAACCGTAGGGGCCCAAGGCTAATCCGCTGGGCCAATCGAGAGGTTCAAGCGGACGCCATCCCAGGGATAGCATAAAGTCATATTCCAGGATTGTCAGGGTAACGAGAACGACTCCAAAAAGGATGGGCCCAAGGATGCCAGCGCGCGCCGCAAGTTTTATCATTGGGCGAGATAGACAGCCAGTAGTGCCAGCAACCCCGGTAAAGCCTGGATATAGAGGATCGAACGTTTGGCTGTGAGGCCACCATAGATTCCCGCAATGACGACGCAGACGAGAAAGAAAATCTTTATTGAGAAATCACCCGAAACTAATCCCCATACCAGTCCCGCCGCGAGAAAGCCATTGTATAGACCCTGATTCGCGGCCAGCGTCGCCGAAGCTTTTGAATATTCGGCGGTCATGCCAAACCTTTTTCGCCCGACGGGATGATCCCAAAAGAACATCTCTAGCGCGAGGAAACCGAGATGTAGAAGTGCAACGATTCCGATAAGAATGTTCGCAAGGGCTGTCATGGTAGGCTCCTTTTCTCACCCGATTATATCCCTTATAATTTGAACGTCTCCGGAGGTAACATGACTTATACATTCATCCTGGTCGAAACCCGCGGGCGCGTGGGACTCATCACGCTCAATCGTCCTCAGGTGTTGAACGCCCTCAACAATCAGCTCATGCGCGAAGTAATGGACGCGCTCGAAGCATTTGATAAGGATGAGGACGTCGGTGCAGTGGTCATCACCGGAAACGAAAAAGCCTTCGCCGCGGGGGCAGATATTAAAGAGATGGCGGACAAAAACACTTTGCAAATGATGGATACGGATCATGTAGCCGTCTTCGGCCGCATCCGGACTATTCAGAAACCAGTCATCGCGGCAGTCTCAGGCTGGGCGCTGGGCGGCGGCTGCGAAGTCGTCCTCTCCTGTGACATGATCGTCGCTTCCGAATCAGCCAAGTTTGGTCAGCCCGAAATCAATATTGGCGTCATCCCCGGTGCGGGTGGCACACAGCGACTCACCCGTGCAGTGGGTAAAGTAATCGCGATGGAAATGATTCTCAATAATCGTACATTGAACGCGCAAGAGGCATTGCAGTATGGATTGGTAAATCACGTCGTACCAGTCAGTGACTTTCTCAACGAGGCGCTTAAACTGGCGGAAGAGATCGCCTCGCGCGCCCCGTTGGCTATCCGCGCTGCCAAACGCATGGTCAATCACTCGTATGAATCCTTCCTCGCCAAGGGACTCGATGAAGAGAAGCAGGTGTTTTACAACCTGTTTAGCTCTGAAGATCAAAAGGAAGGCATGCAGGCCTTTGTCGAAAAACGCAAACCGGAATGGAAAGGCAAGTAATGTTCAAGGATCCGTTCGGCTGGTTCCCTGATTCATTTTTTACAAACCTATTCTCTCTGGTGTTTGTGGGAGTCTATGCCGTAGACTATATTGTCCCGCGCTTCACCAATCCAAATTACCAAAGACAATCCCTCAAGGGTGACCGCGGCTCATTTCTCATTATTATTGCTGCAATCATACTGGCGCTCTTTATCAGCATCTTCCTGCGCCTGAAAAATATCGGTATCCTAACCGGGGTTTTCCAATGGTTGGGTTTGCTGCTGATGCTTGCAGGCACAACGTTTCGACAATGGGCACTGATGCATTTGGGCCGTTTTTTTTCCCGCACCATTCAAATTGAAACCGCCCATCAAATCATCAAAACCGGACCTTACAAATCGATTCGACATCCCGCATACACCGGTATGATCCTTGTATATCTTGGAATCAGTATGGCGCTAGGTACGTGGTTGGGCGCATTAACGACATTCGTGATCGTCACAGCAAGTTTGCTCTACCGAATTCACGTCGAAGAAAACAGCCTGCTCCAGGCCCTGGGTGAGGAATATAGTAAATATAGAGAACAGACCTGGAAACTTTTCCCTGGCTGGTAGCCTGGCAGAACTCTGATGCTTAACTTTGCACAACTCAAATCGGCTTTCAAAGAATTAAAGCTGGCTGACAGACCAGTCATCGTGCATTCCTCCTTGAAGCGGTTCGGCCCAATTGAATGTGGGCCAAAGACGGTCATCCAGGCCCTGCTGACGGCCACCCATGGCTTGATCGTCCCTACCTTCACTTATATGACGATGGTCACCCCGGAAGTGGGCCCTCCCAACAACGGTATCACGTATGGGACGGATCGCGACCTCAACAAAATGGCCGTTCCCTTTCATCATGACCTGCAACCTGACAAGATGATGGGTTCCGTGCCCCGCACACTTCTATTGCAGGAGGGCTCAATTCGTACAGCGCACCCGATCCTGTCCTTCGGCGGAATCGGCGTGGATGACATCCTCATCACCCAGACACATAATGAACCTTTAGCACCCCTCGGCGCGTTAGCCGAGAAGGCTGGCTGGGTGGTTCTGATTAACGTGGACCATTCCGTAAACACCAGCATTCATTATGCAGAGAAACTGGCGGGGCGCAAACAATTCCTCCGTTGGGCACTCGTGGAGAATCGCATCGTGAAATGCCCTGGCTTTCCTGGAGACTCATCGGGATTCAATGCGATGGAAGAGTTCGTGAAAGCCGATACCCGTGCTGTGCAAGTGAATAATGCGGTGATTCAAGCTATTCCGCTCAAACGCTTATTCGTCGCAGTGCAGGAAATCATTAAAAAGGATCCGCTGGCGTTGCTTTGCCAGCGGAGTGATTGTGAGAGGTGTAATGCGGTAAAGGCATTATAGCTAAGTCCTTTTTGTATTTTTCCAGACCATTTTGAAGATTCCAGGATAATCAAGGACTAAACCATCTGCATCCACCTGTAGTTCAGAAGTAAATCCGCTTTTGAGGCTTTCGTACTTATACACCCCTCCATCTTTATTCCTGGAGAGACAGGTATATCTTTGTTCAAACTTGGAAAGACTCGGCCCGGGCACAGCGACGTAAACCACGGCTATCTCTTTTGACTCGCCCGGCTCCAAGTTCAGCCTCTGAATGGGCAATGTGTTCGTAAAGGGCGTGACCCGGATATCAACATCCGTGCAGCCGCGCAATGACTCGATGGCGACATTCTTCTCATCCATCCATTCATCTCCACTCCTGGTTAATGTAAACTCTTTACTATTTAATAAATCCTTTGCGTTCACGCTCCGGGTATTCCACTCCGCATCACAGATGATTTGATATTGAATTCGATATGCCACTCTCTCTAGCATCCCCACGACCAGTCCCTGGGCCTCGATCTGCTCTCCCTGGTATAGGACTAAGTGTTCCAGGCCTTTGTCAATCAGTTGTTCCCATAAAACTTCTATGCTCATTTGGACATTCCTAAAATCAAGAGAGATAATATAAATTGAATCTCAGCTGGTTTCTGCCGCGCGCTTCAAACGAGCTAGAGCATCTCCGACACCTTCATGAAGTTGCCTGGAAGCGAACTGTTCAAGAATCCAACCCCACCAAACTGGTGAGAAGGCAAAGTCTCAGCCAAAGGAAACGTGCGTGTTTCCATCTCTTAGGGCGGTGCACGTGACGTGGTTGTAAACGGTGATGCCAAAAGGCAAAGTGGTCGTCAGATGAATTTGATGTTTGGATTCATCCACAGCATTGACCGTGACCGTCAAATCCCATGATCTTCCCGCTTCAATCGTCTTAGCATGGATTTTCTGGCCCGCATGAGCGCGTCCTTCGGGGTTTATCCTTTGAGTTTGCGCATCCCACCATAAGGCATAATTTTTCGGCTCTGAGAGAAACTCCCAGACGTGGTCAAGCGGTGCATTGACTACAGCAACTGGGCAAACATTAATACTCATAACATAAATATAAACCAGCAGGGACGACCTGCGGATCGTCCCTGCTGGTTTACTGAAACGTAATCTCTTCCACGCGCCAGCTCTCTTCGCCGATCAGTTTCTTCAGGCGCTCGATCATTTCGGGACAGACCCGCGTGGTGTCGTTGGGGAAATCGATCAGGTAGCCTGAGCCATTTTCAAAGACTTGAAAACTGAACCGGTCCTTACCGTGGAAGGAGATCAGCGTGCCGTAAATGGTTTTGATACGGCGGCGGTCGCGCTCCTTGTCACCCGTTGTGCGAAGAATCACCGTAATCTGCTGCGGAGGACGTTTCTGTTCCTCATCTTTGGGAACGGGAATATAGATCGGCGGCAAGGAAACGAGCACTGCTTCCGGTGTCGCATCCTCCTTCTCCGCTTCATGGACTTCTACCAGGGCGGTTTCCGTTAGGATCTGTGGAGGCGTGACTTCGTCGGTCTTCTTGAATTTCGGTTCAGGCTTGGAGGCGATCGCTACCTCTTCGAAGGATGGTTGCCATTGCATGTCCCAGTCATCGGGGAAATTATCGGGCGGTGGAGGCATATCCTCGAATTCGTCTTCCTTTTCGACCGCTTGCGGCGCCGGGTACGACACAGGTTTTTCTGCAACTTGCTTCCCGGGTTGTGGTGCGATCGGCTTGGGCTGCGTTGACTTTATGGTAAGAGCTGAGACCTGTCCCGGCTTGGATTCAGGCACAGCCTGTTGAGGAGAAACGGGCATTGGCTGAGCTCCTTGCGGGGCTACGATCTGAGGCGAAGTCGAAGCGTCCAGCTGCTCCAAA
>Ga0075418_10006672_pt1 | contig 13018 bp, 11 predicted proteins | sample SoiMetdeltSBSDD2_FD_81776 | JGI IMG/M metagenome (GOLD analysis project Ga0075418, IMG submission 81776) | Bulk soil microbial communities from a Populus tree surrounding site in Tennessee, USA - Soil MetaG P. deltoides SBSDD2 | ecosystem: Environmental > Terrestrial > Soil > Tree plantation...
CGTCTGGTTCCGATCGGCCCGGCCAACTCCGCCGACCTGTGGCTCGTGCACAACGACGATGCCGTGGTTCCGTGGTACGACGGCTGGCGGCCATCCCGTCAGGAGGCCGCCGACCACGCCCGGAGGATCGCCGAGTCGTGGCGGCTCCACGGCGTGCACAAGTGGATGGCCTACGAGCGCGAGACCGGTCAGGTAGTCGGCCGGGGCGGTCTCTCCAGGACTCCGATCGACGACGACTGGGGCCAGCTCTACGCGTTCTTGCCCGACGAGCCCTGGGTACGCGAGGCGCCCTTCGCCGTCTCCGTGATGCTCGGAACCGACCGCGAACGCCGCTCGACAGGGCCAGGCGGATGAGGCCTCTAGACGCAGGACTGGACGGTGAAGGGACCGCCGCCGCTGGGCGGGATGGTGACGCCGTCGCGGCCGTCGGCCCAGTGGTCGAAGGCCTGGCGTAGCTCCTCGGTTTCGCCGGTGTCGTCGCCCACGATGGTGACCGCGGCGCACGAGCGGTCGCCGTCCTGCCAGGTGACGGCCCAGTCGCCTCCCCAGCCGACCGCGGCCTGGCCCGCGTCGTGGCCGCCGATCTCGGGGGCGAGCACCATCTGGATCAGCAGCTCGCCGACCAGGCCCTCGTCCACCAGGGTGCCGCCGGGCTCCGGGTGGGGGACGTCGACGGCGGCCTCGCCCGCCTCGTAGGCGTCGGGGTCGATCACCTGCTCGCTGGTGTGCGGCGGGTCGGCCAGGACGGCGGCCAGGCCCTCGTTGCCCCGGTCCTCCACGATCTGCTGCACCAGCGGCTGGCCCAGCTCGTACGGGGCGCCCAACAGCTGGACCAGCACCATCGGGATGGACCCGAAGTCGAAGTTCGAGGCAAGGGCGAGCTCTTCGGCCTCGGCCCGGACTTGATCGTCGTCGCTCAGCGAGTCCTTGTAGGCCCCCTCCACCCGCCGGGCATTGCCCTCGACCACGGCGCTGAAGCCGAACCCGATCTCGTCCTGCGCGTCGTCGTACTCGGGCCGGTCGAGATCGTGGTGCTGGTCGTCCAGTGCGTGGGTCAGCTCGTGGGCGATGGTCGTGCGGACGTAGGGGGTGAGCCCCGCACCCCGCACCACCAGCTCCTTCGTCTCGGGGTCGTAGAACCCGACCACCCCCGCCCCCAGCAGCGAGCGCATGGCCTCGACCATGTCGAGCTCCGGCGGGATCAGCCCCAGCGCCGTGTACAGCACCTCGTCCTGACGCAGGGTGTCCACGTCCTCGTCGAAGTCGGACAGCAGGCGGTCCTGGAAGTCGCCCTCCCCCACCAGCTCCACGTCCACCGGCTCCAGGAAGGTGAGGCCCTCCGCCTGCTCCACGAAGCTGCTGATCTCGGCGACGACGGCCTCGAGCTCGGCCTGCGTGGGCGGCTCGGCCGAGTCCGGCTCCGCACCTGCGAGCGGATCGGCCCCGCGCTCGCCGGCCGGGCGCGGCGAGCGGCCGCCGTGGCCCACGACGGTCCAGGCCAGCAGGGCCACCACCAGGACACCGGCCACACCGGCGATGACCCAGCGCCAGGGCTGGGACTTCGGCCATTCGGCCTCGAACAGCGATCGGGGGTCCGACGGCCAGATCTCCGGGATCTCGGCCGGAGCCGGCGGCGGAGGCGGCGGAGGCGGCGGGGTCGGATCCGACATGGCCACGGGCACCGTAGCGGCGGCGGGCGCCGGCGACCCAGCGGGCGGGTATCCCGGACGGGGTCCTGCGGGTATCCCTGGGACGTGTCCGATCAGCACGACAACCCGAAGCGGAAGCGGGCCGAGGAGATCGCGGCCGAGGTGTCGGAGGAGAACCCCGATCCGGTGACGCGGCGCGAGGCCATCGAGGGCGAGCTCGAGGACGAGGGCCTCTCCGACGAGGGCGAATCCCTGGGCGAGCACGTCGAGTGAGCCTCGTCCACCGCGTCCTGCCGGCCGCACCGGTGACCAGCCTGCAGGAATACCAGCGCGCCGGCGGTGGGCTGGCGCTCGACGCCGCCCGCCGCATCGGCGCCGACACCGTCATCGCCGAGGTGGAGGCCGCGGGCCTGCGCGGCCGCGGCGGGGCCGGGTTCCCCACCGGGGCCAAGTGGCGCACTATCGCCGCCAACCGGTCGCCCGAGCTGCCCACCACCGTGGTGGTCAACGGCGCCGAGGGCGAGCCCGGCACGTACAAGGACCGGGCCCTGCTGCGCACCGATCCCTACTCGGTGCTGGAAGGGGCGCTCATCTCGGCCCTCGCGGTGGGGGCGGCCGACGTGGTCGTCGCGCTGAAGCCGGGCGAGGAGGGCCGGGTAGCCGCGGCGATCAAGGAGATGGAGCAGGCGGGGATGACCGGCGGCGTGCCCGTCAGTGTCATCACCGGGCCGTCCGAGTACCTGTTCGGCGAGGAGACCGCGCTGCTGGAGGTGGTGGACGGGCGTCCGCCCTTCCCCCGAATCGCCCCGCCCTACCGCCGCGGCGTGGTGGAGGTGGTGGAGGTGGGCACCGTGGGGATGGCCGGCCCCGGTCCCGGGACCCTGGCGCCCCCGGCCCTGGTCGACAACGTGGAGACGCTGGCGCACGTCACCCACATCGTGGGCCGGGGGGCGGCCTGGTTCCGCGAGCTCGGCACTCCCGACTCGCCGGGGACCATCGTGTGCACGGTGACCGGCGACGTCCGCCATCCCGGCGTGGGCGAGGTGGCGATGGGGACCACCGTCCGGCAGGCCATCGACGAGATCGGCGGAGGCACCGCCACCGAGCAGCCGGTCAAGGCCGTGCTCACCGGCGTGTCGGCCGCCCCACTGCCCGCGGCCCTGCTGGCCACGCGGCTCACCTACGAGGACATGGAGGCCGCGGGCAGCGGCCTCGGGACCGCCAGCCTGATGGTGCTCGGCCAGGGGACCGACATGACCGCGGTGGCCGCGGGGGCGGCCCGCTTCCTGGCCGTGGAGTCATGCGGCCAGTGCACGCCGTGCAAGGCCGACGGGCTGGCCATCGCCGGCGCCCTGGAGGCTCTGTGCCGAGGCGACGGCGGCGCCGAGGACCTCGACGTCCTGGCCAAGGCCCTCACCACCGTGGGCGACAACGCTCGCTGCAACCTGGCCCGCCAGCAGCAGGCCGTGGTCGGCGCCATCGTGGACGGCTGGCTGGACGAGATCGTCCGCCGGGCCGGCCGGCTGGACGAACCGGTCGAGCCCCGCCTCGTGGCCGAGGTGACGGCCCTCGCCGACGGGGAGGTCACCGTCGACGAGGGACGCCGCACCAAGCAGCCCGACTGGACCTACGGGGACGACTGGTCGGGCTCCTACCCGGCCGACAGCCGGTAGAAGCGGAAGAAGTCGTCCTCGATGGGCAGCACCTCGACCGCCTCGAACCCGGCTCGCCGCGCGTAGCGGGTCAGCGTCTCGGCGCGCATCACCGTGCCGGTCTCGGCCGAGGGCTGGTGCGACATGCAGTCGCCCAGGCAGCACATGATCGAGTAGCCGTACATCAGCTGCTCGACCTCGCCGGCCGGGGCCGCGAAGCGGTCCTCGACGCGTTCGTCCATGACGATGACCGCGCCGCCCTCGGCCACCATCTCCCGCATGGCCGACAGCACCGCCACCGGGTCGGGGAGGTCGTGCACGCACTCGAAGGCGAACACCGCGTCGTAGGCGTCCTCGAGCAGGCCCGAGGCGTCGCCGGCGTCGGCCAGGTGGAAGCGGACCCGGTGGTCCAGCCCCTCGGCCGAGGCGTTGGCGCGGGCCGCCGCCACGGACGGCCCGTCCACGTCGTAGCCGTCAACCGCCGCGCCCGGGTAGGTCCGGGCCAGGCCGATCGAGGACCAGCCGAAGCCGCAGCCCACGTCGGCGATGCGCCGGGCGTCGCCGAGGAAGGCATGCAGGTCGGGGGCCGACGGCAGCAGCTCCTGGCCCAGCCGGTGCAGGAACAGCGGCCGGTTGGCGGCGGCCTGCGCTCGCCGGGCGTCGTCGCCCAGCTCGGCCCAGCTCACGCCGCCGCCGGTGCGGTAGGCCTCGGCCATGCGGTCGAGCTGCAGCCCGCAGGCGCCCACGAAGCGGGCCAGCGGGGCGAGGTGTACGAGGCTGTCGGGCTCGGCCAGCACCGCGGCGTGGGCCGCGGGCAGCGAGAAGCGGCGCTCGTCGGGCGCGGCCGCGGCGTCGTCCACTGTCACGTAGCCGCACACGGCCTGGTGTTCCAGCCACTCGCGGGCGTAGCGGGCGTGGCTGCCGGTCCGGGCGGCCAACTCGGCCGCGGTGAGCGGACCGGCGGCGGCCAGGGCCCGGTACCAGCCCAGCCGATCGCCGAGGTCGATGGCCTGGATGCGCTGGGCGGCGAGGACGGCGGCGAACACCTGCTCGGCGAACGCCGCCGCCTCCTCGGACGGCTCGGGGCAAGCGGCAAGGGTGGTGTCGATCGAGGTCATCGTGCCATCACGCCACGGGCCGATTGCAGCGGCATAGCAGGGAGCTAGCGAGGTGGTCACCTAGCATCTCGGCCGTGCGGGTGCGTGTGCTCGGCACGGTCGACGTCGTGGGCGACGACGGCGCCGTGGTCACGATCGGGAGTCGCAGCCAGCGGATCGTGCTGGCGGTGCTGGCCTCCCAGGCCGGCGCGGTGGTGGCGCCCGACCGGCTGATCGACGCGCTCTGGCCCGACGGCCCGCCCCGCAGCGCCACGGAGTCTCTGCGCGCCTACGTGTCCCGCCTGCGCCGGGTGGTGGGCGACGGCCTGTCCGGCCACCCCGGGGGCTACGTGCTGGATGTGGCCGGCGGGGTCGACGCCGACGAGTTCGACGACCTGGTGCGCCGGGCCGACACCGCGGGGGCCCGCCCCGGCGAGGCCGCGGCGCGCTGGCGCGAGGCGCTGGACCTGTGGCGGGGACCGGCGTTCGGCGACCTGGCCGCCAACCCGGTGCTGCGCCCGCCCGCGGTGCGGCTGGACGAGACCCGCCGGCACGCCCAGGTCGCCCACGCCCGCGTCCTCCTGGGCGCGGGCCAGGCCGCGCAGGCCGCCGCCGCGGCGGAAGAGATCGTGGCGGCCGAGCCGGTGGCCGAGGGCGCCTGGGTGGTGCTGGTGGACGCGCTGCGGGCCGCGGACCGCGCGCCGGAGGCGCTGCGCAGCTACCAGCGGGCAGTGGGTGCGCTGGCGGAGGCCGGCCTGGTCCCCGGTGACGACCTGCGCCGGGCCGAGGTCGAGGCGCTGGCCGGCGGCCCGCCCGCGCTGGAGCCGAGGCGGCTGCCGGTGCCCGCGTCGTCCCTCGTCGGGCGGCGCGAAGCCGTGGCCGCGGTGGTCCGGCTGCTGGCGGAGGCCCGGGTAGTCACCCTCACCGGGCCCGGCGGGGTGGGCAAGTCGCGCCTGGCCCTGGCGGTGGCGGCCGATGCCGCCGGCGCGCACCAGTCCGGCGCGCGGCTGGTGCTGCTCAGCCGGGTGGACGAGCCCGGCGCGGTGGCCGGGGTGGTAGCCGACGCCCTCGGCCTGGCGGTGACCGGCGGCTCGGTGAGCGAGGCGCTGGCCCGGGCCGGGGCGCTCGACCTGCTGGTGGTGGTGGACAACTGCGAGCACGTCGTGGACGAGGCCGCCCGCGTGGTCCACACCCTGGTGACCGGCGGCCCCGAGGTGCGGGTCCTGGCCACGAGCCGGGAACGGCTGGGCGTCGACGGTGAGCACGTCTGGCCCGTGCCGCCGCTGGGGGTCGACGGCGACCGCCCGGCGGCCCAGCGCCTGTTCGCGGACCGGCTGCGGGGTGCGGGCGGGCCTCGCGCCGCCGAGGACGACCCCACGGTCGCGCGGATCGTGCGCCGGCTCGACGGCCTGCCGCTCGCGATCGAGATGGCCGCGGCCCGCGCCGCCACCGTCGGCCCGGCCCTGGTGGCGGATCAGATCGACGGGGAGCTGGCGCCGCTCGACGTGCTGGTCTCGCCCCGGCGCACCGACGAGCCCCGGCACCACACGCTGGGCGCGGTGGTGGCCTGGTCCGAGGCGCTGCTGGACGCGGACGAGCGCGCCATGCTGGCCGATCTGGGCACGTTCGCGGGCTTCGTCCGGCCGGCGGACGTCGAGGCCGTGGTGGGCCGGGCGGACACGCTCGACCTGCTGGGCCGGCTGGCCGAACGCTCGCTGGTCCTGACCGAGCCCCGGACCCACGGCATGCGCTTCGGCATGCTGGCCACCGTGCGGGGACACGCGCGGCGCCGCCTGGCCGCCGCGCCCGGAGACCGGGCCGCCCACCTGGCCGCGGTCCATGCCCGCTACATCACCGAGGCGGCCGAAGCCGCCGATGCCGACCTGCGCACGCCGGACGAGCCCGCGGCCCACGCCCGCCTGGACGAGCTGGGCGACGAGCTGCGCCGCGCCCACCGCTGGGCGCTGGCCCACGACCTCGACCTGGCCGTGCGCCAGTCGGCCGCGCTCCACGTGTTCGCCCAGTCCCGGCTGCGGGAGGAGCCGCTGGCCTGGGCCGGGGACCTGGCGGCCCGGGCCGGAGACCTGACGGAGTCCCCCACCGCGGCGGTGGCGCTGGCCTCGGCCGCCCAGCGGGCGGTCAACAGCGGCGATCTGGCCGGCGGCGAGGCGCTGGCCCGCCGGGCCGTCGACTGGGCGGGCGACACGGCCCAGACGACCTTCGGGCTGTACGTGCTGGCCGACATCGCGCTGTTCAGCGGGCGGCTCGACGCCTGCGCCGAGCTGTCCGCCCGGACCATGGCCGCAGCCGAGCTCGGCCCCGACCCCTATGCACAGGTGGGCGCAGCCTCGAACCTCGCCATGGCCCTGGCCTATGCCGGACGCCACGACGAGGCCCTCGCCACCCTCGAGCGCTGGGCCGCGAAGTGGGACGAGGCGAGCCTGTCGCCCTCCGAGCAGGGGTGGCTGGCCTACACCCGCGGCGAGTGCATCCTCGATCGGGACCCGCCGGCCGCGCTGGCCCACCTCGACCGCGCGATCGAGCGGGCCGACACCGCCGGCAACCGCTACCTGGCCGGGGTGGCCCGCGTCTCGGCATCGTCGCTCCAGGCCCGCACCGGCGAGCCCGAGGCGGCGCTGGCCGCCTTCGGCCGGGTGGTCGACCACTGGCGGCGGGAGACGACCGTCTCGTTCCTGGTCACCACGCTACGGAACCTCGTGGTCCTGCTGGCCCGCCTGGGCGCGGCCGAGGAGACGGCCGAGCTGGCTGGAGCCGTGGCCACGGACGCAGCGGGTCCCACCTACGGCGACGAGGCCGCCCGGCTGGCAGCCGCCCGAGCGTGGGCCGAGGACCAGCTCGGCGCCATCCGGTTCGCGAAGCACACGACCCGGGGCCAGGCCCGCTCGGTGGTGGAGGCGGGGGCGGTGGCCGCCGAGTGGATCGAGCGCCTCACTCCTCGATAGGCGGCAGGGTGGCGAGCGGCAGCAGCTCGTGCGCCCAGGTCACGCGGTAGTTGACCGCGGGCAGGAACACCTCGCAGTACTCGCGCTCCACCTGCAGGCCCCGGAAGCGCATGGTGGCGATCTCGCGCTCGATGAGGTGCTCGATCGACTCCAGGTGGGCCACGCCCCGACGCTCGGACAGGCCGGCATGCAGGCGCAGCGCCTCGATCTTGAGCTCCCAGGTCTCCTCCACGTCCACGTAGATCGAGCCCTGGGAGTTCAACCCGCTGGTCGTCTCGGAGTAGAAGAGGTTGCCGATCTTGTGGGGCTCGTGGTCGGAGCGGATCTCGTCCACCCGGGCCAGCAGCGCGGCCGCCAGCACGCCGCGGGACAGCGCCCGGTGGTCGGGGTGGTAGTCGGTCGGCTGGTGGGTGATGACCACGTCGGCCTTGTGCCGGCGCAGCAGGTCCATGATCCGCTGGGTGTGCGAGGGGTCGTCGAAGATGGCGCCCTCCTCGAAGTCGAGCCACTCCTGGCTCGCCCCCAGCCGGGCGGCGATGCCCCGCACCTCGTCGGCCCACTCGTCCTCGAACGCGGCCGACACGGTGACCACGTTGTGGCCCCGCTTGGCGTACTTCGCCAGCGTCCCGCCCGCCTGGTAGGGCATGTCGAACGGGTCGGGGTGGGCTCCCACGGCCACGATGGTGAGCGGACGGTCGACGCCGGGGAGATCGGCCATGCGGGTAGGTCTACCCCGCGGGCTCGGAGATGGCGACGGCCAGGCGCTCGGCCGAGAACTCGATCAGCGTCGCGGCCGGGTAGCGGTCGAGGGCGCGGCGCTCGCTGGCGAAATGGTCGCCGAGGCCGTTGAGCATGCACCACACGAAGCTGGCCACCGCCCGGTCGCTCACCACCCGGCGCCCGTCGCGCCCGGCGGCGGCGCGGATGCTGTCCATCAGCAGGCGGTTGTGCTCGACCGTGGCGGCCCGAAGCTCGGCCACGAGGTCCTTGGGCACGCGGGCCGAGCGGGCGTCGGCGTCCCGGCGCAGCTCGGACCACAGCGTGAAGTGCCGCCCGTAGATCTGGAACAGCGGCAGGTAGCCCTCGATCACCTTCCGCAGCAGCGTGACCAGGTCGTGCCCGGCCTCCGCCACCGGGCGGTACGCCTCCGTGTGGGCCCGGATGGCCTCCGCGTACAGCGTGGCGAACAGGACTTCCTTGGTGGCGAAGTAGGAGTACAGCGTGGCCGGGCTGACGCCCGCGCCGGCGGCCAGGTCGCGCATGTTCAACGCCAGGTAGCCACGCTCGGCGATCAGGGCCCGGGCGGCGTCCAGGATGTCGATGCGCCGCTGCTCTCGGTCCCCCCACTTCGTGGCGGTGGACTTTTGAACAGCGTTTGATTCGAACACCGTTCAATTATATGGTCGGATCATGGAGCTGTGGACCATGCGGATCCCCGAGACGGGCACCGCGGTCGCCCAGGCTCAGCGGGTCGAGGAGCAGGGCTGGGACGGCGTCACGTTCACGGACTCGCAGAACCTGGTGGGCGATCCGTTCGTGGCCATCGCCCTGGCCGCCGAGGCCACCTCCACGCTGCGGTTCGCCACGGGGGTCACCAACGCCCACACCCGCCACCCCGCCGCCCTCGCCACCGTGGCCGCCACCGTGCAGGAGACCTCGGGCGGGCGCTTCGTGCTGGGCATCGGGCGGGGTGACACCGCGCTGTTCCACCTCGGGCTCGAGCCCATGCCGGTCGACCGCTTCGGCGCCCTGGCCGCCGACCTGCAGACCTACCTGGCCGGGGGCACGGTCGACTGCGACGGCTTCCCCAGCCGCCTGCGCTGGCTGGAGCGGGCCCGCCAGCCCAAGGTCCCCCTCGACATCGCCTGCTCCGGACCCCGCATGATCGAGCTGGCCGGCCGGCTGGCCGAGCGCATCACGCTCGGCGTCGGCGCCGACCCCGACCGCATGGCGTGGGCCATCGATCTGGCCCGCAAGGCCGCGGCGGACGCCGGGCGCGAGCCGGGCGCCCTGTCCATCGGCAGCTACGTCAACGTGGGCTGCCATCCCGACCTCGACGTGGCCCGCGGCCTCATCGCCGGAGGCGTGGCCGCCTTCGCCCACTTCTCCTCCATGCCCGGCTCCACCGGAGCGGGGTTGGCCGGGGCCGACCGCGACGTGGTGGCCGAAGTGGGCCGCCGCTACGACAGCCACGAGCACCTGTCCAACCGGGCGGCCCACACCGAGCCGCTCTCGCCCGGCTTCGTCGACCGCTTCGCCGTGGTCGGCCCGCCCGAGGCCTGCGCCGAGCGGTTGCACGGCCTGGCCGCGCTCGGCATCGACCGCTTCGTCCTCACGGGGGCGAGCTTCGGCGCCGACCGCGACGAAGCTCGCACGGCCGCCACCCTGATCACCACCGAACTGCTTCCCGCACTGCGAGAGTGAGAACGCCGATGAGTGAGCACGACCTGATCATCCGGGGCGGCACCGTCCTCGACGGCACGGGCGGCCCCGCCCGCCCCGCCGACGTGGCCATCCGCGACGGCGTGGTCACCGAGGTGGGCCGCGTCGACGGCACCGCCACCCGCACCATCGACGCCGACGGCCTGCTGGTCACGCCCGGCTTCGTCGACATCCACGCCCACTACGACGGGCAGGCCTCGTGGGGCGAGCGCATGATCCCGTCGTCCTGGCACGGCGTGACCACGGTGGTGGTGGGCAACTGCGGCGTCGGCTTCGCACCGGTCCACCCCCAGGACCACGACCGGCTCATCGAGCTCATGGAGGGCGTCGAAGACATCCCCGGCGTCGTGCTGGCCGAGGGCCTGCAGTGGAACTGGCAATCCTTCCCCGAGTTCATGGACGTGCTCGACGACCGGTCGTTCGACATCGACGTGGCGCTACAGGTGCCCCACGGCGCCCTGCGCCTCCACGTCATGGGCGAGCGGGGCGCGGCCCGCGAGCCGGCCACGCCCGAGGACATCGCGGCCATGGCCCGCCTGGCCGCCGAGGCCGTGCAGGCCGGCGCCCTGGGGTTCACCACGTCCCGCACGCTCAACCACCGCACCAGCCGGGGCGAGCCCACCCCTACCCTCACCGCCGGCGCCGACGAGCTGGTAGGCATCGCCTGCGCCATCGGCGCCACCGGGCAGGGCGTGCTCCAGGTGGTGTCCGACTTCGGGGACATCGACGCCGAGTTCGGGATCTTCCGGCGCATGGCCGAGCAGTCGGGCCGGCCGCTGTCGTTCTCGCTCGTGCAGACCCGGGGCGACGGCTGGCGTCGCCAGCTGGAGCTGCTGAGCGAGGCCAACGCCGAGGGCGTGACGATGTCGGCCCAGGTGGCGGCCCGGGCCGTGGGCCTGCTGCTGGGCCTGCAGTGCACCCTGCACCCCTTCCTCACCAACCCGGTGTACCGGGAGATCAACAGCCTGCCGCTGGCCGAGCAGGTGGCGATCCTGCGCGACCCGGAGTTCCGGCAGCGGCTGCTGGCCTCGGCCCGCTGGAAGCGGGACCAGGAGCGGCGCTCCGGGCGGCTGCTCGACGGCTTCGGCGCCATGTACGAGCTGGGCGATCCGCCCGACTACGAGCCCGACCCCGCCACCAGCCTGGCGGCCCGGGCCGAGCGCGAGGGGCGTGATCCGCTCGACCTGGCCTACGACCACCTGATCGCCGACGAAGGCCGGGCCTTCTTCTACGTGCCGCTGCTCAACTACGCCGACGGCAACCTCGACGCCGCGGGCGAGATGCTGGCCCATCCCCACACCGTCCCCGGCCTGGGCGACGGCGGGGCGCACCTGGGCACCATCTGCGACGCCTCGTTCCCCACCACGCTGCTGGCGCTGTGGGGCCGCGACCGGGACCACGGCCGCCTGGAGCTGCCCTACCTGGTCCGCCAGCACACGCAGGACACGGCCCGCACCGTGGGCCTGCACGACCGGGGCGTGCTCGCCCCCGGCTACCGGGCCGACGTCAACGTCATCGACTTCGACGCCCTCGTCGCCCGGCGTCCCGAGATGATCCACGACCTGCCTGCGGGCGGCCGCCGCCTGGTCCAGCAGGCCGAGGGCTACGTGGCCACGGTGGCCAAGGGCCAGGTCACCTACGAGCAAGGCGAGGCCACCGGCCCGCTGCCCGGCCGCCTGATCCGCGGCCCCCAGCCCGCCCCTGGAGGTTCACTGTGACGCCGACGCCGACCCCGACCCCGCTGGAAGAGCAGTGTGAGTGGCACACCGACGAGGTCGGTGACAGCTACATCTTCCACCTCACCGACGACCACGTGGCCGAGCTGGACGCCGCGCTGGTCCACGCCGAGAGCCAGGTCGACGACGTGCTCGACATCACCCGCGAGCTGTTCCCCCTGCCCACCCTCGCCCCCGAGCTGGCCCGCATCGAGGACGACCTGGTCAACGGGCGGGGCATGGTGCTGATCCGGGGGGTGCCGGTCGAGCGCTACAGCAAGGACCGGGCCTCGGCCATCTACTGGGGCGTCGGCATGCACCTCGGCCAGCCGTGGCCCCAGAACGCCAAGGGCCATCTGCTCGGCGACGTCACCGACCAGGGAAAGGCGGTGAACGATCCCACCACCCGGGGCAACGAGCTGGGCGGCGTCCCGCTGCCGTTCCACTCCGACGGCTCCGACCTGGTGGGCCTGTTCTGCCTGGACGCCGGGCTCGAGGGTGGCGACAGCCTGGTGGCCAACGCGGTGACGATCCACAACGACCTGGTCCGCTCGGACCCCGAGGTCGCCTCGCGCCTGTACGAGCCGTTCCCCTACGACCTGCGGGGCGAGCAGGCCCCCGGGGCCCGGACCTGGTACACGATGCCGGTCTTCAGCCGCCGCGGCGACCGGCTGTTCGTGCGCTACATCCGGCCCTACATCGAGTCGTCCCGGCGCCATCCCGATGCCCCGCGTCCCTCGGCCGAGGCTCGGGCTGCGCTCGACCGTCTGGACGCCATGTGCGCCGACCCCCAGTACCGGGTCGCCATGGGCATGCAGGCGGGCGACATGCAGTTCGTGAACAACTACCACGTGCTGCATGGCCGGGACGGCTATCTCGACGACCGGGAGGCGGGCAAGATCCGCCACCTCAAACGGCTCTGGCTGGAGACCGGCATCCTGGCCGACGAGGACAAGCCCGAGCACTTCCGGCTCGGCCGCACGGACGGCTACTGGTCGTCCAAGGGCCGGACCAAGAGCGAGCTGGTCGTGTAGCCCCTACCCTCTCGTCCCCATGGGCTACGAGGTCGAGGTGATCGAGGCGCCCGAGCAGCCGACCGCGGTGGTGCCCTTGTCCACCACCTGGCCCGAGCTGCCCGCGCAGGCAGGCGAGGCCTTCGACGAGGTGTGGGCCTTCCTGCGCCAGGCGGAGGGCCTGCGCTTCGACGGCCACAACGTCATCCTCTACAAGGACGGCGTGCCCAATGTGGAGGTGGGCGTCATCGTCACCCGCACCTTCCCCACCGAGGGACGGGTGCAGGCGTCGGTCCTCCCCGCGGCCCGGGTGGCCCGCACGGTCCACGTCGGCGACTACGACACGCTGGCCGAGGCCCACCAGGCCGTGCGGGAGTGGTGCGAGGCCGAGGGCCACGAGGTGGTCGGCCCCCGCTGGGAGATCTACGGCGACTGGAACGAGGAGCACCCCGAGCTGGTCGAGACCGAGGTCTGCTGGCAGCTCTGA
>Ga0075418_10006673_pt1 | contig 13016 bp, 12 predicted proteins | sample SoiMetdeltSBSDD2_FD_81776 | JGI IMG/M metagenome (GOLD analysis project Ga0075418, IMG submission 81776) | Bulk soil microbial communities from a Populus tree surrounding site in Tennessee, USA - Soil MetaG P. deltoides SBSDD2 | ecosystem: Environmental > Terrestrial > Soil > Tree plantation...
AACAACGCCACAGAGGATAACCGCGTAGCGGTGTCCTCTCGATAGTTTGCGTGATTCGGGACACTCTGGGCGGCGTAGCGGTTACCTGTGTCCAGAATGGATTTGCAAGGATCGATAGGTAACAGCTACGCGGCCCTGGGTATCCCTAACCATCCAAGCTATCGAGAGGGCACCGCTACGCGGTTGCACCCCGTCCACGTTTGATCTTTATTAGCTGTTCCGCGGGCTCATCGCGCAGAAAACTCTTGTCTTCCTACTGAGTAGGCCTCGCGAAGTAGATCACAAAACTCCTCATCCAGGTCCTCGAATCGCTTGATACGGAAGTTGTGAATGAAGTCGCGGTCGAGAAGAGAGTCGATTCTGTGGATTACGCGATGGCTCCGAGGCCGTTTAAGCCAAATGTGTCCGCCCAGGTGGCTCTTGCGAGGTGTGACCGCTACAAACCGGCCGCGAGTTTGGAATACGATCCTGGTCTTCTGCGCATAAACATGTACGGGACCGATTTGGCGGACTGCTTGCAGTAGCGCCTCGAAGAGGTCGCGAATCTGCGGGTGCTTATCCACGAAGTGTTCATCAACATCGTGATGACCACAGGAATGCGACATGTTGCGGGTGACAAACCGCTGTCCACACGCAGGGCAGTCCCAAAGGGGCTTCTTCTCTTTTTCTTTAGCTCGATCATTCATGTGCTGGTTGGCTCTCGGACCGTCTAATCCCGGCGCGCACGGATGCGACAATCGGTAAGCCGACGAATGGAAAGTGGCCGAGAAACTGAACCCACCACCGGATGGAAATGGTTGGCGCCCTGTGTACCAAGATCGGAATCACCAGCAGCGACATCACCAACCAAATCGCCGGTCCGTACACAACGGCCAACTTGAATGCGCCGAACCGGGAGGCTAGAACTTCTCTTATCAAGCCCCAACGCCAGACCATCAGGACGAATACTGCGGACCATCCAAATGCGACGCCGCAATGCATGAGCACTCCCAGCGCGACTGTGCGAACTCCACCGGTAAAGGCTGAGTTGCCCACGACGGTGGCCGCGACACCCTGAAATAAACGCGAGAAAGTTGAACCGTACGCCGTCACACTGAGGACGCCGGAGAAGAGCCCGTCAATTATCGCTGTGGTGAGGCCCGCGCGGACAATAATGATCAGGGCGTCGCGCGCACTGAACGCATACGGTGGCATGGTTGACGAGTGCGCCATTCCACTAGAGACTTTCAGCAAACGCTTTCAGCCGCTCGTTGAACCCTGCCGCATCATCCCAGAAAGGTGCGTGCCCGGCACTAGCCATCATATGCAGTTGCGCGTGAGAGATGCCTGCTTTGTGCTGATCGGCGGCGACAGGACTAACAATCGCATCACTCTCACCATGAGTAATCAACACAGGTTTGCCGATCTTCGGCAGGATATCGTCGTTGTCGAACGAGCGCGAGAACAGCGCCTGACGAACATACGGCGGAACGGACAGATTCCACCCGAGCATCAGGTAGAGCTCTTCGGCTGTCGGTTGTTGTGTAAAGCACAATCCCAACAGCGACTCCAAGCTGCGTACGCTTTCTCCTACGTCATTGGAAAAGAAGCCAGGCGCGAGGCTGAGAAACTCAGGAGTGATAACTGACATCGCCTCATCGCTCCCAAGCTTTGTGATTCCACCCACAAATTGGGACCCGGCAATCTGTTCTTCGGTGTAATGCCGGATATAGTCGAGGATGACCAGCGAACCATACGACCACCCGCAGAGAAGCGGATGATCCAGGCTTAATGACTGGATGACTGCATTGACGTCATCGGCCCACAGTTTTGAGTCGTCGTAGCCCTCGCGAGGCTTGTCTGAAAGACCATGTCCGCGCAGGTCCATTGCTACAATTCGGTAGTCGCCGGCTAAGGCCGAGTTGATCTGCCGGCTCCAGGCAAGCCAACACTGCGAAAAGCCGTGGATGAACAACAGCGGGCGACCGCCAGAGTTTCCAGTTTCAACGACGTGGAGCTGGGCGCCCCCGCCGCCTGTGATTTTGTACTCTTTCATAAGTAACCCCTTCTGTCATTGCGGATTGTAAGCGCCCAAGGAAATATCACTGGCATCAGAGTGTCGAGGGCATCGACAATGTCGTGCCCTCCCGCCTACTTAATAGACGTCACAGTTCCCGCAGTCATTTCCAAAAGACTAGTAGGGCTAAGCTTAAACACCGACTTCGGAGTTCCTGCCGCGGCCCACAACTCTCCTAACGCCAGTAAGTCTTCATCAATGACTGTACAAATGTGTTGTGCGTGGCCGATTGGTGGTACGCCGCCGATTACGAATCCTGTCTTTTCTCGCACATAATCTGCGTCAGCTTTTTCAACAGGCTCGCCGACAAACTCAGCGAGTTTAGACTCATTTACTCGATTTGTGCCGCTTGCAATCACCATCACTGGCTTTTTATCGTTGACCGTTCTGAACAGAATGGACTTAGCTATCTGCTCAACCGAGCAACCGATTGCGGTGGCTGCGTCAATCGCGGTCCTGGTAGTGGAAGGAAGCTCAACCACCTCAAAGTCTTTACCAAGGCGCGATAATGCTTCTTGAACTTTTCTGGCGCTGCGACTCAACTCCTCCGGCATATAGGTCTCGATTCGGTTCAGTTGGTTTTGACACGGTGCATCGCGTGCTGAGTGACGTCAGTGGTCATCGGGCGTTGTCTCCGAACATTCAGTGCTTCCGTCCGACCGCGAACAGACTCGCCGATGAACGCACGTACATCACGCCATCCGACAAGGCCGGCGTGGCCATCAGCATCTCTCCCATCGAGTTCGTTGCTATGTGAGCAAATTTCTGCCCCGCGGCAATGACCAGCATCTCTCCGTCTTCGTTTGAGAGGTATATCTTACCGTCAGCTGCTACGGGCGATGCGCTAAAGCCGCTTCCGACCACCGGCAGTCTCTGACGATAGACTTCCTCGCCGGTCCTCAAATTGTACGCGTCGAGCAGACCATTGTTGTTAAGCACATAAACAATGCCGTTATAGATTAGCGGAGTCGGCATGTAGGGTCCACGGCCCGTACGGCTCCACTCGATCGCCTCACTACTCGACTTGCCCTCGGGCAATGTAAGGTCGCCGCGAGCGACCGCCTTGACCACAAAAATCGGACGTTCGGGTCCCCGGCCACTGGCGACCACGAACAGGTCATCCGCAAGCACCGGCGTGGGTGCCGTGATCTTTGAACTCCCACCGAGCCGCCACAGCTCCTTTCCGGTGCGAGGGTCATAACCCCGGATGTAGTTGGACGCGTTAGTAACCAGCACCGGCCCGGCCGATGTGATCGCAACGGTCGGCGTGCCCCACGACGGCAGCTCATCGCGCTCGGTTTTCCAGACCGTTTTGCCGGTATCAGCATCGAGGGCCAAAATAAACGAATCACTCTGGGTGTCGCACTGTAGGATGACCAGATTGTTCCAGATGATCGGCGAACTGGCTGGGCCCCATTCGTACGTCGGGATGTCGTATGCCCCCAGATCGAGCCGGCCCAGATCGACTTTCCAGAGAAGGCGTCCGCTGACATCGTAGGCATAAACACCTTGCGACCCGAACCAAGCTACGACTTTGCGACCATCGGTTGCGGGAGTCGAATTGGCATAGGTTGATTTGATGTGTCGCTTTTCGATCGGAACGCCCTGATGAGCGACACGCTCCCAGAGGACCTTGCCGGTTTGTTTGTCGAGCGCGTAAATCATCCATCGATGCGCTGAGCGATCTTTTGATGCATCGCCGTCGCCATACAGACCAGGGCGGAAAGTCGCCTTGGGGTCACTGCTGGAAGCGCTTGTGACGAAGATTTGGTTCCCCCAGACGACAGGGCTTGAATGAGCGAGCCCGGGAATCGGCGTGCGCCAGAGAATATTCTCGCCCTTCGTACCGTCCCAGCGGTCAGGGAGATTTTGGTGTTCAGCTATACCTGAAGCCTGTTGTCCGCGGAAAGAGGGCCAACTCCCTGTCGCAGTCTTCGCGGCACTTGCGTCGCGTGAGGGGGCGCGCGCGCCGGCTGTTCTAACGATACGCCGTGGGGGAATGGTTTTAACCTCATCGGCAGGCACCCAGGTGCTTTGGTCGATGATCATTCTTCGCGCGGTGCATTCATCCGATATGAGCTCGAAGCTGACGTGTTTACCGTCTACGCGGATGCGATAGCGACCGGCTCCTTCACAACCTTTAGGCCCGCCGGTCATCAACAGCTCGATCTCATCACCCTTGGTTTTCCAATTGCCTTTCATTGCGGGCCAGCCAGAGCCCTCCAGTTTGAATGTACCGGCGGAATCGAACTGCGCGACAAAGGCGCCAAACTTCATTGAGTACGAGGGGACCTTGACGTCTGTTTGGCGGCTGGCGCCAACCGGTCTTGAGGCGCTGATGGCGACAATTCCGATGGCGAACAACATTACGAACCCGAGTCTTTTGTAATCTAATGTTTTCATTCGCATACTTCGCTTACTTCTCCTGAAGAGGCCTTCAATTCGCTTCGTAGGGTGCTCATCAGTATCTTCTGTGATGAACGTCGCCTCGGTATTCCCTCAGTGCGTCGCACACCTGAACTGAATGTTGAGGTAGAGGGTCACCTTGTTCCTTTCGATAGCATTTAAGAGATTGGCGACGGCCTGAAGATGCCGTTGGCGTAACGCAGCAAGCTCACTTAGTAACTGTGGCGAAGCGTTAGTCAACCTCGCTAGATATTGGTCACCATTGGGAAAGGCGATCCAGTCATTACCAGGAAAAGAAATGCCGGCTTTGGCGGTCGTCGGTGACCCATTGTTGTTGAGTGGAAAATATGTTGCCCCCGGAGTAGTGCTGGCAGCAGCGGAGAGGCCACTAATAAACTGCTGTTTGGTTGTTGCAGGTTTGAGAAACAACATGGAATTGTTCGTCGGTGAACCCAGAAAGTCGATCTGCGTAAAACCGGCGAACTGACCATTCCAAAGAGCCGGATCTATGGTGCCTAAATAATCGAAAAACCCCTTTGCCTGCACGCCCGTCAAAGTGCCTCCAAATGTCACGACCGCAAAATCAAGGGAGAAATCATACGCCCTGGCGTTATCGGGGCTGAAGTGAGCGGTTCCACTTTGGTTCAAAACATAACCAAGAGCATTATCGAGTACGTTGACATCTGCCGCACTCACCGCGTCAGGCCCTGAGTCCTGGACAGTAAACACATAGGACGGATCGGTTATTCCCTCGAAGCCTCCCGCAGCAACACGGACCCTGGTATTGCCCGCATTTACTGTGGAAATTGCGCCATTGGAAGTCAGCGCATCGATCACGTTTTGTACGATGTGGCAGTCATTTAGAAGTCGATTGCTCCAAAGCTCCAGGTTTGGATAGCCCACACTCAGGATCATAGCGAGAGCATTTTGTCCCACAACATCCCGACTGGGAATCGGCTCCGCAGAGATATACGTGGTGGCGGATACTGAGTGAGCGCTCAGCGTCGCAACTAGCAGAACGATTATGGCAAAACATGAGATTTTGCTTCGACTCTTCGTGAGTATCCCATTCACTTTCATCCTCATGAGCACCTCCAAGTCACAGTGAATCGTCAGCAGGACAGTGCATTACTGGAAGTCGCATTCTAATACCCGGCGCTTTGGTTCTTGAAGAGTATCACGATCATCGTTGCTAAATCACCCTGGCAGTGAGTGCTGCACTAGCCGATCAATCCAAACGCGAGCTTGTCAAAACGAGGTTTACCGACGCCCTATGCGTTCCACCACGATCAACCCGTATGGGCACGGGACCGTCTTGAGAATGGCAAAACTGAGTCTCGTTTCACGATGGCGCTATGGCGATGATAGAATCACCGGCGCCTGGTGTCGCAATCATCATTCAGGAAAATTAGGAGTATCCAAAACAAATTGGCTGAGCAGGAGGAGTTTGCCGTGATAAATCGAATTCGAATGCCGCTAATACGATGTTTGTCAGTGCTGGCGCTGGCTCTACTTGTGGCGGGCTCCAGTTATGCCGGACAGCGCGAGCGCGACGCTCGCAAGCAGACCGCCCTCGACCGGTATGTCTACAAGCCCGATCCGAATTACGGCTACAAGCTGGTCAACACGACTAAGGGAGAAGGGTACACCGCATACGTGTTGGAACTGACTTCACAACAGTGGCGTTTGCCCGAAGAAGTAGACCGGCCGCTCTGGATGCACTGGTTAACCATCATTCAGCCGGACAAGGTGGGGACGGCTACCGGTTTTCTTTACATCAACGGCGGCTCGAATGGCAGCAAGATGCCGGCGAGCGCCGACGCGTCTTTAGCTGGTATGGCGGTTGGCACGCAGTCGGTGGTCGCCGATCTCCGCATGGTGCCGAATGAACCGCTAATCTTCAAAGAAGAAGGCAAGCGGAGGACGGAAGATGAGATTATCGCCTACACCTGGGAGAAGTATTTGAAGACGGGCGATGAAACCTGGCCGTTGCGCCTGCCGATGACCAAGGCCGCGGTGCGAGCGATGGACGCGGTCACGACCTTTTGTGGCGGCGCAGAGCGCGGCAACGTGAAGGTTGATCGCTTCGTCGTAGCCGGCGGTTCAAAACGAGGCTGGACTACCTGGACTACTGCTGCCGTTGATGACCGCGTGGTGGCGATTGTACCGATGGTGATTGATGTTCTCAACAACGAGAAGTCAATGGAACATCATTACCGTGCTTATGGATTTTGGGCGCCGGCTATCGGGGATTACGTCAATCTGCATTCGTGGGCCGGCACGCCGCAATACACCGCGCTGATGAAGATCGAAGACCCTTACTCTTACCGTGACCGGTTGCGTATGCCCAAGTTGATTATGAACTCGACGGGTGATCAGTACTTTTTGCCTGATTCGTCGCAGTTCTATTTTGACGACTTAGTGGGAGAGAAGAACCTGCGCTACATTCCGAATACCAAACACGATTTGCGCAATTCAGACGTACGCGAAACCCTCTATGCGTTCTTTGAGTCGATCGTAAACGTAAAAGCGCGACCGCGATTCAACTGGAAGTTTGAAAAGGACGGCTCGATTACCGTGCAGACGAAAGACCAGCCGGCGGAAGTTAAGGTGTGGCAGGCGACCAATGCGAAAGCCCGAGACTTCAGGCTCGATACGATTGGCGCATCGTACAAGAGCGCGCCGCTGACGGCTGAAAAAGAAGGGCTGTATCGTGCTCGGGTTGCTGCGCCCGCGGAAGGTTTCACAGCGTATTTTGTGGAGTTGACTTTTCCAAGCGGGGGCAAATATCCGCTTAAGTTCACAACTGGGGTGCGGATCACGCCAGACCGATTGCCGTTCGCTTTGCCTAAGAGGGATGCCGCCGCGGCGCAGTCCGCACGATGATTGTTGTTACAGGGTTGAGATAACACAGACCGCATCCTGATGCCCGACTCTGGCCAATCGGGTACGGCGACGTATCACTACCACCCATCTAATTCTGTTAGCAACAGAGTGTAGCAATAGTGTTGACTCCGCATAGCGTCGAAATATACTCATTGTAGCTCCCGCCCGACTCCAATAAAGCGAAAAAGGTAACACGCAAGATGACGAAGAATAGATGCCCGCACTGTGGCCTGATAAACTTTGCCGGAATGGCTGAGTGCCGGCGCTGCAAGGCGCCGATTGCGTGGGGAGCAGAAGGAGACGCCAGTCCGGCCTCATTCAGCTGGGCGGCTGCTCCTGGCTCTGGCGGTGGCGACTCCTATCAACCGCAGCAGCCGTTCCAGGCCGTTCCAGCACTACCGAGCTATCGGGCGACAGGCGGTGCGGAAGCTTCGCCTTACGCACAAGGCCCGGCGCTTCGCAGCGGACTGGCTACGGCCTCGCTTGTGCTTGGAATCCTCGGCATATTCACAGTTGGAGTTCTGATAATAGGCTCGCTCGTTGGGTTAGTCCTTGGAATCCGAGCCGTGCTCAAGGCTAATCGAGAGCCGCACGTCTACGGAGGGAAGGGCGTTGCGATTGGGGGAATAGTCACCAACTCGTTTGCTGTTCTCACCATAGTCCCCTTCGCTATCATCGCCGCCATTGCGATTCCAAACCTGCTGATGGCCCGCATGGCGGCCAACGAGGCCAGCGCCATAGGACGCCTTCGTACACTGGCAACCGCCGAATCCACGTACAGAAACACCGTCGGAGGCGGTCGGACCTTTGGAAGCATGCAAGACCTAGTAGCATCGGGCGTCATGTATGAGAACAGCGCAAGCAAAAACGGTTACCAATTCAAGATAAGGCTCCTCGACAGGAACGGCAACGTTGCGTTTGCTGGGGCTGGTGATGCCATTCGCTTTGAGGTGGTGGCTACGCCTGAAAGGTATGGATCAACCGGCCGAAGGTCGTTCTACGTATCAGAACAATACGTCATCCGATGCGCGGATAAGCGTGGCGAAGAGGCGACCAGCAGCGATCCGGATGTTGACGCGTACTTCCGAGAAGAGGAACCAGCCTTCGAACAGCGACGCCCGACTAGGAGGGGCGAGGCACCCGCAAGGCGGTACTACTAGACCAGCCAAACCGAGGCTGAAACGAAAGGATGTTTACAACTCCGCTCAGAGTTCTGGATAGTTGAACGAGTTCGGAGCAGCAGGACTGGGGGTCAGCCTCATGTTCGCCTGACCCCTTCCACTGATTTGTCGTAATCGGTTTGCTTAAAAAAAGCGCAGAGCTCCAACGTGGTTTGCGTTTAGGATTGCCGCGCTTCATTGACCCGTAAAAATGAAATCTTGTGACAGGCTCCCGTCGTTATTCTTGACCTGAATCTTGTCGCCGATGTTGATCTTCTTACCGGCCTTCTTAGCGATCAACCTTGATTGAGGGTTATCGGCATCGTTTGCGGTCTTCTGCTTCAGTCCATTGATTAATATGACTGCGCCGTTATCGAAATTGCTTCCGGTGACGAACAGCTTCTTGCCTTTGGTCGAAGCGGCGACTACGACGGGTCCTGTCGATTGACTAGGGGGAATGCTCCACCGAGCAAAACCGGTCGAAGCCTTTCCGCCTGCGATGGAGAAGGCGCCAGCGACATAGACCTCGCGATCGTTACAAGCTATGGTTGACCCGCTGCCCTGAAATTGGCCGAAACTGATTCCGGTGCCCAGCGCGGACCATCCGCGGCCATTCCATTTGGCGATGTTCCTGGATTCTGGAGCGCCTGGCACATGGAATATACCGGTCACGTACAGGTCAGTGCCGTTTGTCGCCAAGCCAAAAACCGGTCCATCTAGCCCGCTTTGGACAGCAGACCACGCGTGACCGTCCCATCGAGCGATTCCCACTGTGTTCACCTCACCGGCCCTGGTGAACGAGCCTCCCGCGTAGACATCCCCTTCATATATCGCTATGGCGTTTACAGGGCCATTCATCCCGGGCCCGAGCTGATTCCAGTTGGAGCCATCCCACCTCGCAATTCCATTGACCTGTTCCGAGCCCGCGAACGAGAAACTACCGCCTACATAAACATCGTTCCGATCAACCGCTATCGCCTGTACGATCGGCTTACAATTGAAGCCAACGCATCCGCTGACTCCAGAACCGAGTCGAAACCACGCTGAGCCGTCCCATCTGGCTATGCCGTTGACTTTCATCTCTCCCGCAATGTCGAACGTTCCACCGGCGTACAAGTCGTTGCCGGCCACGGCGACTGAGGACACGGAGCCATTTAGACCGTCGCCCATTGCGGACCAGCCCACGCCGTCCCATTTGGCGATATGGTTCAAGCTCAACGCGCCGGCTTTGGTAAAGTCGCCGCCGGCATAGAGATTGCTCCCGCCCACAGCCAAAGCTTTTGCGGGGAGATTCAAGCCGCCGCCCAGACCTGACCAATTAGCGCCGTTCCATCTTGCAATATGGTTGACAATCAATCCCTCGGCTTGCTCCGGTCCACCCAAATATACATCAGCTCCACTCAGTGCGATTGTATTAACCCCGCCGTTAACACCCTTGCCCAATACAGACCAGCCGGCGCCGTCCCACTTTCCGAGGCGACCGGCTGCGAGATTGCCGGCGAGGCTGAAGTCGCCACCGACATAGAGTTTGTCTCCGATTGCGGTCAGAGAATAAACCTGCATCACGCGGTCATCAAAGTCATACCGGACCCCATTACCAAGGGCGGACCACGCCGAACCGTTCCACCTGGCAACACTATTGACTCTTGTCTCGCCGGCTAAAGCAAAAGCGCCACCGGCATAGACGTCATTGCCGATGACTGCCAGTGAAAGCACCAGGCCATTAACATCAACGCTCGGAGCCGACCACGCTGCGCCATCCCATCTTGCAAAATGAGCAAGCTCAAATCTGTTGGATTTCAGGTAAGTGAGCGAACCCCCTACATAGAGATCGCTTCCGTTCACAATAAGTGCGGAGACTCTTCCACTCAGGTCCTGTCCGACAGAGGACCAGGTTGTACCGTTCCACTTAGCGATTCCAAAGCCCCCTCCCACATACAAGTCATTCCCAACGAGAGCCAATGCGGAAACAGGCGCATAAAACACTTCGCCGACTCCGGGACCCAACGCAGACCAGCTTGTGCCATCCCACTTAGCTATATTGTTCGCGCTGATTCCTCCGGCAGTCGAAAAGTTTCCCCCCACGTAGACATCATTCCCACTTACCAGGATGGCAGTTACGGCCGGACGACAGCTAAAACAACCGAGCGGGATGCCGCTGCCGAGCGCGGACCACTTAGTACCGTCCCACTTCGCGATATTGTTTACTACAATTCCATCGGCGGTTGTGAACTCTCCTCCTACATATACATCATTACCTTTTACGGCGATCGCACGGACCTCAACCGCAAAGGTGTCGTTTCCGAGGCCGCCGCCAACACTGGACCAGGTTGTCCCGTCCCAAACGGCCAGGCCGTTCGCATCAATTCCACCTGCTCTATTGAAAACGCCACCGACGAAGACCTTCTCGCCGCTCGCAGCCACCGCCATTACGCTTGTTACAGTCTGCAGGCTTTCCACCCCGGGCCGCGGGAATCTGTTATCCCAGTTAACATCATCAGGCACTGTTGCAAGCGGGGCGGCCAGAGATTGCGCGTCTGTCTTCTCTCGGACTAAGCGCAGCTCACTGCTACGGGTGACGTTCGTTTTCGAGGCTTTAGTGTGAACGAACGAGGATCCAGCGTGAATTGCCAGGGCCGCGACGATGAGAATGTTGGCTGTACGGATTATCGTACGTCTTCCGGCGCTGTTTAGCATCCCTGAACCTCGATTGAGACGTTGGCCGCTGTTGCGTCCCAGTCTATCTGTCGGCTGAACAGTCTATCAAGAATAATTGTGGCTGAGCGAGTTGTACGGACTGATGGGACTGACGCATCCCAATGACGCGCTAACCAGAGCTCTAAGAGTTCGACAAACTGAACCTGAACTCTCCTGGCAGTTGATGAGGGTACGAGCCACTTGGGCTTGGTTATGTCTTTTTCGAATCGCGAACTTCAAGGAACTAACGCTCAGCACTGGTGTCTAATCGAATCGGCAAGCAAGACCGCGGATTCCTGTCGTTCTTGGAACAGAGATCAAAATGAAGCGTGCATCGCTCAACAAGATTCGCATTGCCGCGCCCTGCAACGCGGAATGGAAGTGGATGTATGGGACGGACCGAGTTCGGTTTTGTCCGCAATGTAGCCAAAATGTCTACAACCTTTCGGCGATGACGAGAGAAGAAGCCGAGTTGTTGATCTTACGTAACGAAGGGCGTCTGTGCGCAAGGTTCTATCGTCGAAGAGACGGCACGATCATCACCGCAAACTGTCCGGTTGGGTTGCAAGCGATCAGAGACAAGTGGACCGGAGCCAAGGCTCGAATAGCGGCGGCAGTACTCAGCCTAATTGGTTCCACCGCGGCTATGGTCGGGTGGCAGTCGAGCCGATTAGACCTGGGGGTGATACCGATCAATGCGGAGAGACTCGGACACTTGACCGGAGTTATAGTCATGGGAGATATAGCGCCACTACCTCCCGCTACTTACCCAGCACCCATCACGAGGAGCGAACACTTTATGAGGACAAGGGCGCTTTCTAAACTAATACCAATCTTTCAGCAGGCTGACGGCTCATCGGCGACTGGTCTCGCGATTGTGTCGATCGAGGTCTCGGAACAAGGTGACGTCGATGATGTGACCTTTATCAAGGGTCCTGAAGCCGTCAGGGATCTTGTTGAGCACGCCGCTTACGCGTGGACCTTCAGGCCAACAATTGTTGAGGGAAAGCCTGTAAGGGTTGAAAGTACGTTGAGTTTTCGTTTCAAATAAACGATAAAACCGACGACTGCAAGGGGCCAAGCAATCCAGACCGACCAGCGCGGATGCCCGTCGGTCAGTGCCTTGATCATTCTTTTAACGCTGCCACCCAGATGCTGTGAGCACGCGACAACGCCCAGCCGGATGCCTTCGGTTGCCCGTACTCGAAATAATAAGTAGCCGTCGATAACTGCACGCACACTGCCCAACTAATACTGCCTTAGGAATTCTCCAGGTTGGAGGATAGAAATGCCACGAAACGGCTGTAGCAGCAACAGGTCACCGTCTCCGCTTATGATGCAATCGGCATTGCCACAAACCGCTAGCTCCAGAAATTTGTTATCTTTTGTATCGCGGCAATCAGCAATCTTCTCGTTGACCTCCAAAAACTCTGCGTGCTTGACTAAAGCTACCACGAATTCCTTTCGCTTCTCTTCAGGTATGTACATGTCAAACTCTCGCGCGATACTACTTCGCTCAATTCCAGCAGCGTCTGTATCGAGATCAGAATCTTGCCTCGATCCAGTGCCCGGTCGATTGCCTGTCGAGGTTTGGAGTCGGGTAAGAGCAATCCGCTGACGATTGTGTTCGTGTCGAAAACAAACCTCACGCTACTCGTCCTTCAGCAGGGAAGCATCGTCCACCGACCTGTTCGACCGATGTGCTACTAGTCGATCTACGGGCCAAAGCGCATGCAGACTTTTTCGTACCCTTCGAATACACGAATCCTCTCGCCTCGATGACCGGATGCGCTCCGCCAGAACATGGGCAC
>Ga0075418_10006678_pt1 | contig 13009 bp, 8 predicted proteins | sample SoiMetdeltSBSDD2_FD_81776 | JGI IMG/M metagenome (GOLD analysis project Ga0075418, IMG submission 81776) | Bulk soil microbial communities from a Populus tree surrounding site in Tennessee, USA - Soil MetaG P. deltoides SBSDD2 | ecosystem: Environmental > Terrestrial > Soil > Tree plantation...
GAGCGCGTGACTCAGATGCTCGCGGCGATCGACTTCGCGAAGGTCGCGTCGGTCGTCAGGTAGCGAAGTCTACTGGCAGGCGTTTTCCTTCCGGCAGAACGGGTCGGCCATGCGCTGTCCATACACGGACGAGGCCATATTCATGTAATCGATGGCGGCATCCATGTCTGTCGTCGTCCGGTAATCGCCGGCCGGTACGTTCAGCAGCTTGAAGTTGGAGAGCTTGGCCTCGTCGATCAGTTTTTTCTCGTACGGGATGCGTTCCTGGACCAGATAGGTCTTGTAGCGCTTCATGAAGCCCTGGGCCTGGCCGGTTGCGCTCCACCACTGCGCACAGGTGGCCGTGTATGCCGCGTCCCGGTCCTTCTGTACAGCCGCCCATTCCTGCCAGGCCGCTTGCGGCCACGAAGGGTCGGGCACCATGGCGAAGCCGGTTTCGACTTCCCAGCCCATCTTCTTTTGGAACGCATTCCAGCGCGCTTGCGCCGCTCCTGTCGCTTTGTCGAGCGCGGCGTCGTATTGCTTGAGAAGCGCCTTCGACTCCGCCTCGAGCTGCTTTTCCTTTTCCTGCTGGGCGGGCAATTCCGTCTGCGCCTGCACGCCGGTCTGCGTCATCTTTTCGATCATCTTCTGCGCATTCTCGGGATCGTCCATCATCGCCTGCTGCATGGCCTGCGCGAGGGCCATCGGGTTCTCGCTCATCGCCTTGTTCGCCTGCTGGTCGAGGGCGGTGTTCTTTTCGTTCTGCGCGGTCCTGGATTCCCGCACCGCCTCGATGGCCGCGTTGTTCTTGTCCGACCATTGCTGGTCCTGGCTCGACAGGCAGGCCGTGGGCAGTGCCGGGACTTTCGACCATGCATCGGGGGCAGCGACGGGCGGCGCAGCCAAAGCCTGGGCGCAGGCGAGCGCGGCAGCCGCGGCCGGCAGGAAGACTCGCATTTTCATGTTTGTTCCCTCAGCCGATCGGCTTGTCGCAGTCGCCGATCTTCTTCCCCGTGAGATTGATCTTCATCGTCGTGCCTTCAGCGGTCAGCTCGATGACCCCGGTGTATGAGTCGGTGCTGTCGTAGGTGATCTCGCCGTGGCCGGTCATGTCCATCTGCCCCGTGCACTGCGTATCCCAGGTGACCTTGTTTCCGTTTCTCTGCTGATTCGACACCGTGCAGGTCTGGCCCGGCGGTGACGGCGGCGGCTGGGTCGAGTTCACCGCGGCGCAGAACTTGACCGTGTTCGGCGGCGGCGAGAACGGCATGCCTTCCATGACCATCTGAGAGGTTGATTGCCAGAGCACGCCCGGCGCGTCGGCGCGGGCGGGTGCGAGCACAACAAAAAGGAATGTAGACGCCGCCAGCAGGCGGCCGGACCACGGCTTGTTCATGGATCCCCCTGACGTTGTTCGAACTTCTTGAGCGAGCCGCAGTGATATGCGCCTGCCAGGCATGGACTGTCAAGAAGCGGGCGATTTCCTGGCTTTCATCATGCTCCCGATAGTGGCGCCCTAGCGCCAATCGCTTCCGCATATTCCAATAGTGCTTTACGAAACGCGATGGCTGCCTGGCGAATTGCGAGGTCCTGTTCAACGGCTGCCCCGACCGGGTTTCCGCCCGCTCGAGTTACTTGCTGCTGCGCCCAATAAACCCATTCATCGTCGAGATATTCGCGGAGGGCAATTCGAGCCCGCGTAATCGCGTCTTCGCTAGAGGCTGCATGATAGCCATTGTCCATGACGCCGATGGCATTGCCCGTAGTCGGGTCAATGCGCCACCAACCAACACGCTGGTTGTTTCCGGCTGAAACCGGCCGTTTGAGTGCAACGACGGCGTAGCCGTTCTTGACGTCAGCCAGCAAGCGTGCGCCGGGGTCTCCTTGCCAACCAAGCTGTCCAATCGCGGCGGAGTCGTGCGCCGACACTAAGGCACTTGCATCGGACATCTGGCCACCCGCGGCGAACAATGAAGCCGTATTTCCAGAGTCTAGCGCACCACTTCCGAGCGCGATTTGCTCTGCTACTGTATCGGCCACACCTTGCCGCAAACGTGCTTCGAACGAGTTCTGCGCTGCGCCAGGGCGCACTGATGTCGCATTAAAGGCAAAGTCGACCAATTGACGCGTGGGCACTTGGTCCGCACTTACAACCGGCCTTGTCATCCTGTAATTCAGGATATTTGGCCGATCAATCAACATCTCATTCGACTCGCCTGAGATGTAAGACCGCCATAAGGCTACATCAGGCAACGGCCCCCAATAGTCAATGCGGCCAATGATATCTGATGCGAGTTTGCGGGCTTCAGCGGGGTCTCGCTCTTTCGAAAGTTTCCTGATATCGGACTGCTCGGCCAGGATACCTGCGACGTACAGATTCGCGACAAACTCGCCGCTGAATTCGCATGGCTGCAACAGAATATCCGTCTTGCTGAGGAGAGCTTCGTACCGTTGAACCATCCTTTCGTTGGTGCTTGCGTCGAAATCGGTCACCTTGGCGGCGCGATCAACGGGTCCGAGCAAATCGAAGATTGGTCGGCGAACGGTCGTGGTTGATTGACCCGGTACCCTTATCTCGAAGTCGATCCATTCGGCCGTCATGTAAGATGCGGCGGACTCTCCACCTGCCAGCGCAGTATCCAGCCCACCAAAAAGACTGCCGCCAGCGACTGCGTTGATGTCCTTTTGTGGGCTTAGCGGATCTTCTTTCAGGTCGGCGCCGTCGGACATTCCAGATTGCGCGACCAGCTCGGGTCCGAGCCGCAAAACCGGAATCCAGGTTCTGACGTTGACCGCCGCGTTACCTAGGGCGTTCGGATCAGTCTTCGCATCAGGAAGGCTCTGCGGCCAAGGATCAGCCATGTGAACGAGCGTAACCTGTCGATCGAAAATCAACGCCGGCTTCAGAATTGTTTTCAGGGTCGTCGATTCCGTGAGCGCGCCATTCTCATACCGCTCGGCCACCACACTAATTTGTACCGAATGCCAATCCCCTTCGGCAATTTCTGGAGCAGCCCGGTCTGGACTCCAGGCAACTCGACTCGATGGCTGAACGAGAACCGTGCCCGGCCGTGAATCCGGGACAGCGACATCCAGAGCTACCCACTTGCCGCCAGATTCATATTCGACCCACCAGTAATCGCGCATGGCCGCGACAGCTAGCTGCTCCTCATTCCTCGTGCTGCCGTTGGTATTGCCTCGGACGATCGAATAGAGCTGGTCTCCCTGTGACCGGGCAAGGCTTCGTGCTTCTTCGGCCGCTCTTTGTGACTTGGCCGACAACTGTCTCGCCGCAGCCAGGATCTCAGGAGTCGCGTGCGCTCCAGCCGACATCGCGGAAGCAGTCGGCCGACGTTGCGCCGGAATCGGGCGGATGTTCCTCAGCACCTCTGCTGCACGCGCTTCGGTCAGTTCCGCACGAGCGAGACGCACCGGGTAGCCCGACTGACGCAGTAGTTCCCCAAGCAGTACCGCGCGATCGAGATTGCTACCGACGCGATCGAGCATCACTCCCTTGGAGCCACGCAGCAGGCCGCGGTAAGGTGCCCACCAAGTTTTTTCGCGCACCCATTCGAACTGCGCCTCAGGATTCTTGCCGAGTCGCGCCGCCAGCGCAGTCGGATCAAACTCGGCTCTTGGTAGATCCGCCGCTTGTGCGACAAGGGCATCCAGGACTCTTGCGAGATCCTGGCCAGAAGGCGCAGGGCTTCCGCTTTCCGATGCGACCGCTGCGCCAGTAGAATCTGACTGCGCGGTGCCTGCGCCATTTTCAATCTGTTCCTTGTTGGAACACGACGCGCAGATCGCCAACAGGGCGAGCGCGGATAACCGCCTTAAGGGCAAGTACATGTGTTTCCCCCTGAGCGTCGGTCCCAAGCCGACGTTCCAGCCCGTTTCTTGATTGACGGTGCTGCCCCGCGCCATAGTGCGCCGAAGGTCGGTCCTGTCAAGCTTCGGCCCGGGGGGATGGGGCCACAATGTCAAATAGGCGGGGCGGCGGGATTTTCTCCTGGCTCGATGCCAGCCTTGCCACGATCGGCGAAATCTTCATGCGCTCCTGGACCGTCGTCGAGCGCGCCTACCGGCGCCCGATGTCGGCCTTCGCGTATCGAATCAAGTTCGCCTTCTATCCCCTCTTGGCGATTGTCGCAATTGGCTGGCTCGCCTGGGACTGGACGCACGGCCGGACGCTGAACTCGGCCGAGAACGCGGTTTTCGATACGGTCATCAATTTGCGTCCGGTCGAGCCGGCGCCCTCGGGGCAGGTCGTCGTCGTCGAGATCGACGAGTGCTCTATCGAGTACTTCCGCGCCCAGGGTGAAGGCGGCTGGCCGTGGAGTCGGCAGCGGCACGCGGATCTCCTCGACGCCCTCGACCGCGCGGGCGTCCGGGCGGTCGGCTACGACGTGCTGTTCGCCGACCCGTCGAGCGTCGACCCTGTCGGCGACCGGTCGCTCGACGCGATCGCGGCGGGCGCGCAAGGACGCTTCCTGTTCGCGGCGACGCGGATGCATCCGGACTACGACGCGAGCGCGCCGCTGAACGCATCGCAAGCGCCAGGCGCGTTTCTCCTGCCCGGCGCAGAAAGCGCAGACCCTCCGGTCGCACTGTTGCTGCCTTACGGCCCTGCGATGCGGGCCTCGAGTGCGCTCATCAACGTGACGCGGAACCAGGACGGGATCATGCGCGACATCCCGCTTTACGAAGTCGCGGGTGGATTCGGCATCCCGTCGCTGCCGCTCCGGCTCGTGACCTCCGTTACCGGGAAGGCGCCGTCCGACGTCGAGCAGACCGTCCGGCCGAACTGGCGCAAGGCTTCGCGCCTGCCGCGCGCGAGCGCAGCGGACCTCCTCGTCGAAGCCGCGCCGGTCTGCGGCAGCGCGGTGCTCGGCCAGCGGATGGATGGCCGCATCGCGCTCGTCGGCTACACCGCGTCCGGGCTCAACGACGCGAAGCCGACCCCCGTGGACGCAGTGATGCCCGGCGTCGAAGTACTCGCCGAGGCAACCGAGGCGCTCGTCGGCGGCAGCGTGATCCGCGTGCCGCCTGCCTGGCTGAAGTACGTGATTGCGGGGCTGATGACGCTGCTCACCGCCTACGCGTTCTTCCGCGGCGAGCCGCACAACGACATCGACTCGATCTTCGTCGCGGCGAACCTCGCTCTGGTGATCGCCGCGTTCATTGGTCTTACCTTTTTCGGCTACTTCTTCGACATCTTCGCGGCAGTCGGCTTCGTGAGCCTGGTGTTCGGGCTCTGCCGCATGTACGCGAAGACGCAGCGCGGGCGCGCGGTCGGCAACGGCGACTATCTGCCCGACTTCGATCCGGTGAAGGACCGTTGGCTCGCCGTGGCACGCGTTCACTTCGTGCCGGACCCTGGTCTGGATCGAAAGCTGATCCGGCGCCGCCGTCGCGAATACCGGCGCCGGCTGCGGCGATTCCTTTATTCCGGAACCGACGCTGTCATGCTTGAAGGTGTGGTCGAGGAAAAGACCTGGTTATACGAGGCACTCAGCGATGTCGTCGTCCTGATGTGGCATGGCGAGAGCGAGGCCGAAGCCCGTGAAGCTGCGATCAAGGACCTGGCCAGGCTGGAAAAGGACATTGCAGAACAGGATGTGCGGCTTCCGGACGACGGAACCGTTCGCCTCGCCTTCGGATCGGCCGAGATCGCGACCGGCGCCGACCCTGCCGGCGCCGCGGCCCACAAGCCTCTGCATGTTCTGATCGGCGAGGTACTGGCATCATCTACCGAATGGACGTTGGCGCAGCGCAGCATCGAGCGCCTGCAGCCGACCGCCTCGCAAGGAGAATCCTGATGCGTGAATTTTCGTGGATATTCGCGGCGGCGACGCTTGTTGCGTGCGTCGTGCAAGCCGACGATCTCAAGGCAACTGTCCGCAAGGCCAAGGTCGACGTCTACGCCGAGCCGAAACTGGATGCCGTCAAGGTCGAGGCCCTGAAGCAGGATGCCGCGGTCTCGATCGCGGCGCAGTCGGGCCTGTGGTACGAGGTGAAGCTGCCGAACGGCAAGAGCGGCTTCATCCGCGTCAATGACGTCCGCATGAACTACGCGGGCACTGAGGGTGGCGGCGCGAACATCAATGCGCTGACCAGCGGAAAAGCGGGCGCTGGTCGCGTCAGCGAAACGGCCGGCGTGCGCGGCATCGACGAGAGCGACTTGAAGTCCGCTTCATTCAACCAGGCGCAGCTCGACACGATGATGAGCCATCGGGTCGAGCCGCCGGCCGCGGCCGCTTACGCGGGAGAGCACCACTGGCAGGCAACGCAGTTGGCCTACGAAGGCGAGTTCAAGCCGAAGAAGGACAAGGGCTCAACGGCGGAAGCCGCGGGCGCTGCCGAGCAGGCGAGCGGCATGATGGGCTCCCTCGGCCAGAAGGTCGGCTCGTTCCTCGGCAGCGCGAAAAAAGTGACGCCCAAGGCGGACTCGGAGCAGGCCGCGGAGGAGCTCGCGCTCGGCCCGGAGATCGCGGGCCGCTTGCTCGGCGCGCGGCCCCTTTGGGGCGACGCGGCCGCGCAGCAGCGCGTCAACGTCATCGGCCGCTGGGTCGCCTCGCAGACGAGCCGCCCCGACCTGCCGTGGACGTTCGGCGTGATCGACGATTCCGAGGTGAACGCCTTCGCCGCCCCGGGCGGCTACATCCTCGTGACGCGAGGCCTCTACCAGCTCCTGACGACGGACAGCGAAGTGGCCGCCGTGCTCGGGCACGAGATCAGCCACTGTGTGCAGCGGGACCACTACAACGTCATCCGCAAGCAGGAGCTGACCGCGCTCGGTCAGGAAACCGCATCCGGCAAGATCCAGACCGGCACTGGCGTCGCCGAGACCTGGGCGCGCGACTACGTCGAGAGGAACGGCGCGACGATTGTGATGACTTCACTCGACCGCGAGGCCGAATTCCGCGCTGACAAAGCCTCGGAGATCTATCTCGCCCGGTCGGGCATGAACCCGATGGCGCTCTACTCTGTTTTGCAGAAAATGATGGCGCTGGGGGAAAAGTCGGCGAGCCTCGCCGCGCTCTACAAGACGCACCCGCCGCTCGACGCGCGGCTCAACCACATCGACGAGCGCGGGTACGAAAAGCTCGCGGCCTACACGAGCCGCGAGTGAATCACTTCACGAGGCGGAGCGTGATCGGGTACCGGTAAGCCACGCCCTCGTTCGCCTTGATCGCCGCGAGAATGACGAGCACGAGCGCGGCGATGCCGATGACCATGAAGGCTGGGATCGTGACCAGCGCGCCGATCCCGAGCGAAAAAATCGTCAGCATTAATAGCACGAAGCACGCAATAGTCAGCGTGATGCCGAAGTTCAGCGCCTCCTTCGCTTGGTCGGCGACGAACGGCATCTTGTCCTTCTGGATGAGCCAGATGATCAGCGGCCCGATGAAGGAGCCGAAACTCGCGGCCCAGCCGAAGGTCACGAGGCCGCCGACCAGGATCGACAGGTGAGCGAACAGCGCCCATTTCTTTTCCTCGTCGCTGGGCGCGCTGGTCGCCGGCGGCGGTGCAGTTGCAGTTTCGTTCATTGGAGTCTCCCTAGCCGACTGGCCGGAGTATATTCCCGGCACAGGGGAGCCGACACGGGATGCGTCTTGCCGGCTTGGTTATATGCGTCGCCGTGGTGCTCACCGGCGAGACGCCGTGGATTGCCCGAGCAGAAGCACCCGCGACGCTGACCAAGGTCAATCTGGTCGCGACCGATGTCGGCGGGGGCATCGAAGAAATCAGCGGTTTTGTCGGACCGGGTTTCACTGGCCGGCGACTCGTTGATGGCCGCGCCGGCCCTGCCTGGAGGCTCGACTGGTATACCGAAGTCGCGAGCGACCGCGCGGCGGTCGGCCAGCGCCGAACCGTGGACGGCCCGGTAGACAAGCCCGAGAGGCTGAGCGGCCCGACTTTTCCCCTCGACATCATCTTCTCCTTCTTCGATCGCCAGACAGCACTCGTGGGCGCCGTCACGATCGTGCTGCCGGCGACGCCTGCGCGGCTGCCGAAGGCAGTCGAGATCTGGACATCGTCGGACAAGCTGACCGAAGGATTCGAGAAGGTCGCGGAACGCGGCCTTCCGGCGCAGCCAGCGGAGCAGACGCTGACATTTCCGGCCCGCGAGGCGCGCTACGTCAAGCTGCGCGTGCTGTCGGGCGTCTCCGAGACCGATCTCGAGATCGCGGAGGTGCGCGTGCTCGAATCGGCGCGCGCGGGCTACGTACCGCTCTTCACGCGCGCTCCGGACGTGAAGCACTGGAAGGGCAGCCCGCGCGATGCGGCCCAACGCGGCCTCGAGTGGATCCAGCAGGCTGCCGTCAACTGGAACGACCTCAACAGATGTTTCGGCTGCCACGTCCAGGGCCAGGTGCTCATGGGGCAGGCCATCGCGCACCGTAATGGTTATCGCGTGAGCGAGCCTGCAGTCCACTTTCTGGCCGAATCCGCCCGCAACAGCACCTGGGAAGGGCCGGCAGGCCGGGCGTTTGCGGGCATGGCGATGGCCAGCTCGAGCGAAGTGACCGGCGCCCGGATCGATGCGCCGACGACGGCGTCGCTGGGCGAGCTGCTGAAGCAACAACATAAGGACGGGTACTTCTACGAAGACGCCAAGCGCCTTCCCATCGTCCAGGGACAGTTCGATGCCACCGGCAACGCACTCGTCGCGCTCGACTGGGGGGCGTCGAATGGCGGCGACGCCAGGTTCAGGCCGGCGGCGAATCGGGCGCTCGCCTGGATCGCGACGCACGTGCCGACCACGACCCAGGATAAGGTCTTCAAGGTCATTTCGCTGATGCGCTACGGCACCCCCGAGCAGAAAAAATCCGTTTGGCCGACCGTCGAGTTGCTCACCCGCGAACAACAGGAGGACGGCGGCTGGAAGGAAATTGCCGCCCTCGACGGCTCGAACGCGTTCGCGACTGGGCAGGTGCTGTATGCGTTCCAGCAGGCGGGCGTCAGCGTGATGGCGCCGACCTTCCGGCGCGGCGTCGACTACCTGCTGAAGACACAGGTCAACGACGCCTCGCCAGACAACGGCATCTGGCGCGCAGTCAAGACACAGAGCGACGACCGCACGGAACTGGCGCCGACCATGTGGGCTGTCATCGGGCTGGCCGCCGCCTATGAAGAGAACCCGCCGGGGGCGCTCCAGGTAGGAGAACCGCAGACCGGCCGCGTGGCGACGAAGAATCTCGAGATCGTGCTGGACGTCTCCGGTTCGATGAATGCGAAGCTCGGCAACTCGACGCGATGGCTGACCGCACTCGATGTCCTGAAGAAGTTCGTCGCTACGATTCCCGCGGACTTCAACGTGGCGCTACGCGTCTATGGGCATCGCTACCCGTCGAAGTCCGAGGAGACCTGCACGGACACCGAGCTGGTCGTGCCGCTCGCGAAGCTCAATCGCGACAAGATCATCAGCACCGCCTCGGCTCTCAAGCCGCGTGGCGAGACGCCGCTGGTGCTCTCGACGCTTGCGACCGTCGAGGACCTCCAGGCCGCCAAGGGCGGCACCGTCATCCTCATCACCGACGGCGAGGAAAGCTGCAAGGGCGACCTGAAGGCCGCCGCGGCCACGCTGAAGGAATCCGGCCTCGACGTGACGCTCAACATCGTCGGCTTCACGCTGACGGGGCAGGCGGTCAAAGGACAACTCACGACGCTGGCCGGCTCGACCGGCGGGCGGTACTTCGGCGCGTCGAGCGGGAACGAGCTGGCGAACGCCATCCGGCTGGCCGCGCTGCCGCGCATGCCATTCGACTTGCTCGATGCGACCGGGCGCGTCGTGCTGACCGGCAATACCGGCGAACCCGGCCGCGAGCTGCCGAACGGCGATTACCGTATCCGGGTCAAATCTCCTGGCGGGCTGCTGGAGGACAAGCTGACGATTGCGCCCAACCAGCTGACGACCGTTTCATTCGCCTTTGAGGGCGACAAGCTGATACTCCGGCACTAGGACGCGGACTTCCTCAGCACGAACCGGTCACCTTCGACGCCGAGCGTCAGCGTCGTCGTCTGGTCCGGCACGATGATCAGCGGCTCTTCCAGCCGCTGCCCGAGCGCCTCGACCCTCACCCGATATTCGCCCGGCGGCAGCTCGCGCGAGAGCTCGCTCGTTTGCCCAGACGCAAGCAGCTTACCCGAGCCGTCGAACAGGTCGTACGGCAAGCGGCTGAGCGCCGCGAGCTTGACCGCGCGCGAGAGTTGCGCGCCGTCCTGCGCGCTGTAGTAGCGGCCGCCCGTCGAGCCGGCGAGACCGGCAAGCTCCGATTCCACCGCCTTCCCCGTCAGCGTGAAGCCGACGATGTTGAGCGCGACTTTTACGCTTGATTTCCTGATCTCCGCGGCTGCCGTCTTCGCATTTCCCTTGCAGCTCTCCTCGCCGTCCGTGATGAGGATGACCGAGCCGCCGCCGGCCGCTTTCAGGTCGTCCACCGTCTTCAGCACGGAACGTATGAGCGGCGTCTCGCCGCGCGGCTTCAGGGCCGAGGCCGTCGAAAGGATACGTTCGCGATCGAGCGGCGCAATCGGCACGACAAGTTCCGTGTCCTGGCAGGTCTGCGCGGATTTCGACGAATAACGGTGTCCGTACACGCGCATGCCCACGTTGAGGTCATCCGGCAGCGCGGCGACGACTTCCTTGAGCGTCGCGAGCGCCGTCTCCCAACGCGTCGTGCCGCCGAGCTTCGCGTTCATTGAGCCGGAGACGTCCAGCACGATCTCGAGGTTGTGCGCCGCAACCCTGTCGCCCTCGCGCACGACCTGGAGCGCGCCTTTCGGCTCGGTCCCGTAGGAGCCGGCGAGGCCGATCACGGCCCACATGGTCGGGGCGAAATCAGACTTGCGCTGGCTCTGCGTGTGTACCGCTTTCCACATTCCGTTCGCCTCGGCGGGATCATTCACCTGGGTTTTCAGCAAGTACTCGACGCCGCGCTGGAACATGGGCGAGCTGATGCTGACGCCGGCTCGCTTGAAGGCGTACAGCACCTGGCCTGTCGCGAATCCATTCGATCCATCAAGGCTGGGCACTTCCTTCCACCCGCCGTCTTCCTGCTGCTGCGATGCGAGCGCCTCGACGATCGGCCACGCGGCACGCTTTTGTTCGGCATTGCCGTAGCGGTTCAGGGCGACGATCTTGAAGACCATGTCCTGGGTCGTCACCGGGTCGTTCGCGGCCATCCAGCCGATGGCCCGATTCGCCGCCTGCCGGTACTTCGGGTCCTTCGAATGCCGGGCCGCCCAGTCGAAGGCCACGAGCGCGTTGCCCGTCAGCATGAACTGGCCCTGAAGGATCGGCGGCTCCTCGTTGCCTTGCGGAATCGCTCCGTCTTTCTGCTGGAGCGGCACCAGGTAATCGACGGTCTTGAAGAGAGCCGGGTCGCTCGTCGCGGAGCTCGCTTCGGCCGCCTCCGCGAATCCCATCGCGCCGAATGCTGTGGCCTCGGTCTCGTGTTGCAGCGCGATCGCGCCCTCCGGCGTCACTCGCCCACGCATGAGGTCCGAAAGCGCCCGCATCGCCGGCAGGCTGACACGATAGTCATTTTCGAGCGCCACCGACTGGCCCATCAGTGCCTGGGCGTGGACATGACATCCGAAGCATGGTTGTGTCGGGGACGCCCAATCATTTGCTGCTTGTTGCAGCCAGTCGAGGCCGCGCTGCGCAGCCTCGCGTGGGCTGCCCTTCCAGTGCTCAACGCCTGGCTCGCGCGTGAATAACGGCTCATAGCCTTCGCGCGCGGATTCGAGCACGCGCACTTCCGCGATTTCGACGACGCGTCGCGTGGCCCCGGAAAGCAGGCGGAGCTTTACGAACCGAGCCTCGGTCGCCGGGAATTCGATGGTCTGCTCGCCGCCCTTCGCCTCGAGCGTCGCGGTTGCGACGCGCGTGAAGCGGTTCGGCGTGTTATCCATCGCGGTCCAGATTTCGATCTCGCGCGGGGCGGTCGAAGGGTCATTCTCCACCTGCACCGTGGGCGGGCCGGGAATGGCCAGCGTCATACCGCCGACGAGCGCCCGCTTGCGCTCGTAGAAAGAGAACACGATGTCCTGCGGGTACTTGGTCCAGTAGTCTTCGTTGTACATCCCGCCGGGCCACCAGTCCGCGGGCGCGCGCCAGGTCGGCTCGAGCAGGCCGTCGATCAGCCGGCGGCCGGAATAACCGGGTCCGAAGAACCCGGTCAATTCCTCGACCTCGCCTCCAACGTTCGCCGCGACGAGATTGGTGTCCGTCAGGGTCGCGGGCGGCAATGGCGCCTGCGGCTCGGTTTCCGTTGTAATCGCCGTACCGGCTGGCGCGGATTGAGGTGATTGCGCGGCGGCCGAAGCAGGCTTGGCCGGAGCGCTGTCTTCCTTTCGTGAACAAGCTGCCGTGCCAGCCATTGCGATCGCAATGACGACGACGAGCGCACGTTGCACGGCGAACCCCCTTCCCGGCCGATATCGCTTCTTATTCCCGACCGCGGGGAGCAGTATAGCCCCGCCGGCGCCCAGCCCTTCCAACAACGAACAGCGAGGCGATCATGATATTCATGCGCTCCCGGCCAGTATTCGTGGCTTCGCTTTTGCTGCTATCCGCAGCCTGTGGAAGTGAAACGGCAGATACGACCAGCCCCGCTTCCGGCGATGAGTCCGTGCCGATGAAGCCCGCAGACGGCCAGGCCAGCACCCCTGTCGAAGCTCTCAGGATCAGCAATCGCACCTATGTCGCCGGCAGCGTGAGGGCGAAAGTAACCGGCTTCTTCAGCGCGGACGGAACCCAGCAGCTGAACCTGCCGGCAAGCATCACGGACGACGGCTCGACCTGGCTGCAGTACGGCGTCTCAGGTGCGCAGGAGCTGAACGTGCTCTTTACGAACACCGAGGGGCTTGCCGAGCACGGCGTGAATGTCAGCATCGGGCCGTACACGGTGACGGCGACGAGCACGAGCGGCGAATGCCAGCCCAAAATCGACGTGGCCCCGGCGAAGGTTACCGGACACTACTCGTGCAAGGGATCGACGGGCTACAACAACAAGAC
>Ga0075418_10006681_pt1 | contig 13007 bp, 17 predicted proteins | sample SoiMetdeltSBSDD2_FD_81776 | JGI IMG/M metagenome (GOLD analysis project Ga0075418, IMG submission 81776) | Bulk soil microbial communities from a Populus tree surrounding site in Tennessee, USA - Soil MetaG P. deltoides SBSDD2 | ecosystem: Environmental > Terrestrial > Soil > Tree plantation...
CAGAAGCTCCGCAAGGATCTCGGTCTCGACCTGCCGTACTACAAGCAGTACCTGGTATGGGTGTGGCAGATGGTGAGCTTCAATCCCGGCGACTCCATCTTCACCAACGAGCCCATCCCGGTCGCGCTCCGGAAGGCGATCCCCGTCACCCTCGAGCTGGCGACGCTGGCCATGATCCTGGGCCTGGTCATTGCCATCCCGATTGGTGTGCTCTCGGCCACGCATCAGGACCGATTGTCGGACTACGTCGGCCGGGTAGTGGCGGTCTCCGGACTGTCGATGCCCGAATTCTGGCTCGGCACGCTCGTCATCACCTTCGCGGCGATCTGGTTCCACTGGATGCCGCCGATCGGCTACGTGAGCTTCTGGGAGTCACCGTGGAAGAACCTGCAGCAGTTCCTCGTGCCGGCGGCCATCCTGGGGTTCCGCCTGTCGGCCGCGACCATGCGCATGACGCGCTCGACCGTGCTGGAGGTGCTGCGCGAGGACTACGTGCGCACCGCGTGGGCCAAGGGCCTTGCCGGCAAGATCGTCGTCTACAAGCACGCGCTGAAGAATGCGCTGATCCCGGTGGTCACCATCGTCGGCGGCCAGCTCGGCGTGCTGCTGGCCGGTACCGTGGTGGTGGAGACCATCTTCGCGCTGCCCGGCATGGGACGGCTCACCGTGGAGGCCATCCTCTACCGCGACTATCCGGTGGTCCAGACCAACGTCATGCTGGTGGCGGGGACGCTGGTGACGCTCAACCTGCTCGTCGACATGACCTACGCGTGGCTCGACCCGCGTATCCGCTACCAGTGAGGCGCTGATGTCGACCACCGCGGCGGCCCGCGTCGGCACGTTCGAGGAGCCCGAAGCCCCCACCATCAGCCGTGTCCGGGCTCTGTGGATTGCCATGAAGCGCAAGCCGCTGGGGGCGGTCTCGGCAGCGATGCTCGTGGTGCTCGTGCTCACGGCGGTCTTCGCCGACGTGCTGGCGCCCTACGACCCGCTCGCGCCGCAGCCCGAGATCCGGCTGGGCGCGCCCAGCCGCGCCCACCCCTTCGGCACCGACGACATCGGTCGAGACGTCCTCAGCCGTATCATCTACGGCACCCGCATCTCGCTGTGGGTGGGGCTGCTGGCGGTCGGCATCGGGACCTTCTTCGGCATGATCATCGGCTTGCTGTGCGGGTACTGCGAGGGCCGCCTCGACCTCATCATGCAGCGGGTAATGGACGCGATCCAGGCCATCCCGGGACTCGTGCTGGCGCTGGCCATCGTCTCCGTGCTCAAGCCGAACACGACCAACGCGATGCTGGCGATCGCGGTGGTGATCATTCCCGGCAACTCCCGCATCGTCCGGGGGGCGGTGCTCTCGGCGAAGCAGAACCGTTACGTCGAGGCGGCCCAGGCCATCGGCTGCCGCCACCCGCGGCTCATTCTCAGCCACATCCTGCCCAACGTGACGGCGCCGATCCTGATCATCGCGTCGATCTGGCTCGGCAACGCGATCCTCATCGAGGCCACGCTGTCCTTCCTCGGCGTGGGCACCCAGCCGCCCACGCCCTCGTGGGGCCTGATGCTGAGCAGCACCGGCCGGGCCTTCATGGAGCAGGCGCCGTGGCTGGCGATCTTCCCCGGCCTGGCCATCAGCCTGGCCGTGCTCGCCTTCAACCTGTTCGGCGACACGCTGCGTGACGCCTGGGATCCCAAGCTGCGCAGTCGCTGATCCGTCGCCGGCCCGCCGGCTCCCTTGACAATACCGAATGCCCCATCTGTAATGGCGCGCCAGAGACAGAGAGCGTGCCTGAGAGCTCAACTCGGGCTGTCCCGAGGAGGATGCCAATGCCGTCGTCCCGAGTGATCCGTCTCGCATGCGTGGTCGCCATCGTTGCCGTCGCCGTGGGGGCGTGGCTGGCGGTGGAGGCGCCCGCCCAGGGCAAGAAGCTCAAGATCGGGGTGGTGTTCGACTACACCGGCCCGCTGGCCGGCGGCGGCTCGGAGCTGCACGCGCTCGGCGCCAAGATCATGATCGAGCACTTCGCCAGGAAGGGCGGCGTCGAGGGCTACGCGATCGAGGCGATCTACGCCGACGCTCAGAGCAAGCCGGACGTGGCGATCAACGAGGCGGTCCGCCTGATCGAGCAGGAGAAGGTCGACATGCTGCTGGGGTTCTATTCGTCGGCCCAGTGCGTCCCGGCGGCCGCCCGGGTCGAGCAGCTGCACAAGTTCATGTGGATCACCACCTGCATCTCCTCGGCGGTGCTGGAGAATCGCAATCTGAAGTACGTGTTCCGCACGCAGCCGAGTGGGCGGCAGTTCGGCCTGATGTCCGCGGACTTCGTGGCCCAGAACGCCAAGGCCAAGCTGGGCAAGGAGCCCAAGGATCTGCGCGTGGCCATCATCCACGAGGACGGCGCCTACGGTGTGGACGTCTCGAAGGGCAATGAGGAGGGGGCCAAGAAGGCGGGCCTCAACGTGGTGCTCAAGGAGGGCTACGCTGCCACCGCGCCCGACCTCTCGCCGCTGGTGACCAAGCTCAAGCGCGGCCGCCCCGATATCATCTTCCACACCGGCTACAACCCGGACATCTCACTCTTCCTTCGGCAGTCCCGCGAGCTCGGCCTGCGCTTCAGCGCGCTGGTCGGTCACGGCGCCGGCTACGGCGTGTACGACAAGCTGAAGGAGTCGCTCGGCAAGGACGTCAACTGGTTCTTCAACGTCGATCCCATCTCCATCTGGCTGGCCAACGAGAAGGCGTTGAAGCCCCAGCTGCTACCGATGATCAAGACCATCGGCGAGGAGTACGAGAAGGCGCGGCCGGGCACCCAGGTGCGGTCCGCGCACGTCGGGATGTCGGCCAGCAACACCTACGTGTTCATGACCGAGGTGCTGCCCCGCGCGATCAAGAAGTACGGTGGCATCGACGCCGAAGCGCTGCGCAAGGCCGCGCTGGAGGTCGATCTGCCGGAGGGCGGCACGATGCTCGGCTTCGGCGTGAAGTTCGCCGGCGAGGGCTCGCCCATGGCCGGGCAGAACGAGCGCGCCTTCCCGATCATCATCCAGTACGTCGACGACAAGCCGTACGTGGTGTGGCCCAAGAGCCTGCAGCAGCGCGAGCCGATCCTGCCGCTGCCGGGGTCCTCGGTCTACTCCGCGAATTGACCGCTCGCCAGCTTAGCGCGACGGCGCCGACGGGACGACGATGCTGACGGTCGAGGGGCTCACCCGGCGGTTCGGGGGGTTCACGGCCGTCAGCAGCGTCTCGTTCTCCGTCACCCAGGGCGAGATTCTCGGGCTGATCGGTCCCAACGGCTCTGGCAAGAGCACCATCTTCAACGTCCTGGCCGGTGCTCTGGCCCCCAACGCCGGATCGATCCGCTTCGAGGGGCGGGAGATCGGCGGGCTGCCGCCGCACCGGATCATCAACCTCGGTATCGGCCGGACCTTCCAGATTCCCCGGCCGTTCCGGCGGCTCTCGCTCGTCGACAACGTGGTGCTGGCGGGGTTCTTCGGCCAGGGGCGGGCGTCGCGGAGCGCGGCCTTCACCGCCGCCGAGCAGGCGCTGGCCCTGGTGGGGTTGCCGACCGATCGCACGGCCACGGTCGACGGCCTGGGCGCCGCCGCGCTCAAGAAGCTGGAGCTGGCCAAGGCGCTGGCCACCGGCCCGCGACTCCTCCTCGCCGACGAGAGCCTGAGCGGCCTGGACGAGACCGAGATGGATCAGGCCGCCGACCTGCTGCGCCGCATTTGCCGCGAGCGCGGCATCACCATCATCTGGGTCGAGCACATCATGGGTGTGCTGATGCGCATCGTCGATCGCGTGATGGTGCTCGACCACGGCGAGAAGATCGCCGAGGGGCTGCCGGCGGAGGTGGCCGGTGACCCGCGCGTGATCGAGGTCTATCTCGGTACCCAGGCGGCTTCCGCACGCGTCGCCGCCGCCCGCGGCTGACACGACGTGCTCGAGCTCCGCTCGGTGCGGGCCGGCTACGGAACGTTCCAGGCGCTCTTCGACGTCTCACTGGAGGTTCGCGCGGGCGAGGCGGTCGGTGTCATCGGCCCCAACGGCGCGGGCAAGACCACGCTCATGCGCGTGGTGTCCGGCATGATCCGGCCGACGGCGGGCACGATCGTCATGGAGGGCGTCGACCTGGTCACCACGCCCGCCCACCGGATCGTCGCGCTGGGCATGGCGCACGTGCCCGAGAGCCGCCGGCTGTTCGCCGGCATGACCGTCGAGGAGAACTTGCGGATGGGCGGCTTCATGCCGGCCGCCCGGCCGAAGTTTCGCGAACGGCTCGAGTTCGTCTACGAGCTGTTTCCGCGCCTGCGCGAGCGACGCCGTCAGCGAGCCGGCAGCATGTCGGGGGGCGAGCAGCAGATGTGCGCGATCGGCCGCGCCCTCATGTCCGAACCCCGGCTGCTCCTGCTCGACGAGCCCTCGGCCGGGCTGGCCCCCGTCATCGTGGAGATGGTCTTCGACCTGGTGAAGCGCATCCGGGCCATCGGCGTCACCGTGCTGATCGTCGAGCAGAACGTGCAGCAGGTGCTGCAGGTGGTCGATCGCGCCTACCTGCTGAAGGCCGGCAGCATCCGGGCCAGCGGCCTCGCGGCCGAGCTGCTGGCCAGCGACAGCATTCGCGAAGCGTACCTCGGCGTCTGAGGCGAGGGGAGACGGGAGCCCGATGGGCATCTTTGACATCTATCTGCTGGAGGCGCTGATCAACGGCGTCCTGCTCGGTGGGGTACTGGCCCTGCTCTCGCTGGGCCTGAACCTGGTCTTCGGCGTCATCGACGTCGTGTGGATCTGCTACGCCGAGCTGATCATGCTCGGCATGTACGCCATGTACTTTCTCTACAGCGTCTACCATCTGCCTCTCGTGGCCGCCGCGGTCGTGTGCATCCTCGGTGTCGCCGTCCTGGGCGTGCTCCTGCATGTGCTCGTGATCGCGCCGCTGCTGGGAGCGGCTCCCATCAACCAGCTCCTGGCCACCGGTGGGGTGCTGTTCTTTCTGCAGTCGGCGGCCACCGTGATGTTCGGCGTGGAGTTCAAGAACCTCGGCATGCGCCTGCCGGTGCTGAAGCTGTCCGGCATGTTCATCAGCTACTCCCGCCTGCTGGCCTTTGCCTTCGCGCTGGTCGGCATGGTGCTGGTCTATCTGTTTCTCACGCGGACCTACACCGGCACCGCCATCCGCGCGATCTCTCAGGACCGGCAGATCATGGTGCTGATGGGGGTGGACAGCCGCCGGATCTATCTCATCACCTCGGCGCTGGGCGGCGGGCTGGCCGGCCTGGCCGCCTGCCTGCTGGTGCTGCAGTACGACATCCATCCGTTCGTCGGCCTGTCGTTCGGCCCCATCACCTTCCTGATCTGCGTGCTCGGCAGCCTGGGCAACTTCGCCGGCGGCTTCGTGGCCGCCTTCGTGTTCGCCGAGATCATCGCGCTGGGCGGACTCTACTCCGACCTCGAATGGGGCTACGTGCTGGCCTTCGCGTTCTTCATCGTGATGATGTTCATCCGGCCCCAGGGCCTGATGGCGCGCCGCTCGTGACCCGCGCGCTGCCCTGGCTGGCCGGCGCCGCGCTGATCGGGCTGCCGTTCGTCTACAACTCGCCCTATCCGCTGCATATCCTGGTCATCATCCTGATCTGGTCGTTCGCCTACACGTCGTGGTCGGTCATGGGGCGCTTCGGTCTCACCTCGCTCGGGCACGGCGGGTTCATGGGCGTGGGGGCCTACGTGACGGCGCTGGCCTGGAACAAGGCCGGTCTCAGCCCCTGGCTCGGCATCCCGCTGGCGCTGGTGGCCGCCGGCGGGCTGGCCGCGGTGGTGGCCTATCCCTGCTTTCGCTTCAAGATCACCGGCCACTACTTCGCGCTCGTCACGCTGGCGCTCAGCGGCATCGTGCTCCAGGTGATCACCGCCACGCGCGATCACACCGGCGGCTCGCTCGGCTACACGCCGGAGCGCTATCAGGGCGGCAGCTCGCTCTACGCGCTGCAGTTCACCAGCAAGACCACGTGGTACCTCATCGCGCTCGGCGTGTGGGCGGTGGGCCTATGGATCTGGTACCGCGTGGATCGCAGCATGCTCCGGTACGCGCTGGAGGCGATCGCCGAGGACGAGGATGCCGCCGCCGCCACCGGCGTTCACGTGACCGCGGAGAAGCTGAAGATCACCGTGCTCAGCGCCGTGATGACCGCGCTGGCCGGTGCGCTCTACTGCCAGTACCAGCTATTCATCTCGCCAGACACGGTGAGCGGCATCTCCGTCTCGCTGCAGATGGTGTTCGCGGCAGTGGTCGGGGGCATCTACGTCGCCTACGGACCGACGGTGGGGGCGGTGATCACGATCGTGCTGGCCGAGGTGCTGCGCATCTCGTTCGGCACGCGTGCGGTCGGCTGGGACAACCTCGTCTACGGCATCCTGCTGGTGATCTTCATCGTGTTCCTGCCCAAGGGCATCCTCGGCAGCCTGCTCGATCTGCGCCGGGTCCGCCGGCCCGAGGTAGTGCCCGGCACCTGAGAGGGGAGCAGTCCATGCCGGTGACAGAGACGATCCAGGTCGAGCTGGCCGCCGCAAACCCAACCTGTCCCCAGCCACGCGGTTCGGCAAACTGGTGTTCGTCGCCGGTCAGACGGGCCGCCACCCGGCCACCGGCCAGCTCGGTCGGGACGTGCGCGAGCAGACGCAGTTCGTGCTCGAGCGGATCAAGGCCATCCTCGACGCGGCCGGCACCTCGCTCGACAACGTGTTGACCGTCACCACGCACCTCACGCGGCGCGAAGATCTGGCGGCCTACAACGAGGAGTACAACCGGTACTTCCCGGACAACAAGCCAGCGCGGACGACCGTCGGAGCCATGCTGAACATGCCGGAGCTGCTCGTGGAGATCACCGTCACCGCCTGCATACCGGGCTAGCGGGCTCCCCACGGCTCGGGGACGGTAGAGACCTGTGTCAGACCGCCGAGCAAGCCGGAGCTGGAAAGCGGCGGAGGCCGGGGATCAACCGGCGCGCGGCGCCGGCCGGAGGTCAGAACTTGAGCGGGCTGGGGCCGAGGTCGATAGGCGCGGTGTAGTAGTGGCGAGCGCGCTCCAGCACGGCGTCGGCGATGTCCGTGCGCAATCCCCGCAGCGCGATCAGGGCCGCCTGGGCTGAGGGCATGACCGGGGAGGGGCCTGCCCCGGCGACGAGAAGATCGCGCAGCGAGGCGGTGTCGCCCTCGGCGCCGAAGACCTCGCGGTACGCGCGATCGACCGCCGACTCCAGCCGGTGGTAGTGCTCGACCGGCACCACGTGCGAGTGGCTCCGGCTGATCTGGTGCAGCAGGCCGCGGTGGACGTGCCGATCGAAGTTGTCGAGCCGGTACGCGCACAGGAGCGACACCCGGCGCTCGGCGATCACCTCGTTCCACAGGCTCTCGAGATGCGCGGTGGCCTCGGGATCGCGGTCGCAGAGCAGGTTGACCATCTCGCCGAACAGCCGGACCTGGCCGTTGCCGGCGACCTGGGCGCGATCGAGGATCGCGCTGACGAAGGCGCGGAACACCTCGCGGTCGGGCTGCCCGTCGACCATCAGACCGGCCAGGGACGCCTCGGCGTCGAAGACGATCAGCTGATCGCGGACGCGCGCATCGGCCACGTCCACCATCGTGCCCAGCTGCAGCTCGAAGGCGCTGATGTGGCGCGGGGTGGCGATGATCGCGGCGGCCTCGCCGGCCAGCAGCCCGGCGCCGATGAACTGGGTCACCGCTCGGGTGAGGAACGCCTCGTCGGTATAGAGCTGCACGATGTGATCACACGGCTGCGCGCCGCGGAGCAGCGGCTGCCAGGGCTGCGGCGAGGGCACGTCTATCTCACCGGAGCCACGACCACGTCGGTCGGCTGACCGTTGAGAAAGTTCTCGAGGTTGGTGACCGCGCGGAGCAGCCCGTCCCGGATGACCTCGGGAGTCTGGCCGGCGTTGTGGGGTGACAGCACCACGTTGGGCAGGGTGAGCACGGCGTCGTCGGGCTTCAGTGGCTCCTCGTGGAAGACGTCGAGACCCGCTCCGGCGATCCGTCCCTTTTGGAGCGCGTCCAGCAGGGCCTCGCGCTCGACCAGCGCGCCCCGCCCGGTGTTGATCAGGATCGCGGTCTTCTTCATGAGGGCCAGCTCGCGACGCGTGAGGAAGCCGCGGGTCTCGGGCGTGAGCCGCAGGTGCAGGCTCACGAAGTCGGCCTGCTTGAGGATCTCGTCCTTGGGGGCGGGCTGGGCGCCGAGACTGCGGATATGGCTCTCGTCGCCGCGGGCGCTCCAGGCCAGCACCTCCATGCCGAGCGCCTTGGACAGCGCGATCACGCGTGCGCCGATGGTGCCGGTGCCGAACACCCCGAGCGTCTTGCCCAGGCACTGATTCAGCATCTCGCGCGGCCACGCGCCGCCGCGCATCTCCCGGTCGATCTTCGGAATCCGCCGGCCGATGGTCAGCATGAGCGCGATCGCGTGCTCGGCCACCGCGAAGGCGTTGACTCCGGGCGTGTTGCACACCGTGATCCCGCGGCGGCCGGCCGCCTCCAGGTCGATGTTGTCGGTGCCGGTGCCCCACACCGAGACCATCTTGAGGTCGCGACAGGCGGCGAAGACGCCGTCGCTGAAACGGGCGTGAGCGCGGATGTTGACGGCCACGCGGGCCCGTCCGATGCGCTTGATCAGCTCGGCCTCGTCGTCGGCGCCGCGGGCGGTGACCACGCGGGTCTCGCCGATCTTCTTCGCGCGCTCGTGGGCTGCGGAGCCCTCGAACACGCTGGGGAAGTCGTCGGGTACGGCGATCAGGGGCTCGGCCACCTCAGATGCCGTTCGCGAAGGCGGCCTGCGCGGCGCCGACGCCTGCGCCCGGCTCGGCCTTGTGCCCGAGATCGCGCAGGGCCAGCTCGAGCGCCGACAACGCCGGCAGGACGTACTGCGGGCTGGCGGTGATCCCCATGGTGCCGATCCGCAGCGTGGAGGTCCGGAGCTTGTCGAGCCCGGTACCGATGAGGACCCCGTAGCGCTCGCGCATGGCCTGCACGACGGCCTCGGGCTCGATGCCTCGGGGCGACTTGATCGCGGAGACCGTGTTCGACGCGATCGACGGGTCCGGGAACATCTCCAGCCCCATGGCCTTCACGCCGGCGCGGAGCGCGGTAGCGGCCAGGGCGTGACGGCGGAAACGCTGGGGCAGGCCTTCCTCGAGAATCAGCCTGGCCGCCACGCGCATCGCCTCGGTGAGATGGGTGGGGATCGAGACCGGCTGACGCCGGGCGGCGCCATCCGGCACGCTGCCGCCCCGGGACACCGGGATCCACCACTCCTTCCAGCGCAGGAGGTCGTACGCGAACGAGTGTGCCTTCACCTTGCGCTGCTCCATGGCTTCCCACGCCCGCGGGCTCACGCTCACCAGGGACAGGCCGAGCGGCGCGGCGAGGCACTTCTGCGAGCCGGTCATGTTCAGGTCCACGCCCCACTCGTCGGTGCGCACGTCGATGCCGGCGATGGACGACACCGTGTCGAGCAGATAGAGGCTTCCGACCGAGCGCGCGATCTTGCCGACCTCGGCCGCCGGGTAGGTGGCGCCGGTGGACGTCTCGTTGTGCACGAGGGTGATGGCCTTGGGACGCAGCCGCTCGGCCTCGCGGGCCAGCCGATCCAGGTCCAGCCGCGCGCCCAGCTCGACCGGGAACTCGGTCCACTCGGCGCCGACGCGCTCCATGATCTCGCGCATCAAGAGGCCGAACTGTCCGGCGCCGACCACCAGGACGCGATCCCCCGGCGCGATGATCGACAGCGCGCCGGCTTCGAGCGCGGTGCGGCCAGAGCCCGGCATCAGGATCACCTCGTTGCGGGTCTGGAAGATGTCCCGCAGCGCCAGCGTGGTGGGCTCGAGCACGCCCTCGTCGAAGGAGCGATCGTACTGGATCGAGGGCGGCTGGTTCAGCGCCTGCACCACGGGCCACGGCAGCTCCGTAGGACCAGGGATCATGAGGATTGGGCGGGTCTGCACCTGCGTCCAGTTCAAGCTCGCACTCACATGATCTCTCCTGCGCTCCGCGGTGCCGCCATTCTATCACTCCACCTCATAGCTCTCCGGACATCGGGAGGCGTGCGCCGATGTCTGGCCATGTCGGGCCTGCCAAACCGAGCGCGCGCAACAGAGGAGCGACACGGCTTCGCCGGGGCGCGACGAACGCTGGGGGGCCATCTCGGGGCCCCGTATGTGACTACAACGCTCGCGGAGCGCCACGGCTCCGCCGGGGCGCGGAGCGTGGGGGGCATGGGGGGCCATCTCGGGGCCCCCCATTCAACCGGACTGGTGGATGAAGTAGAGGTTGCGCGCGTAGACGAACAGACCGGCGGCCTGGCCGAGGATGAAGACCGGGTCGTGTCGATAGATGGCGTAGGCGAGCAGCGTGAGACCGCCTCCCACCGAAAAGTACCAGAACTGATAGGGCACCACGCTCTTCCTGCGCCGCTCGGAGGCGATCCACTGCACGAGGAACCGCGCCGAGAAGAAGGCCTGCCCGAGCAGACCGATAGCTAGCCACATGTGCTCCGTGGTCATCGTGCGAGTCCCCCGCGGGAGATGGTGAGCGGGCGGTGGTGAACCACCGCCGCCCGGCTACGACGCGCGTCCGAAGAAGGCCTGCAGGACCTTGTAAGCTTTACGCACGTCGTCGGGCCGTCGGCGGCCCGCGACCAGTGCAAAAATTTTCTCAGCCTCTTCGGTTGGGACCGCGGCGGGCCGGTCGGCCCGTACATCGGTAAGCTCGCGCAGCGGAATCTCGAGCGCCACCGACACGTGATACAGGCTGTCAATAGAGATCGATTTTTCGCCACGTTCCACTTCACCGATGAACTTGCCGCTGAGACTGGACCGCTCGCCCAACCGCTCCTGGCTCAGACCACGTTGCTTGCGCAGCGCTCGCAGGCGCTGCCCGAGGAACTTTCGTACGTGCTTGACGGCTCGGTCTCCCACGACACTTTCCTCTCACGCGGCTACGAATTTCACGAGGCGACGATTCCGCGCCGGACACCGGCGTTCCGTTTTCAGCGTAACATCCGAAGCAACCCTCACAACTCCCTGTAGGTGGTAGTCGCTCACGGGAGTGGTTCGGTGCCGCCGGTCATGATCGCCAGCACGAGGGCGCCGGCCTCGCTGCGGACGGTGTGGACGCAGCCGGGCGGGCGCCGCGCGTAGTTCCCCGCGGTGCAGGTTCCGGTGTCGTCGGTGATGCTGCCCTCGAGGACGTAGATCTGCTCGTCGCCCAGATGACGATGCCGCGCGATGGTCGCGCCCGGCGTGTAGCGCATCAGCACCGCCTTGCGATCGGCCTCCTCCCACAACACCTTCCAGAACACGCCGGGCCGCCGCTCTTCCCACGCACGCCCCGCAACGTCCACGTAGAGGGTCGTCGGTGTCGTCACGGCAGATCGACCTCGACGCTGCCGTCGCTCACGCGCACGGCGTAGACCGGCAGCGACAGATCGGGATTCACGCGGCAGAGACCGGTGGCGAGATCGAAATCGAAGCCGTGCCACGGGCACACCGCCGCGTCGCCCTCCAGCCAGCCCTCGCTCATCGGCCCGTCCTCGTGGGGGCAGGTGGCGCCGAGGGCGTGGAAACGGCCGCCACCCGCGTTGAACACCGCGACGGCGATCCCGTTGTGCTCGACGTACGCGCCGTGGCCGACCGCGATTGCATCGACCCGCGCCACCGGAACGAAGGCCATCAGCGGGTCTGCTGCAGCGCTTCGTCGACGGCCATGCGGAAGGCGTCGACCGGCTGGGCCCCGATCAGGGGCCGCCCGTTGATGAGGAACGAGGGCGTGGAGCGGACGCCGAGCGCACGGCCCTGGGCGAGATCCGCCGCGACGGCGGAGGCAAAGCGGTGCGAGTCCAGACACGCGACGAAGGCGTCGCGCGGCAAACCGAGCTCACCCGCGTAGCGCAGGAGCGCGTCGCGGTCGAAGTCGGGCTGGGCGGCGAACAGTCGATCGTGATAGGGCCAGTACTGTCCCAGCTCACCGGCACAGCGCGCCGCCTCGTGGGCGAGCGGAGCCAGCTTGTGCGAGGGCAGGGGGAAGTCCTTGAACACGAGCCGCACCCGTCCGTCGTATTCCTTCAGGATCTGCGCCAGCGACCGCTGGACGCGGGCGCAGTACGGTCACTGGTAGTCGGAGAACTCGATGATCGTCACCGGCGCGCCGGCCGGGCCCTTGACCATCGCCGGCTCGGTCGTGATCTCGCGCGGGGTCTGCGCGCCGCACGCCACGGCGGCCAGCAGGAGCAACAGAGGCGCGGTCCACATGGTGTAGACTCGCGGTCGACGGAAAGCCGCCGGGACGCGAACGCGATTCACCACGCGGAGAATACCATGGACAATACCGTCGACCTCCTCCTCGCCACGTACCCGTCGGTGTCGATGCTCCTCGTGCGGCTCGGTGCGGGCATCGTGTTTTTCGCGCACGGGGCGCAAAAGGTGTTCGGCTGGTTCGGCGGTCCCGGGCTCAAGGCGACCATCCAGACTTTTCAGCAGTACATGAAGATTCCGCCGCCGGCCACGGTGCTGGCCGCGTTCATCGAGTGCTTCGGCGGGCTGGCGCTCATCATCGGCGTGCTGGCACGCCCGGCCGCGCTGGGCCTCATCGTGGTGATGCTGGTGGCGGTGGCCAAGGTGCACTGGCAGCACGGATTCTTCATCAACTTTTCGGGCGCGCCGGGCAAGGGACACGGGTTCGAGTTCAACTTCGTACTCCTCATGATGCTGCTGGCCGTGCTCGTGGCCGGCGCCGGCCTGCTGTCGACCGACCGCATGTTCCGGCCGCTCGGCGACTAGCCGTGGGATTCGTCATCCGGGTGCTGGTCAACGCCGCCGCCATCTGGCTGGCGTCTCGGATCGTGCCCGGCATCTCGGCGGACGGCGCCGGGCACATCCTGGTCGCCGGCCTCGTGCTCGGACTGATCAACGCGCTCGTACGGCCCGTGCTGGTGATCCTGACC
>Ga0075418_10006689_pt1 | contig 13002 bp, 14 predicted proteins | sample SoiMetdeltSBSDD2_FD_81776 | JGI IMG/M metagenome (GOLD analysis project Ga0075418, IMG submission 81776) | Bulk soil microbial communities from a Populus tree surrounding site in Tennessee, USA - Soil MetaG P. deltoides SBSDD2 | ecosystem: Environmental > Terrestrial > Soil > Tree plantation...
GGCGCGCCAGATATCAAGGAGTTGGACGAACGGTTCTAACTCTACGCCGGGGTTACGCCTCTGGGAGCGCCACATTTCCCAAGCCTGCGCTTCAATGCGCGGGCTTTTTCAATTCGATGCTAGGGTTTCGGAAGCGCAAGCTCCCCGTCCGCCTGGAATCTCATCGATCCAAAGCCCGGGCCGTCGAGTTTCCCGCTCAACTTGTAGCTGACCTTTTCGGTTGGCTTGCCGTCGAGCACGAAGCTGAGCGCGCGGAGCGCCACGCGCAATGTGGAGATCGTCACGGGCACGGCGATCACGGATTCGCCGAAGCGGGGGACGCTGCCCCGTTCGTCGCTGACGCCGGTGGCGAAGGTCTTGTCCAGCACGTCCAGCTTCACGTAGACGCCGTCGTACGCAACCGGCGCGTCATTGGGATTCTGGACCCGCAGCTTTACCATCATCCTGACTTCGAGACCTTCTCCCGGCAACGATTCGATGTCGGCCACCGTGACCTGAACCGGCTCTCGGCCCGGCAGACCCGCACAACCGTTCAGGCTCAACGCCGCGACAAACACCAGGATCGGCACGAACAAGCGTCGCATTGTCGCTCCCCTTCCCAACAGAACCGTTTCCGTTCGGGCCAGTATCCTCGTCGCCCCCCGGCATGTCCACGTGTTGTTTGAATCCCGTGCGCCCTACTTTCGCACGTTCTCGCGCGCCGCCCGCTGCGCCCGCTGTACGTCGAGCGCGAGCCTGTAGGCCGTGTAGTACTTGTAGATGTTGCGCACGTAAGCAGTGGTTTCAAGGCCGATCCGCTCGGACGTGACGATTTCGACGTTGTTGAACCATTTGTCCGGGTTCAGGCCGCGTTTCACGGCTTCCCTGCGCATCTTCGCTATGTTGCCGGGCCCGGCGTTGTAGCTCGCGAAGGCGAAGAGCGGCCTCACCTCCTCGGTGAACCTGGCGTCGGGAAAATAGCGCGCCATCAACTGGTCCATGTACTTCGCGCCGGCGTGGATATTGGGCTCGATTTCGTGGATGTTGCCGACCGCCATGGACTTGCCGGTGGGCGGCATGATCTGCATGACGCCGATCGCGCCCACGTGGCTCCTCGCGCTCTGGTCGAGCCGTGATTCCTGGTAGCCCTGCGCGGCGAGCATCAGGGGATCGAACCCGTACTTCTCGCCATACTTCTCGAACAGCTTGATCGTCTGCTCGAAGCGCCGCCACTCCGCGCTGCCGGTGTTGTTCGTGATCTGCTTGATGCGCTTGTGATACTGCGCCCGCAGCCTGTCGAGGCCGCCCTGCCTGACGATGATGTCCCGGTAGGAGTCCGTGAGCTCGGCGACGAGCCGGGGACTGCCCTTGCGAACGGCCCAGCCGATGTGGCCCTCGGCGCGCAGGACCAGGTCCTCGCGCACCTTGATCTTCGGCAGGATCTGCGCCCACATGCGGGCCTTCCAGTCGTCCACCACCACGAACTCGAACAGGCCGGCGTTGAGCATTTCGAGCTTGTCCTCGTCCTCCAGGGCATCGGGCAGCTCGGCGATCCGGGCCGGTGCCTTGCCCGCCTTCTTCAGGCGCTCGTTCAGCGCCAGCACGCTCTCGTAATAGCTGGTCGCCTTGCGGACGTGGATCGTCCTGCCGGACAGGTCGTCGAGCGTGGTGATCGCGGGCGACGCGGGGCCCGTCACGAGCAGCTCCTGTACCGGTGTGTCGTCGGGGAAGACGGCGAAATCGACGACCTTGCGCCGCCCCTCGGTGGCAGTCAGGTTGCCCGCCGAGATGTCCCCCAGGCCCTCGTCGAGCCCGGTGAGGAGCCTGTCGCGGGTGGTCGCGATGATGTACACGGTGAGCGGACGCTTGCCGAGCTGCCTGGCGTACTTTTTGTTGAGATAGCGCTCGAAGTCCCGCACATGGTCGGCAGTGACGCCGCGCTCGCGCCCCTTGTCCACGAAGTAGAGGGTCCTGCTGTAGGGCACCAGCACGCGGATCATGCGCCGCTGGAGCATCGCGTCGAAATCGCCCTTCCAGGGCTTGTTCTCCAGGTTCAGCTGTCGTGGCTTCGCCGTCTGCTCCGGCTGCTTGCCCGGCGCCGCAACGGCCGGGAAGCCCAGCGTCGCGGCAACAACGAGAACGGCGCAAAGCCTCATACGTAGCCCCCCTTCTCACGTCGCATCACGCCGCCGGAAAGCCCGGCCCGGCTCCGCACTCCCGCCCCCGCCAGCGTGTCCGGAGGAGTATGCCCAAAAAGGCATCTCCTGCAATGTGGCGCGCCACTTCAAACAAAAGGGTCTGCAAAGTGCAGGCGCGTTTTGCTCGTTGCTCCACTAGAACCGTGATCGTGTCGCCGTCGGAGATCCCGACAACGCGGGCGGTGAGGGTTTTCCCATGTCTCACAGCGGAATTGTGTCGGTAAATTTAACAACCCACTCCTGACGCGAGGCGTATGCGGATAACGTACTGATGATTATCAATAGGTTATGCCATCTGGTATACATAGTGCTTGGGCTCGTCACATCGCGTGCGGAAGGGCGATTTTGTAAAGAATTCCGACAACGCCTGGGCGCTGCTCCCGGCGCGCGGGCTCAGCACGGCGAATTCGGTGCCCGCCAGGGTACCGGCGCCGGCGACCCTGGGCTGATCGGTGCGGGGTTGGCCGGGCTGAGCTTGGTGGCGCGCTGGAGCCGTCGCAACAAGTAGCGTTAGCGCGGCTGTCGTTTCTTATCTACATGACGTCAGCAAGAGCCTGACTGCCCAACGGATGGAATTGGCGCATGCTTCCTTCATCGGCCCCCTTTATGCGTGCGGCTCACAAGCTCGCGGGCGTGTTGCAAGAACGGGCTTTCATATGAGCGTGCCTGTCCCGCTCCGAATTCTTCTCATCGAGGACAATTCGCTTGATGCCGAGCTCATGCTGTGTGAATTGCGGAAAGCGGGATTTGAAACGCATGCAGTCATAGCAGATACAAGAGAGAGCTTCACCAACCTGCTTTCTCCTGACTTTGATCTGATTCTTTGCGACCATGCCCTCCCGCAATTTAGCAGCAAGATCGCTCTGGAGATGGTGCGCGAGCGCGCGTTGGATGTGCCCTTCATTATCGTATCCGGAACGATTTCTGAGCCTAACGCGGTGAACGCCATGAAGAACGGCGCAGACGACTATCTGATAAAAGACCGTATCGAGCGCCTCGGGCAGGCCGCTATCCGGGCAATCGAGCGCAGGCGTATGCGCGGGGAGATCAGGAAGGCTGAGGGAGCTTTCCGCGAAATAGATGCAAGGTTTGAACGGCTTTCGGAGAAACTCAAGAAGCTGGTTTGAGCACATCCGCCGCCTGCAACAAAGAACATCGCACGCCCGGGTGCTGGACGGTCACGATAGACGGGCGCACCACCCGCTCGGAGCAACAGCACGCGGCAAAGTGCTAGCTGGAAATCTTCCGCCCGATCAACGCATCGAGCAGACCGAGCGCTTCCTGGCTGAGCGCCCAGATATCCGCGTCGTCGAAATCTCCGCGTCCTTCTTCGATGGCGCGCGCGATCCGCATCAGCGTCTTGTTTTCCAGGGTTTCGGGGTTTGCACGCCAGCGCTGGCAGATGACCTGCAGCGGATCAATCTGCGGCTCAGGCAGAGATCGGGATCGACGGCGGATTTCCCTGAGCAGGGTGGTAAGTTGCATCTTTCAGCTGACCTCGACCTCCGAGGTTAGCCCGTGTCCGAGCATGATTTTCGCGTGAAGAATTTACCAACGCCGGCACCACGACGACGGCGCCCGCAGCTAGGTGACCTTGCGCTCAGTCAGCGCACCTAGACGCCCCAGCGCGTTCTGGCCGACTGTCCGGATGTCTTTCAACTCATCAATCAGTTCGTGTATCGCCGCGATCAATTCGTCAGGGTAGCGACGGGCAGCGTCGTTGCATCCATCACGTGAAGCGCTGGGTGTTGAAAGATCGGTATCCCGTGGGTTCATACGATTGCACTAAGCAAACCGCGGGCCAGATCGACTAAGTCATTGAATTTACGAATAACTCGTATTTTCGCCCTCGGCAATACCCGGCCGGCCCTCGGCAATATCCGGCCGATACGGGTATTCCATAGTTGAAAAACCCTTCACAGGTGACGGAGTTTCCCCAGAAGGACGCACGCAGGATGGAACCAGCGATGCTCGACGCGATGCCGGAAGCCTGGGCGCAGGCCAGATGCTCGCTGAGCGAGTTCGATGAAATCATCGGCAATTTCGACATGCACTGGCTGGTATGCTGGAGCACCGTCCAGGAGCCGTCCGGGGGAGGCATGGAACTCTGCACCAGGGAATTTCGCTGCACATTTTGCATCCTGGCATTCTGTGTAAGCTTGCCGGCGTGGGCGGACGAGGTTTACCCGACGCGCCCGATCCGCTGGATCGTGGCCGCACCGCCCGGCGGCGGCACCGACGCCGTGTCGCGCATCATGGCGCCCAGGCTCACCGAGATACTCAAGCAACAGATCGTTGTCGATAATCGAGGCGGGGCCCAGGGCAGCATCGCTACGGCGATCACTGCAAAGTCCCCGCCGGACGGCTACACCATCCTGTTCGCGCACTCCGGCACGATGGCGGTGAACCCGCACATCTTCCGCGAGGTGGGTTACGACGCACTGAAGGACTTCGCCGGGCTGACGCGCTACACGGAGCAGGCCATGGTCATGACCGCGCATCCGTCGCTGCCGGCGGCTTCGCTCACGGAGCTCGTTGCATACGCAAAGCAGCATCCCGGCAAGGTGACGTTCGCCACCAGTGGGGGGCTGCAGCATCTGGGCGGCGAGTTGTTCAAGCTTGCCGCGGGCGTGAACCTGACTCACGTGCCGTACAAGGGGGCCGGACCCGCGGTGCTCGATCTCCTGGGCGGCAATGTCAACACCATGATTTCCAACCCCACGTCGGTCGTGCCCCATGTGAAGGCGGGCAGGTTGAGGCCGCTGGGAGTGATGGGCGCCACGCGCATCGACGCGCTGCGCGAGGTGCCCACCGCGGTCGAAGCTGGTTTCAAAGAGTTCGGCAACGTGGTCGAGTGGTACGGGATGGTCGCCCCCGCCGGGACGCCGCGCACTATCGTCAATCAGTTGAATGCAGCTCTCGTGCGCATACTCAACATGCCCGACGTGCAGGAGCGCATCCGCGCGCTCGGCATGACGCCCTCGCCCAGCACGCCGGCGGAACTGGATAGACAGATCCGCGCGGATCACGCGTTGTGGGGCGGGGTGGTGAAACGGGCCGGGGTGAAGGCGGACTAGGCAGCGAGGGAACGGCATGAACCTACGGTCGCCGAATCCTGCGATGGCCATCGTGTTCGGTCTGTTGTGGACCACGTGCGCGTTTGCCCAGACGTATCCCGCCAGGCCAATCCGGCTGATCGTGACGTCTCCGGCCGGCAGTGTCTCCGATATACGCGCGCGCTGGGTGTCGGAGCGGCTTACCACCGCGCTCGGCAGGTCCATTGTCGTCGACAATCGGGGCGGGGCAGGCGGCAATATCGGCGCGGAGGCCGCGGCCAAGAGCCCGAAGGACGGCTATACGCTCGTGATCATCCACCAGGGCACGGCCGCGTTGAACCCGCACATGTACGCGCGCCCGGGCTATGACCCGATCGCCGATTTCGCGCCGATCACGCGTTTCGTCATCAGTCCGCTGTTGCTCGCCGTGCATCCGGGAACCTCCGCGAAAACGGTGGGCGAGCTCATCGACATGGTGAGAAAGAAACCCGGGCAGTTCAACTATGGGTCACCCGGGAGCGGCACCCCGCCGCACATGGCTGCGGAACTCTTCAAGCGCATGGCCAAGATCGATGCCACGCATGTCCCATACAAGGGTGGCGCGGCGGCGGCGCTCGATCTCATGGGCGGAAGGCTCACCTACACGTTCGATTCGCTGGCGCTGCTGGGGCCGCATGTCAAGTCGGGCAAGATCCGCGCGCTGGCCGTGACGAGCACGAAGCGCGTTCCCACCCTGCCGGACGTGCCGACCGTCGCGGAGTCCGGCTTGCCGCAATACGATTACCTGAGCTGGATGGGGCTCGGCGCCCCCGCGGGCACGCCGCGCGAAATCATCGCGCAGTTGAACGCCGTGGTGGCGAAGATACTGAAAACGCCCGAAGCGCGCGACTGGTTTGCCGAGCAGGGCGGGGAGCCCGTGGGCGACACGCCGGAGGAATTCGCCGCGTTCATCAAGCGCGAGCACGCGCGCTGGGGACCCATCATTCGCGAAGCCGGGATCAGAGCGGACTGATCACGGGCGCTCCGTTCCGGCACTTGGACCATGCCCGAGCTTCCCGACGTAACCGTCTACTGTGAAGCGCTCGCCGCGCGCGTGCGAGGCGAGGTTCTGCAGCGCGTGCAGATCAGGAACCCGTTCGTGCTGCGCACCGCGGTCCCGCCCATCGCATCGGCAGAGGGCAAGCGCGTCCGGGATGTGCGTCGCCTGGGCAAGCGCATCATGCTGGGGCTCGAAGACGATCTCTTCCTCGTCATCCACCTGATGATCGCCGGGCGCCTCGTCTGGCTCGATGCCGGGGCGAAGGGACGTAACACGCTGGCGGTTCTGGAGTTCGCCAACGGCAGGATTGCGTTCACCGAGGCCGGCACGAAGCGCCGCGCGTCGCTGCATCTGGTGCAGGGGGCGCCAGCGCTCGCGCAGTTCGACAGGGGCGGACTGGAGGTTGGGGAGAGTGCTTTCGCCGACTTCGCCGCACGGTTGCGACAGGAAAATCACACGCTGAAGCGCGCGCTGACCGATCCGCGGCTCTTGAGCGGCATCGGGAATGCCTATTCGGACGAGATCCTGCATCGCGCGCGATTGTCGCCGCTCAGGCTGACCAGCAAGCTGGCCGAGGCCGACATCGAGCGACTGTTCCAGGCAACGCGCGACGTGTTGAGCGAATGGACGGCGCGGCTGCGGGCCGAAGCGGACTCCGGATTTCCGGAGAAAGTCACTGCGTTCCGCCCCGGCATGGCGGTCCACGGCCGTTACGGCCAGCCGTGTCCGGTCTGCGGATCGCCGGTCCAGCGCATCGTGTATGCGGAGAACGAGTGCAACTATTGCGCCCGCTGCCAGACCAACGGCGTCATCCTGGCCGACCGCGCGCTGTCCCGGCTGTTGCACGACAGCTTTCCCCGCTCGCTCGACGAGGGCTGAACGCTCCCTGCGAGGCAGGGGTGTGGGTGTCAGCGCATGCGCTTGGGAGGTCGGCGCACGGCGCGCACTTTACCGCTCTGACCGCCGCCCGCGTAGAACAGGCCGGCGCCATCGGACTCGAGGCCCGACACGAAGACGCCTTCGGGCATGGTGAGCCGGGCCAGAACCTTTCCGCTCTTGGGGTCGATGCGCCGGATATCGCTCTCGTCGCCTTCCCATGTGCCATGCCAGAGCTCACCGTCGACCCACGTCACTCCCGTGACGAATCGGTTCGACTCGATCGTGCGCAGGATCGCGCCGGTCTGGGGATCGATCTGGTGGATCTTCCGGTCGCGGTACTGCCCGACCCAGAGCGTGCCCTCGGCCCACGTAAGGCCCGAGTCGTTACCGTTGCCGGGCGCCGGGATGGTCGTGATGACCGTTCCCGTAGCGGGATCCACTTTTTGAATGCGATCGCCGGCGATCTGATAGAAGTAGCGCCCGTCGAACGCAGTGCCGGCGTCGGATGCGACGTCGATGGCACGCACGGCACGGCCGCTCGACGGATCGAACGCGCGCAGCGTGTCGCCTGCGGCGAACCACACGTGGGTGCCGTCGAACGTCACGCCGGCCACCTTCGGGGCATCCGGAAACGGGCCGTATTCGCGGACGATCTCGGCTGCCTGCGCGCCGGACTTTGCACTGCCTCTTGATGTTTTCATGCGTTGCTCCTTTGCTGGTGTGCGAACAGCCTAGCCCATGCCGGGCGGAGCGGGGAGTAACAAGGTCGTCGCGAATCCTGCAACCGGTGCGGCGAGCCAGCGGCGCGCGCGGGCGCGGCCGAGTGCGCGCACCTTGCCGGACGACTCGAGCGTGCCGAGCGAGCGCTGCACCGTGCGCTGGCTCGAGCCGAGCGCCAGGGCGAGCCCCGAGGTGGACCACGCTTCGCCATCGGCCATGAGCGCGAGCACCTGGGCGTCCGGGCTCTCGATGGGTGGCGCCAGGACTTGCACTTCGCCCGACCTGGGTACGAGCAGGAAACCACCCGGCGTCGCGCGCACGTCGGCCAGCGAGCGGAGCTCCCTGCGCAGACGGCCGAGCTCGACGCGGAGCCGCGCGCGATGCGTCTCGTTGATGCGCCGGGCACGGAACGCGCGCTCGCAGAGAATTTCGCGGGGCGCCTCGCCGGGCCATGCCTCGGCCAGCGAGCGCAGCAGCGCAAACAGAACCGGGCGCCGCTCGAGGCGCACTTCACGCCGCTCCACTCGCGCGACCCGCCGGCACGCGTCCACGATCAGGTGCTGAGAAGCGAGCACCGTCTCGACTTCCGCCAGCACGAGAGGTCGTTCCAAGCCGTTCGCGATGAGCCGCGCCGCCGGAAGCGCGAGCGTGAGCTCGGCTCGCTCGACTTCGGCACGGAGAGGATTGATGCCCGAACGGTCTGCTGCAGCCCGGGCACGGGCCAGGGCCGCCCGGGCGGGTGCGGTGCGGCCGCGGCGCAGCGCGATCTCGAACGCGACGAGCTCGCCCCGCGCCATCAACATGGGGGGAGCCGTGCGCAAGGCCAGCTTGTCGAGCGCGCCGCCCGCTTCGGTCACCCGGCCGATCAGGAGCAGCCGGCGGATCTGAAGGAGCGCGGCGTGAAGCTCGTTGTCGCGATCGCCCAGGGCGCCGAACGTGCGCCGGGCTTCGTCGAGCGCGTGCGTCGGCCCGCGGAGGTCGCGCGATACGAGCGCTACTTCGGCTTCGGCCGTGACGCAGCGTGCGCGCTCCACGCGCTCTTTCGGGCCGAACGAACGCGCCGCACGCCGCAAGAGCACCCTGGCTTTCGCAAGCTCCCCGAGCTGGGCCATGGCGATCCCGCGCAGGGCGAGCGCGGGCGCGTCGTCCCGGAGCGCGATCCGCTTGAGCGCGCCCAGGGGGTCGCCTGCCTGGAGTGCCCTTCCTGCCGCCGTGATGAGCGCATCCATATCAAGTCTTATGCCGCGATCGGGGCCGCGAAAACCCGTCACATTTGTTACTCACGGTCCGCCGTCGCCCAAAGCTAACCTGTGGCCGTTCGATCAACACAACCAATCAGTAAGGAGAACGGCAATGACGGATATTCTGCATCGAGTCGGAATCAAATCGTCCCCGGATGAAGTCTACAAGGCATTGGCCACGCGCGAAGGTCTCGCCGCCTGGTGGACGAACAACACGCAAGGGGAAAGCAAGGTCGGCGGATTGCTCAAGTTCCGCTTCAACTCCGGCGGCTCCGAGATCGGCGGCTTCGACATGAAGGTGCTGGAGCTTCAGCCCGCCAAACGGGTGCTATGGCAAGTGGTCGACGGGCCACAAGAATGGATCGGCACCAGGATAAACTTTGATCTCAAGCAAGCAGGCGAACATGCCATCGTCTTGTTCAAACACCAGGGTTGGAAGGAGGCGGTCGAATTCATGCACCATTGCAGCACCAAGTGGGCGATTTATCTGATGAGCTTGAAGTCGCTCGTGGAAACCCGGAAAGGCAGTCCCAACCCGAACGACACCCATATTAGCGGCGACAGCCCGGACTGAGGCTACCGACGAAGGTCTTGCGCTAGCGAAGCGTAAGTGGGGCCGGGTTCTGTTTTCGGGAAAGGTGAACCCGCCCCCCGTTTACCTGGAAGAGGAAGCTCCTATCAGGAGGTCGGCGATTTCCGCCAGTGCCTCAAGAGCATGAGAAACGTGATGTAGTGCGTCACGAGCAACGCCGGAACCCAGAACGACGGTATCCAGTAAGCGGGTCCCATCAGCGGCGACGCTTCATGGATCGTGGCCAGCGCTATTGCTGCGGCCAGGTCCACCGTTCCCTCCAAATTGAATATCCAGACCAGCAGTCGAGCGCTTGTCGCACCCCGGACGACGGCCGGAAGCGCCGCCAATGCGAGCAAAGCGGCGGCCAGGTCGCCGTACGCCGCCGGATAGGCGAATTGCGGTGAGATCCCCGCGTAGGTCGCGCCCGGTGCGAGGAACATCAATCCGAGGTGCCGGAACGAATGAAGCAGAAGGATAGGCACCAGAACCGCCCGCGGCTCGAGTTCCGGAAGTCTCGGCAGTACGTAGATCCTGGCGGCGATCCAGAAAATGAAGGTACTGAACAGGAGATTGACCGTGAGAATATTCATCGCGATGCACCGTTCACCGTACAGTCGTGGGGCGGAGCGTCAAATCGACATCGGCACCCGACGGTCCACAAAATAAATTCGGCGACCCGGCATGTCGACTTCAAGCTTTCCCGCTCGACCACTCAATGAAGGCTCGGAGGGTTCGGGCCGTACAAGACGAGCGGGAGCTGGACATGCAAGCAGTCAAGAATATTGCGCGAATCTTGGGTCGATGCGGCCGGAAATTGGGCCCGTATCTCATGCTGGAAATCCTGTTGCCGGGGGGAACCCTGTTGGCGTTGCTGCTCTTCCTGTGCCGGAACAGGTCGACTGCGCTGTCTCCAGTCTTGGTGACCATCCGACGGGCCGCCAGGTTCGAGAGGCTCACGAGCACTCGCGTGGCCCCTTGAATTGCAGCAATATACAATTATTCCCGTGTCCGGGACCATCATCGGACTCTGCAATACCGGGGTCGTTCGCCCAAAGTCATAACGCGGAAAAGGGGGAAGACAATGGCTTCTTCAACGCTCAGTTGGAACGTCGCTCTCGCCGGCGAATGCATGGTCTCGCGTCCCTTCGCCATGCACGACGACAAGGCATCGATGGCCGTCGTCGAACTGCTGCGCGCCGCGGACCTGACCTATGGGCATCTCGAAATGAACCTCGCCAACTATGACGAGCTGGCCTATACGAGCCGCGGCGACTGGCTCGGCAGCTTCATGATGGCCGACCCGCAGATCGCGCGGGATCTGAAGTGGGCCGGCATCGACATCATGTCGCTGGCCCACAACCACAGCGTGGATTTCGGGGAGCCGGGCATTGCAGCAACCATCAAGCACTGCAGAGCCGCCGGCCTTGTCGTGGCCGGTACCGGGACCGACCTCGAGGAAGCGCGCGAGCCGGGATACCTGGAGACGAAGCACGGCCGGGTCGCGCTGATATCGACCACGTCAGGAAACAAGTCGAACGAATGGGCGAGCCTGGCGAAAGGGGGCGTGCGCGGCCGGCCTGGCATCAACCCGCTGCGCGTCAATTTCAAGTACGTGCTGGAGCGCGAAGCGGCCGAGCAGATGAAGGCGATAGCGCGCAAGCTCGACGTGCTGCGCGAGGCTGGCAGGAGCACGAGCAGCGTCGGTTTGAAGGGCGACGAATTCAGCTTCCAGATGCCTGGCGAGCAGTCGACCCGCGGCTCGAACGTGTTCATCGCCGGGGACAAGTTCGAGATCCAGAGCACGTGCCACAAGCGGGACCTGGAGGGAAACCTCCGCTCGATCGACGAGGCCAAAAAAATGGCCGACTTCGTCATCGTCGCCCACCATTTCAACATCGCCGACGGCAAGCGCGGCGACAGGACACCGATGTTCGTGCGCGAGTTCGCGCGCGCCGCGATCGACGCCGGGGCCGACGTTTACGTCGGCCATGGGTGGCACAACACCCTGGGGATCGAGATCTACAAAGGCAAGCCGATCGTCTACGGCATCGGCAACTTCTTCGCGCAGTCGGAGTTCATCCGCCGCGTGCCCTACGACAGCTACGAGAGCTGGGGCCACGACATGGATCGCCTGCCGACCCTGCATCCTTCCGACCACCCGTTGCATCCCGGCCTGGACAGCAATAGCGAAACCTGGTGGACGTCAGCCCTCATGACCCTTGGCATGCAGGACGGAAAGTTCAGGCAGATGCGCCTGCACCCGGTCGAGATGGGACGGATGGCGCGCGACGGGACCATCACTCGCGGCACCGGGCAGGGCGAGCACCATCTTACCGAGGGCCGTCCGCTGATCGCGCAAGGCGAGACCGCCGAGCGGACGCTGGACCGGATCAAGCGGCTGTCGAAGAACTTCGGAACCGAAATGGGGATTGATAACGGGGTCGGCTTCATCCGTTTCTGACGCGGCCGCTTCCCGGGGAAGGTCAGGAGCGCGGGGGATGGTGATGCCGCGCCAGGTGCTGCCGCAGCAGGTCCTTGCCGTAGTCGTTTCCGTTCGGCGTGCGCACGATGGAATGAATGTGGAATTTCTCGGGCTCGTCGTTGTTCAGGAACACGCCCTTGTGCATGTCGAACTCGACCAGCAGCACCGGGCTGTGGATCTTGTAGTAGAAGGTATCGTTATCGCCGTAGCGGCCGATCCAGGCGAACCAGGTTTCATCCAGGTGGCGCTTGACCTGTCCCAGCCATTCCTGGTCGTGCCCCGGCCGGAGATGGCTGGTATAGGTTCCTATCAGGTCGAGCAGCAGCTTCTGCTGCCCCTTGCTCATGCCGTCGGCGCGCAGACCCTCCACCGGGATTACCACGTTGTCCTTGAACGCCACCGATTTCTGGCGCCCGTCGTTGGGCGTGTAGCGCTCCGGCGGCTGATCACGGGTGAGCATCGAATCGTAGATGATCGCCTGGCGGCGCTGGGTCGCCGACAGGGCCCGGACGAGCGCCAGCCCCTCGCGCTGCTCGGCATCGAACTCGCGCAAGCCGGCGTATACGCCTCTGTCTGCAATCGCAGGCTCGGCGCCCCAGAAGCCCGGGGTCATGACTACCTGGTCGCCCAGCACGAAGTAATTCAGGTTGAGGTGGTGGCCGTCGAGCTGCCAGCCCCAGGGTTCAGCGGACGAAGGCTCTCCGAAAATGCAGATGAAGTAGTCCCACTCCCCGAAGAACGCCCAGTTGCCGGTAATCTCGCCCAGCACGTGATTCAGCTTCATCACGTTGCGCGCCGTATCGAAGCCCCGAACGCTCAGGCTCTCCCGGAGCA
>Ga0075418_10006690_pt1 | contig 13000 bp, 3 predicted proteins | sample SoiMetdeltSBSDD2_FD_81776 | JGI IMG/M metagenome (GOLD analysis project Ga0075418, IMG submission 81776) | Bulk soil microbial communities from a Populus tree surrounding site in Tennessee, USA - Soil MetaG P. deltoides SBSDD2 | ecosystem: Environmental > Terrestrial > Soil > Tree plantation...
ACCCAAACAGCTCCATAATCGGCTTGCCCGTGGTGATCGGCCGCGAGATGCCGCTGTTGTTCTGCGGCGCATTGAGGGGGACGTCGAGGGCGTGATAGATCGTGGCGGCCAGTTCCTCGGGACGAACCGGGTTGCTTTCGACGGCGGCGCCGTGTTTGTCGGACTTGCCGTAGAGCGCCCCGCCGCGAATGCCGCAGCCGGCCAAGATAGCGGAGAAGACCTGGGGCCAGTGCTGACGGCCGGGCGGGTCCTGGGTCAGGACGTTCGGCGTGCGGCCAAACTCGCCCATGCACACCACGAGCGTGTTCTTCAGCATGCCGCGGTCCTTGAGGTCCGATAGCAGAGCGGAGAGTGCCTGATCCAGCCGCGGCAGGCAAAAGCCCATGCCATAGGAGCCGTCGCCGAAGGCATTGCCCATGCCCATGTTGCCGCCGTGCATGTCCCAACTGCTGCTGGGAGGGCCGGCCGTATCATGCGGCGCCTGACCGGTCCAGCCATTGACGGTGACAAATCGCACGCCGGCCTCGACCATGCGCCTGGCCAGCAGCAAATTTTGACCCAGCGGATGCATCCCATAACGCTCGCGAACCTTAGTCGGCTCGCGGCTCATGTCGAATGCCTGCCGCCCTTCCGGTCGCGTCATCGCTTCGTAGGCCTTGGCGCGCAGGTCGGACCAGTCCTTGCCGCTGGCGACGCGGCTCAGCTTGCTCGACTCCAAGTTTGCCAGCAGATTTCTGCGCCGATCGGTGTCCTCCTGGTTGCCGAAGTCGTAAATCTCCGGCGGTTTGAAGGTGTCCATGGCCGGATGGTTATCGGCCGAGCCCACGAACACCGGGGCGTACGCCGAGCCGAGGTAGCCGCCGATGCCGATGTTCGGGGCGCAGAAGACGGGTGGCCCGACGCACTTGATCAGCCAGGCGTTGGAAACGAGATTCCGCTTGCTGGGTTTGTGCTTGGCCACGAACGAGCCGAGATACGGCTGGTCGTCAGGCTGCCCTTCCTGGACGCGCTTGGCCGATTGGCCGCTGAGCAGATTGTGCATCGCGTCGAAATGATTGGCGATGGAGCCCGGATGGGTCATGGAGTTGATCAGCAGAAACTCGTCGGTCAGCTTCGCCAGCTCCGTGTGCATTTCGTTGATCCGCATCCCCGGCACCTTGGTGGCGATGGGCTGGTAAGGTCCGCGAATCGACGACGGCGCCTCGGGCTTCATGTCCCACGTATCGACGTGACTCGGTCCACCGCAGAGGAGGATGAAGATGCACGATTTTTCCGCGCGGGCGGCATTCCCCTGCGCGTCGAGTTCGTCCTTGCCGAAAACCGACCCCGGCATGCCAAGGCTCAGCGTACCCAGGCCACCCACGATGAGGGCTTCTCGGCGGTTCAATTGATAGTCAGTCATGGAGCAGCTCCGTAATGCGCAGCACAATTGGACTCGTCCTTGGGCAACACAATTCTGAACATTTATGCGTCCTTTGTCAAAGACAATTCAGTTTAGGAGGGTCTAGTCAGTGGAATGTTGCAAATTCTTTGATATCAGGGCACTTTACAAAAAACGCCGAGGGCGTGCTACCTCGGCGATTTAAGTTGGCCAAATAGCGTCTTGGCTGGATGCTCAAGCTTGAATACCGACTGCAAGAGCTCGTCCGGGAGTCCGACGCGAAGGGGGGACGCGTGTTTGGGGAACGCCCCTGCTTCGAAAAAAAGACTCTCACGACACCCAGATGACGCTTACACAATGGAGTCGGTTCGCAAGACGTCATCCCGACTCGTCCAGAAGCTGAACGAAAGTGATTAGTGCGCAGCTCGGCCAATTGATCAACCTCATCGCCTCGATCACGCTGTTTGAGATGATGGTGGCGATCGGCCTGGGTGTGTCAGTGGCCCGCGTTGCCGCTGACTGGCGGCTGGTCGATAAACGCATCTGGCCGGCCATCGACATCAACAAGAGCGGCACTCGCCGCGAGGAGATGCTGATGGACCCGGAGGAGCACTGCCGCGTCTCCGTCATGCGCCGCGTGCTGGCCGACATGAACCCCCCCCGACGCCATGGACCTGCTCACCAAGCAGCTCGGCAAGACGAAGACGAATGCCGAGTTTTTGATGAACATGAATCTGAAGTAGGACAGGTTTCCAACCTGTCCTAATTGTTACTGGACAGGTTGGAAACCTGTCCTACGTTCCTGCCCCCGTCCCCTGAGTCGCTTTTTGAGTCGGTTTGGCAGAGTCGCGCACAGCCGACTCACGCGATGTAAACTTTTGTACCATATCGTCTTACGGTGAGTCGCGCGGCACTGCTCACCGTGAAGATGAGTCGGCTAAGCGAGTCGGGTGCCCCATCGTAGGACAGGCTTTCAACCTGTCCTGAATGGTTCCTTCGTAGGACCCGCTTTCCAACCTGTCCTGAATCCGTCTTGGACAGGTTAAAAACCTGTCCTACAAGGGAATACCTCGAGGGGGGCATCAGTTTTGAGACTTACGACTCTCCTGTCGGCGCACCGCCGCCCATAAGCTGCTACTATACATCAGTTTATACTTCGGCTTTCTCGCTCCTCGCGAGCGCAAGTCGCTGAAGACAGCTTGTCTGAAGGGAGCGCCCCATTCGGGGGGGCGCACCCGCGCTGTGCGGCCCGATCCGCCGTGATACTGGATTGTCTGGATTGTCAAAGACCGCGTACACCGCCGCGCCGCGCGCAGGGGCACCAACAAGTTCGATGCGCGGCCGGGCGCGGTTATTCGACATGTACAAAAGTTTGTTTTTCGCTTGGCGCGCCGTGCGAACACATCGCCATCCGGGCGGCGGCCCAAAGATCAAAGGCCGGTGGTGAAGGCGCGGTGGGATTGGAAGAGGTGCTCGGACTGGCGCAGCGCCTCCCGCTGACCGGCCCGCAGCCGTTCGTGACGAGCGACTAGCGCGGCGAAGTCTTGCTGCAAAGAAACTGGCGGAAGTGGAATCCGTAGTGGTCGCAGCGTATCCAAGTTGATGTTCGCGCGCGCCGTTTCTGGAGCTTGGGCGAGGAAGACCGGTCGCCAAAAGCCTGGATTTTGTTCGGCGATCCTGCGATCCTCCGAGGTCCCGTCGTGGGAATTCTCCTGGGTATCGCCTCTGGCGCCGCCATGCTGCCGTACTCCGTCATCAAGGAAGCCAACCCGCCCGAGCTGGGCGGGTCGGCCACGGGCGTGATCAATTTCATCAATTTCACGTTCAGCGCGCTGCTTTGCCCAGTGTTTGGATCGCGGCTGGTCCAAGAGCCAAGTGACGCCGACGCGTCGGCACTGGCCAACTATCAGGCCGGATTCGCACCGCTCCTGTACGGCATCGCCATTGCGCTGGCCTTGACATTCTTTCTGAAAGAAACCGGCCCAGCTGCGCGAAAAACCGACGCCCTAGAATGAGACGCGGTGGCCGAAGTTCGCAGGTGGCAAGCCAACTCCCCGGGCAAGACACTCTTCGAAACTGAAGCCATTTGGTTAACAGGCGCGCGCAGTTTTCGCGCGCTCGCAAGAGGACGCAGCTTGCCATAGCCGCGCATTTTTGCCGCTCGTGAGGCACTTGAATTCTGAGTGTGGGTTTCTGGCTTCGAGTCACGGAGGCGCCGACAAAGATCCCAGGCCTCCGCGACCGACTCGTGACTGGACCACCGGTGTGCAAAAATAGTGTCTTCCACATGCGGCTCAACCTTGCATCTACATCCGCCATTTTCCGGCGCCGGGCCACCCCCTGGCGCCTCATTGTTGCGCAGGACGGCTTAGGACTGCGGCATTAATCGCCGGCCCAATCGAACCGACAGATTTTTGGCGTAAGAGGCTGAAAACTGCGCACGGGAGTCCGCAATGTGACTGATGGATGCAAGCGCTGCCCGAAACAAGCTACCGCCGGCGCATTTCACATGTCGCTTCGCGACCTGCCAGGGCCGGGCTATACTCAATTCGTTCGCTCATGCTCCAATCAGGTCAGGAGCTACAGGAGAATGAAGTGCGTGTCCCGGACGTCTCAGACAGGCTGCTGCGGCTGATGTCCTGGCGACGTTCCACGGAGGGAGAATCCCCGCTCACGAGACACGCGGACGAACAGCCGCTGCGAGCGGAGCTCTTCAGCATCGATCAGCTCGAGCGCCACGCCCGGGCTATTGCCGCGTCGCACCAGCTTGCCACAGGCTGGGCCCGCGACAAGCTGCTCTCTCGGCTGGACGACAATGAGCGGGTGCTGATCGAAACGTACGACCTGGTGACGGCGGCCGCCGATCAGAACCGCCGCATCGAGCCGGCCGCCGAATGGCTCCTCGATAACTTCTACCTCATCGAGGAGCAGATCCGCGCCGTCCGGCGCTTGCTCCCCCCGTCGTATAGCCGCGAGCTGCCGCGGCTGGCCAGCGGCCCGGCCGCCAGCTTTCCCCGCGCGTACGGCATCGCCCTGGAACTGATTGCCCACGTCGACGGGCGGGTCGATGCCGCCAGCCTCAACGGCTTTATCGCCTCGTACCAGTCGGTCGAGCCGCTCAAGCTCGGGGAATTATGGGCCCTGCCGCTGATGCTGCGGCTGGCGCTGATCGAGAACCTGCGGCGGGTCGCCGTGCGGATTGCGGCCGCGCGTCGCGACCGCGACCTGGCCAGCGACTGGGCGCAGCGGATGGTCAGCGTTGTGGAGCACAAGCCCACTGACTTGATCCTGGTGCTGGCGGACATGGCACGCGCCGATCCGCTCCTGTCGGGGGCGTTTTTGGCGGAGCTGACTCGCCATTTGCAGGGGCAGAATCCGAACTTCGCCTTCGCCAACAGTTGGCTCGAGCATCGCCTGGCCGACCAAGGGCTGACGACCGAGCAGCTCGTGCGTGCCGAAGGGCAGGCGCAGGCCGCCGACCAGGTTTCGATCGGCAACAGCATCAACAGTCTGCGGTTCGTGAACGCCCATGACTGGCGGCAGTTCGTCGGCGAGCATAGCCTGGTCGAGCAGACCCTCGCGGACGATCCGGCCCGCATCTATACCCAGATGGACTTCGCGACCCGCGACCGCTACCGGCACGCGGTCGAAGGAATCGCTCGCCGCAGCCAGCTGACGGAGTACGACGTGGCCCGCAAGGCGGTGCAACTGGCCGAAACGCAGGCGCGGGAAAAGCCAGCCGACCGCGCCGCCCACGTCGGCTACTTCCTGGTCGATCGGGGCCGGCCGGCGCTGGAGCGACTGGCTGAGATGCGACTGTCGGCGGAAGTCGTCCTCGACAAGCTGCGGCGAAAGTTTCCGCTGACCTGTTACCTGTCCCTCATGTCGCTGGTCACCTTGGCGGCGGCCGTACTCTTGGGTTGGTGGGCGCTGCGGAGCGCTACTCCCTGGTGGTCCGCAGCGCTGCTGGTGTTGCCGGTGCTGATCAGCGGTTCTCAGATGGGAATGGCGGTCGTCAACTGGCTGGCCACCCACGTCCTCACCCCGCAGTCTCTGCCGCGGATGGATTTCGAACGCGGCATTCCCTCTCAACATCGCACGCTGGTAGCGGTCCCCACGATGCTCACCAGTGCCGAGGGGATCGAGCATTTGCTGGATGGGCTGGAAGTACGATACTTGGCCAATCGCGACGCGAACTTGCACTTTGCCTTGCTGACCGATTTTGCCGATGCCCCGGCCGAGACAATGCCCAGCGACGCGGAGTTGGCGCGGCTGGCGCGGGAAGGGATCGAGCAGCTCAACGAAAAGTACGCCAGCATCCGGAGCGACATCTTCTACCTCTTTCACCGGGCGCGCCGCTGGAACGAGCAGGAAGGCGTATGGATGGGCTACGAGCGGAAGCGCGGCAAGCTGGCCGATTTGAACGCCATGCTCCGCGGCGCCACAGACCGTTTCGCGGTCGTCGTCGGCCGGACCGCCATCCTGCAAAGCATTCGTTACGTCATCACGCTCGATAGCGACACGCAGCTCCCGCGCGGTGCGGCCCAGCTGATGGTGGGAACCCTCGCGCATCCGCTCAATCGGCCAGTTCTGGCGGACCACTGCCGCCGCGTCGTCGAGGGGTATTCGATCCTGCAGCCGCGGGTCGGAGTCAGCCTCCCCAGCGCGCAGCGGTCGCGCTTCGTGCAGTTGTTTGCGGGAGAGCCCGGGGTCGATCCCTACACGCGCGTCGTGTCCGACGTGTACCAGGACTTGTTCGGCGAGGGCTCGTTCATCGGCAAAGGGATCTACGACGTCGATTCCTTCGAGTGCTGCTGCGGCGACTTTCCCGAGAACGCCATCCTCAGCCACGACTTGATCGAGTGTGCCTATGCCCGCTCCGCCCTGCTGAGCGACGTGGTGCTTTACGAAGAACATCCCGCCCGCTACCTGGGGGACGTCGCCCGCCGGCATCGCTGGATGCGCGGCGACTGGCAGATCGCTTCCTGGATCCTGCCGTGGGTGCCGGGGCGGTCGGGTAAGCGCGTCCGCAACCCAATTTCCGCCTTGTCGCGGTGGAAGATCTTCGACAACCTGCGCCGCAGCCTGGTGCCGGCGGCCGTGCTGTTATTGCTCGTTCTGTCCTGGCTGCTTTCGCCGGCCATGGCAGCCGCCGCTCTCTTGTTTGTGGCGAGCGTGGTTGCGCTTCCGCCGCTGTTGACCGCCGCCGCCGATCTATTCCGCAAACCGGCAGACTTGCCGCTGGGAATGCACCTGGGCGAGACGCTTCACACGCTGGGGCGGTCGCTCGCGCAAGGCGTGCTTCTCTGCACCTTCTTGGCTTACGAGGCCTTCGTCAGCATCGATGCCGTCGTCCGCACGCTGGTGCGCATGATGTGGACCAAACGGCGCCTGCTGGAATGGAAGACTGCCAGTGATTCGGAACGCGGCGCCGACGGCAGCCTCGAAGACACCTTCCGCACGATGGCGCTTGCCCCCGCTTTAGCCGCGTCGGCATTACTGCTGCTGGTTTTTTACGATCGCCAGGCGCTCGTTTATGCGGGGCCCTGGATCGCCGCCTGGATCGCTTCTCCTTTCATCGCGTGGTGGCTGAGCCAGCCGCTCCCGCGACAGGAGCTGAAGTTCACAGGCAGCCAGCGACATTTTCTCGAGAAGCTGTCGCGCAAAACGTGGCGCTATTTCGAGGACTTCGTCACGGCGGAAGACAATTGGCTGCCCCCCGACAACGTCCAGCAGAATCCTGGTTTGTCGATCGCGCCGCGCACCAGCCCGACGAATATCGGCATGGCGCTGCTGGCCGAACTGGCGGCACACGACTTTGGCTACTGCTCGGCGGCGCGCCTGATGGCGCGGACGGAGCGCACGCTGGAAACGATGTCGCGCCTGGAGCGCTATCGGGGGCATTTTTTAAACTGGTATCAGACGCGGACGCTGGCCCCCTTGCATCCGCAGTATGTTTCCACGGTCGATAGCGGCAACCTGGCGGCTAGCCTGCTGGTGCTCGGCAGCGGCTGCCTGGAATTGAGCGAAGCTCGCATCCTGCCGCCGCGCTGGAGCGGCGGCCTGCGCGATACGCTGCGCGTGCTGCTGGACGCCGCCCGCGGCACGGCCGGTCCTCTGGTCGCGGCTGACGTCCTGAGAAAAATCGAGCGGCAGATCGAAGACCTCGAGCGGGCTGACGCCACGCTGTACTCGGAATACGCCCTGCTCTCGCAACTGACTGCCGCAGCCGCCGAATTGACCGCCGCTACGGCAGGTGGTGATCCCGAAGTCGCCTGGTGGGCGGGCGCCTACGAGTTGTCTTGCACCGACCATCGCGCGGACCTCTTGCATTTGGCGGCCTGGCTGGCCCTGCCGCCCGCTCCGGCTGGAACGTGGGATTGCGATTGCCCCCGGCAGTGCGAGCACCTGAGCAAGTTGCGCCAGACCCTCGACGGTCTCGATCGCGCGGCGACGCTTCCCGACGTGGCTGGCTTGCAGCAGTCAGCGCTGCCGTTGATCGACGCGGCAATGCCGACTGCCGCCGCGGAGGCGAAGCAATGGCTCGCGCAGTTGCGGACTGCGCTCTCCGATTCCGCGGATAACGCCGCCGCCCGGATCCACGCCTTGGAGAAGATAGCCGAGAAGTGCCGCGAGCTGGCCGATATGGATTTCCGCATGCTGTACGATTCCGGGCGCGAGTTGTTCTCGATCGGCTACAACGTCAGCGAACGGCGGCTCGATGGGAGCTTTTACGATCTGCTCGCCTCGGAAGCGCGGCTGGCCAGCTTTATCGTTATCGCCCAGGGGCACTTCGGCCAAGAGCACTGGTTCGCGCTGGGCCGACTGCTGACCAGCGCCGGGAGCGTGCCGACCCTGCTGAGCTGGAGCGGGTCGATGTTCGAGTACTTGATGCCGCTCTTGGTAATGCCGACCTACGAGAACACGCTGCTGGACCGCACATATCACGCGGCCGTACGCCGGCAGATCGAGTACGGCCGTCAGCGAGGAGTGCCGTGGGGCATTTCCGAATCCGGCTACAACATGTTCGATCAGCACAAGACCTATCAGTATCGGGCCTTCGGCGTGCCGGGACTGGGACTGAAGCGGGGCCTCGTGGAAGACCTCGTCATTGCTCCTTACGCCAGCGCGCTGGCGCTGATGGTGGCGCCGGAAGCAGCTTGCCGCAATCTCGAGCGGCTGGCGGCGGACGGACACCAAGGCCCTTACGGCTTCTACGAAGCGATCGATTACACCCCCTCGCGCTTGCCCCCCGGCGTCGAGCGGGTCACCGTGCGGCAGTTCATGGCGCATCACGAAGGCATGAGCCTGCTGTCGCTGGCATACGTGCTCCTCGAGCGGCCAATGCAGCGGCGCTTCCTGGCCGATCCGATGTTGCGAGCGGGCATTCTGCTGCTGCAGGAACGTGTTCCCACCGCGGTGGCGCCGGTCTATCCCCACGCGGCCGAAGCGAGCGCCACGCGGCTGGCGTCGGGAGAAGAAACGGGGAGCATGCGCGTCTTCACGGATCCGAGCGGCGCGACGGTGGAAGCGCACTTGCTCTCCAACGGCCGCTACCACGTCGCAGTGACTAGTGCCGGCGGCGGCTACAGCCGCTGGCGCGACCTGGCCGTGACGCGGTGGCGCGAGGACGCGACGCGGGACGGCTACGGCAGCTTCTGCTACGTGCGGGATTTAGACAGCGGCGCTGTGTGGTCCAACACCTATCACCCAACGACGAGCCGCATCAAAGGCTATGAGGCAATCTTCACTCAATCCCGGGCGGAGTTTCGCCGTACCGACGACGAGGTGGAAACCTACACGCAGATCAGCGTCTCGCCCGAAGATGACATCGAGCTGAGACGGATCACGCTGACCAACCGCGCCGAGATGCCGCGGACTCTCGAGATCACCAGCTATGCCGAGGTCGTGCTGGCGACGCAGGCGCAGGACGAGTCCCATCCGGCGTTCAGCAACCTGTTCGTGCAGACCGAGCTGGTCCCGGGCCGCCAGGCGATTTATGCGACGCGCCGGCCGCGTTCGGCCGAAGAGCGCCCTCCGTGGATGATGCACATGATGGCGGTCCGCGGAGTTACGATCGGCGATCCCTCCTATGAGACCGACCGGATGCGGTTTATCGGCCGGCACCGGACCCTCGCGTCGCCAGCGGCCCTCGATCGCCCGATCCCCCTGTCCAACACCGCCGGGCCGGTCCTCGATCCGATCGTCAGCATCCGTCAAACAGTGCTGCTCATGCCCAACGAGTCGGCACGGATCGACATCGTCACCGGCGTCGCCGAGTCACGAGAAGGAGTCGAAGGGTTGACCGAGAAGTATCGCGACGCCAGCCTGGCCGAACGCGTATTCGACCTGGCCTGGACCCACTCCCATATTCTCCTGCAGCAGCTCAGCGCCTCCGAAGCCGATGCCCAGGTCTACGGCCGCCTGGCCGGCTCGATCATCTATGCGTCGGCCCTGCGGCGGGCCAAGGCCAGCATCCTCGCCCACAACCGCCGCGGCCAATCGGGATTGTGGGGCTACGGCATTTCCGGGGACTTGCCGATCGTTCTGGTCCGGATTCGCGACCACGAGCGGATCGCCCTCGTTCGCCAGGCGGTCCATGCGCACGCGTACTGGCGGCTGAAGGGGCTGGCGGTCGACCTGGTGGTATGGAATGAAGACGATTCGGTCTATCGGCAGACGCTGCAGGATGCAATTGTCGATCTCGTCGCCGCCAGTCCCGAAGCGTCGCTCGTGGACCGCCCGGGCGGCATTTTCATCCGCCGCGGCGAACAGATGTCGGAGGAAGACCGGGCGCTCCTCCAGACGGTGGCGCGAATCGTCCTCTTGGACGACGGCGGAACACTGGCCGAACAGGCCGAGCGTCGCGGTCGGCCTGACGTATCGATCCCGCCGCTCAAGCCTGTTCGGCGCCAGAGCGAACCGATCCCCTACGAGCCCCCGCAGCGTGACCTGGCATTCTTCAATGGCCTGGGGGGATTCAGCCACGATGGCCGCGAATACATCACCATCCTGGGCCCCGGCCAGACCACTCCAGCGCCGTGGGTGAACGTAATCGCCAACGCGCAGTTGGGCACCGTCGTCTCGGAGGGAGGAAGCGCTTACACCTGGGCGGAAAACAGCCACGAGTTCCGGCTCACCCCCTGGCGGAACGATCCCGTCACCGACATCAGCGGCGAAGCGATCTACCTGCGCGATGAGGAGTCGGGACGGTTCTGGTCCCCCTCGCCGCTGCCCGCCCGCGGGAAAAACACATACATGGTCCGCCACGGATTCGGTTACACCATTTTCGATTACACCGAGGAAGCGCTGACGACGGAGCTGTGCGTCTATGTGGCGACCGACGCGCCGGTGAAGTTCTACAAGCTCAAGATTGCCAACCATTCCGGTCGGACGCGGCAGTTGTCGGTCACCGGCTATTGGGAACTGGTCCTGGGCGATTTCCGCAGCAAGACGCTGCTGCACGTGGTGACCGAGTCCGATCCGACGAGCGGCGCGATCCTCGCCCGCAACGTCTACAGCCCGGAGTTCGGGGACCGCGTGGCGTTTTTCAATTGCAGCGAAACGACGCGTACGTTCACCGGCGACCGCGCCGAGTTCCTTGGCCGCAATGGCCAACTGGCCTACCCCTCGGCAATGCGCCGAATGCGGCTTTCGGGGCGGGTCGGCGCAGGATACGATCCGTGCGCTGCCGTACAAGCGCCGCTGACACTCGCCGACGGGCAAGAGCGGATCATCACTTTCACGATCGGCGCCGCGCGCGGCGCTGCGGAGGCCAGGTCGCTGGCGCAGCGTTATCGCAGCGTCGAGAGCGCTCATCGGGCGATTGAGGGGGTGTGGCACTACTGGAGCCGGACGCTGGGAGTGGTCTATCTGGAAACGCCCGATCCCGCGGTCAATTACCTGGCCAACGGCTGGCTCGTGTATCAAACGCTGGCCTGCCGGATGTGGGCCCGCAGCGGGTTTTATCAATCGGGGGGCGCATTCGGCTTCCGCGATCAGCTCCAGGATGCGATGGCGTTGGTCCATGCCCAGCCGGCGTTGCTTCGCGAGCATCTGCTCCGCGCCGCTTCCCGCCAGTTTCGCGAAGGAGACGTGCAGCACTGGTGGCACCCGCCGCTGGGGCGGGGTGTGCGGACCCATTTCTCCGACGATTTCCTGTGGCTTCCGCTGGCCATCTGCCGCTACGTCGGCGTCACGGGGGACACTGGCGTGCTGGACGAACGGATTCCGTATTTGACGGCGCGCCTCCTTCGCGACGACGAGGAATCGAACTACGACTTGCCGCAGGTCTCCGACGAAATCGGCACGCTCTACGAGCATGGGGTCCGCGCTCTCGATCACGGCTTGCGATTCGGGGAGCACGGACTGCCGCTGATGGGCTGTGGCGATTGGAACGACGGTATGAACCTGGTCGGCCAACACGGGCGGGGAGAGAGCGTGTGGCTGGCGTTTTTCCTGTTCCAGGTGCTCACGCAATTTGCCGACTTGGCGCGGCGGCGAGGGGATGTGGCGCTGGCCGACCGGTACACGGTCGAAGCGGGCCGGCTGCGCGGCAACATCCATGAGAACGGATGGGATGGACAGTGGTATCGTCGAGCCTATTTCGACGACGGCACGCCGCTGGGCTCAGCCACGAACGAAGAATGCCAGATCGATGCGATCTCGCAGAGTTGGTCGGTGCTTTCCGGGGCCGGCACCCACGAGCGGCGGATCGAGGCCCTGCAGAGCGTTGATAAGCGCCTCGTCCGCCGCGATGCCCGCTTGATCCTGCTGCTCGATCCGCCGTTTGACAAGTCGAACTTGAACCCCGGGTACATCAAGGGGTATGTCCCCGGCGTCCGCGAAAACGGCGGCCAGTACACGCATAGCGCCATCTGGACCGTCATGGCCATGGCCGCGATGGGAGATCGCGAGCGGGCGTGGGAGCTATTCGGACTGATCAATCCGATTTCTCACGGGGCCTCGGCCGCCGACATCGCGACCTACCGCGCTGAGCCCTATGTGGTAGCTGCTGACGTCTACGGAGTGGACCCGCACACCGGGCGCGGCGGCTGGACCTGGTACACCGGCTCGGCCGGCTGGATGTACCGACTGATCGTGGAGTCCCTCTTGGGCCTGCATCTGGAGGTGGACCGGTTGCGCTTCGCGCCGTGTCTGCCGGCAACCTGGACCGAATTCAAGATTCACTATCGCTATCGCGAAACTTTCTATCACATCACCATCCGCAACCATGCCGCGGGAGGGGCGGTCGGCCGCCTGGTGCTGGATGGTGCCGAATTATCCGACGATTTCGTCGTGCTGGTCGATGATCGACAGGAGCACCATGTGGAAATGGAACTGTGTCCTGGCGACGTTCCGACGCAGCCTGGTCCAATTGTTAAGTAGTCGGCGTTCTCTCCGACGTCCCGGAAAGGACACGAAAAGCTCTGTTAACCACTGGGTCAAAAAGTTCGAAGCTTCGAAACTGAGACCGTATGGTTAACAGGCGCGCGCATTTTTTCGCGCGCTCGAAAGAGGACACAGCTTGTCACCGCTGCTCATTTTCGGCGCTCGTGTCGCACTTGAATTCCAAGTGCGCATTTCCGCGTCCCGGTCGCGGGGGCGACACCGGCCATG
>Ga0075418_10006691_pt1 | contig 12999 bp, 12 predicted proteins | sample SoiMetdeltSBSDD2_FD_81776 | JGI IMG/M metagenome (GOLD analysis project Ga0075418, IMG submission 81776) | Bulk soil microbial communities from a Populus tree surrounding site in Tennessee, USA - Soil MetaG P. deltoides SBSDD2 | ecosystem: Environmental > Terrestrial > Soil > Tree plantation...
CTTCAACGGCTGCACCCGGATCACCTTCTGGTTGGCGAGCTTGCAGGGCTCAAGCCGGCGGAATTTCGACCTCGGCAACTCACCGCACGACATGTCGACAGCGCAGCTGCACGGGCGAAGTTTCCAACATGCCTAAGATTGTTTGGAGGAGCGTTGCGCTGCGATCGCCTCGTAGCGCGGAGAGCGGGCTGATCGTGTCGTGTGGGTCGATCGGGGCGATGATGCCGCTAAAGAAGGCCCAGCTCGTTCCCCACGCTAGCCCTAGAAGGCCCACGAACACGCCGGCATATGGTCCGACCAGCAGACCTACCGTGATCGCGACGCCAATGCCGACACAGGCTCCGATCATCAGCCTGACGCTAAAAATGGCGCCCATACGCCGATTCGTCAATCGTGTCAGGCCCGCGATGGTCAACCCGACGTGATGCGGCCGAACGTTTGTCCCGGCGAGCCCAACCCCCACGCCGATGCCGCCGCCGAACCCAACCCCGAAACCGATCCCGAAACCGCCCCCGACAGCACCAGTCAGGCCGCCTTGCAGTCCGAACATCAAACCGCACACCAGCGCGATCGGCATGCGGGAATGCCGGACGGCCCGGGGCAGTTCCCACCATCGCAGGTCTCGTGAGTGGGTGTCGACGAGATGACGGGCCAGAAACGTCATCCATGCCTGCGTCCGCTCGTTCGGATAGTCGTGCAGGCCCGACATCAGTCCATCAGAGATCGGTCGATGCCGCCGCGCGTAGATGGCGGGCAAATACGCATCGAGCAGATGAGCCTCGATCAACGCCACAGTGTTCAGGTCGCGGTTGCACAGTGCCGCTGGATCACGGCCGGGAAGGGAGTAGACGGTACGTGCGAGGTAGACCATCAACGGCGTGGACAGTACCTGGGCAAGAGGGCTATCGGGAATGGTGTCGAGATGCTCGATCACAGTCGCCCAACGTTGCCTACCGTTGACCTGCCCAGCGGACAGATATGTCGCGACGTCGGCGACCCGAACCGGCTCCAGCTCCACGACCGCAGCGCGCCCCAGTGCTGTCCCGACGGTCGCTATCGCCGCTTGGAACTCCTCGGTGCGGCAGGTCACCACGATCTGCCGACCTCCCGCGACCGCCTCGTTGAGTGCAGCGACAGCCTCCGCGTGCCGGACCTTGGGCATCTCATCCAGACCGTCCAGGACCGGTAACACCGCTCCAGCCGCAACCAAGCGGGCCGCTGGCCGGCCGCCGTATCGCGTCGGGTCAGCCAGCAACGGGTACTCCTCCCCGAGCCGACGAGCAAGCCACGCATCCAAATGCTCCCGCGCGGGGTTCCACGACGACAAGTGGAGCAGGACCGGCACCGGCTCACCCTGTTGCCACCGCGCCAGCAGTCCCAACGTCAACAACAGCACGAGCACCGACTTACCCGCCCCCGCACACCCCAAGATCACTATCTGTCGATGCGGCAGTTGAGCAAATTTGTCCACGACGTCGCTCGCATCGCCATGCAGGTGCAGCCGAACCACACGGCCGTGCGGCGCATCACTACCCAGCACCTCCTCAGGTGACGGGCTGACCGGTCGAGACGTTGACGCCCAGCGCACCCGAAGCGGATCAGGACGATCTAATAGCCGTGCCGTTGCTTCGCGGCGCCACTGCGTCTTCACCCAGCCGGCCAGGTCAACGGCCACATCGACATCTGAGGCAGGGCCAGCGCCGATAAGCAGCCCCTGCCGCGAGGCAAGACGGAATGTCACAACACTGGCGATCAGCGACATCACGGCGATCACACCGCCCACGACGCTGGATAACTTGTCACCACGATCCAAGAGAGCATCCGGAACCGACCAAAGGAACACCGCTATACCTGTGGCCGCGACAAGCAGCGCGAACCCGCTGACCCACCACATCGCCCGCGTCGAGTAACTAGCCCTACGCACCATGTAATCATCACCTGCGATGACAGACCGCACCACCCAGCCTCACAACCAGATGGGAGCCCACACCGCTCCCGAGCCGACCACCACCACACATAGGCAAATCCAGACGCCCGGCGAGATGCACGGGAAAAGATCGTCCGTACGATTGAGGTTCGGAACTGAGACCAGGCCGCATGCCTCCGATGAGGGGCTCGTTGAGATCATGTGCTGGTGCTCGCGATACGAATGAACGATGCTGCCGCGTCAGGGCTTGGTGTGTCGGCCGGGCTGGACGTGGCGTTGCCGGAGGCAATGAGCCCGGGATTACAGCGAATCGTCGACGGCGGTATCGAGCTGCAGGGTGACGTGGTGGTGTGGACCGACGGTGCTCGGTGGGCGGCACCGCCTCCTGGCAACTTTCCCGATCTGACGGGCTGGGAATGCTTCGTCAATAGCCTGCCGTTGGCGGACGTCGTTGCGGTCAGGGTCGTGGTCGACGCCGAGGGCGAACCGTCGATCTCCGAGGGCGATCAGGTGGTGCTGTTGCGCCACGGTGTGGCGTTGGCGCTGAGGGTGTGCGGCATGGCCGCCGCGTTGGATGGTCCGGTTGCTGTGCGTTGCGTGGTCGCCGCCAACAGGACCAATGGCACGTTCCGCTTCCATCGCGTTCGGCCGGGGCAGGACTGGGTGCTACCTGATCTGGACGCCTACGAATCCGAGAAAGTCGTCGTGGTGGAGGTCCACCCTTGTCATATCGATTGACCAGCTTGTCGGCTGGTCAATCTCCGCGCAGGTCGAACCCAGACCCCCGCATTGTCTCGGCTGGCGACCCCTTAACGGACAACGTGACGCTGGGGATCTGCAAGTGTTCCTGCGGATTCAACTGGGGTACGCTGTCCGCTGACGCGGCCTACCCTGCCGTCTGCGCCCGGCGGCGACAAGCCCCCGACCCGCCGTCCGCGGTGAACCTCGCAAAGTTGCGGGTGGAGAGTCGGTGTGTGGGCTCATCTGGTTAGCGAATGCTCACGCGTGGGTTGCGGCTGGATCGGCCGCGTCCGGCCGCGATTTCATGAACGGAATACCCATCGCGTGACGCCAGTCCGACAGCCAGGCCGGAACCTTCTGGTAGAAGGCGTAGCTGAGCATGGCGATGATTACGGCTCCGGTAGCAGCCGCGGCGGACAGCAGTGCCATGCCGGCGAGTGGATGATCGGGGCGCTCGGCGAAGCCGGTGATCGTTGTGGCTATACCGACGACGGCCAAGTGGGGTGCCAGCAACAGCGACCAGATTGCGGCCGTGGTGGGAGTGGCTCGTGGGCTGGAGTAGGTGTGCCGGGCGGCGGTGGCACGGACGGCGAGCAAAACGCAAGCACCTAGGAGCCATAGAATGTGGACAGCGATCCACAGGGCGGCAACTAGCAAGGCCAGAGCGATCATCGCCTGACCAAGGTCGTTTCGGCGTTGCGGCTGGATCATGTGAACTCCTCGACGGGACTCAGTGTGGCTGGTGCCGGGATCTGGCGTGTGTAGTGAGCGCATCGTCGTGCTCCTATGTGGAATGTGCAGTGATCTGGAGTTCATCACGCGGTGAGGGCCGCCAGGACCGAATCTGGACAACCGGACAGCACGCCCACAGGTGAGCGCGTGGCGTCGGCACACGTGCCGGAGCATGCGTGGCGTGTCGCGGTCGGCGGGGACGGGTCTGGCTCAGATCCCCTATGGCTGCGAGCCAGGTGCTGCTGTTGCGACGGCCAGCCGGACCTAAAGATCCAGTTCTTCGTGACGTGACCCGGAACCACCGGCGAGAGCCCCACGCGCCATGTCCGCGGCCAGTTTGTCGGCGTACCGATGGGAGCCGAGGCGGTGCCGCCTCGAGATGACGTTCATGGCGGCCACCAGTGCGCGGCGGGTGACGGTGCCCCCGCAGGCGAGGTGGCGAAGCGTCCGCAGGGTGCGGGGGTGGCGGCGCCAGCCAAACAGGAGCGCCTCAACAGCAGCTTCTCGGGCCTCCCAGTCCGGTTCAAGTTCGGCGCTCATTCGGACGATCAGCCGAGCCATGAACCGGTGACGCCATGCGATGGCAAGCATCAAGACCGCTCGTGTGCGCAGGGAGCTGTCCGGAAATGCGGCCTGTACCGCCAGCCTGGTGAAGGGTCTGCGGGTGTGCGCTTCCCAGTTCGCAAAGGCGGCCCGGACGTGGAACCACCAGTCCGCGGGCCTGATTCTGACGCGGCCTGAGGGCGCGACGGGCAGCTGTGCCGGCGCGTATTCACGAAGGTCCGTCTCTGGATCGTCTCCGGCCAGCATGTTCAACACGGCAACGAGGTTAGGCTGCGACTTCCACTTCATCCATCCGAAGTCCGCGTCGAATTCCCCGAAGTAGGGGCTTGGTTTCTCCTCCTGCGAACGGGCCTCCGCCAGGGAAAGGCCTCCGCGTTCGTGGCGTTCGGCTGCCCAGCCAATGTCGTGGGCCCGCGCTGCGGCATCGCGAACCTGCTCGGGGTAATCGCGGTACGCGTCAGCAAAGAGTTCGGCCAGTTTCTTTGGGTCGTCGTCTGCCCATAAGCTGATGGCGTCGGCGGCCGCGACCCGGACGTCGGCATGAGCGTCACTGAGCAGTTCGAGCAGCAGCTTCAGGTCTTTGGTGTTGCGTTCACGTCCGGCAAGCGCTACCACCGCCGCATGCCGGACATAGAGGGATGAGTCGTTGCGGGCACGATCGAGCATGACGCGCGTCGAATCGTTTGCAGTCTGTCCGGCGAGCACGCCAACAACATGGGATCGAACCCGGTGATCGGGGTCGTTTGCCGCAAGCCAATGAAGAATGTCCCAGTGCGCCGTCATCTGCCATGTCGGGTCGTGTGCGCGCACGAAGGCCGAAGCGCTCATGGCACGGACCGCGCCATCGCTATCGGAGAGGCCGGCGTCGCGCAGCAGGTTGATAGTGTCGAAATCTGGTTCGGTGCCGCGGAGCCGGTCGAGTGCCATGACCGCTGCCTTTCGCACCTGAGGGCTCGCATCGTTGGCGGCCCGGTCACGAATCAGCGGAAGTGCATCTGGTACGTCCGGAGCCATCTCGGCAAGGCCATCAATAGCCGCGCATCGCGGCGCCCAATGTTCATCGGATACCGCCCGTCGCTTCAGCAGCTCGACTGTGTCGGGATGGGTGTTCCATCCGGCCGCCAGCGCGGCGAGTGCCCCAGCTCGCGCCATCGGCACCAAATGCCCTCCTGCCTGGTCGGCCAGGCCCCGGCGAAAGCTTTCGTCTGGGTAAAACACCGCGACGGCTCGAGTAGCCCGGTACGGGCCAGCGTCTAGGAGCACCCGACCCTGGCCATCAAACCAAGCCTTCAGCTGGGCTCGGCCCGCCCAGCGCGAACCGATCCGAACCAGAAGCGGTTCCAGCTGCTCGTAACCGACGAATGAGACTTCGAAATAGCCCACCCAGTCGACCGCGTTGAGTTCCAGATGCCAGATGATCATCTTTGCGATGGCGGTGTTATGACGTGCGACGGCGGCGAGATCCGGTAGTTCGGCCAGCAGGCGCAGCACCAGCATGTGGTGGTGTGGTTGTTCGTCACGGGTCAGCCAGCCCCGGCCGGTGGCAAGCAACGCGGCAACGATGGTCCCAGTGGCGTCTTGGCGTATCTGCGCGAGCAGAACAAGCGCCTCGTGCCACGCCGGGTCGTCCCAATGCCGCCGGTAGAAGCCGGTGAGCCAGTCGTCGCCGGTCGCGCGACGAGAGTGGAATCCAACGCGGCGCTGTGCCGGTGGCGGGATGCGTGCCGCGATGTCGTCAGCGGCGAAATAGTCGAGGAAGGCGCGGTGGACAAAGCTGTATGTGTCGTCGTCGTTGCGGGCCAGGATGAAGTTGCGTTCATGTAGCTGTTCGATGATGTGTGCCGCGTAGCGACCTGCGGGCCCCTCGGGCAAGGCCCATTTGGCCCGGAGGTGGTCGCGGAAAGCAGCCACCAGATCTTCACGACCGATGCGGTCGCAGGCTAGCCCGGCAGGCGTGTCTGCCAAATGCCGCGCCACAAGGCGCAGCAAGAGCACCTTTTCGTCGTCGTTCATTTTCGGAAGTGCCGGCTCAGTCTGTCGAAGATGCTCAACAAGATCCCAGCCTCTGAGGAGGGCCGCAACCGCGGCTTTGTACAGGGCAACGCGATCGCGGGGAAGGTCGCCCCGCTGGCCGACGTCGGTGAGGATCGACAACAGCAGCGGATTGCCGGATAGGTCACGAATCGATGGGAACTCGTCGACCGCCCTCTGTAGCCGAGCGGCAAGGCGGTCAGCTGTGGATCGGTCGCCGGGATAGGCCAGCTGGTACCAGCGGCTGACATAGGCCGCGCCCTGAGCCGCGGTGAAATCTTGAAGCATGTGGTGCTGGAACTCCGCGCTGCTGAAGAGGGTGGACACGTCGTTGTCTTTGCTATACCCGATCTTGCGGGACGTGACGACCACCCGAACTTCGATATGCGGGTTGCCCGCGTACATGATGATCTCTTCGGCGATGTCCCTGCGTATGTCCGGGTCGAACACCTCATCGAACCCATCGAAGATCAACACCACTTTGTTGACCCTCATCAGGCGCGGAAGTGCCGCCTTGGGCAGCGCCGCCCGGCGGCGGCCCCGCCAGTCGTCGAACATGTCGGCGAACGTGTCCCTGGCTGGATGCTGCACCCGTCCACCGGGGACGCGGTCGCCTCGCCCCTGGGTCAGGCTGCGGCGATCTCGGCGCCACGCAGCGTAAGCACCGAGTTCCACCAGGATCGGCACCCAGCCCTGCAGGTTGCGAAGGGGCCCGCCAGGTGTGCCGGAGGCGAGGCTGACGGCAAGGTAGCGGGCGAGGCTGGACTTACCTGAGCCCGGATCACCTAAGATCACAACCTTGGTGGCGTGCGTGTCACTGAGTAACTCCAGCGCGGCCTTCTCCGGCGCTGCAGGTGACCAAGACACCAATCCGCCGTCTCGTTGCGGCGGGCTGGTATCAGCGTGGCTGATTTGGTCGCCCTCAGAGCCTGGGTGAAGGCCGTGACCCGAACCGCCACCACACGATGCATCCCATGGCGGTGCCACCGCACGCAGGCTCGGGGACTCGAACAACTCCATCAGACCAATGCCCGCAATCTGGGGCACCCACGGATTCGGGACCTGCTTGTACCTATCGAAAAGTTCTCTGAGATAGGTCTCTTGCACCGCCGCCAAGCTCCGCCCCGTGCCAGGCACAATCAAGTCGGAGTCATGGACACTCTCCCACTTTTCCTGCCACGGCCTACGAAGCCTATCCAGCTCCTCATCGCCAAGCGTTCTCCCGTGCCGGACGCACTCGCACGCATCGACGAACGCCTCCACGGTCGGCCATCTCGGCTCTAAGGCCGGCTTCTTGCTCGTATCCAGCAGGTCTCCGAACGCTGACTTCCTTCCATACCGCCTGGCGTCTGGCTCCCCAACGGCCTCGACGTCGCCGGTCTTGCGTTTGGCCCTGGATGCGATCTCGTCCGCACGGCGTGCCAAAGCCCTCAGGTCGGGCGCGCCAACTTCCACGTGCAGCGCCTTCAACTGGTTGCGGAGCTGCAGCCATGGGTTGGAACGCTGGACCGGGTTAGTCATCGCTGCCCCTCGACTCGCGACGTGCTGCCCGCAACGTGACAAAGCTGCATCGAACTTCGGTCTCTTTGACTTGCTTGGCGGTCGTTGCCACCTTTCACCTAAACGGGGAACTCGCCGTTCGTGAGATAGACGATGGCGATACTGTAGCGCAGTCTCGTTGCGGGTTTGTCATGTGAGACGTAGCGATCGCGGCTCGCTCGCGATCTCCTCTCGCTGCGGGTTCCGAACTGATACAGGTCACCGGTGGTCGCCAACTCGTACGCCATCTCCCTGGACGTGACCCTCGCCCGATGCGGGTGCATTCTCGCGCTTAAATGGGTACGAGAGTTCCTTCGGCATCAGCCGACGGGGTCGTGGCCAGCTTAACCCGCCGCCTGCATGAAACCGCCGACGATACTCAGCGCAAGGCCAACCACGATCAGAAGCGCGCCGCCAAACCATTGAGAAGCCTGGTCACGAGCGATAAAGAGGCTCATTTCGAGTCTGATCCAACCCATGTCACTCCATGTGTGCGGTCTCGGAATACCGAGGCGAAGGTATTCAGCGTCGCGCCATTGGCCTGCGGCCGAATTGTCTTCCTTCTGCCGCTGTGCGTACTCGACCGAGATCCGTGCGACTTCCCCTACGAGCCGCGCGTATCTGCGCACCCCAGCCATGCCGCCACGCCCAGTAGTAGTACGCCAAGCAGCTCTACCGATTGACCTATCGCGCTGACGAGCGCGCCGCTAGCCGCCACGCCGGTAACCGTATGTGACGGAAGCCGCCTCTTGCCATTTCGAGGATGGCTGGGTCCACCCGTCGATCCAACCACCAGCCTCAGGAGGCACATGACTACACCAAACCCGCCGGCCAGTCGCTGGCACCGTCCAACCCCGACCCGAATGCTTCGATTGCCCCGACCGGCCAGGCGCCGGCCAACCCAGCCCAGGCCGGCAACGCGCCGCCGTGGGAGATCCGTGACAGCGTCCGTAGTTCTACTTCAACGCGGTAAATAGTGCTGCCAGGGCGCTTAGAACCGCCGCGACGGCAAACCAGTTTATCCTCGCCTTGTTTGCCGCTTTTCATTCATGCCAACTCCCCTTCGAGCAGGAATGTGAGCTGTGTGATCAGGCTGGGCTGGTGCACTTTCCCTCATCAATGAGGTCCGGAAATGCTCACGCGCACCAATAGATGGGGCCTGGCCAGCCTGACCTCTCGGTGGATCCGGGGTTGCAATCGGCGAGCCGGTGACGATGACCTTCGGGCATGTGCGAGGCCACGGTGTGATACCGGCCACGGACGCCGCCCAGCCGGGCGTGGCAGGCGACCCGCTGTCCGCCTTCGTAAACCTCGATCGTGTGCGAGGTGATGCGAACGTCCAGGCTCCGCCCGATCAGCGTCGATGGCACCGAGTAGAAGTTCCGCTCGACCTGGATGTGGTAGTTCGGGCCAACCTTCGCCTTACGCAGGTCGGCAAGCTCGAACCGCACCGCAGGCAGCGGTGTAAGCAGCGGACGCTCGTCGCGGACGAAGACGATCTTCCGGGAGTCCTCCCGCTTCTGAAACGGTCGGGCGTTTATCTCGGCGACCTGATCGAAGATCGCCTCGTTCAACTCGGCCAGGCCGACGAACCGCCGATCCCGCAACACTGCCGCGACCTGGTTGGCGATGAACCGGACGCTGCCTTCCACGACCGGCTTGTCCCGGGGACGCTTGACCCTCGCGGGCACGATCGCGGTGCCGTAATGCTCGGCCAGGCGCGCGTACGCCGGGTTCAACGCCGGCTCGTACCGATCCGACTTGGACACGCCGGTGCGAAGGTTGTCCGGAATCAGCAGCCGGGCCGTGCCACCAAAGCGGGCCGTGCCACCAAAGGTTTCGAACGCGTGCACGTGCGCGTCGATCCACGAACCCAGCCTCATGTCCGTGAACGCCTCGACGTAGGCATACGCGCTGAACGAGAAGGCGGCCACGAACAGCCACGCATCCACCGGCACGCCGGTCAGCGGGTCGGCCAAGCTCATCGGGGCACCAGCCCAGTCAACCTCGATGGACTCGCCCGGGCTACGGGGAACCCGCATCGATGCCCCGGTCGAGGTGACCCAGCGGCGGTACTGTTCGTTGAAGAACGAATACCGGTACGGCACCCCGCCGGTCGCGCGGCAACTCGCCACGTATTCGTTCCACCACAACAGCAGCGTCACTGAGGGACGTGCCAACTCCCGGTGGACATGCTCGAAATCCGGTGCGACCCGGTCCGAGACGGTCTTGACCGGTTCGGGCAACAGCAGATGGCGGACCTCGTCAGCAGCGAGGTCCGCCATCTGCTCGAAACCGATACCGGCCGCGTTCGCGGCGGCGAACACCGATGCAACCGTGTTGCGTGAGCACCCCAACACGTCCGCGATGCCGCGCTGGCTCACCCCTTCAGCACGCAGCCGCAGGACCCGTTTGTAGTCGACCATCGAGGGCGACTCCCTTCATCACGTCCGCATCCCAACGACACGGACCCGACGAACGGTCGCACCAACATCAACCAGCAGCAGTACCGCGGCTCACTCAGCAACGGAAAGCCGGCTCACACTCCACCAGCGCGCTGGCTCACTCACAGCGGAACGGTGGCTCTCGCCAAGCGCAATATGCATTCGATTGAGCGTATGCCCATATACAGGCTGAAACGGGCGAATCGTGTACCCGATTAGTCATGAATGACTTAGAAATACCATCGCTGAACGCCCTCTGAAAGATCGTTTGGCCAGCATCCGACCCTTTTACGAGACGTGCGCCCACTCGTCGGTGAGACCGTCGTATGTTGCTGTCCTCAGCCTGATAGTGATGTCAGACCGCTGGCTTTGCGGGCCTTGGTGAGGAGAGCTGCTGCCCTATGGGTGCTGGGATGGTCATCGCCTAGTGTCTGGCTATAGGTGGTTAGCGTGTCCTGATGTAATCCGCCTGCCGCCTTAGGGTCTCCTAGAACGTATAGGTCGACGGCGAGTTGAGTTGCTGCATCCAGTGTGCCAGGGTGGCTGTGACCGAACACTCGCTGGCGTCGGGTGAGGGCATCCTTGTGCAGCTCGTGCGCCCGTGCGGCCATGCCAAGCTCGCGCAGTGTAGCGCCCAGACCGCATGCCAACGCTAGTGTGACATAGTGGTCATCGCCCAGCACCCGGCGGCTGCGATGCAGGGCATATTCATACAGTTCGCGGGCGGACTGATACTGCCCGAGGGTGTGCATGTCGAGGGCGAGGTCGTCGGTCGAATTCAGGGTGTGTGGGTGGTCCTGGCCGAGAACCCGACGTTTACGTTCCAACGTGTCCTGGTGAAGGATACGAGCTTGGTCTACGTCGCCTAGTTTCCGCAGGATGTTGCCGAGGTTGCCACGCGCGGCGAGGAAATTCAGGTGGTCTTCGCCAAGCACCCGCGAAGCGTGGGCCATTGCCTCTTCCAGGAGGCGGCGTGCAGGTTCATAACGACCCAGATCACTCAGGACCAGGGCGACGTTCTCCATGCTGCTTATGGTGTCAGGGTGGTTGTCCCCCAGGACCCGACAGCACCGTGCGAGGGTGTCTTCACCTAAGGCCAGTGTTTCGGCGCATCGGTCAGCTTCCACATAGATAGATGTCAACCTCACTGCAGCTGCAAGCGTATCTGGGTGGTCTGGGCCAAGGCGTTCACGCCAACCGGTGAGCAATTCGCCACCAAACTCCTCAGCGGCCTGGTGGCTGCTTCGGATCATCAGATACATCGCCGCTCGCGTGGCGGCGCGGCGAAGAGCAGAGTTGGTACTCACGACTGGTCGCAGCGCCAGTAGGTGTGGCATCAACACCTCCCACTGCGGCCAGTGCCGGGGATCATTGGCATAGTCGGGGCTGGCGGCGGCCACGATCGCCTCAGCAGTTGCTGTGGCGGCGTGTGCTAGCTGGGGATCTAGCAGGTCGCGGATGATGGCTTGGGTGAGGCGGTGGATTACCGGTCCTTGTGGGCTGATGCGGGCCAACCCGAAGCGGCCAATGTGACGAATGGTACGCCGCAACATCAATAGTGATCGGGTTGTGGTGGCGAGCGGCTCGGGAAGCGATTCGGGTGCGGCGCTGGTGAACAGTTGGACGGGCACAGGTTCGGCGGCCAGAAATGAGCACACCTCCAACACCTGTGCTGCTGCTTGGTCAAAATTTCGTAGGCGCTCAACAGAGACGCGGACTGCGGCGGCCAGCGACACGGGGTAGGACGCTGGGATGGCTTCGGCCATCACCTGCGCAGTGTGCTGCGCCAACTCCGCCAAGTACTCGTCTGTGGACATGCCGGCTTCGGCGAGTAATCCGGCGGCCTGCATGAGCGCTAAGGGTAGATCTCCTAGCTCTTGGCCCAGTCGGTCGGCGTCGGCCGCAGACAGCTCAGGCATGATCAACGACAGTAGGGCAATCGATTCAGAGCGTGTGAACACGTCCACGGGCACGGGTGCCGCCAACACCGTCCAACCCGGATCCCGTGACGTGATCAACACGTGGCCCGGACCTTGAGGCAGCCAACTGCGCATCGTTTCGGGCGCCTCGGCATTGTCGAAAATCAGCAACCATCTGGGTCTCTGGCGAAGGTGACTCTGCACCTCCCGCACGGCCAGCGACACGTCAGTCTGCTTGTCGGTCCAGCCTGCAGCAACCCCGAGGGCGGCAAGCTGTTCAGCGATCAGCGAGGGTTGTTCGGCGTCTACCCACCAGACCAGGTCATAGTCGGCGACGTTGCGGTGCGCGTACTCGATGGCCAACTGGGTTTTACCGACGCCGCCCATGCCATGCAACGCCTGCACGACAACGGTGGCACCTCCAGCGGTCAGCTGCGCTTGTAGCTGCGTCAGGGTGTCATCCCGGCCTGTAAAGGTACGGTTGCGTGTCTCGACGTTCCACACCGAGGGAAGCATCCCCGGCGGGCGTGGCGTTGATGTTGGCATCGGCCCGACGCCCCACCCCGTTGGCACGTCCGACGGCCGACTAGATTTCGTCTCGGAACCCTGGGCCGGCCCAGGCAACTGGTGCGCCGCTGATCCGGGATTTGCGGGTTGTGATGTCGGCGGTATACGACCTGCCCACCACAGCAGCGGCGTCATCAAGATTCCAGCCACTGTGGCCGCGACGGCGATCGCAGACTGCACATCCAGCCCGAATGCCGTTTGGCTAATCCACCACGATCCGGCGAATGTGATCGCGCCGGCCCCGCTTGCGATAACCCACCGCATCCCCTGCCGCATAGGGACCGCCTTCCCGGGCGCCGATCGTACTGACATAGCACCACGGACGACGCAAATCATCCATCGATAGATCGTCCATCAGCGATGAAGATCGTTGGATCGGCGGGCCGCAGGAATCACAATCAAATCCTGGGCGTCTCGTTCAACGTTGGGTGTCTGAGACAGTCAGGTTGCCAGGCAACCTCGGCCCCGCTTCTCGAGATCAACTTTCCTCGACCGTTTTCCCGGCCTAGATCGGACGGTGGCCTGTTCCAGAGGC
>Ga0075418_10006694_pt1 | contig 12997 bp, 10 predicted proteins | sample SoiMetdeltSBSDD2_FD_81776 | JGI IMG/M metagenome (GOLD analysis project Ga0075418, IMG submission 81776) | Bulk soil microbial communities from a Populus tree surrounding site in Tennessee, USA - Soil MetaG P. deltoides SBSDD2 | ecosystem: Environmental > Terrestrial > Soil > Tree plantation...
CCATGCAATACCTGGCGAGCTACATCGAGCAGGGCATCGCGCAGCCGATCGACGGCCTGCCCGGCGTGGAGCAGTACATCAAGGACTTCACGCCGTTCACGCGCGCCATCGCGCAGCGTGACGGCAAGACGTGGGGCCTGCCCTACTTCTCCACCGTGTGGACGTTCATGTACAACGACGAGCTGCTCGCGAAAGCCGGCTTCAAGGACAAGCCGTTCAAGAGCTACCCCGAGCTGGTCGACCAGGCGAAGAAGGCCAAGCGCGACGGCGTGTCGAAATATCCGATCCTCTGGATCGGCGGCCAGGGCTTCGAGCAGTTGCCGGGGACATGGTTCAGCATGACGGCCAACCGCGGCGGCGTGATCTTCGACAAGCAGCTCGCCCCGCAGGTCGGCGCGGGCTCCGTCGCGCGCGAGACGCTCAAGTGGTGGGCGAGCACGTTCAAGGACGAGCTGGCCGATCCGAGCTCGCTGAATCTCAGATTCATCCCGGCCGTGAAGGCGTTCAACGCGGGCCAGCACGTGTACCTCGGCACGCTGCACCACTACTACGTGAGCCTCATCAACGACGACAAGCAGTCGCCCATCGCCGGCAAGGGCCGCGTGCTGGGTCATCCCGGGGACGGCAAAACGATCGGCTACACGATGCTCTACATCCTGCCGAGCACGACGAAGCACAAGGACTGGGCGTGGAAGCTGATGCAGTACCTCGGCGGCCGCACCAAGGACGGGCAGTACACGCAGGCCAATCGCCTGGCCACCGACGCGATGCTCGGCAGCGGCTACCAGTCCGTGATGGAGAGCGAGCTGCTGCGCAAAGGCTGGAGCAAGTGGGGCGACGTGCCGACGATCCTCGCCGCGTGGGGCAAAGCACAGAACTTTGCCGACGTCGTGCCCGCGGTCTTCCAGCCGTGGTACCCGCGCTTCAGCGACATGATGAACGTGGAGCTCACCGCGTGCCTGCAGGGCAAGATCAGCGCGGACCAGGCCTGCGACAATATGATCGCGGCGGTGGGCAAAGCGAAGAAGGCCTGAGTTCGACTCAGGAGGCGACGGCGCCGAGCTCGAGACGCGAAGGGACGCCTTTGTGCTCAGCGCCGCCGGCAGCCTCCGTGGCGCCGGCCTCTACGCGCCCCGCCGCGGCCCCGCCCGTCTCGGTGAGCGCGCGAATGGTGGCTTCGCCGCGACGCTGTGCAAGCGTCGTCAGCTCCGACTCGGCCAGCGGTGCCGTGTCGACCAGCTGGCGGTACAGCGCCTCGTAGAGCGCACGATCACCCCCGCCACGGCCCACGAGTGCCAGCACCCGGTTGGCGCGGTCCGCCTTCTTCCCGCTGCTCTTCTCGTACTGCGTCGCGATCTCCTCGACCGCCTTGTCGCCACCCCGTTCGGTCAGCAGCGCCTCGAGCGCGCGCTGCGTCTTGGGATCGTCGAACGCGACCGGGCCGGGATCCTCGCCCGGCTTCAGCTTCACTTCGAGCCGCTGCGCGAGCTGCTGCCGCACGTGCAAGGCGCGCAGCGCCTCGCCATCCAGCTTCGTGTCGTAGCCTCCGTGCACTGTCAGCTTCAACGCCGGCTTCTTGCCCAGCACCTCGGCGACACGCTTGAGCTTCTCGCGCTCAGGCGGGGGCACCACGTCGCTGCCAGGCTCGAAGGTCACGGCCTCGAACTTCTCGCCGCCACCGCCGAAGAGGCCTCCGAGCGCCCGGAAAGGCGCCGTCGCGACCTTCGTGATCACGGTGACCAGCGCCTGCCAGATCAGGTGCCCATAGCTGAACTCGGGATTGTCGACGTTGCCGCGCACGGGCATGGCGATGTCGATACGTCCGTCGGCATCACTCAGAATCGCGATGGCGAGGTCCAGCGGCAAGCGCATCGCGCCCGGGCTCTCCACCCGCTCGCCGAGCTTCAGCCGCTCCAGGACCACCTTGTTGCTTCCCAGCAGCTCGCTGTGATCGATCTTGTACTCGAGATCGAGGTTCATGCTGCCGGCCACGATGCGCCGCCCGGCGAACGTGGCGCTGTACGGCGACAGCGTCGGCATCGGTACGTTGCGGAAGGTCACCGCGAGGTCCGTGAAGACCTTGGGTTGCAGCGCGCTGAGCGCCCCCTCCACCTTGACGCTCCCGAACTCGTCCACCTGTCCGTCGAGCTTCACGGTGGCGCGGCTGTTCGCGTCAGAGCCAAGCCCGGCCACCACGCCGTTCAGCGCGTGGATGCGTGTGGCGAACGGTAAGATGAGACTGAGATCGGCGTAGTTCATCGAGCTGTTGTCCAGGCGCAGGCGACGCACGGTCACCGGAAACGCCGAGGCCGGCTGGCGCTCGGCCGTCGTGGGCAGCGCGCTCGGCGATTGCACGCTCGGTTGCATCCCCTCCGGCTTCATCAGGCGCGCGATATTGAGGGTCTTGTCCTTGAAGATCACGAGCCGTCCGTCCAGATCCGTCAGCCGGATCTCGTCGATCTCCAGGCGATCGGGAGCGAGACCGAACTGGATCGTCTCGGCATGCAGCGACTTCCAGGCCAGCACCGGCTCGGTGATCGCCGATTCCATCACAGCCAGGCGTTCGACCTCGGCGGAGCCGGTGTAGGTCACCGTCGGGCGGTCGGCGCCGGCGCGATACGTCAGCTTGCCCGTCGTCGACACATCACCGGAGCGCAGCACCACCGCGGCCATCTGCGCGACGTAGGGTTGCGCCGGCGTCATCGCGAGCTGGGCGAGCGTCAGCGTCGCATCGGCCCTGCCGCCGTCGGGCGCTACGCTGCCACGCGCGGTGAAGCGGCCTCCCTGCACGACACGGAAGCTCGCGTCGAAGGGCCACGCCTTCTTGCCGTCGGTCCGCACGTCGCGGACGCTCGCCTTCAGCTCGTCGAGGCCGACCTCGACGGCGGGCGTGACGCTACGGTCGGTCATCGCGACGCGGTGGTCGGCGAGCTCGAGGCGGTCGAGCGCGACGCTCCACGGCTTTTCCGTCGGCGCGGCGTTCGTGGGCGGCGTCGCTTTCGCAGGCGACGCGTTCGCGCCTGGTGTCGACTTCGCAACCGGCGCCGATTTGGCGGACGGCGCGGCTTTGGCGAGCGGCGCGGCTTTGGCGCTGGCGGGCTTCGGCGGCTCGGCGGGGCTCAACGCCGCGAGCATCGGGATCGCGCCGGAAGCGTCACGCACGACCGTCGTCGCGCCGCCATTGACGGCGACGCGTGAGATGGCGACCTGGCGCGCGCCGAGATCGACGCGGCCGCCGTCCACGGCGATCCGATCGAGAGCGACGAGCGGCGTCTTGTCCTCCGATCGCACCGCGACGCGCCCGAGGGTGAGACCGAAGTTGTCCGCCACGCCGGTCAGGCCCGACGGTCCGCTCTCGAGCCGCGCCGACAGGCCGAGGTTCAGCCCTCCGACGTCGAGCGCCAGCGGCGCCGCGCGGCTTTCGTCGACGACGGACAGCGCCACGTCGTCGACGCGAACCTTCTCGACGGCGACCTGCCACGGGCGCGCGTCGGCAGCCGTGGCCGACGGCGCCGTCGCCTGGGTCGCGGCCGGCTGCGGCGCGGCGGTCGTCGTCACCAGTCGCTGCCAGTTCACCGTTCCGTCCCGCGCCAGCGTCGCCGCGACCCGGCCACGCTTCACCGCGATCTCGGGCACGGTCAGCTGCCGCGCGGCCACGTCGCCGTACACGCCGACGGCGCCCACCTCGTCCAGGGCGAGCAGCGGCGCGTTGCTCGCACGCTCCGCGAGCACGAGACCCGTAACGGCCACCTCGAGCCCCTGCACCTTCAGCGACGTCGCGCCGTCGCGGTAGCCGAACTGATAGCGCACGTTCGCGTCGAGCGCGCCCTTCGGCTCCGCGATGGCGATCTCGTCCTGCACGAAGCGCCAGGCGGTCGCCAGCGGGAAGCCGCGCAGGTCGAAGCGGCCGATGGATGCGACCGGCACGAGGGACACCTCGCCGTCCCAGCTCACGACACCGCCGCCCGTCAGCGTCGCCGAGATCGCGTACGGACCGCGGCGCTCGCGCAGCGTCGTGAGGTTGTGCAGCTCGACGTTGATCGGCTGCACCGCGACCTTCTGCGGCGCGCGGTGGGACTGATCGGTGAGCGACACGATGCCGTTCTGCACGATCGCGTGCAGCACCAGGAGCCGCGGCGGCGCCGTCGACTCCTTGGCCGGCTCGCCCTTCGGCAAGGCGTCCAGCAGCTCGGCGATGTTCATGCGACCGTCCGCAGCGATGACCGCATCCACGCGAGGCGCCTCGAGGCGGATCTCCGCGAAGGTCCACGCCGCTCGGAATATGCTGCGTGCGAGCTCGAAATCGATGAAGAGGCGATCGAAGCCGAGCAGCGGCCGCCCATCCGCCTCGGTCAGCCGGAACTTCTTGATCTCGAGCTTGAACAGCAGTGGGTTCACCCGGACGTCGCCGATCTCCGCTCGCCGCTTGAGCTGCTCGGCGACGTAACGCGGCACGTACGTGGCGACGAGCCGTGGGACGAGGAAGAACCCGGCGAGCGTGTAGACGACGAAGAGCACGGCGAGCACCGCGAGCGTGACGAGGACCGATCGGCGCCTGAGAACCGCGCGGAGCCGTGCCCATTTGTCAGCCCATCGTGGAGCCATGGGCGGGCATTGTCCGTCGATCGGAAAGGTACTTCAATAGGCCACCGTGCACGCGCGTCTACGACGCGAACCGACCGCAGGAGCGCTTGCCTTCGTCCTGAACTTGCCGTCCGGACTGTGTCTGCTGCTGATCCTCGCCTGGCCGGTGCTCTACGCCGGCTGGCTGTCGCTCCACGACGTGAGCCTGCGCCAGCTGCGCACCGGCGAGCTGCCGTTCGCCGGTCTCGCGAATTACGCGCGGTTGTTCGGCGACGAGATCTTCTGGCTCACTCTGCGCAACACCGTCGTGTTCGTCGGCGTGTCGGTCGCGCTCGAGGTCGTCATCGCGCTCGCCGTGGCGCTCATCATCGACGACGACCGCGTCGGCCTCTCTCGCGTGACGCGTGTGCTGCTGCTCGTGCCGTGGGGCGTGCCGCCCGTGGTCAACGGCCTCTTGTGGGCGTTCATCTTCAACACGCAGTACGGCTATCTCAACCGTGCCCTCCTCGTCCTGGGGCTCGTCCGTGAGCCGGTCAACTGGCTCGGCCACCCGCAGCTGGCCATGGGCGCCGTCATCGCCGCGTACGTGTGGCGCACGACGCCGTTCAATATCCTTCTCTATCACGCCGGACTGCGCGGCATCCCGCGCGACTACTACGAGGCGGCCGAGGTCGACGGCGCCTCCGCGTGGCGCCGGCTCTGGCACATCACGCTGCCGCTGCTGCGCCCGGTCATCGCCGTGAGCCTCATCTTGAGGACGACGTTCGGCTTCATGGTCTTCGACGAGATCTTCGCCATCACGCAGGGCGGCCCGGGCAACGCCACGTGGACGGCGTCGTGGTACACCTATCGTGCCGCCTTCCAGCCGCCGTTCAACGTCGGCCTGGGCGCCGCGTCCGCGTGGGTGATGGCGCTGATCCTTGCCGTGGCGGGCGTGGCGTATGCGCGGGTGGTCGGGCGGAGGCTCGAAGCGTGAGGCTGTCGCCCACGCGCCGCGCGTTGCTGACGCTGGCGAACGTCGGCGTGATCGCGTTTCTCCTGATCCCGCTGCTGCCCGTCGTGATGGGCGCGCTGCAATCCGAACGCGCGCTTCAGTCCGACCTGCGCGCGTTGCTGCCGCGGCAGCCCACGCTCGCGAACTTCGAGCTGATCCTCACCGGCGGCGCTCACCGCGGCCCCATCTTCGAGCAGGTCACCTACCTGCCCAAATCCGTCGAGCGCTTCCCCGCGGCGTTCATGAACAGCGTGGCCGTCGCGACCTCGGTGTCGCTGCTGACCTTGGTCTTCGCGAGCTTCTCCGCGTACACGGCGGCGCGGCTGCGCCTCGCGTGGGTCAAGGCGCTCCTGTCGCTCTCCGTCGCCGCACGCCTCGTCCCGCTGATCGTGCTGATGGTGCCGCTCTACGTCCTCTTCCGCCGCTATGGTTTGTTGAATTCGCTCAGCGGCGTCGTCATTGCCGAGATCGGCTTCCTGCTGCCGTACGCCGTGCTGATCCTGGTCCCGTACTTCGCCGCGCTGCCGGGCGAGCTCGAGGACGCCGCGCGGATCGACGGCTGCACCCGCTTCGGCGCATTCCTCCGCATCGTGCTGCCGCTGGCCGCGCCCGGCCTGGCCGCCTGCGCGACCATCATGTTCATCCTGTCCTGGCACGAGCTGCTCATCCCGCTGATCGTCGTCAGCCGTCCCGAAGTCATGACGGTGCCGGTCGTGCTGGCCGGCCTCGTGTCCGACTACTTCGTGTTCTTCACGCTCATGATGGCCATCTGCCTGCTCGGCCTGCTGCCCACGCTGGTGCTGGTGCTCGTCCTGCAGAAGTACGTCGTGCGCGGACTCGTGGCCGGAGCGCTCAAGGGATGAGCGCGTCGTATCGATCTTCGGACATTGTCACGCCCAGCGCGGCACCGCACAGTTCGTCATGCCTTTGCGCCGCGTGGATGATTTCGTCATCTCAGCGCATGCACGTTATGAGATGAGCCGTCGGGGCATCACAGAAGAGATCATTCGGCGGGTCGTGAATTTACCAGAGCAAGAGCTACCTGTACGCGGCCGCCGTGTGGTGCTTCAATCGCGGGTCGACATGGGATCGCCACCAAAGAGATATCTTGTATGTGTGTTCATGGATATAGATCGAAAGCCTGCCCAGGTCGTGACCGTGTATCGCACGACCAAGGTGAACAAGTATTGGAGGACGTCGTGAAAATCACGTATGACCGCCAAACAGACACCCTGAGCTTCGTCCTCAAGGAGGGCGTCACCGTCGCGGAAAGCGACGAGGGGAAGCCTGGCGTGATACTGGACTACGACGCGGCTGGCGATCTGATATCGCTCGAGATCCTCGATGCGTCACGGCGAGTCACAGAAACAGGGCGCGTCGAATACCAGACCACCGGATAACGCAGCGTCTACGTGACCCTGCGCTTCGGGCTCATCGGCTACGGGCTCTTCGGCCGCCACCACGCTCGCGCGATCGCCCAGGCTCCCGGCGCCATCCTCGCCGCCATCGCCTGCCGAAGCCGCGAGACGGCGGACGCCGCGCGCAAGGACTTCCCCGACGCGGTGGTCGATCTCGACTACCACGCGCTGCTCGCACGCGGGGACATCGACGCAGTCGACATCGTCGTGCCCAACGATATGCACGAGGAGATCGGCGTCGCCGCGCTCGAGGCCGGCAAGGACGTGCTGCTCGAGAAACCGCTCGCGCCCACGCTCGCCGCGTGCGATCGCCTGATCGAAAGCGCGCGCCGCACCGGCCGCGTGTTGTCCGTCGGCCACGAGCTGCGCCTGTCCGAGCAGTGGGGCGCAATCAAGCGGATCATCGACGCGGGCGACCTGGGCGATGTGCGTTGCCTCGCGTTCAATCTGTTCCGCTTTCCGTATCGCCCCGGCTCCGGCGGCTGGCGCCACGATCCACGGCGCATCGGCTCCTGGATCATGGAGGAGCTGGTCCACCACTTCGATCTGGCGCTCTGGTATTTCGCCCGCTGGGGCGATCCGGTCGCGGTGAACGCGGTTGGTTTTTCGCGCGGCGGCGATCCGGCGCTGACCGAGGTGGTGACCGCCACCCTCCGCTTCGCCAGCGGTCGCTACGCCGTCGTCACGCTGACGCTCACCGGGTTCGAATACCACCTGGGCTGTGAGGTCATCGGCGCGGACGGCGCCCTGCGCGCGTGGTGGTCGGCCGGAATGGATCGCACGCGCGAGGCGAGCTTTGGGTTGGCGGTGAAGCGCCGCGGTGCGAGCGCGCCGGTCCCGGTCCCGCTCGCTCGGTCGGGCGAGCTGTTCGAGCTGGAGGAGCAGCTGCGCCTCGCCGTCGGCGCGTTCCGCGAGCGGCGCGCGCTGGTTTCGCCGGAGGAGGCGCGGAAGGCGGTGGCGGTGTGTCTCGCGGTGGAGGAGGCGCTGAGGAACGGACGGGAGGTGCCGATTTGAAAAGTTCCACGGTCACGTCGTTCTTCAGGCTGCTCGGACTGCTCAAGTACGGTCTGGCGCTCTCCGCGGTGCTCGCCTACTTGCCGTTTGCGACGTACCGCGGCATGCCGCTGCACGGCATGCTCGGCAATCTCTTCTCGGAGCTGACGCCGCTGAGCGCGTTCTTCACGATGCTGTTCGTGTTCCTCGCGGCGTGGACCGTCATGATCGTCACCGGTCTGATCGTCAACGGCGTCGAGATCCGATTCCCGCGCAGCACCCCCGGGCGTGCCTATCGCACGTATGCGCAAATCGTCGAGGAGCCAGCGCCGCGCGTGCTCCCCAAGTGGGCGGACGAGGTGTTCAGCGTTCCGGTGACGATCGGCCAGTTCGTGCTCTTCACGCTCGTGCTGGCCGGCCTCGCCGGCGTCGTGATCGTGCACAACGCTCGCCCGGGCGAGCGTCTCTGGGGGCTGGTGGGTATCGCGCTCGCGTTCGTCGTCGCCTACTTCTTGTTGATCGTGGCCGCCGCGCCGGCCGCCGTCCTCGGCCCCGATGACCCCCCGCTGCGCGGCCGCTGGCCGGGCACGGCGCGACTGTGGGCGTGGCTGTCGCGAACTCCGTTTCGGTGGTTCGCAGGCTTCGCGCAATGGTCGTGCTCGCGCGTCGCCCGCGCGCTGCGGATGACCTACATCCTGGACGGTGAGGGCCGAATCTATCCCGCCCACCTGCTCGCCTCGATGGCGGCCGTCGGCTTCGCCGCGCTCTGGGCCATCACCGCGTACGTCTTCTATCCGGCGCGGCTCACGGCGGCGTCGGTCGTGTATCTCTACATCGCCCTGCTGATGTTCGTCTGGGTCTTCGGCGCGTTGAGCTTCCACCTGGGGCGGTGGCATATCTCGCCGCTGGCCGCGCTCGCGCTCATTCTCCTGGTGGGCTATGCGAAGCTCGATCACCGCTTCGAGCCCGCGGAGCCTGCGACGGCCCTCGAGCCCAGCATCGAGCCGATCGACGTGGCGGCGCCGGCCGAGACGAACCTCGTCGTCGTGGCCACGGCGGGCGGCGGCATCTGGGCGGCGGGCTGGACGGCGCGCGCGCTGGAACAGCTGATCGCCAACCGGCCGGAGCTGCGACACGAGATTCGGGTTATCAGCTCGATCTCCGGCGGAACCGTCGGCACGGCGTACTACATCGACGGCCTGCTGCGCACCGGTCGCGCGACCAGCATCGCGACGATCCTTCACGACGTCCGCGTGCGAGCCACGGCGTCGAGCCTGGAAGCCGTGGCGTACGGCTTCGCCTTCAGCGATTTCCCGCGTCTCTTCTCCGGCGGCTTCTATAGCCCGCACAAGGATCGCGGTCAGCTGCTCGAGGAAGAGTGGGCGCGCATCGCGGCGGCGCAGATCGTGGGCGAGGACGTCGGCAAGCGGCCGCAGCCCAGAGACGGCAAGCGCCGGCTGCGCAGCCTCAACACGAGCATTCGCGATGGCACGATCCCCGCGCCGATCTTCGGCACGACGGTCATGGAGGCCGGCCAGCGCCTGATGATCACGCCGATCACGTTCGCGCCCGCCGTACGGTCGCCGACGCTGCAGGAATTTCTGTTCGGCACGGTGTCCGCGACGCCCGAGCCGGATGTCGATCTCTGGACGGCCGCCCGCTTGTCCGCCACGTTCACGTACATCAGTCCGCCAGCGCGCTCATGGCTCAACGCGCGCGCCACGCAGAAGGAGCACCTGATCGACGGCGGCTATTACGACAACTACGGCGTGACCTCGGCGCTCGACTGGCTGACGCCCGTTCTGATCGCCAGGAAGAACGGCGATCCTCGGCTGCGCTTCAAGCGCGTGCTCCTCGTCGAGCTCTCGGGCTTCACGGAGCCCGATCCCGAATTCGCCAAGCCGGCCGACGGCCTCACAACGTTGCTCACCGGCCCCACGATGACGGCGTTCCTGGCGCTGCGCGAAGGCGTCGCCACGGCGCGCAATCGGATCGATCTCGACCGCTTCAAGCACATGTGGAACGACGCGCTCCGCGGCCAGGTCCAGATCGAAACGGTGAAGTTCGAGCCGGCGCCGAACCGCAGACCCGGTCCGCTGTCGTGGCATCTGTCGTCGACGGAGATCGAGTCACTCAAGAACGAATGGGGGCCGGGCTTCGAGCCTCAGGGGTGGCAGCCGAACCTGCGCGCGGAGTGGGGCGTGATGGAGAGGTTTCTGCGTGGGACGGGCGGGCGGCTGTAGCGGCCCCGGGGCGAGGAGGTGCCCCAGTCAGGGAGCCTTGTCGGGCTTCAAGATTCTGACGACGGCATCAATCAGCCGCTGATGCGCGTCCCCATTGAGAACAGCGACCTCGGCAACCATCAAATCCCGACTCGCGGTAAACAGCTTGCCGGGCCGCGCGTAGCTGTCGGAACGCAGCGAGCCGGTGTTGAAGCTCGACGCCGTGAAATGAACGGCGCGCGCGTCGCCATATGGATTACTGGTCACTTGGCACAAGATCCAGTCGTCTCGACCAGCATCGGCCAGCGCGACGGCAGGACGGAGCTTCGCCTGGGAGAGATCTGAAAAGGGAAATGGGACGAGGATTATCCCGCCGGCTGCAGGTGCGACCACGCCGCGTCTTCCTCCGGTCGGGCCCAGTCAGCGAGCGCTCTCTCACTTGTGCGCGCCGTCTCTTCGCCCTGGGGTCCGTCGTCGAGAATCGTCACGAGTGCGCGACGCGGTGCCGAGAGATGAACGTCCGACAGCAGGCGGACGTTACCACTCGGATCGATAACAGCTTCGACGGTGCGAATCATGAGCGGCCTCCATATGACTCCTGCCAGCGTAGCCGCGCGCCCGACGCTTCGTCAACGTGCCGAAACATCGACATCTGCGCTGGCCCGCCGACCGGTCATATCTCTCCGTTCACACTTCCACCCCAACGTTCCCGCGGGAACGTTTTAGCAGAGCGCCGCACCCCTCGCGAGATGGACAACTCGCCAGCCTCCGGAGCCAGTATAGGGCGACACGGTCGCAGCGTGTGGCGCTCGGCGCTCGCCGTCAATGCCGCGAAGTCGATACCGCGGCTACTGTCTGGCCAGGAACGCCTCCCGGAGCACGTTCGCCTCGATCTCCAGCTCGTCCAGCCGGTGCTTGACGACGTCGCCGATGCTCACGATGCCCTGCAGTCGTTCACCGACCACGACCGGCAGATGCCGCACCCTCAACCGCGTCATCTGGCGCATGACGGTCGGGATATCGTCGTCCGGCGTGCAGGTGATCGGTGTGCGCGTCATCAGCAGCGAGACCGGCAGCTCCAGCAGGGCGGGCCCGCGATCCGCGAGCCCGTGGACGATGTCACGCTCGGTGATGATGCCGAGCACGATGGCGTCGTCCTCACTCACGACCAGCGCGCCGATGTGCTGGTCGCGGAGCAGGCGCGCCGCGGTCGCGATGCTCGTGCGCGGCGGCGTGGTGGCGACGGTGGAACCCTTGGCCTTCAGGATCGAGGCGACCTTCATGCGGCACCTCCGTCAGGTCGACGCGATGTTCGTCAGGGTACCACCCCTCCCGAGCTCAGCCCTTGAGGCCGCCGGCGCCCCAGCCGGCGATCAGGTAGCGCTGGACGGCGATGAAGAAGACGAGGGCGGGAATCGTGACCATGACGCCGGCGGCCATGATGAGACCCCAGTCGACGACGGCCATATGGAAGAACTCGTTGATGCCGATGGCCAACGTCTTGAGCTCGTCCTGGCCGATCAGCACCAGCGCGAAGAGGAAGTCGTTCCAGGCGACGATGAACGTGAAGATCGCGGTGGCGATGATGCCGGGCAGCGCCAGCGGCATCACCACGTACGTCAGCGCCTGGGCGCGGTTGGCGCCGTCGATCAGCGCGGCGTGCTCGAGCTCCAGGGGGATCGACTGAAAGAACGCGCGCAGGATCCACAGCGCATAGGGCAGCGAGAACGAGATGTAGGTCAGCGCCAGCCCCGGGATCGAGTTGACCAGCCCGAGCTGGCGGGCCAGCAGGAAGAGCGGCACCAGCATGATGATCGGAGGAAACATGTAGGCCAGCAGCGTCACGCGCGCAACGAACGTGCGCCCGCGGAACGCGTACCGCGTGAGGCTGTACGCGCCGATGACGCCCGCCACGATGACGATGAGAGTCGTCAGCGCGGAGACGACGATCGTGTTCTGGAAGTACGTCCAGAAGTTCGTCTCGTAGAACAGCTTGCGGTACGCGCGCAGCTCCCAGTCGTGCGGCCAGAACGTCGGCGGTGATGCCAGCAGCTCGTGGCTGACCTTCAGCGAGGAGACCAGCATCCAGTAGAGCGGGAACGCGCAGAATGCGAACAGGCCCAGCCGCAGCGCCCAGGCCGCCGCCCGCGACACGGGCCGGCTACGCATCGTTTTCCTCCTCCGCGGGCGGAAACGCGACGAAGTAGATCGTCACCGCCATCAGCAGCAGCGCCAGCATGATGTTCGACAGCGCTGCCCCCATGCCCGCCTGGTAGTAGGTGAACGAGCGCTGGTAGGTGAAGACGGGCAGCGTCCGGATCGCCTCGCCGGCGCCACCGCCGAAGCCCAACAGCCACGGCACGTCGAACTTGGTGAACATCCAGATCCCGCGCAGCAGCAGGACGATCAGCAGGACGTTGCGCAGCTGCGGCAGCGTGACGTGGAAGAACTGCCGCACGGCCGAGGCGCCGTCGACGCGCGCGGCGTCGTACAGCTCGGGCGGGATGGTCTGCAGCCGCGCCAGCACGTTGACCAGCACGAACGGAAAGAACGTCCATACGGAGAGCACGATCAGCACCCACATGATCGTGCCGTGCGTGAGCCACGCGTCCGGCATGCCCGGAATGCGCAGCGCCCCCAGCACGTACGGGATCACGCCGTACAGATCGTTCATCAGCCAGCGCCACACGAACACGGCGATGACCGTCGGGATCATGTAGGGAAACAGCGCCACGCCGCGCAGGAAGTCGCAGCCCGCGAAGCGCTGGTGCAGGATCAGCGCGCCG
>Ga0075418_10006696_pt1 | contig 12993 bp, 8 predicted proteins | sample SoiMetdeltSBSDD2_FD_81776 | JGI IMG/M metagenome (GOLD analysis project Ga0075418, IMG submission 81776) | Bulk soil microbial communities from a Populus tree surrounding site in Tennessee, USA - Soil MetaG P. deltoides SBSDD2 | ecosystem: Environmental > Terrestrial > Soil > Tree plantation...
CGCGGCATCGTCAGGCGGTTCATGTCCCCCTGGTAGTTGATCAGCGACTCGCCGTCGAGCAGCACCTGAATCTGGTTCGGCGCGACCGAGCAGGTCACGAACCACTCGCGGCTGGTCGAAAGGCGCTGCGTTTGGCCGGCCAGCTGGAACGTCGGGTTGTCCTCCGGCCGCTTAGCGTTCGAAAGCGTGAGGAAGCTGGCGTAGCCCTGTCCCGGGATGGGAAAATCGAGCACCAGCAGGAATTGCGAGCGGGCATGCGGCAAGCCGATCACGAACATCCCATTCTGCGACGACGAATACGAGGTCCGCCGCAGGCGCAAGCCCACCTGGTATTCGCCCGTCGGGCTGGTCGGCGCTTGCAGGCGGGCGAAATCGGCGGAGCTGACGTGAGCATAGCCGGGGTTCACCGTCCAGCCCGAGGTGCGGATCGTCTGATCGTTGAGCGCCGCCAGCAGGTCGACCCGCTCGAACGTCTTGGAGCGGGCCAGCATCGAGCGGGCCGAGGGCAATTGCGGCGCGGCGGCGTCGGCCGCGCTCGGAGCGGGCAGGTTCTTGGCCGCGATCTCCTCCAGCCGCTTGTCGAGCTTGACTTTCTCCAGGCCCTGCGCGCTGGCCGCCGATTGCCGATACCAGTGAGCGGCCCGCACGAGCGCCAGCGTCAGCGCCGGGTCGGCCGTGCCCAAGTCGAACCAGGCGTCGCCGATCTGCGCGGGTTTAACCGCCTCGCTCGGCCCAGCCAGGTCCAGCTTCGCGGCCGCGGCCAGCGCCGCGTGATCGCACTGGGCCAGCAGCTTCAGCCCCGCGGCCCATTCGCCGGACAGGAAGCAGCGGAATTTGCCGTCGATGAGCGACGCCGCCGGATTGGCCGGGTCCTCCGCCAGCCGCTTGCGGGCCGCGGCGACCTGGGCGAAGTCGGCGGCCGCCTTCCGGAGCTCGATGGCCCGGGCCGTCACCTGGGCTTTCAAGTCCTTGTCGGCCGTCGTTCGGGCCAGGCTGTCGGCGATGTTGGCCAGCTTGGGCAGCTCCTCCATTCGCTGCGCGCGGGCGGCGAAATCGGCCAGGTCGAGGGCAAACGGAATCAGCAGCGTCCGCTCTTCGGGCTTTTTCGCCGCCTGGCTGGCCTCGGTCAGCAGGTGCTGACGCAGGCGGAAGCCGTCCATCTCGAATACCTTTTCCAGGTCGTCGATCGTGTCGGCGGCGGAGAGAAAGTCCTGCTGGCCAATCGCCGCGTCATAGGCCTGCCGCAACAGGACGAACTGGGCCAGCGGCTCGGTCTTCAGCTCGCGGGCGGTCTTGCGCAGAAAGGCGACGAAGCCAGCCCGGCCGTCGGGCCTGGCGGCGCGATCAAACTCGGCCTTATAGATTGTCTGCAACTCGGCCAGCATCTTTTGCTGCTGGTCGGGCTTCGGCGGCTGCTGCTTCCCCGCGGGGGCGGCCGGCACAGCCGGCGGCGGCGACGTAGGAGCGGCTGCAGCCGGCGTTGCGACCGGCGTCTTCGGTGCGCTCGGCGTTGCTAGGATGCTCGCAGGAGTTTGCGGCGGCCCGACTGGCTCGGCTGCGTTCGCAGGAAGCGTGGGTTCGTTGAAGCCGCCGCTGGTGGGCGCGGGTGGCGGGACGAGGTTGTTTTCCGCCGGAGTTGGCGTCGCAGGGATCGGCGCGGCGGGCTGGGTCGGCGTCGGCGAGTTAAATGACGTATTGGTTCGCGGCGCCTGTGGCTGCACAGGCCGGCTGGCCACGGGCTGATTCTGCAGTGGCGGCTTGCGGCTGGGCAGGATGCCCGTGAAGTCGTCGCCCGTCAGGAAATAGACGACGATGTTGCCGAGGAACAGTCCGAGAATGCCGCCCAGGATGATCTTCACCGGCTGCTGCCAGGGGATGCCGCGCTTCTGCTCGGCGCCTGGCGTAGTCTCGGCAGCTGGCTTCGCAGCAGGCGTCACCGGCTGCGGCGCGCGGACTTGAACGGTGGGCGCCGGAGCAACGGCCAGCGGCTGAGCCACGCGGAGCGGGCGCTGGGCATTCACCGGCGTCGCTTGCGGCATGTTTTCCAAGGGATCAACAATCGCCTGCGCGTTGGGCACGACCACCGGCTGCAGCGGGCGCGAATCGGACGGCCGCGGCGCGGGCGCTGCGGCTTGCGCGATCGCAGCAGGCCGGGTCATTCCCGGCGGCCACGTGTCGGCCGGCCGCGCGGCAAGTTGCGTACGCAGAATGCCGTCGTAGTGGGCCTTCTGCGTCGCGTTGAGCAGGACCTCCCGCGCCGCCGTGACATCGGCGATCAGGCGGTCGGCGACCAGTTGCTCGGGTCCATGGCGAAAAGCGGCCAGGCGGGCCCGCACCTGCTCGGCGGAGATCGAGATCGCCTCCAGGTTCGCCTCAAAGAGCCTGACGCCCAGTAAGCGGTAGTGGTTGGGCGGCTGCTCGGCCGGTGGAATGCCCAACCATGCCTGGTAGGCGTCGAAAGCCTGGCTCATGCGTCCACCTCAAGACCCCTATGAAAGCGATCCGCGATTTTACCTCAGGCGGCTGATCGGGGCCAGCAAGATGCTTCGGCCGCTCAGCCGGCAAGCTTCATCACGGCTTCGTAGGCGGCCCAAACGGAGAAAAAGCCGAAAAATGCGGCGGTGAGCAGCAGGAACGCCAGCCGCCAGCTGGAAATGCGGATCGCCGCCGGCAGCCGCCAACGGTTCATGACGACCAGGGCCAGCGAATAGAGGAACATCACGCCGCCGTTCATGGCCGAGGAAAACTCGAAGAGGGCAAATGCGCCGACTCGTTTGATTTGATAGTGGTCGAGCAGCAGGATGGTGCAGGCCAGCGCGATCTCGGCCCACAGGAACAGGTAGTACAGCCGGCCTTCGCTCCACCGCGGGTTGTCGCGAAGCCAGGCGACCTTGACGATGTCGGTCGAGATGCGGCTGGCGGCGTCGAGCACGCCGAACTCGGTGGTGAAAAGAATGGCGACGCCCATGATCAGAAACAGCCACCTGGCGAGCGGGCCGATGAGCGTGACCAGCCGCTGGGCCTCGCCCCAGACGAAGGCCATGCCCTTGTAGCGCTCGGCGCCGGGCAGGCGCTGGCCGGATGCGTCGTAGAAGCAGATGTAGCTGATCAGCGTGAGCAGCACGAGGCAGACCAGGCAGGTGAGCAGGAAGCTGTAGAAGTGCTCCCAGCAGGCCCCGCGCCACCAGGCGGCCCAGCGGCGGAGGTTCTCGGCGGTGTGCGGGAAGTGATAGCCGACCTCAGTGATCGGCTCGGGCTTGCCGGTGATGGGGCTCGTGATGCGGCCGACGTGGCTGCCCATCGCATAGCCCTTGTCGCGGATGTAGTTGCTCTGGCAGAGGTTCATCGTGCCGCCCGCGCCGGCGAAGGCCAGCGCCCCGAGGAGCACGATCGGCGTCAGCTCGGCCCCCAGCGGCGGCAGGAATTTTGGATACCCGAGCGTGAGCGTCGAGCGGGCCTGCGCGAGTAGCGCGTCGGGACGGCCGACGATCAGCCACGCCGCGAGGCCGACGACGAGCACGATGATCAGCATGACGAGCACGAACTGGACCCGCTCGACGGTTTCATAGACCACGGGCCCGGCGGTGAGGATGACGCCGCAGACGAGGATGCCGGCCAGCGCCAGCCAGGTGTCGTACGGGCCGGGCACGATGTTGCCGGCCGCGTCGAGCGCCGGCTCCTGGATCAGCCAGCCCACGAGCTGCGCCGCGCCGGTGGCCCAGGCGGGCAACATCCAGGGAACGATATTCAGCACCAGGAAGACCCCCGCCAGGTGCCGCGAGAGGCGGATGATGCCGGTCATCGCGCTTTCGCCGGTGGCCAGCGTCCAGCGCATAATCTCCAGGTTCAGGAAATACTGCATCACGACCGCCAGCAGGCAGGCCCAGAAGAAGACGAACCGGCTCTGGAACGTGATGTAGGGCCAGAGCACGTATTCGCCGCTCCCCAGCGCGAGTCCGGCCAGGATGATGCTCGGGCCGATCATCTGCCGCAGCGGAATCGGCGGCGGCAGGTCGCGCTCGCGCAGCGGCGGCAGGTCGCCCGGCGGGATCACGTCGGCGGGAATGGGTGCGTCGGGCATGCGGCTACGGCAGCGGCTTGACGACGACAGTCAGCGACCCGCTGTTGTCGGCCAGCCCGCCGCTGGCTTCGTTGATCTTGAAATACAGCGGCCCGCTGTGCTTGGGCGTCAGCGCCGCGCTCGTTCCGATGGGCGTGAACTCGTCCAGATCGACCGACGCCAGCAGCATCCCCAGCGGGCGGCCCGCATGATAGCGGATCGTCACGCCGCCCGCCTCGCAGGGCCACGGCCGCGGCTGCCGGGCCACCTCGAATCTCCCGCTGGCGGAGATTGCGTAGCGTTTGCCCGCTTCCAGCGCGACGCCGGCGGCTTGCCAGCCCCGCGCGGCATCGACGGCCATCGCCGCACCCGCCGGCGCAATGGGCTGCGCGGCCTTGTGCACGACGGCCGCCCGGGCGAAGTCGTAGCCGTAGTCGCACTCCTGCACGAACAGCGTCCAATCCTGGCTGATCGCCGGCCACTGTGGCTTGAGCCGCTCGGCCAGCCGCTGCGAGAAGGCGGACGAGCGGTCGGCGGTCTGCGACTTCAGCTCGCGGAACGGGGCCTGCGTGAGCGGGTGGCCGTCGAGGAACGCCGCCGCGGCCCAGCACCAGCCGTAGGGCTCCTGCCGCAAGTGCGCCCGGCTGTCGTACTGCATGATCTGCGGCAGCGTGAGGGCCTTGCCGGCGGCCAGCTCCTCTTTGAGGATCTTCACGCGGCCCCAGTACGGCAGCTCTTCCTTGGTCGCGGGCATGACGCCCAGCGTCAGCTTGCCGCCCGCCCAGCGGTGCGTGCCGAGCAATTCGGCGATGCCCTCCATGTACCAGGGCGGCCCCGCGCCGGCGAGCCAGCGCTGCATGAAGCAGTGCGTCCCTTCGTGCAGCATCAGGTGCCGCCGGTAATACGCGCTGGGCTGCTCGTAGAGCCAGAACTGCGAGTCTTGCGAATAGCCGTGCTGGAAATCGGGGAGGTTATCCGGAAAGAGGCCCGCGCCGGCGAAGCGGTCCTTGTTCTGCATCACGCAGCCGACCAATTTCCAGCCCGAGAGCTTGCCTGCCGGCACGGCGAAGTAGTCGGCCCACAGCGGGACGGCTGCGTCGAAGACGGCCGGCATATCGTCGAGCTCAGCGGCCGCCGGCAGGTCCGTATAGAGGGTGACGTGCCGGCCCGCGAGGCGGCGAATTCCGGCCGCCGCGACTTTGCCCTCATCGACCCGCGGTGCGAGTTCGTCACTCCCTCTCCCTTGGGGTGAGAGCTGGGGTGAGGGCCTGGCTGGCGCCTTCGGCACCTGAGCCGGCGACAGCGCCGCAGTGAGCGGTACAACAGCGACCAGCAACGCGGCGATGGCCAATTTAGTTCTTAGGTTCTTTGGTCTTTCGCTCATGAGGCCTCGCCGGCTGGCGTCTGCTATTCTAACCGCTCGCTGTTTTCCGCGGATGCGATTCATGTCCGACTCTCCCAACGAAGCACTGCCGCGGCGCGGGCCGCCGGCGCACTGGATCGTCGCCATCCTGGCGCTGGCCGGAGCCGGGGCGGTGCAGGTGAACTGGGGCGCCGCGCTCGGTGGGCCCGCCGCGGCCGGATTATGGCCCTATTCAATTGCTGCTCTGGTAGCCGCCACGGCCTGGCTGCTCTCGACGGCCTGGCTGCACTGGCGGCTTGTCGCCAGGCGGCCGGCGGAACTGCACGGGCACCTGAGAAGGCTGATGACGCTGGCGCTTTCGGAGCTGCTCGTCGCCAGCTTCGCGGCGCTCTTGCTCTGGCAGGGACACGGCTCGCGGGTGCTCTTGGCTGGGCTGTGGACCGTGCCGCCCGTGCTCCTGGTGGTGGCTGCGATCTCGTCGGCCGCGCTGCTGGCCGCGGCCGGCAGCGGAGCGCGCGAGGTTTCGGCAATAGCGCCCAATTCGCTTGAGGCGGCTCCGCCGAGCGACCGCTGGCGGACGGTGATCGTGCTCGCGCTGTTGATCTCCCTGGGCCTCTTGGCCTTGCGGCCGTTGCCGGAGCCAGTTCACAGTTCAAGGTTTGAAGCCAAACAACTATGAACTTTGAACCTGGAACGTGCGCCTACATCCCGTTGATGACGACAAACTGTGCTGTTGAGCCGGCGGGCTTTGTCAATTCGACTTTGAGCGTCGGCTCGGGCTGCGAGCCCACTTGGACGCGGAACGTCAGCGTGTGCTTCCCGGCGGCTAACGCGCGCTCGATGCGCCTGGTGGACTCGAAGGGCTCGGCGTCGAGCCAAACTTGCAGGCCCTGATCGCTGGAAACTTCACAAGCGATCGCGCCGGCCTGACTGACTTCGATCTCGCCCTGCAGATAAACGACCGCCGGCCGCTGCGGAGCGAGCTCGGCCAGCGGCAACTCGCCGCCGACTGTTCCATAGGCGGTGGTCCACGCTTCGGGTGCCGCATCGAGCACCTGCTCGCGAAGGATTTCGACATTCGGAACTTCGCCGGTCAGTTCCGGCCCGGGATTCTTCAGCACCCGCCACCGCTGGATGCTGGGCGTCTTACGAATGGCGTAGGGCCCAGGCTTGCCAAGCTCGGAGATGAACTTCGCCAGGTCGAGGAACTCCTGCTGCGTGAGGAATTTGGTCAGCCCCTGCGGCATCAGCGACTTGCCCTCGCCTTCCTGGTCGATGCTGGCGACTGGAATCGTGACGATTTTTCCGGCGGCGTCGCGCAGGCGGACCTTCTGCTCGTCCCGGTCGACCTGAATGCCGGTGATGACCTCGCCATCGAGCGTGAGGATACGGCGGGTGACGAACTGCTCTTTCACTGCGAGCGTCGGGTTGAGGATCGAGTTGACGATGTAATCGACGGGCGAGATCGAACCCACGGAGCTGAGGTCGGGGCCGACAGTCCCGCCCGCCTGGGAGACTGCGTGGCATTTCATGCAGCTCAGGTCGGCCCTCCGGAAGACTTTTTCGCCGCGAGCGGCGTCGCCCTTGGCCGCGACTTGCGCTGCGATTTTCGCCGCTTCCTCTGGCGGCGGCGGCGGAGCATCCAGCGCGATGCCCGCGGCCTTGCTGAGCACGTCGGACAACCGCTGATCGCTGCGGCCGACCGAATACATGTAGCGGAGGGCGATCTTGGCGGCGTCCGCCGGCGGCGGCTGGGTCGCGAGCGCCTCTGCCAGTCGTTCCGCACCATCGTTCCGGCTCAGCAGCGAATCGAGCAGCGGGCCGAAGTCGTCCTGCGGGCCGACTTTCGCCAGCACGTCTGCCGCGGCCTTCGCCGCCGCGCCGGCGTCCAATTTGGCCAGCGCCGCTGCCGCGGCGATTCGCACGCGAGTCGACTTGCCGCCGGCGGCCAGTTTCTCGATCGTCAAGCGGCTCTCCGCGCCGCCCACCGCGACGAGCCCTTCAATTGCCGCTTGCTGGAGGCTCTCCTGAGCGTTTCCGTCCGTAGCGAGGCGCTCGAGTGTCGCCGCCGCCTCCTTCAGCTTCCACGCGGCGGCGAGCTTGATTGCCGCCAGCTGCATCCGCCGGTCTTTGGCGGCTGCCTCGCCGTCGATCAGCTTCGTCAGCGCCGACAGGTCGCCGCTCGGTTTCACCTGCCGCCAGAGCGCCGCATCGGTCAGCAGCTCCACGACCTTGCGCTTCAAAGCCGGCGGCATTCCGTCCGGCTTCGCAAGCAGTTTGAAGATGACCGCCAGATCGCCCGCCTCGCCCCGCGAGCAGATCATTTCGATGATCGTCGCCTGTCGCTCGGGCGGCACCCGCCCGCTCTCCAGCAGCCGCACCATGGCCCCGGCAGCGCCCTGGGCGGAGCCCCGACCTGCCAAAGCCAGAACCAGCGCGAAGCCCGTCAATAGGGCCGCGAGGATATTGCAGCGCATGAGAGGGCGATCGGCAAAACTGACGACCTCAACCATTAGCCGTCCGTGGAGCGGACAAAAGGCCTTCGGGCGCCGGATTTCGACTTAGCCACTAACGCTTGAAACGCTGGGTCGCTCGCAATCAACTCGTCGATCAGCGACTCGTTGTCCGTGGGCGAGAGAGGCTGCAGGGCGACCAGTCGATGGTCGGGCAACTCGACCAAAACGGGCAGTCCCGAGTCGGCGCAGTCATTCAGCGTCTGGCGAGGATCCGCTTCCAGGCGGCTGAGGGGGATCGTCTTTATGTCCATGGAATTCCTGACCCTCAACAACCAGCTTGTTGCCCACCTTGCGCCCGATCAAAAGCAAGACAACTTTATCATCCTCAACATTATACAACACGCGGATGTCGCTGACGCGCAGCTCGTACTCGGCAAACGGATTGGGTCGCAGGCGTTTGATCGCCTGTGAGATCTTTGTCGGCTCGTGGACCAGCCTGGCGAGAATTGCGTCCTCAACAAAACGACATTGCCGAGCCGGGAAACCGCGCAGTTGGCGTTCGGCATCTTCCGTAATGACGATGTCGTACGCCATGAGCAGCGGCAATCAACACGAATCAGTGCGAACAACGATCGGCAACGTCGCTATTCTTTCCCGTTGTTCGCTTTCGCCTTTCCCTTCGCCCCCTCCGGCGGGACCTTGTAGCCCTCGGCGTTGCGCTTGTCCCATTCGGTGCCTTCGTGGGGCAGGCTGGTCGCGCCTTTGACGCGGCGCTCGAGCGTCTTCATCGTCTCGTTGAATGTGTACTTGAGATAGTCGTCCTGGTCGTAGAGCAGCGCCTCGACCGCCACGTCGATCGCGGCCTGCAAGTTGAAGAAGCTCAGAGCGCGGACGGCCTCCAGACGCACGCGGGGATGCTCGTCGGCCACCTGCGCGCGGAGCAAGTCGAGCGGCTTCTCCACGCGGTCGCGCCAGTAGCCCAGCACCCGCGTCGCCGCGGCCCGGGCCCGGTAATCGGGCGAGCGGAGCACCTCCTTGAGGAGCGGCTCGTTGATGGCGTCGTGAGCCTGGTGCAGCCAGAGCGCCTCCAGCTTGTGGTGCTCGTACAGCGGATCGTTTTTCGGCAGGGCAGCCAGCCAGCGTCCCGCTTCGCCGATGACCTGGTCCGTGGGCCGGTTCCACAGTTCGCTCCGCACCCGCTCGTGCGTCCGCGCTTCCGGCTCGGTCTTGAGCAGGTCGAGCAGGACCGCGATCGGCTGCCCAGCGATTTTCGGCGGCATGACCAGCGGCAGCTTTGTGTAGTGCACGCGCCAGATGCGGCCGTGGGCGTGGTCGCGGTTGGGATCGCGGATCGAGTGCTGCATGTGGCCGATCAGGGGGTTGTACCAGTCGGCGACAAACAGCGACCCGTCGGGGGCGAACTCGATATCGACCGGCCGGAAGCTTGGATCGCTCGACTGCAGCAACGGATCGACTGGGTCGGCGGCGAAGCCCGAGCCCTCGTCCTTCATCTTGTATTGCAGCACGCCCTGAAACCCGATGCAGTTATTCAGCAGGTAATTGCCTTGGGCCTCGGGCGGAAAGTTGCGACTGGTGACCAGGTCGCAGCCGCAGGTCGGCCGCCACTGCTTCGTGAGGAACGTTTTCAGCGCGCCGTGCTTGTGCGGGTAATCGACGTCGCCGGAGAAGGCCGCCCCAAAATAGTTGAAGCCCGGCGAGGCGTCGGCGACGAAGTTCTGCCCCCAGCTGTCGAAGATGTGCCCCCAGGGGTTGGCGAAGCCGTAGGAGACGAACACGTCGAGCTTGCCGGTCCGCGGCTCGTAGCGGAAGACGCCGGCGTTGGCGCAGCGCTCCGGGCCATAGGGCGTCTCGATCTGCGAGTGGTGAAATGTCCCTTCTTCGAAATAGAGCGCCCCGCCGGGATCGAGCGCGAACGCGCTAATCGCGTGGTGCGAGTCGGCCGAGTCGAAGCCGTGCAGGATCAGCTCGCGGACGTCGGCCTGGTCGTCGCCGTTGGTGTCTTTCAGAAACATGACGTTCGGCTGCTGGGCGATGATGATGCCGCCGCCCCAGAACTCGATACCGGCCGGCAGGTAGAGCTTGTCGGCGAAGACTGTCTGCTTGTCGGCCCGGCCGTCGCCGTTGGTGTCTTCCAGGATCAGCACCTTGTCGTTGGGCGGGCTGCCCGGCAGGTACTGCGGGTAGCTGGGCATCGTGCAGACCCACAATCGGCCCTTGGCGTCGAAGGCGAAGGCCACCGGCTTTTGCAGATCGGGGAACTCGCGCTCCGAAGCGAACAGGTTGACGGCGTAGCCCTCGGGCAGCGTAAACTTCTGCTGGGCCTCTTCGGGCGGGTTGATCGAGACGATGTTCTTGTAGTTCGTTTCGATCCGCGCGTTTTCGCCGGTCGAGCTGTCGTCGATTGTCTCCGGCACTTTCTTCCCCTGGGCGATGTCCCAGATTCGCCGGTCGCGGACGTCGATCATCATCCGCAGCTTGGCGAACTCGACCGGGAAATTGACCACGCCGAACGGGTTCTTGCGGCCGCCATAGATATAGAAGCCGTTGACCGCGCGGTGGTCGTAGAAGAACTGCTGGTTCTTTTCGTTGACGGCAGCCCGCAGCTTCGACAGATCGACCCTCGCCGCCGGCCGCGGGCCGAACAGGGCCTTGTCGAGAATCTCAGCGATGAAGGCGTCGCCGTTCTCGGCCAGATGGATGCCGTTGATCGTTAGTGCCTCTTTGGAGCCGATAAACAGCTCTTGCGACGGCTGAAACAAATCGACGAACGGAACCTTGTGTTTCGCCGCGACCTTCTTCATCACCGCGGTGTATAAGGCGATGTTCTTGTTGTTCGCCGTGCCGTCGGGATAGCCGCGGCGGTGGATGTTCTCGTGGGCGATCGGACTGATGAGCGCGAGCTGCGGCGGGCTCGTGCCGTTGTAATTCGTGGCCAGGATCTCGGCGACGAACTTGTCCAAGTCGGCCTCGAATTTCGGCAACCCCTGCTCGCCGCCAAACGACTCGTTGAAGCCGAAGAACGCCAGAATCACGTCGGCCTTGTGGTCAAACAGCGTGTGGCCGTGGTCCTGAAACGCCTGCGACCGGGGCCGCAGGGCGACCTCGTCGGCCGACCAGCCGAGATTCCGAACGATCAGCTCCAACTCGGGAAATCGCGCGTGCAGGTTCGTCTCAAAGTTGCCGAAATACTGCATCCGCTCGGCTAGCGTGTTGCCAATCAGTGCGACGTGCTGGCCCTTCGCCAGCTGCAGCCGCGGCTCATCCACTGCGCTTGCCGGCGCACCGATCAAAAGGAGAGCCAACACCACCAGATACGAAATCGTGCGGGACATAGTCCACCCTCGCAGAAATTGCCAGCCGGCGAAGTTGCCATTGTGGCCTGCCGCGCGTGGGCGTTCAACGGCCGCTAAGCCGCGCGCGGCGAGAGGATGAGTCGGCGGCCGCGGTCGAGATGCGCTTCGAGCAGCTGCGCGGCGCTCGCGCCGTCGCCCGCGATCGTCGCTTCGGCAATCGCCAGGTGCTCGCCGAAGCTCGTGTCGATCCGCCCGGGATTCAGCCGGAAGACGCGGGTGATGACCCGCTGCACCTTGTCGCGCAGCTGCCGCATCACCCGCAGGATTTCGCGATTGCTGAGGAATTCGGCGAACTGCATGTGAAACTCGGCGTCCAGCTCGACGCCGCGCGCAACGTCGCCCGTGCCCTGAATCTGCCGCTGCGCTTCGAGGTTGCCGCGGACCCGTGCGATCTGCTCCGGCGTGAGCTTGCCCGCCAACGACCGCAGAATAAAGGTCTCCAGTGCAACGCGAATCTCGTACTGGTCGGCGATCTCCTGAATCGCCAGGTCGCGGACGACGATGCCTTGCTGCGGCGATATGGCGATCAGCCCCTCGAACTGCAGCCGCTCCAGCGCTGCCTTGACCGGCGTCTTGCTCATGCCGAGCTGCTCGGCGAGCTGCCGCTCGGCGAGGAACGACCCGGGCGGAAACTCGCTGCTGAGAATCCGCTCTTTGAGGGCTTCGTAGGCCCGGTCCTTCAGCAGCTCGCGGGGTGATACAGCCGCGACAACGTCGGCAGGCATTGAAAATCTCGGCAAGGGTTCGGAATCCCTGAACTGGCCCTTGAATCTTACTGGAATCTCAGTAGAATCTCAAGGCGTTGGGGCTCGATTTCTCTTAGTTTTTTCCCACCCGACTCATGTACCGTCCCATCGCCTTGCGGCTGAGCCTGGTGTCGCTGCTGCTACTCCTAATTCATTGTGCCGCGCGAAGTTGGGCGGACGAGCCCGCGCCGTGGGCGAAGGCGGCTGTTCCCGCCTTTCCCGGAGCCGAAGGCGCTGGCGCCTGGACGCCGGGCGGGCGCGGCGGCCAGGTGCTCGTGGTTTCGAGCCTGGAAGACAGTGGCCCAGGCACGCTCCGCGAGGCGCTGGCCACGCGCGGGCCGCGGATCATCGTCTTCGGTGTGGCCGGAATCATCACGCTCGCTTCGCCGCTGGAGATTAGCGAGCCCTTTGTCACGCTCGCTGGCCAGACCGCTCCGGGCGACGGAGTGTGCATTCGCGGTGAATCGACCGCAATCAACACGCACGATGTGGTTATCCGCTATCTACGGTTCCGCCGCGGCAACCTGCAGCGTCGCGACGACGCGCTGGGCGGCAACCCAGCGGGCAACGTGATCATCGACCACGTCTCGGCCAGCTGGGGCCTCGACGAGAACCTTTCGCTGTATCGCCACATGTCGCCGCTGCCCGGCGGCGGACAGCGGAAAGGCCCCGTCGAAAACCTCACGATCCAGTGGTCGATTTCGAGCGAGGCCCTGAACCTGAACAACCACGCCTTCGGCGGCACGTGGGGCGGAAAGAACAGCTCGTTCCACCACAACCTGTTCGCCTGCAACACGGGCCGCAATCCGAGCATCGGCATGGGCGGCGGATTCGACTATCGCAACAACGTGATCTTCAACTGGATCCATCGCACGATGGACGGCGGCGACGGCAGTTCGCGGGTCAATGTGATCGCCAATTACTACAAGCCGGGGCCGGCCACCGAAGGCGAGCTGCGCTACCGCATCTGCAAGGCCCAGGCCCGCAACTCCCG
>Ga0075418_10006699_pt1 | contig 12991 bp, 11 predicted proteins | sample SoiMetdeltSBSDD2_FD_81776 | JGI IMG/M metagenome (GOLD analysis project Ga0075418, IMG submission 81776) | Bulk soil microbial communities from a Populus tree surrounding site in Tennessee, USA - Soil MetaG P. deltoides SBSDD2 | ecosystem: Environmental > Terrestrial > Soil > Tree plantation...
AACGTCGGGGGCACGGAGCGGCTGCTGGAGGCCGGCGCGCGCTTCGGCGTGCGCCGGTTCGTGCACACGTCGACGGTGGGAGTCCACGGCGACGTCGCGAACCCGCCGGCGGACGAGACCGCGCCCATCGCCCCCGGCGACGTCTACCAGGCCACGAAGGCCGAGGCGGAGGCCCTGGCCCTGGACTTCCATCGCCGCCGCGGCGTGCCCGTGACCGTGGTGAGGCCGGGGGCCATCTATGGGCCGGGGGAGACGCGGTTCCTGAAGCTGTTCCGGGCCATCGCGCGTGGCCGCTACGCGATCGTCGGCTCGGGCCGCGCCTTCTACCATCCGGTGTTCATCGACGACCTCGTGGCGGGATTCCTCCTGGCCCTCGAGCGCCCGGAGGCGGTGGGGGAGGCGTTCATCCTGGCCGGCCCGCGCTACGTCACGCAGTCGGAGCTGGCGGCGGTCATCGCGCGCCACACCGGGGGCCGCGTGCTGCCGTTCCACGTCCCGGCCGCGCCCCTGCGTTGGGCCGGCGCCCTGTGCGAGCTGGTCTGCATCCCGCTGGGCCTCGAGCCGCCGCTGCACCGGCGGCGGGTCGAGTTCTGGACGAAGAGCCGGGCGTTCTCGATCGAGAAGGCGCGGCGGCTCCTCGGGTACGCCCCGGCCGTGGACGTGGACGAGGGCGTGGCGCGCACCGCGGCCTCCTACCGTGAGGCGGGCTGGATTTGACCGACCGGGCCGCCCGCATCGCGGTGGGCGTCGTCACGGCGCTGCTCGTGGTCGCCGTGTGGCGCGTCGAGCTGACGCAGTTCTGGGGCGACGGGGCCACCTACCACTCCATGGCCTGGAGCCTGGCCGAGGACGGCGACCTCCGCTACGAGGCCAAGGACGTCTTCCGCGTGCGGCGCGAGATCCCGACTGGCCCGCAGGGCATCTTCTTGAAGAGGGCCAGCGGCGGCTTGCGGTGGGACGGCGCGGGCGGGTTCCCGTGGATCCGCCGCGTGAGCGGCGACGAGCCACGCATCTATTTCGCCAAGCCTTTCGCCTATCCCGTCGCCGCCGCGCCGCTCGTGAAGCTCTTCGGGACGCGCGGGCTCCTGCTGACCAACGCCCTCGCCCTGGGAGCCGCGCTCTTCCTGGGCTACGCGGCCCTGCGCCGCACCGCGGCGCCGCTTCCCGCCCTCGCCTTCACGCTCGCCCTGTTCCTGGCCACCGTCGCCCCCGTGTACCTCGTGTGGCCGACGCCCGAGATCTTCAACCTCGCGCTGACCGCCGCCGGGCTGGCCGCCTGGCGGCTGGACAGGCCCCTGCTGTCGGCGGTGATCCTGGGCGTGGCCACGTATTCCAAGCCGTACAACCTGTGGCTCGCGATACCTCTCGGCGTGGAGCCGCTCCTGGCCGCGGCCGGTGCGCCGTGGCCGCGAAGGCTCCTGGAGTCCACGCGGCGGGGCGCGGTCCTGGCCGGCGTGGTCCTCGCGCTCTTCGGCCTCAACGCGGCCGTCACGGGCGAGGCGAACTACCAGGGCGGCGCGGAGCGCAAGACGTTCTACGGGACCTTCCCCTTCGAGTGGGACGCGGAGCGGCAGCGCGAGACGACCTTCGGCAACAGCGGGATCTGGATGAGCACCAACCAGCTCGGTCCGCGCGTCGAGGGCCGGGACGAGGTGGCGGCCTCGCAGGGCGCCGAGCCGCCGCGCTCCGGGCGCGAGATCCGCGATTCGTTCATCCGGAACCTGGGCTACTTCTGGGTCGGCCGCTACGGCGGGGCGCTGCCGTACTTCCTTCCCTTCGTGCTCGCCCTGGGCTTGTTCCTGGGCCTCGGGCCGCGCTCGCGGGCGGGGGCGCTGGCGCTGGGCGCGCTCGTCGTGTCCTACATCTTTTATATCGCGATGATCCCGGACAATTGGTATGGCGGGCCCACGGTCGGCAACCGCTACTTCCTCAACCTTCTGCCCCTGGGCCTTTTCCTGGTGCCGCGCGGCCGCGAGGTGCTGGCCGCCCTCGCCGGCGCGCTCGCCTCGGCGCCGCTCGTGCTGCCCATGCTCATGGATCCGCTCCATCACTCGTTCAACCCCGGCGTGCACGCCCGGCACGGCCTGTTCCGCCTGTTCCCGCCCGAGCTGACGATGCTCAACGACCTGGCCGCGTTCACGCCGGAGGCCTGGCGCAAGAAGCGTCCCTACGGCGACACCGAAGGCGATCCCCACCTCAACTGGCCGGCCGATCCGAAGGCGTACTACCTGTACTTTCCAGACGACGTGACGTTCGGGAAGGAGAGGGACAGCCGCACCGGCCTGGAGGGTTTCTGGATCCGCGGCCTCGCCCGAGGCGAGGTCTATCTGCGGGCCTTGGAGCCGGTGCGCCGGATGACGATCCGGATCAAGGGCGGCCCCAGCGGGGACCAGATCATGGCCAGGGTCGGGAACCGGCACGTCACGATGGAGGTGGGCATCGACGAGGACGGCGTGGCCACGCTGGAGCCGGGCCCCGGCTTCGTCTACAAGGACAGCTTCGTCCACGTGCTGGAGCTGCGCTCCGCGCGGGGCGCGCCGCACGGCATGTTCATGTCGATCGAGCTGGACGTCGACGCCCGGCCGCGGAAGCGCTGAGCGGGCCGACTCGGGTCGGGTCCATCACCCATGTGACACCGCGGGAACTGTCCGCAATGCACGGTGCGTGAAGCGCCAGCCCCCTAGCCTTGCGTCAAGGAGGCGATCATGACGCGAAGCTTCATGGCGGCGGTTCTGGCGTGCGGGCTGGCGGCGTCGACGGAGGCGCAGGACAACAACGGCCCGAGCGAGCGAGGCTGGATCATCGGTGGCGGCTTGACGGCCGGAACCACCGCCTTCACCGGCGCCGAAGGCAAGGCCGTGGCGGTTGGTCCGGTGGTCGACGTGCAGGCTCTGCCGTTCGGGGGAGGCGTGTTGGCGGAGAGGCGGCTCGACCTGATCGACGCCTCCGCGCCCCCGCCGGCCGATGCGGTGCACGTCGCGACCTTCCCCCGGTCTCAGGGGGGCGGGGCCCTGACTGTTCATGGGGGCTACGCCTTTTCGCCGCGGCTGGCGCTCCTCGCCGACGTGGAGGTCATGACGTCCGTCAACGACGGCTTCTCGAACGGCGTGTTCGCCGCGGTGATGCGCTGCAGGCCGGTCCGGCGGGTCTGGATCGAGGGCGGGCCGGCAGCGGGGGACCTGGGCTACGCCTACGGGGATTCCGCGACCAAGAGCAACAGCATCACCGGTGCTGGCTTCCTGGCCGCCGGGGGAGTCAGCGTACTGGCGAAGGAGCGCTGGACGCTCGACGCGCAGGCGCGCTATACGAAGGTGTGGTATCCGGGCTTCCAGGCCCGCAATCTCTCCTTCGGCCTGAGCATCGGCACCGTGCGCTCCGGCACGGCGGCTAAGCCAGAGTCTCGGGCTGCGGCGCGCCGCGACGGAGCATCTCGAGGATGAGGTCGCGCTCCTGCCGATCCCACACCCGGAGGGCGACGGTGGCCAGGGCGAACGCCGCGCAGGCCAGGAGCGACGCCACGAGCAAGGGCAGCCCCCGCGCGGCCCAGAGGACGGCGGCGAAGGCTGCGGTGGCCAGGACGGGCCGCGCCGCGAGCGCGACCCAGCCGATCCGATGGCCGTGGAGGCGCAGCGCGATCGCGCCCAGAGCGAAATAGGTTCCTTCGGTGGCGAGCGTGGCCCAGGCGGCGCCTTCGTAGCCGTACGCGGGGATCCACGCGAGGTTCAGGGCCACGTTCATGACGAGGCAGACCGTGGAGACCACGACGATCGTCCGCCAGCGATTCACGCAGGCCAGCGTCGTCTCGCCGAAGTTGGACAGGAACATGAACGCCGCGGCCGGCAGCAGTATCCGCGAGGCGGCCACGCTCGGGCCGTAGTCGGGACCGAACAGGAAGGCGATGAACGGGCCCGAGGCCAGGGCACCGAAGGCCGCCACCGGCAGGCCCGCCAGCAGCAGGTACTTGCAGCCGCGCCGGTAGAGCGCGGTCACGGTCTCGGCGTTCGTCGCGTGCAGCGCGGCCATGGTGGGGATGAGCGCGTAGCTCAGGACCCGTGGCACGAGCGTCAGCCCCTCGAGCACCAGCACCGGTGCCCGGTACCACCCGACCTCGCGGGCGCCGCGCATGGCCTCGAGCATCACCGCGTCCACCTGGAAGAAGAGCGTGATCATGAGCCCGGCGTAGGCGAACGGCAGGCCGCGCCGGAACAGGTCCAGCCACACCCGGCGGTCGAAAGCCAGGCGGAGCGGCAGGACCCGCGCGTGCATGTAGGCGGCCAGTCCGGCGGTGTCCAGCAGGCGCACGCCGGCGAAGGCCAGGACGAAGCCCACGACACCGCCACCCGCGGCCAGGCTGCCCGCGCCCAGGAGCAGGATGCCCGTACGCTCCATCAGCAGCGAAAGGGCCTCGACGCCGAACCGCTCCAGGCCCTTGAGTAGCCACCGCAGGGTGGACTTGACGGCCTTCAGCACGAGGTCGAGGGAGAGGACGAGCACCGCGATCCACGTGACGTCCCGGTAGAGGATGCGGCCCAGCCCCAGGCAGAGCGCCAGGGTCAGCGCCGAGAGCACGGCCTGGAAGCCGAGGAGGTTGGCGGCGGTGCGCGCGGCCGTCGAGCGGTCGCGGCTGATGGCCAGCGTGGAGGCGTACGACATGCCGAAGTCGGGGAGAAGCCGGAAGAGGCCGACGAAGGCGAAGGCCGTGCTGTACTCGCCGAAGGACGTGGGGGCCAGCCAGCGCGCCGCCAGGAAGCCGAGCAGGAACAGGATGAGGTTGCTGGCCTCGCCCACGCCGGAGAAGAGGGTATTGCGCGCGATCCGGCGCCCGGAAGGGGCGCCGGCCCGGGGCTCCGTCAGCTGGCGTGCTCTTTCCGCAGCAGGGCCCCCAGGCCGCGGCTGATCTTCACACAACGCTCGGAGGCGCCGCTCTCCAGCAGGCGCTGGCGCGTGGCGGAGTTGATGGGCAGGTGCTGGCAGGCGAGGTTCACCCACGCCATGGGCTCCCTCGACCGCCGCTGCTGGTCGATGAACGAGCGCAGGTCGGCGTGGGCGTGGAGGTAGCGGGCGAGGGACTCCACCGCTGGCCCCCAGTCGTCCCCGGGATCGCCCTCGGCCAGGACCTCCGCCTCGGCCACGAAGGTATCCACGCCGATGACCGTGCCGACCCGGGCCCTCGTGAGCCCGTCGAGCTCGATGCGGTGGGCGCCTCCGTCCACGAGCACGTCCTCGGCCAGGTCCGCCAGCGTCCCTACCTGATGGAGGTCCCGAGGCGAGGGGACTCCCACCACCGATTCCTTCTGGGCCACCGCCAGGACGCGGCGGCCGGTGCGCCGCGCCATCTCCAGGGCCTTGATCACCGCGGGTGTCGTGACCACCAGCGCGAGCGACGCCTCGGGGAAGAGGCAGAGGTCCTTCAAGGGCAGGACGGGCACGAGGACGCTCTGGCCGGCGGTCGGCAGGCTCGGGCTGCCCATGGTCGGCGGCATGGTACTACGACCCGCCGCGCACCCGCCGCGACCACTTCTTCCTCAGCACGGACGCCAGGTCGGCGCGCCCCTTGCCGGGCAGCAGCTCGACGTAGTCCTCGCCGATCCGCGCGATGCGGTGGGGATCGCCGCCGGGCGGGGTGATGGGGACGCCGGGAACCTTGCCGCAGAAGGCCGTGCGGTATCCGGCCTCGCGGGCCAGGCGGCGCGTGGTGGGCCCCGCGGTGTGCCACGGGTAGCAGAGGTGGACCGCGGGGCGGCCCGTGTGCCGCTCGATCAGTTGCCGCGCCTCCTCCAGCTCACGCCGGATGGCCGTGTCGCGCTCGACGGCACTCTCGAAGTCACCGCCCCACGACCGCCCGGCTGCCGCGCGCTGCAGGTCGCGCTGCCAGCCGCTCCGCTCGAAGAAGGCCGCGCCGCCGTGGGCGGCGACGATCCGCACGCACGCCTCTCCGGCGGCCGGGTCCTCGCGGAAGCGCAGCGATTCCGACGTGCGCGGCTCCGAGCGGAGCAGCGGCGTCCCGAGCGGGACCTGGTCGGCCAGGACGTCGTTTCCTCCGCGGTCCAGCACGGGCACGTCGAAGGCGGCGTACCCGTGGCGCATCCAGGGCGTCATGAAGCCGACCACCCGCGCCTCCACGTGGATGCGCGCGTGGAGCAGGGTATGGCTCTGGAAGTCGTAGACGCCGGCGGCCGAGAGCGACGCGATCTCCGGCCACGAGAGCAGCGCGGTGTCGGGTTGGCCGGCGGGCGCGGGATCGGGCCGGGCGGGCGTGCGGCCGGGCACGAGGAAGACAATGCCCCGCATGCCGTGCCGCCGGAGGAGCGGCGCCCCGACGCCGGCCAGGCTGGCGCGGCCGTCGTCGAAGGTCAGGACGACGGCGCGCTCCGGCGCCTCCGCCGAGCCGGAGATCACCGCGAGGTACTCCTCGGCCGAAAGGGTCCGATACCCGTTGTCGGCGAGGTACTGGAGCTTGTGGCCGAAGGACTCCGGCTCCAGGCCGTGGAAGACGAACACGGGCACGTGGCCGCGGGGGAGCGGCCCGCCCGTGACGAACGGCGGGTAGCGACGGAGCAGGAGGTCGCGCGGGACCTCCCACACCTCCTGAGCCTGGCGGACGAGCCGTCCCACCCTCACGCCCGCTTCTCCGCCAGCACCTCGTCGTAGAGGTCCTGCATTGCCTCCACGCAGCGGCGGATGTCGTAGCGCGAGGAGGCGCGCAACGCCCCGCGCGCCAGCGCTTCGCGGCGGCTACGGTCCATGAGCAACTCCCGGAGGCGCAGGGCGAGGGTGGCCGCGTCGCGGGGCGGGACCAGTATCCCGCTGACGCCGTCCTCGATCACCTCGCGGCACCCGTCCACCGCCGTGGAGACGATCGCCTTGCCGGCGGCCATGGCCTCGAACAGCGTCAGCGGCGTGCCCTCGTACGTCGAGGAGATGCAGAAGACGTCCACCGCCCCGAGGAGGGCCGGGATGTCGGCGCGGTGGCCGGCGAAGACCACACGGTCCGCGATCCCGAGGGCGCGGGCCTGCTCGCGCAGCGGGCCCGCCAGGTCGCCGTCTCCCACGATGAGGACGCGGGCCGCGGCCACACCGGGCAGGGCGGCGGCGGCCGCGTCGAGGAGGTAGCGGTGGCCCTTCTGCTCGTTGAGCCGGCCGATGCTGCCGACCACCAGGGCATCGTCGGGGAGGCCCAGCTGCCGGCGCACGGCCAGGGCCGCCGCGGCCGTCACGGGCGCGAACTCCTCGAGGGGCGCGCCGTTCCAGATGAGGCGCACGCGGTGGGCGGGCACGTGCCTCTCACGCACCAGGAACTCGCGGGTCGACTCGCTGACCGCGATCGCGCGGTCCGTCAGCGACGCGAGCGCGCGATCGGCCAGGCCCTGGTAGGACGGCATCCGCGGATCGGCAAAGTGCTCATGCAGGACGAGCGCGGCCCCCACGCGGCGCGCGGCCAGACGGCCGAAGTCGGCGGCGGCGTAGCCGTGGACGTGGAGGACGCGCGCGCTCCTCTCGCGGGCCAGTCCCACGAGGTCCCCGAGGATCCGCGGGTCGAAGCGGCCGCGGCCGAGGTGCCGCACCGGGATGCCCTGCTGCTCGAGGCTGCGGGATCCCGGCTCCGGCCGCTTCAGGCCGCAGAGGCTGACCTCGAAGCGGGAGGGGTCGTAGCGGGGGAACCACCACGAGAAGAGCCGCGAGACCCCGTGAATGCTGGACCCGGCGACCCCGAACTTGTCGCAGATGTGGAGGACACCGACCGGCATCAGGTCGCGGACGGCTCCTCTCCTGCCCCGCGCGACGTCCACACCACCGCGCCGGAGAGCGAGAGCAGGACGATGAGCCCGGCCCCCACCAGGCTGAAGGCCAGGGCGCTCTCCTTGGGCAGCCCCACCTGCTTGAAGTAGAGGATGAACACGCTCTCGCGCACGCCCCAGCCGTTGAAGGAGATGGGGACCGTCTGGATCAGGATGTTGAGCGGCACCATCAGGAAGCACGCGGAGAGCGAGAGCGGTATCCGCAGCGACTGGGCCACCGTGTAGAAATAGCAGACGACGACGGACTGGAGCGCCACGCTGGCCCCGAAGGCCATGAAAACCGCCGGCAGCTCCTCGCGGTAGACGTGCACGGCGGCCTGGACGACCTCGAACTTGGCGCGGGCCCAGGGGATGCGCGCCAGGCCCGACGCCGCCATGAGGCCGCGGGCCGTCCCCGGACGGAAGAAGATGTAGGTCAGCATCAGGAACACGAGACCGAGGCCGCCGATGAGCGCGCGCGCCCCGGCCAGCTGGCGCAACAGCGGGCCTCCGGACGCGAAAGCCACCACCGCGAGGAAATAGAGCGCGCCGAAGCCGAGGATGCGGTCCACCGCCACCACCGCCACCGAGGCGGTGGTGGACCCGGTGATCTGCGAGCTGTCGCGCACGCGCACGATGTCGCCGCCGATGTTGCTGGGGAGGAAGTTGTTGAAGAAGGTGGCGACGAGGTACGAGGCGGACAGCCGGCCCAGGGGGGCGTCGTAGCCCTGCGCCTCGAGCAGCAGGCGCCAGCGCCAGGTGGACAGGGCCAGGATCGCCGCGTAGAGGGCGGCCGCCGCCCCCAGCAGCAGCGGGTCCCCGCGCCGCACGCGGCCGCTCGTCGCCGCGAGGTCCGTCGTGGAGAGCAGGTAGCCGAGGAGGGCCAGGCTCACGGCGAGCTTCACCGCGAGCAACGCCGGCTTCTTCAAGGCCCGGCCTGGAGGATGCGCACCGCGTCGATGTCCGCCCCCTCGCTCGGCGTGCCGGCCTGCGCGCAGGGGAACCGCTCGGCGTCGACGATCTTGAAGAAGCGGGCCTGCTGCACCTCGCCCGCGGCGAGGTCGAAGTCGCAGTAGCGCGTGGTCTGCGTTCCCGGGATGCGCTCGCCGCAGCGGACGTCCGCCCCCAGGAGGACCCAGGGCCCGCTGGCGGTCCCGCCGGCGTAGACCGTGACCGGCTCGCTACCGACGGCCTGGAAGACGCGCAGGTCGTTGCCTGACGAGTCCGCCGCGCAGGCCTGCATGTCCACCGTGACGTGGCCTTCCTCGCCCAGGCTCAGGAAGCCGAAGAAGTTGTTGGGGCCGAAGCCGCCGGCGTCGTAGGGGCCGAGGACGTCGTTCGGGTCGTTGTAGATGTTCGGCATCTGCGCGCAGAAGGGCAGCAGCACGTCGACGACGGCCTTGGCCCATCCGTCACCCAACGGCTGGCAGGCCACGGCCGGCATCGTGAACAGCGCGGTCGATGAGGGGATCTGGCTGGCGGGGCCGATGGCGGTCGCCCGCCAGGACAGGCTCATCCCGCGCGGAACCGCGAAGGACGCCGTGGTCGTGGAGTGGCCGGCGGGCACCGTCGCGCTGGCCACGACCGTGCCCTTGCCCTGGGTGACCACCTCGAAGCGGTACTGCGCCTGGCCGGAGTCGAAGCCTTGCGCGTTCTGAACCGTGAAGGCCGGGCTGTCCGTGGTGACCTGCGCCCCGTTGATGGGGCTCACCGGCACCGGGACGGGGCCGAGAGGGGGGCTGGGCGAGCTGGGGGTCCCGCCCGAATCGGATCCGCAGCAGGCGGTTAACGCCGCGGCGAACAGGAGCAGCGCGAGTTCCCCAGCAGCGCCTCGCAAAGGTCTCATGCTACAGTAGCTTCCGCGAAAGCGTCAACGGCGGAGGAGCCTATTTCCGAGCCTGCCCACGCGCGCGAGCGCGCGCCGATCGGGATCCAGCAAGCGATGGCCGCGCCGGGCCGCTCCTCAGTCTCCAAATATCAGGACCTCGTCGTCGGCAGCCGCAGCCTGGCGGACCTCCTTCTCTACGAGCTGGTGGTGACGCTCTTTTCCTGGGTCCCCGGGGCGCTGGGCCTGGCGCTGCGCAAGGTCGCCTATCGCTGGCTGCTGGGATCCGTGGGCCGCAACGTGACCTTCGGTCACGGGGTCGTTCTGCGGCATCCGAAGAAGATCCGCCTGGGTGACGACGTCGTGGTGGACGACCTCGTGGTCCTCGACGCCAAGGGCACGAGCAACCACGGCATCATGGTTGGCAACGGCGTGTTCCTGGGCCGCGGGACCATCCTGTCCTGCAAGGATGGCGACATCGTCCTCGGCGACCACACGAACCTCGGGTTCCACTGCGAGGTCTTCTCGGCCTCCAGCGTGACCGTGGGCCGGCACGGCCTCTTCGCCGCGTACACCTACCTCGTTGGCGGCGGCCACGAGTTCGACCGCGCGGACCTGCCCGTCATCGACCAGGCGCGCAGCTCGCGCGGCATCGCCCTGGGCGACAACGTGTGGCTCGGGACGGGGACCAAGGTGCTGGACGGCGTCCGCATCGGCCGCGACGTCGTGGTGGGTGCGGGGGCTGTGGTCACCGACGACCTCCCCGACGGCGCGGTGGCCGTGGGGATGCCCGCGCGCGTGGTGCGCCGCCGCGAGGGCGGCACGCCGCAGGAATGACCGGGCCGAAGCGCATCCTGGTCGTGACGTCCGGCGCGCTCTTCGTCCGGGGTGGCCACCTGACGATCGCGGAGGAGACGGCGGCCGCGCTTCGCCGGGCCGGGTATCTGTCCGAGGTCCTGGTCACGCCGCAGAACCGCTTCGGGCGCCAGCTGCCCGCGTACATTTCCAACTGGCTCACCGACGTCGGCGAGACCGCGGACGGCCATCCGGTCGACCAGGTCATCTCGCTGCGCTTCCCCTCCTACGCGGTCCGCCACCGCCGCCACGTCTGCTGGCTGAACCACCGGATGCGCGAGTACTACGACCTCTGGGAGCGGTTCACGCGCGGCCTGGGCCGGCGGGGAAGGCTGAAGGAGAGCGTCCGCCGCAGGATCTTCCACACCCTCGACGGCTGGCTCCTGCGGCGCAACGTCACCCGCCTGGTGGCGCAGTCCCGCACGATCCAGGCTCGGCTCCAACGCTTCGGAGGCCTGGAGAGCGAGCTGCTCTACCCGCCGGCGCCGCTGCGGTCGTACCGCACCGACGCGTACGGCGACTACGTCTTCGCGGTTTCGCGGCTGCACCCGTTGAAGCGGCTCGGCCTGCTGGTGGAGGCGGTGGCGCGCATGACCGACCGGACGCTCCAATTCAAGATCGCCGGGGACGGTGAGGAGGGCCCGGCCCTGCGCGAGCGGATCAAGGACCTGGGCCTGGCCGGCCGCGTGGAGATGCTGGGCGCGATCAGCGACGCGGACCTCGTGGAGCACCTGGCCCGCTGCCGGGCCGTCTATTTCGCTCCATGGAACGAGGACTACGGGTTCGTCACGCTCGAGGCCTTCTCGTCGGGCAAGGCCGTGGTGACCACCACCGACAGCGGCGGCCCCGCGGAGCTGGTGGAGCACGGAGGCAATGGCCTGATGGCGGCGCCCACGGCCGAGGCCGTCGCGGAGCAGCTCGACCTGCTGGCCCGTGACCGCGGCCAGGCCGAGCGCCTGGGCCAGGCGGCGCTTACGGCCAGCCGCCCGCACACCTGGGACCGGGCCGTGGAGTTCCTGACGCGGCGCTAGCTAGGGCGCGCCGCTCACCTCTCGCCCAGACCGAAGACGATCCCCGCGGTGGCCCGCCACTGGCTGGCGCTCTCGCCCTCGCTGAAGATGTGGCGGTAGTCCCCTCCGATGCGCAGCCGGGTGCTGCCGCCGCCGAACTCGAGCCCCACGCCGGGCTGCAGGGCGAAATCGGTCACGCTGTCGGTCTCGTCCAGGAAGGTGAGCTTGGCCGTGGCGGCCCCGGCCAGGAGCTGGACATAGAAGTTGGCGCTGTCGCCGCGCCGGTTGAGGCGGAACCCGCCCATGGCGCTGTAGACCTTGAGATCGATGTCCAGCTCCTCGTCGCCGATGCCGGAATCGATGGTCTTGAAGCTGGCCCCGAACTCTCCGACCAGGCCGAGCCAGTCGTTGAGGTTGCCGGCGATGTCCACGTAACCGCCGAGCGGGAAGCTCTCGTCGATCTCTTCGTCGCGCAGGTACGCGTAGCCGAGGCCGATCTCGACCGCCGATGTCACCTGGGCCAGGGCCGGGCCAGCGCCGAACAACGCCAGGACCGCCACCATCAGGCCGACGCGCATGTTGTCCTCCTTTGCCAGCGTGATCCGCTTGCGTCTCTATTGTCTTAACACGGCTTTTGACGGGCCCTCGGCGATCCCCGTAGAATCGGGGCATCCGGTGAGAGCGAGATGAAGAAGGTCCTGGAGCCGGCGGACAAGGCGGCCGCGAGGACGAAGGAGCGCCGCTCCGTTCCCTTCACGACGATCTCCGGCCGTCCCATCGACCCGCTCTACAAGGCCGACGGCATCCGGGACCTGGACTACGCGCGCGACCTGGCCGATCCCGGGCAGTTCCCCTACACCCGCGGCGTCCACGAGACCATGTACCGCGGCAAGCTCTGGACCATGCGGCAGTTCGCCGGCTTCGGCAGCGCCGCGCAGACCAACGCCCGCTTCAAGTACCTGCTCGAGCACGGCGTGCACGGCCTGTCCGTGGCCTTCGACCTGCCCACGCTCATGGGCCGCGACCCCGACCATCCGCTGTCGCTGGGCGAGGTGGGGAAGTGCGGCGTGGCCATCACGTCGCTGGCCGACATGGAGACCCTCTTCGAGGGCATCCCCCTCGACGACGTCAGCACGTCCATGACCATCAACTCGCCCGCCGCCATGCTGCTGGCCTTCTACGTGATCGTGGGCGAGAAGCAGGGCGTGCCGCCGGAGAAGCTGACGGGCACGGTGCAGGCCGACATCCTCAAGGAGTTCATCGCCCAGAAGGAGTACATCTTCCCGCCGCGGCCGAGCATGCGCGTGATCGTGGACATGATCCGCTACTGCACGGAGCACATGCCGAAGTGGAACTCCATCTCCATCTCCGGGTACCACATCCGCGAGGCGGGCTCGACGGCGGCCCAGGAGCTGGCCTTCACGCTGCGCGACGGCATCGAGTACGTGCAGTGGTGCGTGGACGCGGGCATGGACGTGGACAGCTTCGCCCCCCGCCTCTCCTTCTTCTTCAACTCGCACAGC
>Ga0075418_10006700_pt1 | contig 12990 bp, 10 predicted proteins | sample SoiMetdeltSBSDD2_FD_81776 | JGI IMG/M metagenome (GOLD analysis project Ga0075418, IMG submission 81776) | Bulk soil microbial communities from a Populus tree surrounding site in Tennessee, USA - Soil MetaG P. deltoides SBSDD2 | ecosystem: Environmental > Terrestrial > Soil > Tree plantation...
CGTCGCGGGTGTTCTGGCTGTCATTACGTTGGCGCTGTTTTTTATAGGTCTCTTTCAGAATATTCGCTCCCTTTTTTCTATGGGCAGCCTCAATGACAAGGTCAACATTCTGGCTGGCATCCTAGGCGCGATACTGGCATCCGTGTTGCATCCAACTTTGCAGAGGCTTACACCGCGATTAAGTCTGTTGGTGTTGATTTGTGCATGGTTTGGAGCCATCGCCATCACGTATGGGTCATGGCTCATCCTAACGGGCAATGGTGACCTTGAGCTCTCCACTTATTATTTCTTTTTTGGGAACGGTTTGATTGGAACCTGGTTATGGGTATTGAATCGCAAACCCCGTCAAAAGGCTGAAGCAGTTATGCCTCCCAGCCTGACTCGCCTGGGTCTGATCGCTGGCAGTTTTATGATGATCGGTTTGCTGGGGCTGTATGGCATCCTTTTGGGACTCGATGGAGATGATTATTCTCCACTGATCATGGTGGCTGGTATCAGCTTTTTGGGCACAGGCATTTTATATCCCATCTGGTGCCTGCTCTTGGGACGCTGGATTTTGTCCAATTAACCTGATAAATAAATCAAATCGCGTGGGGACCTCACCCTGATTGTGACGATTGATCAGCATGTCGGTTGGGACCTATCCCCCCGTCGCCTTCGGCGTGCTTCGCGACCTTCCCAATCGCCTCCGGCGCGCTTCGCAGTGGGAAGGGGGCTTGTTGGTTGATGACGGTGACGGTTTTCCAAATCAAGACGTATCGTACACTCTCATCGTAACAGACAAACTCCAGCAGCTTCCCCTCTGGGTCGGGGAAGTATAGCGAGCGAATAAGAAGAGGTAGCTCTAGGATACCTCTTCTTGAATATATTCTTACATTGACTTTGCTTCGTATACTCTTACGCTTGTGATCATTGGGCAGCTTTTAGCGATTTTTTCTGCTTCATCCATGTCGGCTGCCCGAATGACTGTGTAGCCGGTTAAGGACTCCATTCCCAGTGGCAATTCTTTCGTCCCCGAAGGTGAGATTTCTTTTCCAGGACCGAGGGGGCTACCAGGATCAACCATCTTCTCGCCTATTGATTCGAACCACTTGCCCCAGGCGCCCATTATTTCCGGTGTGGGATTTTCATAGCCGTAGTGAAATATTACAAACTTCTTCATTTTTTCTCCTTGTTGTTGATTTATTCTCTGCCAACATATTGAGCAGAGCTTGCTAAGGTTGCTTCATCTCTGTTTCAGTAAGGTTGATCCGAATGAGCCAATCTTGAAGACCACTTAACGATGCTCGGTTGAGTGTAAGAAAATTGGTCTGCCCAAGCTTTCTACGAGTAACCATACCTCCCTTCTCAAGTATTTCGATATGCTTGTGAATGGCTGGGAGAGAGAGATTTCTCAAAAAAGCCAGCTTGCTTATGGAGCAAGGTCCAAGACTTAGAACATAAATGATCTCCCGCCTGTGTTTATGGGCGAGTGCTTCAAAGACAATATCTAAGTCTTGCGGGGTCTGGGTCTTGGTCATCGTAGTTAACTTTCTAGTTAACTATAGCAAGGTAAGTACATCTTGTCAATGGCAATGAATAAATTAAATCGCCCAGGGACCTATCCCCCCGCTCTTCCCAAATGGGAAGGGGGCTTGTGGCTGTGACGGTTTTCCGTAGCAAGGCTTGATTTCAAGATTGTTTGGGCTTCTCCCCCTTGGGGGAAGACGGGAGAGGGGTTTAAGAAGGCGTTATGAATAAATCAAATCGACCAGGGCCCTCACCCCGATTGTGACGATTGATCGGCATGTCCGTTTGTCCCGCTCCTGGCTCCCTTCGTTCACCTGCACTTGCGTGCGGTGCAAGTGTCGCTTCGGGGATGCTTCGCGAAGGGTACGGAGTCGGTTTCTTTTCACGGTGATGGGAGCTGTTGAATTTCCAGGTCAGATGACTATTCAGGAACAACTGCAATGGCATCCATCTCAATCAAAAAATCAGGGTTTGCCAGGCCCGCTACAAACGCCATCGTAATTGCAGGCGGGTTTGGCCTACGACCCCATACCTGCTGGAATGCTTCGAAGCCAGACTGAATGGATTGTCCTTCAACAACATAAAGGTTCCACTTGATGATGTGCTCCAGGTCAGCACCGACAGCTTTCAAGGCCGTTATTAAGTTGTTCAATACCTGCTCAGTTTGTTTTTTGATATCCCCTTTTCCAACGATCGTCCCGGCAGCATCTAGCGCATCTTGCCCGCCGATATAAATTGTCCGGGCTGGGCCGGTCACAGTAATTACATTCGTAAATGCAGCGTTTTTGGATAGATTATCAGGATTTATGTACCGGACTGCTCCATGATTTAAAGTTGTCATGATCTACTCCTTATTATGAAAAGTTACAAACAACCTGAAGGGGAATGGTTTTGGATTGAAATGATCCGCAATGAATCTACTGCATCAGTTCAGAATTCTACAATGGGGGAAAATCCCCAGGTCAGGGATTATTGTAAAAATGATGTTTCAATCTGTATCAGAGGCAGGCGTTATGAATGAATCAAATCACCCGACCCAGGGACTTGCTGAAATATCCATGCAATGTGGGTAAGAATGTTCCGTTGGGGAACCAACCTTCGAGCACTGGTGTATCTTTCTCGGAAATAAAATAATTGAATATGGAGATTCTTAATGAATGTATGGGCTCATTTGCGAGGTCTTTTTGTATTGCTTTTGCTCACTGCTTGTGCAAAAACCGAGTTGCCGGCCAAAGATACCGAAACTTTTTCTTCCACTGCGTTACCAACCGAGTCTCCAATATCCACCGCCGATATCCCGGATTCTCAAATTAACATCGCCTCTCTCTCAGGCAAGATCTTATTCTCTGCCGAAGGGGATATTTTTGTTATTAATGCGGATGGAACTGGAAGGACACAATTAACGGATCACCCCGCGGAGGATTTTGATCCGGTCTGGTCGCCGGATGGCACACAAATTGCCTTTCGTTCCCATCGGGATGGTGATGAAGAGGTCTACCTCATGAACGCAGACGGTTCGGATCAACGTAATTTATCGAATGCCCCCAGCAGTGGGGATTATTCGCCCGCCTGGTCACCCCATGGAGAGTGGATTGCTTTTATGTCCAACCGCGCCGGAAATAACAATATTTGGGTGATTCGGCCCGATGGTTCAGATCTCCGTCAGGTCACCGATATCCCTGGCATTTCAGAATATCCCACCTGGTCACCGGATAGCAGTCGGATTGCTTTTACTTGTACCTTCGGGCGCATACTTTCGAACGGCACTGGCGACTTCGAAATCTGCCTGGTCAATTTCGATGGCACAGAACTGATTCAATTAACCGATACCCCCGGCGAAAACAAACAGCCAGCCTGGTCGCCGGATGGAAAGAAACTGGCATTCGAAACAAATCGAAATGGCTGGCCCACTCTTCCAGATTATGAGCCGCTTGGTTATGATCCGCGTTCCTTTGGCGATTCCGAAATATACCTCATGAATGTTGATGGGTCAGGGCAGATTAACTTGACAAACAACCCGCGCGAAGATGATACCTTTCCGGCCTGGTCACGTGATGGCTATCTTGTATTCTCACGCTACGGTTGCCTGATGGTCATTAGAGATGACGGTTCAGGTTTGGCGCCTCTCGGTTCCTGTTTGGATGGCGGCCATTTTCCGGACTGGTATCAACCTGTGGAAACACCTGCCTCTCAGCTTCAACCAGCCGATCGCTGCTTAATTGCCTTTGTGGATGAGCGCAACGGACAAGTTGATATCTACACCATTCTGTCCGATGGCACACTGTTGCATCAGATTACCAATGATAGATCACGAGAAATGTGGCCCGTCTGGTCACCGGAAGGAACTCAGATTGCGTACCAGAACTACCTGGATGACCGCTCTATTCCCGAGATCTTTGTGATGTCATCGAAGGGGGAGGAGCAAGTTAACCTGACAAATAATTCCGGTGATGATTGGTCTCCCGCCTGGTCTCCGGATGGGAAGAAGCTCGCCTTTTACTCACAGCGTTCGGAAGGCGCGGCGCTGTATCTGATGAATCCGGATGGTTCAGCGTTGACAAAAATTCCAGGAACAGAGGTCGGTGCCGGCCCAGACTGGTCGCCCGATGGTACCCGCATCGTATTTCGCAAAGAACTTCCGGGCAACGACGAAATTTTCATTATTAATGCGGATGGTACGAATCCCATCAACCTGACCAATCATGCAGCGAACGACCATAGCCCCGATTGGTCCCCGGATGGCAAGACGATACTCTTCGAATCGGTTCGTGACGGCAACTATGAATTGTATGCCGTCGACACCGACGGGAATCACCTGCGACGACTGACGGACAGTCCGCTTGATGATCAGCATGCCCGCTGGTCGCCCGATGGCACTGCCATCCTGTTTACACATCACGGCGAACTATACTTGATGAACCCGGATGGCTCGAATCCCAGACCACTTGGGAGCGATCCTGTTTCAGGTCAATTTGCGGATTGGGGACCCTGTGAGAAATAAGCTTCCTTTTGTAACGTGCAATAATCAGAACGCTTTTGCCACCGTTGGAATAATCTCTTTTACAAAATTCTCGATCAGTTTGAAGTCATGCGCATGGGGTATATTGAAAATCACATGTCCCACGCCAAGCTCCGCCAGTGATTCGCACAAACGGGTGGCGTCGCTAATCGCCGTTGATGTTTGGGCAAGATTCACGCCGGCGAGAGCAGTGCGCTCGATGTCCGTGTAGGGACGCCCAACTGCATCACAATGTCTTCGGAGCACCACCAGCTTGGAACGAATGCTTTCTATCCCTTCGGAATATTCATTGCTATTCCCGCCCGCAAATAAGTTGCAGGCGTCACCGTACTGAGCTACCAGCCGTAGGGTCTTTTTCTCTCCTTCCCCACCGATCAAGATCGGCGGATGAGGTTGCTGTAGAGGTTGTGGACAATTGATTGGTTCCTGCAATTGGTAATATCGTCCCAAATAAGGTGTGCGCTCACCTGACCACATGTGGTTTGCAATTTGCAGTGTCTCCTCCAGGCGCTCAAAGCGCTCTTTGAGATCCGGGAGAGGTAACCCTAGTCCGCGAGCCTCACGCTTATACCAGCCTGCGCCGATTCCCAGATAGGCTCGTCCTCCAGATAGAACATCCAGAGTCGAAACCATCTTGATGAGCAAGCCAGGGTTGCGATAAGAATTACCTGTGACGAGGATTCCCAATCGAACGTGTTGGGTAATGGCAGCCAAATAATTGATGGTACTGTAGCCTTCGAGCATGGGGGCGTCTACTGGGCCAAATTCGTCGCCCATCTGAAAAAGATGATCCATCACCCAAAGACTGTAAAAACCTGATTCATCGGCTAATTTTGCGATATCTCTCAACCGGCCACAGATCGCGTGCATGTTATTGGACCAATCGAAGCGAATGATTTGTAAACCAACTTTCATATGCTTATGACTCCCAAATATGTTGATGTAGCATCTGGTCAACCAACGATTAACTTAAAGTTCGAACTGAAACGGTGCTCGTGCAAAACTCCCCAAAATATATATCATTCCGACTTGTTACACCAGTGCGTGGAAGAAGGTTCCTCGTGTATCAACCGGATAGCCTAATCCCGGGAATTGGTGAAATCTCGGCGGGACCTCATCCGCTTCGACTGCGTTCGCCTGTCAGCTCACTTCATTACCCTTCGGGCACGATGTCAGCGCGGCGCCTAGCTCTCCTCCCAGCGGGAGAGGGCGACGCGTCCCGATGAGAAGGTGTTATAAATAAATTGCCCATCACAGGGACTCGTTGGAATACGAATATCTTCTCAAAGAGGTATCAATGGAAGTTACTTTCAGTCATTTAGGTTATAAGGGACGCGTCGTGGCGTCCGTAGAGAGAACTGTGGATCCTGCGAGCTTGGGGGCACATGCGGGCGCAGTTGATCTTGCTAACTGCAGGGCGACTATCGAATTCGCTGGTCGTGGATATTTGCAACGGTTTGGGTGGGTCCAGCTCGTGCGTTCAACCGACAATGCTTTTCAGGGTAAGAAGTTCGAAATGGATCCATTTGATCCTTTCAATTTATACGAGCGCGCGCCATCTCCTTACTGCTGGTATGGTGTATTGCCAACGCTTTTTGATGCGCCCTCGCGGGATGAACGAGTTCGCCTCGATTGGGTCGCACACAGTTTCCTGGCTGTATCACCTCCGCGCGGAAATCGACGGGTCGTGACACCCCTGCTTGGTTTCAGCTGGGGTTTCCATATCTCTGATGATGGTCAGGTCACATTGGATCCCATCGCTGCTCTCACGGCTTCTGATTGGTGGTCGCATCTCCCTTATCTGCGCGAATGCTATCCAGAGTGGCAGTTCACAGAGATGTTGGTCACCATGGATGGGTTATAGAGCAAGGTCCTTTTTCATTTTTCAACGACCTTCAATTTAACTATCCAGGCAGCTTCAACTGGAAAGACCTTCCAGGAAGGTTTTAACAATGGTCTGGAACTCGTTTGGATGATCCATATTCGGCAAGTGTGCCGCATCTTCGATTCGAACCTTTTTGGCAGATGGGATTTTTTCCATCATGTAATCAGCGGCGGCAAGTATGTAAGGGATGTCATGGGCGCCAACGATGATTAGAACAGGTATCTTGAGCTCAGTAAGGCGATTAAAGGCTGGAATTTCTGTATTGGGCAGGCGTTGGCCCAGTTGTATCACTTCATGAGCAAGAGCCAGTCGATCCATTTCATAGGCCAGTCTGCGCATCGCCTGGTCCACTTGTTCTGGCGTTCGGTCCGCGCCATCGAACCAGATCTGGGTTTCGATCTCGGCAGTCCGATCCAGATCACCAGCCTCAAAAGCCTTTTCCACTTCAGCAAATTTGGCGGGCCTTGGCACATCCAATTCCAGACCGCTGGGCCCTGAGCCAACCATAATTAATGCCTTCACTTTGGATGGGTGCGCGAGTGCGAAATCCATCGCCAGCCCTCCACCCATGGAACATCCCATCAGTATGATAGGTTCGCGGAGTCCGAGCGCGTCAACCAGGGACACCAAATCGCTCATGTGACTAAACTCACCGTCAACCGGTTCGCTTTTGCCATAGCCGCGCAGGTCATATCGGACAGCTTTATAGTTCCGGGCCAAAAAGGCAAACTCGTTATTCCATTGCCGACTGTCAGCCACACCAGCATGAATCATGACAAAGGGGATGCCCTTACCAGCTGTTTCATAATACAGCTGTGCATTGTCGACCTTTATAAAGCCAGATTTGATTTGGGATGTTGACATTTCATATCTCCATAAAGATTGTCTCAGCCAGGCAAAAATCCCAATAGGGTACAGTGGGCGCATGATTGATGTCTGTCGACAAGCGACCGTAGTCAGAAAGCGGAACCTTCGTTGTTCGCAATGTACCGAAGGACAGATCAGACGTGCTGATCGATGAGGATTGGGTTGCCATCGGGATCCATCACTATAAAACTTGCGGGACCTGTTGTGCTTTCGTCTGCCTCACTCATCAACTCCACGCCTTGTGCCTTCAATTGTTTCTGTAGTTCGCGTACATCGGTGAAAGTATCCAACTTCTGAGTATTCTGGTCCCAACCCGGGTTGAAGGTTATCGCGTTCCTCTCGAACATTCCCTGAAAAAGACCGATCACATGCCCTCCATTTCTCAGAATCAGCCAGTTCTGCGAAATATCTCCCATAAAGGCCTCGAAACCGAGCTTCTCATAAAAGGCCTTCGAAGCGTTAATATCCTTTACAGCCAAACTAATTGAAAATGCGCCGAGTTCCATGCTTTGCTCCTTTCAGTAACCAGGTATCAGCTGCCCACAATGATGGATTAATTTCCGGTGGGTTCAATCGTGCTGGTTTCTACCATCAACATGACAGTCTTTTGTGGTGCTCTCGGACGGTGCAAAACACCCTTCGAGATTGTCACGCCTTGATTGGGATTCAGCTCTATTGTCCCGTCTTCAAGGTCAATGAGCAACTGCCCTTCCAGAACAAAGAAGAATTCATCATCGTGATCATGCTTGTGCCAGTGATATTCGCCTTCAACAATCCCAATTCGAATGGCACTGTCGTTTACTTTGGTCAGAGTTTGGTTGAACCACTTATCCTTGCACTCTCTCACAATTGTAGGAACGTCAATTAGCTCGAAATGTTTGAACTTGACGTCCAGGTTAGTCACGTAGGGGTATTTCTCAGCCATGGTTTCTCCTTGGGGCTTGATAAGAACGGGACCTTGGATGAGCTGCAGTCCCGTTTTTGGTGCGCATAATTAATGTTTATTACTTCAAGGGTCCTTCACGCGGTCCGCGCAGGGTGAAATCGAGAAAGTCAAAAACGATTTTTTCTCCCTGGGTATAGCCCTCAATCGCCACCCCGACCAACCCCTGACCGAAATGGTCATTATTATCCACTTCACTCACGATCTCCCCGTTTATCAAGAATACAAAATGCGTATCACGCGCGACGACTTCAAGCTGGTTGACGCCATTCGGTTTGATTACGTCTGTCCTTTTCCAATCCACAAGATTTGTCCATTGACTCTTTTCTACCACGGAAACCCCAAAAAGCTGGCTATCAGTCATGCGAAACCAATAGAAGTTCTGGTTATCCTGGACTCGGAAGAGCAACCCCCAACTGCTGCCGGTCTTGCTCCCGACAATGTGTTTGCCATGGGCAATCAGGTGGAAATCCGAGACCTGGTAGCCTCGCAACCAGGCCGTTGACAAACTGGAGGGTCTGTTCGTCGTGGCTTCCCAACGATAGCGCCCGTCTGCAATCACCTGGTTGAATGGGGCGAAATACTCGTCTGATTTGTTCCCGATCAACCAATTGTTGTCGTTAGAGGCAAAATGGTCGAATACAAGAGTCGTCCACTGCGCAGCCTCTGAATCCTGCCGTAGTTCCTCCGGCACGACCACGGATGTATGACAATGTGGGCAGCGAATCACAGAGGCATTCCCTCTGGGTAGCAAGGGAGCGCCACAGGATGGGCATTGGAAAGATTGAGCAGGCATGAGGTCCTCCATCGAGTTGCAAAGAGTTCCGCTATGAATTATCCAGCATTATATGCTTTTGTCCATGCCGTTTGCAAGAAAATGGAGCGACAGGCACCCCCGTGTTTCTATTCACGGGCAGCGCTTTTCGGTTTTCAGATTCTATACCACAGTGATCACCACATTTCCCTTTTTTTCTCCGGTGTCCACGTAGCGATGCGCCTCAGCAGCCTGTTCCAGCGGATAGGTCCGATCGATGACCGGTCTGATCGTCCCGGCCTCAATCAGCTCGGTCAGGGCAAGCAGATTTTTGACTGTATAGCCCGCTGTCCAGGTGATTACGCGCTTGTTGATGTTCTTCGCACTCCATCGAATCCGAATCCTGCCAAACAGTCCAGGTCTGGCGTTGAGATAGGTTCCTTTTTCCTTGAGCGATCTTAAGCTCCGGGAAAACGAGCTCTTGCCAATCGTATCCAGTATGACATCATAGGTCTTGCCGTTTTTAGTGAAGTCTTCCTGAACGTAATCAATGACATGGTCTGCACCAATCGAACGCAGCATTTCCAATTTCCCCTTCTTGTCCACGCCGGTCACTTCGGCTCCGTAGTGCTTGGCAAGCTGGACAGAATACGTGCCGATACTGCCGCCTGCGCCAACGATCAAAACTCTTTGTCCAGGCTGGATATTTGCCTGGCGCAGAGCATGCAGGGCCTCGAGTCCGCCAAACGGGACGGCAGCAGCCTCGTCGTATGTTAGTTTGGCTGGCTTCTTTGCCATCACACTCGCCAGCGCGGAAGGTTTTTCAGGCAGGCACAGATACTCAGCATACGCTCCCATACTGAGGCCTGTATATCCAAAAACCTGATCACCGGACTGATACTGGGTTACCGCTTTGCCTGTTGCTACTATCTCACCGGCAAACTCCGTCCCCAGTATGTTGATTCTGATTGGCTTTGTGAGACCCAGAAATATTCGTAGGGCGATGGCAAAAAACAGAGGGAGTTTGAGCCTTCGGAGCTCGGTGTCTGCCTGAGAGGCGGCTGCCGCGTGTACTCTGATCAGGACTTCATTCTCCTTTGGGGTGGGTGTTGCCACCTCTCGGAGTTGAAGACTATCTGGTGATCCATACTTGGTCCATATGATTGCTTTCATGAGCATCCTTGCTATGTGGGCTAACCTTCAGTGTTGCGCCACTTCCATGCATACCAGACAATGCGTAGCGTAATTACTATTGAGCTAACGTGGGGGATACGGGGTAATGATCTCATCAGGCTGGGACAAACAAGCCGAGAGTTTTTCAGCCAGGACCTGCACCTGGGGTGGACGTAACACGTTCATATGATGGCCCGGAATTTGGTGTAGCTCAACACCGTCCGTGGCGATGTCACCCCAGGTTGAGTCGGAATGGTCGGTCACGGTTTTAAACAAGGTCACGTGGCCCGGATACCTTTGGGGTCTATAGCGGCTGTCGGCCTGGACGTTTGCCTGAAAGACCTGGAGCAGCCGCTTAAACTCTGGCGTTTTGAAATTCGGCCGCCTAGTCTCCTCGCCCCGTTCCGCAGTCTGGAAGAGTGCCATGAGCTTGCTAAAAAACCAGGAGGACTGTTGCTCGCCTTGCTTTGAGTGGGATGAGGCGGATGGCAAATAAAGATAATCAGAGATATACGGCCCGAGATGAGGCAACATGCTGGTTAAGAACACTCTGGATCCATGCCAGAACGTCGCGAAGCGGGTTGAGTACAGGCGCGTATCGATAATGCCCAAGAAAGCTACAGACTCACCTGTTTTTTGTAACTGCTGGGCCATTTCCAGAGCAATTGTCCCCCCAAAGGACCAGCCGGCCAACTGATAAGGTCCTTCCGGCTGAACCTGACGGATGGCCGCGAGATAGTGCTCAGCCATCGTGTCGATTCGGACTAAGGGGGAAGCTTCGCCGGCAACCCCGATCGATTGCAAGCCGTAAACAGGCTGATCAGGGCCCAACCGCAGAGCCAATTCATAATAGGGGAAAACCACGCCTGCCAATGGATGAATCAGGAAGAGGGGACGGCGGTGGCCTTCGGGTTGCAGGGTAATCAAGTGAGGCGGGAGAGGTTGAGGGCGGCGAGTGACTGGTGAGGTGTTGGCGGCTGAGTTCGTCTCAACGGAGAGGTCTACTGGTTTATTGCCAGCTTGCCCGCGAGGGTGGTCAATGAAATCGGCAACAGCCGCGATGGTTGGCCTTTCAAATAAACGCCGCAACGACAAATCAATCTTGAAGGCCTCGCGGATCCGGGAGATCAGTTGAGTCGCCAGTAATGAATGACCGCCCAAGTCAAAGAAGCTGTCGTCGCGTCCGATGCCTTCCAGGTCTAGCACCTCGCTCCAAAGCGTGGCCAGGCGCGCCTCGGTTGGAGTCTGTGTGGAAGCGAATTCACTCCCGGTAAGCCGGTTCGAACGATCTGGCTCCGGCAATGCCCTGCGGTCTATCTTGCCATTGGGCGTCCGAGGGATCTCATCCAAGAGAACAAAGGCACCTGGCCGCATGTAACTCGGCAGCTTTTCTTTGAGATAGGTTTGCCAGTGGGGGATTAATTGAGCCGCCATGTTCTTTTGAGCGGGCCTGTTCGCGTATATTGATCGCTCTGGCCCAACGCTCCGCTCCGTAAATTGGGCGGGTTGAGATGAGTGGCTGAATACAAGCTCAAATTCACCGTCAATCATATTGAGCCAACTAACTTCCACCTGCCACCCTTTACCCAAGGCCAACTGCCGCAGTTGGTTCAGAGAAATTCCACCCTCAGGCAGTTGACTCAACCTGCCTCGATAGTCTGCCACGGTGGCGGTTGGCCCGGCTTCTCTCAGCCACGCTTGAGCGTCTCGCTCGGCCTGGAGACGGCGGTTTGGGATATGGCGTAGGCCGAAGGGTTGTGGCAGGTCACTGTCTAACAGACTCTCAATGGCACTCAGAGTTGGCTCCAGCGTGCACCAATCATGCCAAACGATCTCACGTTGCGGGGCCACTATACCACCCCGCACGTCGCTTTCCAATTCAGGGAAACGTGCGGGGTCTCCGACATGCAAGATGACATCATACCGAAACTTGGTCAGCTCATTTTCCGCCTGCCCATATTTGGGCTGGACCTGAACATGAACGATCCGCTCATCCTGTTTGGCCAGGGATAGAAAAAAGTCAGGCGATACTAACAGTTCCTTTTCCTGTGCCTGATGGCGTTGGACCCGCTCTTTCAATTGCTCTACGGTCAGGTTGTCATTGGCCTGAACCAGTTGCACGGAGGTATGAAATGTTTCAAGCAGCTCATACAGCCTCACATCGCCAATGAAGATAATCCCCTCTGCTTTCAAAACGCGTAGCGCGCCGGCAATGACCCGTTCCAGATAGTTGAGGTCTGGAAAATATTGGACTACCGAGTTGAGGAGTATCGTATCAAACTGGTTCGCTTCAAAGCCACTATGATCATCGGCGAATCCTTTCCGCAAGGTCACATGGCCTAAATTATCAAATTCTTGGCACAGTTGGCGGGTATGGTTAAGGGCCGCCTCGGAAAAATCAGTCCCGGTATAACGCTCACAATGGGGAGCTATCCGGGCCAATAATAAACCTGTCCCACACCCAATTTCCAGCACGTGGTGCGGTTTTAAAGCCAGAATTCGCGCAACCGTTTCATCAACCCACTCACGCATCTCCTCGACCGGGATCGGCTGCCCGGTGTAACTGCTTTGCCAGCCCGCGATGTTGAAGGTCGGATCCTGAGCATCCGCCTGGCTGTAGGTCTGCTCGTATAGTGTTCGCCACAGGCTTATGTGCGCTTCTGCACGGGTCGCCTCAACGCTTTGGGGAGTTGGTTTGATATAGGCCACCAGTTGTGCCCCCAACCCGTAAGGCCCCGTTGTGGAGAGGGACCTGGGGGCATCACTCGCTGCTGGTTCTTTGACCGCGACCAGGGCTTGTTCAACCGCACTGTGCTGGTTTAAGACCGCTTCAATCTCTC
>Ga0075418_10006703_pt1 | contig 12988 bp, 8 predicted proteins | sample SoiMetdeltSBSDD2_FD_81776 | JGI IMG/M metagenome (GOLD analysis project Ga0075418, IMG submission 81776) | Bulk soil microbial communities from a Populus tree surrounding site in Tennessee, USA - Soil MetaG P. deltoides SBSDD2 | ecosystem: Environmental > Terrestrial > Soil > Tree plantation...
AACACCAGAAGTCCACCCATGGCCAGGGTGACCGTGGCCGCGCTGAAAATGATGGTTCGACCTGCCGTCGCGACGGTCGCGACAATCGCCGATTCATTGTCCCTGCCCCGGTCGCGTTCCTCGCGGAATCGCGACACCATCAGGAGGCCGAAGTCGATGGACAGCCCGAGTCCGAATGCGGTCGCTACGGTGAGCGCGTGCACCGATACGTCCGTGAAGCTAGTCATGACCAACAACACCAGCATTGTCGTGACGATCGACGTCAAACCGACGGCTAGCGGCAGGAAGGCCGCCACGAGACCGCCAAAGACGAGCACCAGCACGGCGAGCGAGATGGGCAGCGCGATGCTCTCGCTGATGAGGAGATCGTGATCGACCCTGTCCTCGATCTCTTCCTGCACGCCAAGCGGTCCGGCGACACGCACCGAGACCGCTTGCTCATGTGTGGGCAGCTCTTCGATGATCCGGCTCGCGACCTTTGCGGCCTCGTCGGTGGTCCCGGCGACATTCACCAGAATCAGCCCTGAATGCCCGTCGCGACTGCGCAGATCGCCGGCCGGATCCTGTTGGAACGAGCCGATCACCTTCGCCGCCGTCTCGGTTTCGACGAGTTGCTGCAGCCGATCCGCGGCCGCCGTGACATCAGGACTGTCGACGGTGCCGTCATGTGCGACGACTTGCAACACCAGATTCGGTGTCGTGCTGAAGGTCTCATCAAGGAAATCGGCGACTTGAGTCGATTCAGCTGCCGGATCGACGAAACCACCGACACCGAGCTTCTCTGACACCGTGCCGCCGAAGACGATGCTGAAACCAAGCAACGCCACGACCGCAAGGAGGACCACCTTTGGCCGCCGCACAACGAACGCGGCTAACCGAGTCAGCATTGTGCACCACCGATCTTTGCGAGCTGACGCCGCAGGGTGGCGAGCAACTGTGGCCCGTCACCAAGGTAGAAGTGCCCCCCGCGAAGGATCTGAACAGAGAACTCCTCCGTTGTACGCGAACGCCATTCGTGCAGATCGGGTTCGCTGACGAGGGGGTCGTCGCTGCCACCGAACGCGTGGATCGGGCAAGGCAGCGGCACGACATCGGCATCCTCGTCGCTCGCGCACAGCCGCAGGTCGACCCGGGTCGCGGCGACGGCCCTGTCGTGAAGTGCGGGCCATTGTGCGAGCTCCGGCGGCATCCCACCCAAATCGGACAGCAGGGCCGCCAGCTGCAGATCATCTTCCACCGGGGGTATCGGGGGCGGAAGATGCGGTGGCGCATACGAAGACACCACGAGTGCACGCGGCAGATTCGCACCCGCAGCTGCTCGTAGACAGACCAACCGGTACGCCAGCAGCGCACCGAAACTGTGGCCGAAGAACACATGTGCACCGTCCAGTTCCGATCGGAGCTGATCGTGCAGCAACTCCACCAGCTGGCTCAGCGTCGCGAAGCGCTCACGGTTCTCGACCTCGACGGGAACCACCTCGATGCGCGGACCAAGGGCCCGGTTCCAGGCGTTGAACATCGCCCGTCCGCCGCCGGCGTGGTGAAAGCAGAACAACCGCACCGTCTCACGCGCCTTCCGAGGCTTCAGAGAGAATCGCGAGCTCTTCGGCAAGGGTCTTCACCGTGTAGCGGATCTGCTCTTCCGAATGGCAGCTGGTGACGAAGAATCGCAGCCGCGCTTTGTCTTCCGGCACGGCGGGATAGAGGATCGGGTTGGCGTTGATGCCGCGCTGCAGCAGCGCGTTCGACAGTTTCAGGGCGGTGACGGAACTGCCCACGATGCATGGGATCACCGGGGTGCCCTCGCTGTCGCCGGTGTCCAGGCCGGCTTCGCGTGCCAGCGTCAGGAACAGAGCCGACATCTCGCGCAGCCGTTCCAATGTCTCCGGCTCGCTGCGGATCGCACGGATCGCCGCGAGCGACGCCGCAGCGGTGGGCGGTGGCATGCCGACGCTGTAGATGAAGCCCGGCGTCGTGTACTTGAGGAACTCGATGAGCTCCCGGCTTCCGCCGACATAACCGCCGCAGCCGGCCAGCGCCTTCGACATTGTGCCGGACCACAATTCGACGTCAGCGCGGTCGACGCCGAAGTGTTCGCCGATGCCGCCACCGGTCGCGCCGAGCACGCCGATGCTGTGTGCCTCGTCGATCATCAGCAGGGCCTGATGCTTGCGCTTGACCTCGATGAAGGCAGGGAGGTCGGGAATGTCACCGTCCTGGCTGTAGACGCCTTCGATGATGATCAGCACCCGGCGGTACTGGTGACGAATGCTCGTGAGCAGCTCGTCGAGCACGGCGGGGTCGTTGTGCGGAAACGGGCGGCGCGTGGCACCGGAGAGCTTGCAGCCCTGCATGATGCTGTCGTGCGCGAGGCTGTCGTGGATCACCAGATCGCCTTCGCCGAGCAGGTGCCCGATCACGGTGACGTTGGTGGCGTGGCCGCTGACCAGCGCCATCGCGTCCTCGGTGCCGAGTAGCTTCGCCAGCTCGAGCTCCAGTTCCCGGTGCACAGGCTTCTCACCGGAGAGCAGGCGTGACGCCGAGCAAGAGCTGCCCCATTGGCGCACCGCGTCCGACACCGCTTCGGCCACCGCGGGATGGCCCGACATGCCCACGTAGTTGTAGCTGGAGAAGTTGATGACCTCCGCGCCGTTGATGATCGAGGTGTCGCGGGTGACGCCGTCGTTCACCAGGAAGTAGGGGTTGTCGACGCCGACTGCCTCGGCGAGAGCCTTCCGATCGGCCAGCGCCTTGACTTCCTCGAACTCGCCGATCCGGAACTGTGGTGTGACGGTTGGCCGAGCTTGCGGTGCTGCAGACTCCTGAGCCTGACCGCCCGACATCGCGATCACGTCGGCGATCCTCGTGGCTCGCCCGAATCCACTTGGGTCGATCGTCACGCCCGGGATCTTGCGGGTCAGCCCGCTGAACAGATCGGTCACCATGATCGAGTCGAATCCAAGATCGTCGGCGATGGTCTGCGTGGTACGCAGCTTGTTCTCCGGGAATCCGCTGACCCGCGCGATCTCGGAGCGCACGATTGCGGCGACGTCGACAGCCGGATTCGACTGCGGCGCAGGCTCGGCCGCTGCGATGGCTGGGGCATTGCCCTGGCCGTATGCGGCGAGCACCGCGGCCTGTTCACGGAAGAGGGCGATGAGGTTGTCCATGGTCGAGTCCTTCGAGACAGTGGCGGTGGTTGAAATGGCGAGCTGTGCGGAGCCAGATGTCGCCGCCTGAGCTTGTTCCTTGATCCAGAACCGGTTGGCGGTGCCGAACGAGTAGCCGCTGAGCCGATGAGCCACCCGAGCTTCGTTGGCGTACAGCAGGTTCCAGTCGGGATTGAGGCCGTCGCGGTAGAGCGCGGCGACAGTCTCGGTAAGGCCGGTCGCAACGGTGAGGGCGGGCGGCACGTCGTTGTGCGCCCGCGTGATCATCGGGGCGAGCGTGCGCTTGGCGCCCAACTCGACGAGGTGCGTCGGCTCGGCCTGCAGCGCTGCGGCCGCCGCGTCGGCGAACCGAACGGTAGCGCCGATATGGTCGGTCCAGTAGTCCGCGTCCATCGGTTCGTCGTCGCCAAGCAGGCGGCCGTGCAGCGTGGAAAAGATTGGGAACGCGGGCAGTTGGTAGGAGATCTCGGCGGCTATCGAGGCGAACTTTGCGGTGATCGGCTTCATCAGCTGCGAGTGGAATGCGTGCGACACGTTGAGCCGGCGCGCGGTGATGCCGGCGCGGTCCAGCGTCTCCGCGGCGTCGTCGATCGCCTCCATCGCACCCGACAGCACGAATTCGTCGGGGCCGTTCACCGCAGCGAGGTCGAGCGATAGGCCGGCCACCTCGCTGGCACTGGTACGGACCGCGAGCATGCCGCCGCCCGCAGGCAGCTGCTGCATCAGGCGGCCACGGGCTACGACCAGACGGCACGCGTCGTCGAGGCTGAACACCTCGGCGACGGCGGCTGCCGCATATTCGCCGATGCTGTGTCCGAGTAGCCAGGCCGGTTCAGCACCGAGCCGAAGCAGTGCTTGTGCCTGTGCGTACTGCAGCGCGAAGATCGCGGGCTGGGCGAACTCGGTGCTATTCACCCGGCTGTCGTTCATGGCCGCGGCGATCCGCACGCCGAGGTGCGGCAGCATCGCGGCGTCGACCTGATCGAACGCGTCCCGGAACGCATCGCTGCTCTCGTAGGGCGCAGACGCCATGCCGGGGTACTGCGTGCCTTGGCCGCTGAACAGCCAGCCCGCCGACATCCCCGCGGTGGTGCCGATTTCGAGGTCGCCGCGCAGTGCCGCGATGGCCTCGCCGCGGTCGCGGGCGACGAGCGCTAGTCGCGTCTTGCCGGACGCTTTGACGCGGTTGGTCGTCCAGCACAACTGGGCGAGAGGAGCCTCACTCTGCTCGATGTCGCTTGCGAGTTGTAATACATTGCGACGCAGCGCTTCCGGGGAGTCAGCCGAGATAGTGAGGACGCCGTTGCCGGTTGCTGTCGGCGCAGGTTCAACTGCAGGGGCGCTGGCGAGCACCATATGGCAGTTCGTGCCGCCGATACCGAAGCTGGAGACGCCCGCATAGACGGTTTCCTGCGGCAATTCCATCGCCTCGGCGAGCAGCCGGAGTCCCCCAGCGGCCAGTCGGAGTTGGGCGTTCTCCGTTTCGGCGAACCGGGACGCAGGCACCACTCGGTGGTGCAGGCTCAGCACAATCTTGATCAGGCTGGCGATACCGGCTGCGCCCTCGGTGTGGCCGAGGTTGCCCTTGATCGACCCGATCGCGCAGGGCTCGTCGCGACCCGAGCGGTGAGCGTCGGCAAGGGCTTTCGCCTCGATCATGTCGCCGAGAAGGGTTCCGGTGCCGTGCGCCTCGAGGAAGGCGATCTGCGCGGGCACGATCCCGGCGGCCCGATACGCCGTGGCGGCGACTTGCTGCTGCGCCCAGCGGTTCGGCGCAGTAATGCCATTGCTGCGACCGTCGCTGTTGACCGCGCCGCCCTTGATGACGGCGTAGATCGGCAAGCCTGCGTCGAGTGCATCTTCCAGCCGGCGCAGCACGACGACGGCTACGCCCTCGCCCCGGCCGATACCGTCAGCCGAGCCGCTGAATGGTTTGCAGCGCCCGTCGGGGGCGGCCAGGCCCGCTTTCGTATAGAAGACGTTGACGGCAGGGGTCAGTGTGAGGTTGACGCCCCCCGCAACTGCTTGGTCGCACTCGCCATTGCGTAACGCCTGCGCGGCCAGATGCACCGCGACAAGCGACGACGAGCACGCGGTGTCCACCGCGAGGCTCGGGCCTCTGAGGTCGAGTTGGTAGGAGAGCCGGTTTGCGGTCATGAAGTAGCCGTTGCCCGAACCGGCCTGCGCCGTGATTTCGCGGTAGTCGCTCAAGTGCAGGTGGGCCCATTCGTTGGCCATCACTCCGACGAACACTCCGGTGTTGGAGCCAGCCTGCCCGCGTGGGTCCAGGGTGGCGTTTTCCATTGCCCGCCAAGTCGTTTGCAGGAGGAGGCGCTGCTGGGGATCCATCGCCTCGGCCTCGCGCGGTGTGATGCCGAAGAAGTCGTTGTCGAACGCGTCGGCGTCGCTGATCAGTCCGCCGGTCCGGTGGTTGAGGGTGCCGTCGTCGTGGAGTTCGGCAGCGTTCCAGCGCTCGGCCGGGATCTCGTCGATTCCGTCAGCGCCCTCAAGGAGCAGCTTCCACAGGGCAGTGGGATCGCCCGCCTTCGGGAAGCGGCAGTCGATCCCCACGACCGCGACGTCGGCCATTTATGCCACCGCCCCCCGCTGCTCGGCGACGGATTCGTCGATGTATTCGGCGATGTGGGCGAGGGTCGGGTAGTCGAAGATCATCGTCGGGTCGACATCGATGTCGAAGTGTGCCTCCACGTCTCCGACGAGGCTGACCGCGTGCACCGAGTCGACGCCCATCTCCGCGAGAGGAACCATCGGGTCGATCGCGGTGGCGGGCACCTCGAGGTAGGACGCGAGCTGCGCGGTGAGCCAGCGCAGGATCGGGCGGCGGTTGGCGTTCATTTGGAGGCTCCTAGGGCTTCGGCGCTTTCGTGGACTACATCGGTCAGTGCGGCGTTGAGGAACGCTGCCCGCATCGATGCGCGCTGCACCTTTCCGCTTGTGGTGAGGTGGATGCCGGCGCGGTTGACGAAAACCACTCCGGGGGCTGGGATTTCGAAGTCGCGGGCGACGGCACTCTTAACCGCGGCGGCGAGCTCGCCGTAGTTCGTGTCACCCAGCAACTCGTGCTTGACCGCCTGGATCAAGACCAAGCGTTCCGCGTCGTTGATGTCGACGGCGATCGCGACCCCGCGTGAACCGGCCACGGCCGGGTGCAGGCCTTGCACGAACTCTTCGATGTCCTGCGGATACAGGTTTCGACCGTTGACGATCAAGAGGTCCTTGCGGCGGCCGGTCACGTACAGCTCACCCTCGTGCAGGAGCCCGAGGTCGCCCGTGCGCAGGAACGGCCCCGCGCCGTCGGCGCTGTAGGCGTTGAACCATTCGATGGTCTCCGCAGGGCGGTGGTAGTAGCCGGCCGCGACGCTCGCGCTGCGCAGCCAGATCTCGCCGACCTGGCCTTCTGGCAACTCATGCAGTGTCTCCGGGTCAACGATGTGCACGTCGATACCGGGTGCCGGCTCGCCCGAACTCACGAGGCTGACCGCACGGCCCTTCGCGGGTGTGTAGTGGTTGTGCTCGAGTGCGTCGGCGTCGGCGTCGAGGTACCGCTGGACGCCGCCGCTGATGGTGGCCATCAGTGTCACCTCGGCCATGCCGTACGCGGGACGCATTGCTGAAGACGCGAATCCGGCCGGAGCGAGCATCTCGGTGACCCGCTCAATGGTGCGACGGCGAACCGGCTCGGCCCCGTTGAGCGCCACCTCCAACGAGGAAAGGTCAAGGCCGGCCAGTTGTTCTGGGGTCACCCGCCGCGCGATCAGGTCGTAGGCGAAATTCGGTGCGGCGGTTGCGGTTCCGCGGTAATCGCTGATCACCTTGAGCAGCCGGATGGGCTGCTTGAGAAACACCAGAGGCGACATCGCGACGAGGTTCGCGCCCGCGCAGAGAGCAGTCAGCACGCTGATGAGGCCCATGTCGTGAAAATGCGGGATCCAGCCGGTGATGACCGACGCGTCGGAAAATCCAAGGGCCTGAGAAATCGTGGCGGCGTTGTGCAGCATGTTGGCGTGGGTGACGGCGACGCCCTTGGGGTCGCCGGTAGAGCCGGACGTGTACTGCAGGAAGGCGACGGTGTCGGAGGTGATGTGCGGTGCGTTCCACGAGTCCGGGTCGGCCAGCTGCAATTCATCGATGGCCTCGAACACGATGGGACGGTCAAGGCCGGGCCCGTCGATGCCCGCGGTGAGTAGGTCTCGGAGCTTCGCTGTGGTCAGCGCCAGGCGGCTGTCGGCGTCGCGAAGTATCCCGGTGACCCGCTGCATGCTCCGCTGGTCGTGCGGCAGTGGCGCAGGTATCGCGGTGACTCCGGCATAGAGGCAGCCGAGGAACGCCTTCCAGAAGTCAAGCCCGGGTTCGAACAACAGCAGCACCGGCTGCCTGGCGTCGTACCGCGAGCTCAGCCAAGCAGCCACCTCGCGCGCCCCGCGGTCGAGGTCGTGGAAAGTCCTTACTTCCTCGGCCAGGGTTCGTCCGGACTCGTGGAGAAACGTGAAAGTGCGGCTATCGCCATAGGTTTCGAATCGGGAGCGAAGGTGCTCGGCGAGGTTGTAGCGGTGCGATGGTGCGGTTGAGTCGATCATGCTGTCCTCAGATGCGCCGAATACCGTTGTGCGGGAACGTGAATGCGCGTGGCGATCGTGCGGCTGATGGCATCCGTGACAGCATGCGCGGCCTCTTGCAGGAGCATGTGGCCTGCAGCGGGAAGGTGCTCGTGAGTGGCGCCAGGAATGGCGGTGGCCAGGTGGTGCGAGTGAGACGGTGGGGTGAGGAGGTCGACTCCGCCGCTGAGGACGATCGTCTGAGCGCAGATGGAGCCGAGCGTGGAAGTTTGGTCGTAGGACCGCAGGCCGGGCAGGAACCCGACGGCGGCGTCGAGAGATGTCGTGGCGGTCAGGGCATTGGCGAACAGCGCCGTAAGCGTGGAGCGAGCGTGGCCGCCGATCTGGAGGGCCAACGTGGCGCAGAGGGGCTTGGTAAGCAGCCGAAGGGCGCGCTGAGGTGCGAAGGCGGCGAGCCCACACAGCACGTCCATCGCGGGACTGGCCAGGAGGCGGGCAACGCCGTGCTCAGCGAGTCGGCCGGCCGCAGTCGCGGCGAGGACCAGTCCGTGCGGCTCCACCGGCCGGTCAGCCGGAGGCCGGCCAAGGTAGGCGAGGGCGACCATCCCGCCCATCGAGTGGCCAGCGAGGGTGAGCGGGCCGGTCACGCGAAGGGCTGTCAGGACATCGGCTAGGTCTTCGGCGAGTTGCGCGACCGTGTAGGTGCGGTTCGGGGCCGAACCCGACTTGCCATGGCCGCGGTGGTCATAGCTGATGATCCGAACCCGGTCGCCCCATTGACGGGTTAAGTGACGGATCTGGCCGGCCCATGATCCTTTCTCGAGGCAAAGGCCGTGCAGGAGCACGACGGTGGCCTCGGCGCGGGTTGGCCCTTGGTCCCGCACTGACAACTGCACTCCGTCGCGGACGGTGACGATGCGTTCGATGCGCTCAGCGTGCGGGCGGCTACGCAGGAAACTCGGCGCGCCCGGAGAGACCGGGGCGGGTGCCGTGGTTGCTGTAGCCATGACGAAATGGTCATGGATCTGGTAGTGGCTCCGTAATCGTCGGGACGCCAGATTTCACTACTGAACGGCGAGACTTTCCTACCCGCCAGGTAAGGCCTCCGATGCGCCACCCATCTCTGCCTGCAATCTCCATCAGATCTCCATAAAGCCTCCAAGCTCGCGTGCGCTGGTTTGGCGAGCATCGAGGCCATGCCAGAAATCCTCATTGCCTCACTGTCGCCTGCCGGTCACATCGCGCCGCTGTTGAACGTCGCGCAGGGCTTGGTGGCCCGCGGCGATCGTGTCACGGTTCTCAGCTCCGCCGACCACGCCGCAAAGATCCGCGCCGTCGGCGCCATCCCGCAGGCGATACCGGCAGAGGCCGACTTCGACATGACCCGACTCGACATCGACTTGCCCGGCCGCACGGAGACGTCTGGCATCAAGCGGGTCAACTTCGACATCGTCCGACTGTTCGTGCAACCGATGCCGCACCAGACCAGGGTGCTGTCGCAGTTGATGAACCAGACAAAGTTCGACGCCGTCATCGTCGACGCGGGCTTCTTCGGGATTCTGCCGTTCCTACTCGGTGACCGCGCGGCCCGCCCGCCGGTGCTGGTCTACGCCACCACCCCGTTGATGATCAGTAGCCGCGACACCGCGCCGAGCGGCATGGGCCTGCCACCCTCGTCAAGCGCGCTCGGACGGCTGCGCAACCGCGCATTGCACCTGGTGTCGCAGAAAGTCTTGCTGCGTCAATCGCAGAACGCCGCCAACTACCTGCTGGACCACCTGAACAGCCGCCGGCTACCGACGTTCCTTCTGGATGCCGGTCTGCTTGCGGATCGTTATATCTCGCCGACGGTCCCGGAGTTCGACTATCCGCGCAGCGATCTACCCGCCCAGGTGCGCTACGTCGGTGCGGTCCACCCCGGGCCTTCGAACGGCTTTCGGCTGCCGCCGTGGTGGGCCGCGCTCGACGCTGACCGGCCGGTCGTCCACGTCACCCAGGGCACGATCGACAACGCCGATCTGGGCCGACTGGTGGAGCCGACGATCGAGGCGCTCGGCGACGAGGACGTCATCGTGGTAGCCACCACGGGCGGCCGGGACATCTCAGAGGTGAAGGTTACCCTGCCAGTGAATACGCTTGTCGCCGAATACATTCCGCATGATCTGCTGCTATCCAAGGTCGACGTGATGATCACCAACGGCGGCTACGGCGCGGTGCAGCGGGCGCTGTCGATGGGCGTTCCGCTGGTCGTCGCGGGCAACACCGAAGACAAGCCGGAAGTCGCCGCACGAGTGGCGTGGACCGGCGCAGGCATCAACCTGCGAACCGGGACGCCGGCTCAGGCTGCCATCCGCGCCGCGGTGCGTGACGTGCTCGGCGACGGCCGCTACCTGCGCGGCGCCCGGGACCTCGAGGCCGCGTTCGCCCGGCGCGACGGTGTCGCCGAGATTGCGGCGCTCGTCGACGAGGTCATCAGTGAACGCAGTGCGGTGGTGGACCGTTGACACGCATGTGGGTGATACAGCTTTACTTCGCAAACCGGTCGCTGACCGTCACCGTCGGCCCTCGCAGGGCACTGTGATGAGCACCTGTGCCGACCCGTTCGGCAGGCCGCCCGTCGAGCAGTCGCGCAACCCGGCCCCAAAGTCGCGTAGTCGTCTACTCGTGTGTACCGCGACTATCCGGAGAAGTCTTGAGTCATGGTTACCGAGCTGCAGTTCGTCGCGGTAGCGGCGTTCTTGATCTGGGGGTTGGCAGCGTCGTTGTGTGGCCTGCTCAAGCCGGACGATGACGCGAGTGTGGACTTAAGACACGCCGAGTCCAGAGACCGCGTACGTTAGGTCGACACTCGGCGCGGAGGAGCAAGAGCCCCGCCAGTGCGGGGCTCTTGTCTAGAACCTAGGCGCTCTTGTCGCGCCGCTCTGGACGAGCCGCCTTGCGCGGCACGATCGTCGGCAGCACGTTGTCCTGCACGGTCTCCTTGGTGACGACCACCTTGGCGACGTCGTCGCGGCTGGGGATGTCGTACATCACCGGCAGCAGGACTTCCTCCATGATGGCGCGCAGGCCGCGGGCGCCGGTGCCGCGGTGGATGGCCTGATCGGCGATGGCCTCCAGCGCGTCGTCGGTGAACTCCAACTCCACGCCGTCCATCTCGAAGAGGCGAGTGTACTGCTTGACCAACGCGTTCTTCGGCTTGGACAGGATCTGCACCAGCGAGTCCTTGTCCAGGTTCGTCACCGACGCCACGACCGGCAGTCGGCCGATGAACTCCGGGATCAGCCCGAACTTGATCAGGTCTTCTGGCATCACTTCGGCGAAGTGGTCCTGCGTATCGATCTCGGCCTTGGAGTGCACCTCGGCGCCGAAGCCAAGCCCGCGCTTGCCGACCCGGTCGGAGACGATCTTCTCCAGCCCGGCGAACGCACCCGCGACGATGAACAGCACGTTGGTGGTGTCGATCTGGATGAACTCCTGGTGCGGATGCTTGCGCCCGCCCTGCGGGGGCACCGAGGCCTGCGTCCCCTCGAGGATCTTCAACAAAGCTTGCTGGACGCCCTCACCGGAGACGTCGCGGGTGATCGACGGGTTCTCACTCTTGCGGGCGATCTTGTCGACCTCGTCGATGTAGATGATGCCGGTCTCGGCTCGCTTCACGTCATAGTCGGCGGCCTGGATCAGCTTGAGCAGAATGTTCTCGACGTCCTCACCGACGTAGCCGGCCTCGGTCAGCGCGGTGGCGTCGGCGATCGCGAATGGCACGTTGAGCATCTTGGCGAGCGTCTGCGCAAGGTAAGTCTTACCGCAGCCGGTGGGCCCGAGCATCAGGATGTTGGACTTGGCCAGCTCGACGGGCTCGGCGCGGGAATCGCGCGTCTTCTCCTGGGCCTGAATGCGTTTGTAATGGTTGTATACGGCGACTGCCAGCGTGCGCTTGGCGGTGTCCTGACCTATGACGTAACCCTCGAGGAATTCGCGGATTTCGACGGGCTTGGGCAGCTCGTCAAGCTTGACGTCGTCAGCGTCGGCCAGTTCCTCTTCGATGATCTCGTTGCACAGATCAATGCATTCATCACAGATATAGACGCCTGGGCCCGCAATGAGCTTCTTGACCTGCTTTTGACTCTTGCCACAGAACGAGCACTTCAGCAGGTCACCGCCGTCTCCAATGCGCGCCATGGTGGTGGGGTCCTACTTTCCTAGCAGTCGGTAATGAAGCGTGTTTACGAGTTACCTCGGTGTTGGACCCGACGCTACCCGTATGTTCCGGCGCGGTGCGACCGATAAAGCCGAATCGCGTCGGTGGTATTTATATGTGTTCGCAGAACATATCGCCTGACTCGCGGTCTAACCCCCTGGAACCCGCCACTGTGTCCCTGGCGTGTCGCCGCCGTTATCGGACCGAGAGGCCGCCCCCGAAGTGGCCGTAGAGTTTGCGATGTGGTGTTCGCTGCGCCCCACGATACCGTGCTCCTGACCGACGGCGGCCTGGCGACGGAGCTGGAGGCCCGCGGCCACGATCTGTCCGACGACCTGTGGTCGGCCCGGCTGCTGGTCGACACGCCTGAGGAAATTGTCGCCGTACACTGCGCGTTCTTCCGCGCGGGAGCGTCAATCGCCACGACTGCGAGCTATCAGGCGTCGTTCGACGGGTTCGCTCAGCGCGGAATCTCTCGTGACGAGGCCGCCGGGCTACTGCGCCGAAGCGTCGAGCTCGCGAAGGCCGCCCGCGACGAGGTCGGCGGTGAACGCTGGGTGGCCGCATCCGTCGGGCCGTACGGCGCTGCCCTCGCCAACGGCGAGGAGTACGTCGGCCGCTACGGGCTTTCAGTCGCACAGTTGGCGGATTGGCACCGACCGCGGCTGGAGGTTCTCGCCGGCGCCGGAGCCGACGTGCTGGCTGTCGAGACGGTCCCCGATGTCGACGAGGCCGAAGCGCTCGTCGGCCTCATTCACGAACTTGGTGTTCCGGCGTGGCTGTCCTACACGATTGCGGGGACGACGACGCGCGCGGGGCAGCCGCTCGCCGACGCGTTCGCGGCGGCCGCCGGAATGCCGGAAATCGTTGCGGTGGGCGTGAATTGCTGCGCGCCCGATGATGTTGAACATGCGGTGCGGGTCGCCCGGGAGGTCACCGGCAAGCCCGTCATCGCCTATCCCAATAGCGGCGAAGCGTGGGATGGCGTTCGGCGAACGTGGATCGGATCGTCAGGCTGGTCGGCCGAGCTCGCGCCTCGCTGG
>Ga0075418_10006710_pt1 | contig 12976 bp, 9 predicted proteins | sample SoiMetdeltSBSDD2_FD_81776 | JGI IMG/M metagenome (GOLD analysis project Ga0075418, IMG submission 81776) | Bulk soil microbial communities from a Populus tree surrounding site in Tennessee, USA - Soil MetaG P. deltoides SBSDD2 | ecosystem: Environmental > Terrestrial > Soil > Tree plantation...
CGTTACGCCCGGGCAATTGTCGGATGCCGAGGCCGAGAAGGTCACAACCTGCGCGCACTGACCCGGCGCAGTATTAGTGACGATGTTGCTTGGGCAAGTTATCGTCGGAGGTTGATTGTCGTTGACGGTAACCGTGAACGTGCAGTTGGCCGAATTGCCCGATGCATCGCTGACGGTGCATGTAACGGTTGTCGTACCCGTCGGGAACGTGGAGCCGGAGGCCGGAGTACACGACGGAGTGCCAACACCCGGGCAGTTATCGATCGCGGTCGCGTTCGAGTAGGTTACTGCTGCCGAGCACTGGTTCGGGTCAGCCGAAGCGGTCACATTCGCCGGACAAGTGATCGCCGGCGGCTGCGTGTCATTTACGGTAACCGTGAACGTGCAGCTGGCCGAATTGCCCGACGCGTCGCTGACCGTGCATGTAACGGTTGTCGTACCTTTCGCGAACGTGGAGCCGGACGCTGGACTACACGACGGAGTTCCAACACCCGGGCAGTTATCGGTCGCGGTCGCGTTGGAGTAGGTTACTGCCGCCGAGCACTGGTTCGGGTCAGTAGAAGCGGTCACGTTGGCAGGACAAGTGATCGCCGGCGCCTGCGTGTCGTTGACGGTAACCGTGAATGTGCAGCTGGCCGAATTCCCCGACGCGTCGTTGACAGTACAGGTGACCGTTGTCGTGCCCTTCGGGAAGGCCGAACCCGACGCCGGAGTGCACGTCGGCGTCCCTACGCCCGGGCAGTTATCGGTCGCGGTTGCGTTCGAGTAGTTTACTACTGCCGAGCACTGGTTCGGGTCAGTCGAAGCGATCACATTGGCTGGACAAGTGATCGTCGGCGGCTGCGGGTCGTTGACGGTAACCGTGAACGTGCAGCTGGCCGAATTTCCCGACGCGTCGCTGACAGTGCATGTAACCGTAGTCGTACCCGTCGGGAACGTGGAGCCGGAGGCCGGAGTACACGACGGAGTGCCCACACCCGGGCAGTTATCGGTCGCGGTTGCGTTCGAGTAGGTTACTACTGCCGAGCACTGATTGGGGTCAGCCGAAGTGGTCACATTGGCCGGACAAGTGATCGTCGGCGCCTGCGTATCGTTGACGGTTACGGTGAACGAGCAGCTAGGACCTGCCGTAGCCGTGCAGGTCACAGTGGTGGTGCCCACCGGGAAGAACGAACCGGAAGGCGGGATGCAGGTTACAACCCCGCAGCCGCCGTTTGTTGTTGGCGCCGGGTAGACGACTATCGCCCCGCACTGGTTCACATCGTTACCGGTAGTGACGTTGGCCGGACATGTCAGGAAGCACTGAGAAATTGTGCACCCGGTAATATCGACCGACAGATTGTACGCGCCGGTCTGGTTATTTGAGAAAGAGGCGACGACGATGACAAAGCTTCCACTTCCGATGGTCCTTCGCAAGCCGGAGAGTGAGGTCTTGGCCGAGCAGGCTGTCAGTCCTCCGCTCGAGCCGCCGACACCAACGGCCACGCCGCTCAAATCATCATTGGCCGCCACCAGGTTTACGCAGGGAAGCAACGGGTTGAATGCACCCGGTGTCCCGCCTGGCCCGGTTAGTCCTCCAACTCGATAGAGATAGATTATCGAATCCGGAATGCTCGTCGAGTTTGTTATTGGAGGACAGCTGGGCGGTCCACACAGCGTCGCCGTCAACGTTCCGGTTGTACAGCCGCTCACATTAAATTCGTACGCCTTATAAAAGACCGCAGTCCCTGTAGGGCTGAGCGTACACGGCGAGGACACTCCCGTTCCGGTGGTAATCGCGTTCGGCCGGTTGTAGGTTGGACCTCCCGCGAAAAGACCGTCGGTTATGCAGGGAAGGGCGGGATTGGTTATGACGAGAGAATACGCCTGCCCGCCGCCGCACCCGTTGGCGTCGGTCGCCGTCACCTGGATCGGGAAACCGCCTGCCTGAGTTGGGGTTCCCGAAAGCGTGTCACCGACAAACGACATTCCCGTCGGCAGCGTTCCGGTCTGAGTGAAGGTATACGGTCCAACTCCACCAGTCGCCGTGAAGGTGACCGGAGTATATGCCGTATTTATTGTGCCTGGTGGAATCGACGCGGGACTGATCGAGATCACCGGGCATCCCGCGACCTGGGTAATCGTGCAGCCCCCGTCGGGAGCGTCGATGTACAGATTGTAGTTACCCGCGGTGGTATTGCTGAAACCGGTGACGACGACGACGAACTTGCCGCTGCCCAAAGAGCGCTTTAAGCCGGACAGCGCGCCGCTGGTTGGGCAGGAGGGAACGCCGCCGCTCGAGCCGCCCGGACCCACTGCGACTCCGGAAAGGTCGTCGTTGGACGCCACCACGTTGCTGCAGGGGTCGCCCGGGTTAAATGGGTGCGCGGCGCCACCCGCACCCGATAATCCGCCTGTTCGATAAACGTAAAGGACTGTGTCTAATGCCTGCGGCGCTGAGCAGCCAGCGGGGCCGCACAAGGTAATAGTTACGTTAGTTGGGAAAGTAGTGCAGTCTGTTATTTCTAATTCATAGGCATCGTAGCGAGCGTTGTTGGCACTCGGAAGAAGCGAGCACGGAGACTGAACGCCCGACCCGGTTGGCTGGGTTCTTACTCGATTGTATGTTGGGTCGCCGGCAGCCAGTGATCCGGAAATGCACAGCGAGGACGGCCCTGAAGAGACTTGAAAACCGCCGCCAGAATTGTCCTGCCCCTTGCGCTTCTTCTTTTTGTTCGAGACGCTTCCGGAACCGCTTGAATCGTCGGTTATCTCTTTGGTCTTATCCATCCTTCTTTGCAGGCCCATGCCCTGGTCAGTAAGGTCGTTGATTTGATCGAGGAGTTTTTGATATTGCTGCATCAGTTCGTCGGTAGGTCCCGAACCATCTAACTGCTCTTTCACGGCTTCGAGTTGTTGCAACAGTTCTTCGATGTCTTCTGATTGCGGAGAAGAAGGTGATGCGGATAATAGAGCTGCCTCGGCTCCAGCTACCGGTAAGAAAAACTTTGGTAGACAAATTCCAAGTACCGCAGCGAGACAAGACACCACAATGGCTAACCGTATCGAGTTGAGTTTTTGTGCAGACATCTTGAATATTCTCCTTTAATCGATGCGTTTCGATCGGGTTCTAGCGCCGAGGATTGAGCTTGAAATGAATTAAGACCTGCGGCCTCTAGCGCGCCAATTATTTTGGGACAATACACCGCGCTGCCTTCAGGTGAGAGCTCCGGGCGCTCTCACCTGTTCGGCAGGCTACCTTGTTCGTCTTCCAGAGTGGCCGGTATGTTGTGACTGCTGTCAGAGTCTAGTTTCTACTCGGGAAAATACCTTCCAGCGCTATGCAGAAGTTGAGCGCCAGATAAGGATCGATGATCGAGAAAGGTTGACTTCCCCCAACTATACTCGTGTTGGTCGGGGTTGCTGCAGGTCCCAAAAACGATCCGTCGGTGGTTGCTGCGTACATGTTGTCCAATTTCGCGGGGAAAGCGCCGTCGGGGCTGCCTACGTCTCCAGGGTTTCCATTAGCCGCCTGCTTTACAACCACTGTATGCTGGTGCTGCGGCATGTTGTTTATAGTGAGTGTGTCATTCTCAGTTCCACCCACCTGGCCCAGATCATAGCTGGAAAGCCCGGGGCCCTGACCAAAGTGCATTGGCTGGCGGCTCTGCAAGTTTGGTAGTGCAAATGTCGTCTGTCCATTGCCGCCGTACGTGGTGCCAAGAAGCGAAAACAACGCCGTGTTTTGCGATATAGCCAGGATCTGACCATTGCACATCGCCCACCCGCGCGGCGCAAAATTAAAACCATAAATCGCGATCATACCCAGGAATGGTTCGGACATTTTTCGATTCTCCTTTTCGGTTAGCCGTCGAACAAAGTTCGGCAGGCAGATAACTCACGGCATCTCATTATTGTTAATCAAGAGTTGCCAATTCCGCGTCCAGCAAACCTTCGAGTCTCTGGTAAATAGCTGTTTTTATCCAACTATAGTGTCAAAGACAAGTATGCTTCCTTACGAGCGCCGCGCGATTTTATCCCTTGAGTAGAAACGAGTCAAGCAAATAACACTCATTACAAAATTATGCTATGAAAACCTCACAGAAGGTTGTATGCTAGCGCCGCATCAATCCCAACACACGTCTAGGAGGAAGATCACGTGACTGTTTCGCGACGACAGTTTTTGTCAACTGGGACCCTGGTAAGCCTCTCAGCCGTACTCCCCATGCAAGGAATTATAAGTGTTTTTGCGCAAGAGCCCGACATCGGTCAGCCCGGGCGATTCAAAGTTCCACCGGAGATCCAGCCCGACGAACGGCTGACCGAAGAGAACTTCTCCAGATACCTCTACTCAGAGTTTCGATTCGCTACAGCGCCATTTACCGCAGTCTCGCTGCAACTCGTCAACGTCAAACGCTGGGAGGCGCCGGACACGCCCCAAGCGCAAGAGATAAAGCTCGATTCCTTTTCGGTCCTCTTCAAGGGTCCGCGAAAAACCGCTCTGGAGTCGAAGATATACCAGGTTACGCACGATTCGATGGGGACCTTTGAACTTTTCATCAGCCCCGTGAACGAGCGAAAAAAACAGCGGATCTATCAGGCAGTGTTCACTCGTTTTAGTTCGTAAGCTAAACGATCCTGATTCCAATACAAGTTATCTGTACCGTTAGGCTGCCGGTGTGTCGGCTGTCTGACATCTCAATCAACTCGGCCCGCGCCACTCCAGAAGAAAGTGCGATCCGATATCATCCACGCGAGCAAAACCAAGACGTTCGAACAAGTCCAGTGACGGATTGAATCGCTCTACGTAGACTCGCACCAGCCTGTGGGTACGAGCCGCCTCATCCAGGAGATTCCTGATCAAACGCGTTCCCACGCCTTTCTTACGATCAGCGGGAAGAATCGCGATCTCCAGGATCCGAATCTCGCTCTCGTTTCTGGCTACATAGTGGCCGCCGATCGGTCGATCATTCAAGAGGATCAGACGGCTTTCGGCGTCGGGGAAACGCCGTTTGTAGTCCTGTTGTTGGGCATCGAATTGCATCCTGAGAAAGCTCGCTCGCTGATTGTCGTCCCACGGTAACTGGGCAAGCTCGTCCTGACGGGTGCCGGCATAAACTTTAAACAAAAAGTCTTCATCGCGGGGACTCACCGGTCGGAGTGTTACAACATTACCAGGCGTGTCTGGCCCTACTGAGAGGTTCAACGTGGGATCGGTCATATCAAGCCAGCGTTCGATTGAAAACAGCCTGGTATATGAATCCTGTGTCCAGCCGTTCAACTGGGACCAGGAACAGATCCCCCGATTCAAGGCGATCGTGTTCAAGTCTGAATAATCCCTGCCCGAGAAAAGGTTCCAGCGGCCCTCGGAAAAACAGTGAGAACTGCTCCTGCCTCGGCGTCGTTCTGCCATCTTTTACCTCGATCAATTCGAGCTCAACAACAGTCGAGTCCTGGAGTACGAGTCTGAACAGGCTGTTAAGATTTTCGGCGAAAGACGTCTTCGGTAACGCACCAAGCATATCGGTAATTCCAGTTCGCAGCCCCGGCATCACTCCAAACCGAGACTTCGATCATTTGTCGGACACAAACTCCATCATGAAATGAGTAAGGCTCTCTCCGGTGGTCTTGAACCCAAGCCGATGATAAAGATGAAGCGCCGGGTTTGTCCTGACCACCGAAATACGAAACGGTTTGCCCGCTTCTGCCGCTTCATCGAGAAGTTCCTGGATCAACATCGTTCCGATCCCCCCGCTCCGATACTCCGGAAGCAGGGCGATATCCACGCCGCGGTGCTCAGCCTCGGCTCTTTCGACAAGAACCCGGCCGATTATCTTTCCGTCCAGCATTATGATCTGATGTTCCGCATTCGGGAACTCCGCGTTGTAGGTCTGTAACTGAGCGTAATACTGCATTCTCAGAATTGGATCCCGATGAGCAACGTCAAGCGCATTCAATTCGCTTCCTACCGATTCGCAAAACAACTTATACAGGAAGTCTTCGTCGTCAGGACGAACCTCGCGTAATGAAATCGGCATCCGCTCGCTCCAGGTTTATCTAAAGCAATTCAATAAAGGAGCAGTATTGTAATCGAAAGTGATTTGTATCGCGAGAGGATTGGCGCCAGGGCCTGAGAAGTCCCTGCTTTGACACCCAGCAAAGGCAAAAGCAACGGCGGGTTGCGGAAATCAGCAGAGCGAGATCGCGCGGAGAAGGAGGACTATTGGCGCGCTCGTTATTCGCTTTACTGACCTGCCGCAACCCGCCCGGTCATGCAGACCGTTCTTCAGAAGCGCAGGTTGTATTTCATAAAGATGCCCCGGCCCGGAGCGTCGACCCCCCAGCTTATGCCGCGGTAGTTTCGATCACCAATATTATCGAAATCGAGCAGCAATTCGTGCCGCTCTCCCCACCTGATGCCGCCACGCACGCTGAAGACTACGTAGCCCGGCACAGCGGTGTATAGCGGCGCTGAGTTTACGCCCACACCTAACACTCTGTTCTGAACCTGAGCCAGTGTTTCGCCCGTAGGAACCAACCGGTCGTCGGCATTTCCTCTGACGCCATCAGGACCCGAGTTCACCAGGCCAAGGAACCGCGCGCCGTTGTTGAAGAAGTTGGCGATCGCACCGCGCGAGCGCCCGCCGCCCGTCCGACGATCATCAAGGTCGAGAGTAGACAGTCGCTCCTGGCGATCTGCCATATGTACGTAAGGCTCGATCCAGAATCGCTTGCCGACTGGCGCATAGCGGATCTTCAGGTATCCGTCCGGCGCCGGAGTGCCGCCTTCAATGTTCGGCGGAAGGTCCGTCCGCTTATCTCGGGCGTGGAGATAAGTAAAGATCGTTCCCAGCGACCAATCACGGTTCATCTTCACATCAAGCGTGTGCTCGATACCAAAGATACGAGCGTCATCGAAATTAGCCCTCACAAGAACCGGATTTGTCGATGCTGCTACAAACACCACTCCTGTCGGGCCCTGCGATGTGATAGGTGTTCCACCAAGCGATGTGCCGACCGCGCCAGGAGGCAGAATCAGCGCTTGCTTTACTATGTTGTCGTCGATGTCGTTAACAAACCAGGCGAAGTTAGTTTCAAAACGCCTGTTGCGATACGCGATCCCAATCTCATAGTTCATACTGATTTCGGGACCAACCTGCGCCACCGGGCGACCGGTAGAGACGGCCGTCGAACCCGCCGCCGAGCCGACGGTTCCGCCCAACCCGGCTACATCCGGAGCCGCTACTTCAAAGCCTGATCCGGTCAGTCCTAGGGTGCCAAGATCCGTTATGTGAGGGGCGCGAAAGCCCCGGCTGAAGTTCGCTGACAAACTGAGTCCGGTAACCGGCGTTCCTACGATTCCCGCGCGGAACGTTACATCGTCGACATCGAGCGAATCATCGGGCCACAATGGCTTGCCGCCGACTAGAGGCGAGTCAGCCGCGCGCGCTTCGTATGACGCTGCGCTGTATCGAATATTGCCGACCAGCCGCAGCTTCGAGGGAACTACATTGAATACATCCTGAGCATAGATTCCCCCGCTCTTGAAGTGCGCATTGTTCGGCACGCGGCCTCTGCGCAGCGCCGCAACGCCGGTGACCGGATTGAATCCGTAAGACTGAGCGTGAGTGACTCGCTCGTTGTAGAAGTCACCTCCGACAAGGAAGTTGTTTCTCGCACCCCATTGCTTGCCCAGGAACCCGTGGATGCCGTTTACACTTGTGCGCTCGCCTTCGTGGTTGATCGACGCATTCGGGTTTCCGTTGCCGCCCTGATTAACCCTCTCTTCACGTTGAGAGTTGAACGAATAGCCGATGGTAAGAGTGTCAAACCAGCCGGCATTGACCGAGTCATACCTGATAGTCGCGAAATCCAGCATGAGATTGCGAAGATCGGCGATGAGATTGCCGTCACCGCCCAGCAGTTGATCAAATCGTTTGCCTCCGTCCTGCTGGCCTCGCATGTAGCTTGCGCTGATTTGAGATCCGGCCGTGGGCGCCCAGTTCATCTTGCTATAACCCCCGTACTGGGTAAACGCTGTGTCGGTCAATCTGCCGTCGATAACCAGATCTGAGCTCAACCCAAGAAATCGAGTCACCGCGTTATGCGAATCTCGTTCGTGCCCGGTCCTGATGTTATTTACTCGGCGACCGCTGACATTGAGCAGAAAGCCGAAGTTTCGCGTCGCGTAAGTTGTTAAGAGGTTCGAACCGAATGACGCGTCCGCACTATTAAAGAACGTCCCCATTTTGCCGTGAACCTCCGACCCGTTTGCCGAAAAGTATGGGTTACTCGTCAAAAACTGGATACTTCCACCCAGTGCATCGCTTCCGTACTGGGCGCTGTTGGGTCCGCGCAAGATCTCAACACCGCGCAGGCTGGTCGAATCTATAAGATTCAGAAATGTGTTTACCCCGCCTCGCTGTCCCGCGTTTGAATAACGAAACCCGTCGATGAATATGTTGACTTTGTTGCCGGTCACGCCGCGGACGAAAATACCCGACATTACGCTGGCAGTGCGTTGAAGATGCACACCGACTTCTTCGTTTGCGATCTGAGCGGTAACCGACTTCGTTCGCTCTTCGATCTGGTGTTCGGAAATGACGTTGACCTGTTGGCTTACTGTTCCGGCGCTTTCGACCATGCCTGGATTGGTGGTGACCGTCACTTCTTCATTAACAAGGCTGGGGTCGAGCCGAACCTCGAGGTTTTCGAGGTTAGCTGAGCCCACCGTGACCGCTTGTTGGCGGTCTCCGAATCCGCGCGACTTAACGACAAGCAGATATTGTCCGCTCGGGATTGCTGGGAAACTGAACTTTCCCTGCGAGTCGGTTCTCGTAGTGCCCACCGTAACCTGCTGTGCACTGAGCAAGGAAACCGACGCGTCCGCGACAGCCGCTTCCGATGAATCACGAACAACGCCAGAGACGCTGGAAGCTGAGCGCGCAATGGCGATCCCGCAGGTTAGTAAAAAGATCAGCGCGACGAGCAGACTGGAGGGTGCTTTACGCGCAACGGGATGAACTATGAGCATCACTTTCTCCTTGTGATCGGAATGGATTCGTTATGAAGAAGCAATCGGGATCAGTGCTTTACAACCTCGATGTTCAGCACCGGGTGGACCTCGTACCAGTTATGATCGGCCTGCCCGTCGTACCGGCTCACACCGTAGACCCGCACACGGCTTCCTACCGGCGGCGCCTTTAGCTTGATCGGGTCAATAATCTCGCAAACGATAAACGGGCCCGGGCGCCCCAACTCGTCCACCAGTTTAAAGCGCAGATCGCCGTCCTTGTCGTCGACCCGCACTTCGGAGACATAACCCTCGGTCATCACATGAGGCTTCTGGTTTTGTTCGATATCGGCGATGCTCACAGTGTGAAATTCGCTTAGATCGATTGCTTCGGCGATTAGCGGTGCCTCGGCGTTGACGCCGCGGTTCGTTGCAACCACTAACGCCGTGATAAGCGCAGCTACGCCAATCGCACCAATCGCAAAGCCCGGTTTGAATACCATCTCCCTCCAACCAAAGGTGCGCCCTGGGAGTTTTGCCGGCCGCGCTTCGATCGCTGCTTCAATCGCGGTCCACGGATCACGCTCTGGTGTGAACCGCGGCATCTGCTGCGCAAGCCTATGTCCGTTTCGTAGCCGGGCAAGATTCGTGCGGCAAGGACCGCAATCAATCAGATGATCTTCAACTCGTTTAACCGCCTGGGCCGCGAGTTCACCGGTCAGATAAAGAGAGAAGGTCCTGCGTATGTCAAATCGCAAACATTTCATAGTTTGTACTCCAAGATTCGTTACAGAAGCCGTCGCAACGGTCTGAGTCGGACTTCCAGCTGAGTGAGTGCGCGATTCAATCGTGATGCTACAGTTCCGGGCGAGCACTCGAGCACCGAAGCAATCTCTTCGTACGAGAGCCCGTCGAGATACTTCAGCGCGACCACTGCTCGCAGCTTGGGGGACAGTTCCATCACCGCGCGATGGATGATCTCGCGCCGCTCACTTTCGGCATGCTGCCTATCAGCGGAAGCGCCGGCATCGAATTCCTCGTCGCTGCCGAGCAGCGCTTCGAATGGAACGTGATGCGCACCACGTCTTCTTTGCTGGTTGAGGCATTCGTTGAGAGCAACCCTGTAGATCCAGGTTGAAAGACTCGCCTCGAATCGAAAACCCGGCAGCCCCTGATAGACCTTCACGAAGACGATCTGCAAAACGTCTTCCGCCCGCACCTCATCTCCGATTGAATAGAAGATGATGTTGTAGACCCGGTCGCGGTAGCGCTCATAGAGAGACTTGAACGCGTCGCGATCGCCCTGCTGAGCGGCAATAACGGTTTCTCGTTCTTCGACGTCCGGATGGGATGCGCGAACTTTCATCTGTTGTATCAGAATAGTGCCCCATAACTGTTAGACACAAGCAGCGCGCCTTTTCTTCCGTTGGAACAAAAAAATCTAAGTGGTGGATGGATTAGAGTTGCGGTGTAGAAAAGTTTGTCAACCGCGTAGCAGTGTCGTATCAGTAGCTTGCATGTTCTATGCGATAGGACAGCGCTACGCGGTTATCATCTATTGCACGTCGATCTATTTCAGCTTCCTATCGAAGAAGTCCGCCGCCGCGTGGTAAGCGCGAAGCCAGTTCTGGTGACGAAGGAAGTCATGCACCTCGTCCGGAAAGACGATCTCCTCAAATTGGATTCCGTGTTCTCGCAGCTTGCGCGCCAGATCGACCGTCTGACTGAAAGCGACGTTGCGGTCGTCATCACCATGAATCAACAGCACCGGCGATTTCCATTTCTCGACCGAGGAGATCGGTGAGGACTCGCGAGCCAGCCTTACCAATTCCGGCGACCCGCCTCCCGGAGCGCGGCCCACACGCGCGCTCCAGTCGTGGACTCCGTGTATATCCACTCCGACCGCAAAGAGATCCGAATCTCTCGCCAATCCCATGGCCGTCAGGAAGCCGCCGTACGAACCGCCCCACAATCCGATTCGCTTCCCGTCGATGTCGCTTCTGGACTTGAGGTACTTGCCGGCAGCGACTATGTCTTGATATTCCGACGCGCCTCGCGCGCCGCGATGCCGTGCCTCGCGAAAGGCGCGTCCATAGCCGATCCCTGCCCGGTAATTCACAGACAGCACCGCGTAACCTCGGCTCGCCAAGTACTGATTCATGGCGTACGCGTCGTGATAGTAATAGTTGTAGTGCCAGCCCAGCAGCATCTGCCGCATCGGTCCACCGTGCATGAAGACTACCGCGGGCGCCTTGCCGGTCACCCCTTTTGGTTTGAAGTACTGTCCGTGAATTTCCAGCCCATCAGCCGCCTTGAACAACACCTGTTCGGGTTCGGTCAGTTGATTGGCCGGGAATCGGGCCGGCAGCGCTTGTGGCGCCAGCTGTTTCGAATCTTTCGCTTCGGAGGAACCGATGTAGGGAAGGATCGGATAGTTTGCGGTGGCATGCATGAACGCAACCTGCCTCCCCGAGTTCACAATCAACGGATTCATCTCGATGCTGTCGCCGCTTGTGAGCTGCTCCGGTTGCCCGCCGGCAATGTTGACTCTCCATAAGTGCCGGTGGTCTATGTCGCCGTTGTTGCTCGCCACCACAACGTAGGACCGATCAGGAGACCAGGCTACGTTTTCAACTTCATAGTTTCCCGGCGTGAGCGCTGTCTCCGGCCCGCCGGTCGAGGGCACAGAATAGAGGTGCGCCCAGCCGTCCTTCTCAGACGCAAACACAAGACGATCGCCCGCCGCCCACTGAAGAATGCTGTTCCCGAGCGGCAACCTGGAGAATGAATCCATCCACCCATTCCCGGATTTCCAAATCTCTTTGCCCCGCCCGGTCTGGACGTCGATCACCCTGATGGCCCAGGGCACTAAGCGCTCGCGGTCCACGGACACAACTTCGGTGATATTGAACAGACGAATGCAGGCGATCCGTTTGCCATCTGTCGACCATCGCGGTTCGATATCACGATCGATGCTCGGGTCAAGGAAACGAATGCTCGCGGCTTTGGGGTCATAGATCCCGATGAAGCTGTGATCGCCGCGGGATGAAACAAACGCCAGCTGCGAGCCATCGGGTGACCACGACGGCGAAGCTACCGAGCCGCGGATCTCAAACATCTTCTTCGCGGCGCCGTTGGACTTTGCTGTAGCGACTTTCGCGGTCGAAGCTGGTGGCAGCGACGCCCACCACAAATGGTTATCCTGGCTAAAGATTACGCGATCACTGCGCGGCGAAAAGAATGGATTGCTCCCTTCCCCGATCTTGGTCACTGCTCCGGTGTGAGCGTTGGCGACGCGCACTTCCTGCCTTGCGCCTGCCGGGTCACTGGTTGGATTAGGGACGTCGTTGTCGCTATTTGGAGGTCCGCCGTATACAAACGCGATCCAGCTCCCATCGGGAGAGAACTCAAGTTCGGTTATGTCCTGCCCGTCGTCCTTATCATAGCCGGTCAATTGGCGGCCCTTGAACCCGGGCGCTTCAGCAACCCAGATATTTCGTTTGCCTTCGGTGTTAAAAACCCAGGCGATCTTATCTCCTTTGGGCGATGCGATTAGATCCGAAGGAAACGGCGCGCTTAGCACCTCCTCGAGGGTGAATCCGTTACCGCGGGCGAGCGTGGTTGCGAGAAGGACCAAGAAGAGTGAAATCAGAACAGTTTTCGATCGTCTGTGAGATTGCATAGATCCTCCAATTCCAGCCGCTAGTTATTGATTGAATATTTTTTTAGCAGTCCGCGTGCGATCACCAGCCTCTGGAGCTCGTTGGTACCCCCTCCGATGATCAGCAGCGGGGCGTCTCGATAGTAGCGCTCAACCGGAAAGTCTTTCGCATAACCGTTGCCGCCAAAGATGCGCATTGCTTCAAGCGAGCACTCTTGAGCGGTCTCCGTCGCGAACAGCTTGGCCATTCCGGCTTCCAGATCGCAGCGTTCGCCGCGGTCCTTTTTCTCGGCGGCAGCGTAAACCAGTAGCCGCGAGGCCTC
>Ga0075418_10006712_pt1 | contig 12973 bp, 11 predicted proteins | sample SoiMetdeltSBSDD2_FD_81776 | JGI IMG/M metagenome (GOLD analysis project Ga0075418, IMG submission 81776) | Bulk soil microbial communities from a Populus tree surrounding site in Tennessee, USA - Soil MetaG P. deltoides SBSDD2 | ecosystem: Environmental > Terrestrial > Soil > Tree plantation...
CCTCACCGCGTTTACAAAGGCACTGGCAATCGACGAGGCGCCGCACGGCGTGCGAGTCAACTCGGTTTCTCCCGGAAACATCTACACACCGCTCTGGCAGGAAGCGATCGATGCCGCGAGCGATCCTGACAGGTATCGCGCAGACGGAGAAGCAGCGCAGCTAATGGATCGAATGGGAACTGCCGAAGAAGTAGGACGCCTATGTCTTTTTATTGCAGCTGAAGCGAGTTTCACCACCGGCGTAGATCACCTCGTCTCCGGCGGCGCGGAATTGGGTTATGGCCGCAAGAACGGCTGGTGAAACGTAGCAATTCTCGCCGTCGCCCCACTCGCCCCTCTCCCTGTCGCCCACTCCCCTGTGCCCTCTCTCCTCGGCCAGCTCCGGCCTCTCAAGTACTCTTAATAAATCGTGCGACAGACCCGGCGCGCACCCTCGCCAGCGGTCTTGCCCCACAAGAGTTCCTGACGATGAGCTCAGGCGGAAGGCTGATGTTAGGCGGTTTCTTAGGGACTGACTCGCCGACGATCGCATTGAGCAACAGTCGAGCGGCCTGTTGCCCCATCTCGCTCCTTGACCACGACACAGTAGTCAACGGAACGCGCAGCATATCTCCGTAATGAATGTTGCCGGCGCCGACAATTGCCACGTCCTTTCCTACCTCAACTCCGGCTTCCTCCAGTGCTTTCATCGCGCCGATCGCTGCCGGATCATTTACCGCAACAACAGCCCTGGGAATGTTGCGCTTTGCAAGCCATCGACCCATCGCCTGATAGCCGTCGGATTCCAGCAAACCGCAAGGCACAACCAACGACTTGTCGCAACGAATTCCATGTTCTTCTAAAGCCTGCTCGTATCCCTCGAGCCGGTCGGTGCTGACCGAGGACGCATCTCCGCTCATGTGGCCGATTCGGGTGTGTCCCAACCTGATAAGATGCTCGGTAGCGATCTTCCCAACCTGCACATTATCGGTCGCCACCACCGGGCAACGCAGGTTACGCATCGTGCGGTCGACCAGTACGATCTTTGCGCCTTCACTCACCATCTTGCGATAAGCTCCGGTGTCGGTAGGCGCGAGAACCGAACTTATGATCAAGCCATCAGTACGTTGCAACAGGACTTCAACCTCGCCGATCTCCCGCGTGGGGTCTTCGTCAGTAGAACAGATCAGCAGCTGATATCCCGCCGGACGGGCGATTGATTCGATGGCCCGCGCAACCTCGGCGAAATAGAGGTTCATGAGATCCGGGACAACAACGCCAATCAGATAAGAGCGGCTGGTTGCCAGTGCTCGGGCGTGCTGATTCGGCTGATAGTTCAACCGTCTAGCCACTTCCATCACTCGCCGGCGCGTTTCCGGGCTGACCAACGCGTTGTTGTTGATCGCCCGAGAGACAGTCATCTTTGAGACCCCCAGCTCGCGCGCGATATCAGCAAGAGTGATCGGCATAATCCGGGCTATTCTAACTGTTATCGGTAACACCGCCAAGGAGACGAAACGTGAAACGTGATGAGTGATGAGTGATGCGTGATGCGTCATGCGTGAAACGTGATAAGTGAAACGTGATGCGCGATAGACAGCGAACCTCGGATCACGCATCACGCATCACGCATCACGCATCACGTTTCACGTTTCACGACGCATCCGCTTCTCAACCAAAGCTCTTCTTTCTTAATTCCTTTTTTATGGACCAGGCGCCGTTGATCTTCTCGAGAAGAAGAAAGTGAATATCTCCGCAGCCGGGGCCGCAACGACTCCCAACATACATCAGACCCTGAGTATGCTGAGTATTGAAGCCAATCCTGGAAAGCATGATGAAGCCTCGTGAATCGGGGAATCTCCGGTAAAAGTTGATCCATTGCAGATCTCCCCAATTCCCATGAAAGATTGTCTTCAAATCGTCATCCGTTATCAGACTGGTTTTCACCCGCAGCTTGAACGAATCCTTGTTTAGCAGCCACTTGTTGCCGTTCTTCGCCTCATAGTCGTCGGCTGCTGATTCATCAATAGCTACGCCCTTATACTTTTCCCGCCACGGTTCATCCTCTCCCCCACCAAAATCGTAGCGGAAGGTCCGTTCCTCGATGATCAGTTGCTTAGTCCTGGGCTCGACGTAAAACTGTTTGATTATCGACGAATAAATCTCATACTCCTCCTCCGATACGCCGTCTGAATCGCTCTGGACGCGAGCCGTTAAACCGCATGGCCTGCAAAGTGCCGGCGAAATAAAAAGGAATCCTGCCACCAGGAATACGATCCGATTTAATACGATACCTTTCATACGAACAGTATAGGATGAATCCCGAAGCCTAGCCCAGTTCATCCAGCAGCGTTCTCGCGTTCTTTAAATCCGTGGTGTCGAAGCCTTCGGTAAACCACTCGTAAATCTTCGCCAGCAGTTGCCGAGCTTCTTCGCGTTTGCCCTGCCGTTGCCACAGGCGCGCCAGGCTGGTCGTCGCTCGGAGCTCCCACGATTTCGCGCTCTGTTCCCTGGCGATTGCTATGGCTGTGTTTGGGGACAGTTCTCTATTCATCCACCTCTCAAACAACGGCAGATACAGTTTCCGGGATTAGATCGATGTGTTCTTCGGGGATCAATTCCTCCGTAGCGTCAATCCTGAGCCACATGAGCGCAGCAACCGCCAACAACACGGCTACCGGGATTAACGCCAGATCGTAACTGCCAAACCATTTGACGAAGTATCCAAACGAAACCGAAAACAAAAACCCGCCGCCGCTTGCAACCGTATTGAGCGTACCCATTATTCCGCCAACGTACTTCTTTCCGATATCGATGCCGACAGTTGCGATCACAGTTTGTTGCATGGTTATTCCGGCATACACCAGCCCGAGAAATAACAACGTAGCGAACTTATTGGTCGTCAGGATGGTAGCAACCGTAAACAATGCCGCGCTGCTCAAACCAAAGAGTCCAACCGCGCGACGTCCCCACTTTAGTCCGACTCGCCTGACCAGGGCATCGCTCACAAAACCGCCGAAGACATTTCCGCAGGCGCCCAGTATGGGGGGAGCCATTGACAGAAGCAGATCTTCCTCGCTGAACCCGCGACCCTTAACTAAGAATGTATGCAACCACGAAATAAAAAAGTAGAGCCCGAAGACGTAGCTAAAGGCCACCGCAAGGATTGCCCACAGATTTAAGCTGCGCAGCGCTACGCCCCAGGGTAAGTTGTGATTGTTATCATATGAACGAACGCCGATCTGCCCGATCTCCGCTGCGGTAACGTTGACGTTTTCAGCTGGCGTGTCTCGGTACCACTTATGCCATGCGATACACCAGAGGACACCTAGTGCCCCTAGAACGTAAAACGAAGCGCGCCAGCCAAATCGCACCTGAATCGGCACAATGACCAGCGGCGCGAGAGCGCCGCCGGCTTGCAGGAACATAAATACAAACCCGAGCGCGCGGGCTCGTTCAACCGGGGGAAACCACCGCGATACGCTCACACTGACGTTCGGCAAGGCGCCCGCCTCGCCTGCCCCAAAACAAAAGCGTGTGAACAACAGCACGTAATAATTGGAAGTCATCCCGGTGAAGGCGGTGAACGCCGACCACCACAACACCACGCGGGTAAGAACTCGCCTGGCTCCAATGCGGTCGCCCAGCCGGCCGGTGGGAATTTCGAAAATGGCATACGAAAGAGTGAAAACGCCGACCACCCAGCCCCACGCTTCGGGGCTGATATTCAGGCTATCCTGTATGCGCGGCCCGGCGACCGAGATCGCGACTCGATCAAGATAGGTGATCGCCGCAAGCAAGCATAAGAACGCCAAAACCCTGTGACGATATTTGATCGAGCGCATCTGCAACTTGATCTCCGATATCAAGAACTTCGCCGAGGGTTAGGGCCCGTGCTCGCATTGAAGACGCCAAGTTTGTCCCGTGTCAACGTATGAACCGGAGCCTTCTCGATTGCGCGATTTGAGCCCTTTAAGAGAAGCCCTGCTCGTGTGGTATTCCCGAAACCGGCCCCTGAGGCGGAACGATGAGCTTCTCCAGTGGAGTGCCGTTTCGGTACTCCGAAAGCAACGCTTCCGGATCGATCTCAACGCCGACTGGATTCGCAGCGAACTCGTCGCTAAGCATATAAGCGTTGGCCTCTTCGACTGTGGCGCAGCAGTCGACTTGAAATTCCATCCTATTCCCATCCGGATCTTTGTAATAAAACGAGAGCGTTACCCCGTGATGGACCGGCCAATATGGTGTGATGCCAGCTTCTTTCAGACGAGCATATGTATCAAGAAGGTCTCCAATATTCGCGTAAGTATATGCTACGTGGTTGACGCCAATCTCGCCCCGACCTCCGCCTTCACCGCTTGCCGGCTTAAACGTCTCCAGATTAGCGAAGGCGAAACGATGATGTTCGTCATCGTAGGTGAGAAAAGCCAGCGCTGGATTCTGATATACCACGGTCGCCTCGAAGACATTTTGATACCACGCGATCATCTCATCGTAGCGTCTGGTGCTGTAAACAACGTGAGCAAACTTCACAGGTTTTGCCATTCTTTACACTCCTTTGTTCGTGTTTTCGTTTCCCTCTTTTTTTGTCTTTTGGTTGTGTCACTCCCGACGGCTTCAAGGATGAAGATGAAACACCTTGTTCATTATTTTCCATTCGCCGTCTACTTTGAGTAGCGTAAACAGGTCGGTGAACCGATGGCCGCTCCAGTTCTCGAGCTCCAGCCGCACGGTGGCAACCGTTTCGGTGATGTCTATACTGGCAATGCGGCCCTCGAGTTCTGTTGCGGGGCCATTCTGATCATTCCAGTCAAAGAGTCCCTGGATTGGCCCTGCAAACAGATCGGCGCCAATATAGCCGAAGATTGTTGCGTCCGGGTGAAAGGCTCGCTTCATCTCGTCGGTGCGGCCTGATTTCCCGCCATCGATATAGTGCTGCACAGTGTCGGCAATCGCGTCATACTCGCTCAAGCTCGTCGGTGCATTACTCATCATTTTCTGTGCTTCCGGCATATAGTTTTCTCCTGTTGTTTTGATTTGCTGCAACGTCAATCAGCGCACGAGCAGGTCCAGCTGGCGCACATCAAGACCCGCCTCGCGATAGTACTTCCTGGTCAAGTCGAGCGCGGTAAATCCATCTTCATAGGCAGCAAAGCCGCCGTTTGCCGACTTGTCCAGATAGATGAGGCCGCCTTCGACCATGAAAAGGATTATCGCCGGCTCTGGTGAGTCCTCGGTAATAACCAGCGTGTGAGCCTCGCCAGCGGGTTCGTAAATAAACGTTCCAGGCTTTGCTACCCAATCATGCTCCAGGTATCGCCAATGGCCACGCATCGTATAGCCGCGAACTGTACCGACGTGGTAATGGGTCCCCAGCTTTGCGCCGGGTAGACCTTTCAGAACAACACTGAATCCGCCGGAGGTAACGTTAAAGCAGCAAGGCTGGATCCAGACACCATCCGCGTAAGGCACCCACAGACGGTCATCTTCCAGGTTGGTATTAGTAACGAAGTGTTCGCGGCTCCTTTGATTCGAATCGAGGCCGTCGGCAAAACTACTGAACGCGGTAATTGGCATATGTTCTCCTGTTGGGCTCAAAGGTAACTATTCAAACAGTCAGGGTGAAGCCTCCATCGGGTGTCAGAGTCGTGCCCGTGATGTAACTTGCTTCGTCCGAGCACAGAAAGACAATGGAACTCGCGATCTCCTCTGGGCGACCGGCGCGTCTCGTGTGAACACGTTGCTGCAACACGCTGTCGTATAGCTCATCGCCGAGGAGCCCGCGAGCCCGCTGATGCATCGGCGTCAGGGTGATGCCTGGGCAGACAATGTTGACCCTGATCCCCTGCGGCGCCAGCTCAGCCGAGACGCTTGTCGTCAAGCCAATCAGGGCGTGTTTGGACGAAACGTAGGCCGCGCCGTAAGGGAAACCAAGAAAAGAGTTAATGGATCCAACGTTGACTATCGCCCCACCGTGTCCACCCGCTAGCATGGCTCGAGCCTCGTACTTCAGACATAGGAAAGTGCCCTTCAGGTTGATGTCGAGAACTCGGTCCCACTCCTCCTCAGTCAACTCAGCCACGCTCGTAAACTGCCCCTCGATGCCTGCGTTATTCACAGCGTAGTCGAGGCGTCCAAAAGTCTCTATCGCGTGCGCCACCATGCGTTCCACCTCCAGCGCGACCGAGACATCAGTAACCACATAGCTGGCTTTCCCACCCTTATCCTTGATCTCATTGGCGAGCGCAGCCGCCTCGTTCTCGCGTCTCGCGGCGAGCACTACGCTGGCACCCTTTGCTGCGAATGCCTCAGCCGTCGCGCGACCGATCCCGCTGCTTGCTCCGGTTATCACCGCTACTTTGTTTATGAAGTCTGACACTTATTCCCCTCGGCTACCCGGATGCGATATTTGGTAGCTCCAAATGTTAGAGCGCAAATTGGGGGCTGAACCCCTCATCCGCGACCAAGAATCAGTTGCTCGCGGAACGCTCTCCCACGAACCCGGCGAGCTTTACCCCATTTTCGGCGGCAACCATTTCCGCCGCCTTTTCGCCGATCATTATCGAAGCCGCGTTCGTGTTGCCGCTAACAACGTTGGGCATCACGCTCGCATCCGCGACGCGCAACTTTCCTACTCCCGTTACCCGGAGTCGGGGATCAACGACGCCGCCGATTCGGCAGGTGCTAGTAAGGTGGTACACGGTTATCGAAAAATGCAGCGCGAGATCCTCCAGAAGCGCATCGCTCGGGGTCGCGCCTTCTCGGTAGCCGTGTTTCTCAGCGAGAAGCGGGGGGACCATCAGCGGACCGATGTTTCGGTCAGAAGGCCAGTGCGCGACGATATCCAGCGCCCGGCGAATCACTGCAACCATCACCTTCAGATCGTGCGGATCTCCGAAATAATTCATGCGGATGGCCGGCTTGGCTGTGGGGTCGGCGCTTTCAAGGACGATCTCACCCTCACTGTGAGGGAGCACCGGATTCGCTAGCACCATCATGTTTTCCGAATCGGGTGCCAAACGGCCCGAGGGGTCGTCAAAGTATCGAGCGGTGTCGACGTTCAAACACGAATGCCACAAGTCCTGATTGAACCCACATGGAATAAAAGCGATTTGCGCGTCGTGACTATGGTGATCGCCGAGGCTGGTCGAAAACCAGGCACACGCCTCATAAAGCGAGGAGGACACCAGTCCGCATCCGGTCGTTGCCCACTCGGCGAGTCGCCGTTCTGCTTCCTGCTTTAGAGCCTGAAGCTCAATCGGGAGGTCCGGGTCATCGTTCGGGTCCGCCGGCAGAGGTCCGGCAGGATGTCGAAGGACGTCAGGTCCCATGGAAACTGCGACTTCAGTCATCGAGACCCCGACTCCAGGGGCCGAGAAGAACAAGGGTACTTGTATATGGTCCTTCAAGTGTTTGCCGACATGTGGAGAGTCGACAAGACACGGAACACCAATTTGTTCGAGCTCGCGTCGCGGGCCGATGCCGGACAACAGCAGCAACTGAGGCGAACCTACCGCGCCCGCACTCAAGATCACCTCTTTGGTGGCGAACACTGCTTCGACTTCGCCGTTTGAAGTGAGGTACTCGACACCCGTTGCTTGCATCATTGCAGCCGAGCCCTCCGTTAACACGCGCGTCGCCTGTGCAGCTGTGATGATTGTCAGGTTCGGACGGTTCTCCGTTTCGCCTTCCAAAAAGGCGCGATAGGTGCTCGATCGCTTTCCGTTCCGGGTGTTGGTTTGCACCAGCGACACCACACCCGCAGCGCCGCCTCGATCGCGCCCGTTGTAATCGCCGCGGGGGATACCGACGGCCTCTGCGGCCTCAACGAATTCTCGGGAGCCTTGGAGTATCGGCGAACGCACGGAGACTCCCAGAGGGCCGTCGCTATTGTGCGCCGGCTCGTCAATCGAGATCTCTTCGCTCGGGGCGAGTCCTTCGCTTTTTCGAAAGTAGGGCAAGACGTCGGCGTAACTCCATCCAGTCGCGCCCCCGTCCGCCCAGGAATCGAAGTCACCGGGATGGCCGCGGACATAAGCCATGTAATTGAGTCCGGAGGAGCCGCCAAGCATCTTGCCACGAGGCACCGGCGTGCGCCGTCCGTTGAGTCCGAGCCCCGCTTTACCGGGGTCTGCGGTGTACATCCAGTCGGTGGCCGGATTCAACTGCATTGCCGCACAAGCCACCGGCATCAGCTCTACATCCGGCGGCTTTTCGCCCGCCTCTATCAGGGCCACACGGCAGGCCGGGTCTTCAGAGAGCCGTGCCGCGATTACCGCGCCGGCTGATCCTCCACCCACCACAATGAAATCGAAGGTCTCTGACATTTTCTACTCCGTATGCGCAGCGTTGGTAACTGAGCTTCTCAATCGGATCAACGGGCCGCATTGATCCTGAGACTCAATCGCCCTACTAGATAAGGGGGAATTGGTTCGCAAAACTGTTCACGCTTTGCGAGCTTTGCGGTCCTTTGGGTCCTTTGCGCGAAAAGCACTATGCGAATGGCAGTTTCGCGCAAAGATCGCAAAGGACCGCAAAGATTCAGAGGACCGCAAGGATCCATTTACTTTTTAAGCTTGCGGTCGAAGAAATCAGCCGCCGCGGTAAACGCCGCCATCCAGTTGCGATGCAGCAGGAAGCCGTGAATTTCATCGGGAAAGACTAACTGCTCAACCTCGACTTTGCGCTCCCGCAGCGCCCGCACAAGCGTCACCGTCTCATTGAAATTCACGTTGCGATCATCGTCGCCATGAATCATCAGCACCGGCGAGCGCCAGCCGTCCACCGATGCCAGCGGCGACGAATCAAACGCAAGCTTGGATTCTTTCGGATAGTCGAGTGGATTGTAGCTCGGCATAAAATTCTTGATGCCGGTGTTCCAATCGTGGACACCGTGAATGTCAACGCCGGCGGCGAACAGTTCGGAAGCGCGCGATAAGCCCATCGCCGTCAGATAGCCGCCATAAGAACCGCCCCAGATGCCGATGCGTCTTGCGTCCACGTCGCTGCGACCTCGTAAATACAACCCCGCTCCCATCACATCGCGAAATTCACTCCCGCCCGTCGCGCCGTAATTCAACGCTTCGCGAAACTCCATGCCGTAGCCGGTGCCGCTGCGATAGTTCACCGACAGCGCGACGTAACCGCGACTCGCCAAATACTGATTCATCGCGTAGGTGTTGTGATAGTAGCTCATATAGTGAAACCCGAGCAGCATCTGTCGCCGCGAGCCGCCGTGAAAGAAAACAGCGGCCGGGCGCTTTTCACCATTCGGGGTCTTCGGCAGAAACAACTGCGCGTGAACCTGCATGCCGTCGGCTGCGGTTATCATCACCGTTTGCGGCTCGATCAGATCATTCACCGGGAAATCGCTCGGGATTTGCGAAAGGGCGCGCAACTCCGCCGGAGCTTCGCTGTTATTGCCGCTGCCATGTCCATTTAGTGATTGAATCACCGCTTGTGCAGGACGTCTTGCGTCGGATCGCAGATAGGCGATTGACTTGCCGTCGACAGTCAGTTGCGGCATCCATTCGATGCCTTTACCGGAAGTGATGGAAGAGGGCTTGCCGCCGCCAACGGCCACGCGCCACAAATGCCGCCGGTCGATGTCATCCTGATTCGAGTTGAATATTACTTCGCGGTTGTCCCGGCTGAGCGCTACGTATTCGACCTCGAACCGGCCCGGAGTTAACAACGACGCCTTCCCGCCGCTCGCCGCTACCGAATACAAATGAAGCCAGCCGTCGCGTTCCCAGGGAAACACGATTCGGTCCCCGGCGCCCCACATCAGTTGATTCTCGGCGACCACACCTTGAAACACGCTGCCCGCGCCTTCATCCGCGCGCCATATCACCTGGCTTTTGCCCGACGCGACGTCGGCCACGACGACAGACCAGGGCATCCCGGTGCGTTCGGGCGCGAACATCGCCGGCCGTTGGCCTGACGGGATGCGAGTGAATGCGAGGCGCGAGCCATCAGGAGACCACGAAGGGTTGCCATCCTGATCTACGCTTGCGGCCAGCCAGCGCAATTCCCTGGTGGATGTTTCATACACACCAATAAAGGAGTGATCGCCCCGATTGCTTACAAACGCGACCTTCGATCCGTCAGGCGACCAGCGTAAAGAGGATGCGCCGCCGCGCAGTTGTAATAATTGTTTTGGCTCCTTCGCATCGCTCAATGAGGTCGAAAAGATTTGACCGCGTCGCAAGAACACCAGTTGATCGCCTCTCGGTGAGATTGCCGGCGAGCTGCCTACGCCGATTTTTACCGGCTCGCCGCCGTCAACCCCAATGCGCCACAACGCCTGTTCCGCGCCGGCCGGGTCGCTGGTTGGGTTCGGATTTTCGCCGGCTCGATTAGCCGAATCGCCGCGAACATAGACGATTGTTTTGGCGTCGCTTGTCCAGGTAATGTTCGACAGACGTTGCCCATCGTCCTTGGTGTATTTGGTCAATTGCCGCGGGCGATAATCCGGCGCATCCGCCACGAACAAATTGCACAGTCCGCGCTCGGTTTCTATCCACGCGACTCGCGGGGCTGCTGGCGCGGCTGAGATTTCTGAAGGGAAGGGTGCGCTGAGCAGTTTTTCAAGCGTGACCGTTTGTGCATTTGCGGCGGACGTAACGAGCGCGATGATGAGCGCAATGTTGAGCAAGGTGACTATACGTTTCATGGTTGAGCTCCTGAAAGCGTGACAACGTCGACTGCGAGACTGCAAGCCGTCAAAAGCGTCTCCTAGCTTCGACCAGCAGATGATAACCGCGTAGCCGTGTCCTGCTAAATCACCGCCTTTCATTTGACGGCAACCCGCTCGAAAGCCATATCACGCATGCGTGAGGCTCCCGCATGCAATTTCATTATCCGGCCGGACGTGTCACGGGTGAACCAAATTATCACATCGGAACCGACCCCAAAGGTGAAGTGATCTTTGTATTGTGGATGCAGCAAGCGACGCGTTGCAGGTCGCTGAACAAAGAATGCCTGCTCGCCTTCTACCACAATCGTGAACGAAGCGTCGGCCTCGTCACTTTGCCATCTACCTGCAAACGATTTGAGTTCGTCCGGCGTCGGGCCCCATTCCTGTTCGGCGATAAACCGAGACATCTCGTCACCGCCGGTATCCGCTTCAGCGGAGATCGGTTTGCCATCCTTTCCCAACTTGAACCTAATCCGCATTGGCCCGCTTTGGAACGCCCCGTCACGAAGCGGACGAAGCACCCGGCCTCCCCATCGCAAACCCCCATTTTGGTAAACCATCCGCACCGGCGTGTGCGTCGCCTCGTCACGAAACAATGCCGGATACTTTTGGAGTTCCTCCGGCTTCAAGTCGATAGTGTCCGGCGTTGGGGAAGGAAAAGGCCCGGCGATCTCATTAAAGATATTCTGCTCCAACGCAGAAGCGTTCCTCGACGCCTCATTACACATCACCGCCACCGAGAGTTTGAGATCGGGATAACGCGATAGGACGGTTTGATAGCCCGCCGTCGATCCGCCGTGCGAGACTTTGCGGTGGCCATTCTCTTTTGTGACAACCACGCCGAGTGCGTAGGTTATCTTCCGGCCGTCGTTCAGGACGCCGGTTGTTTCGAGCGCTTCGACCAAAGGCGCTCCCAATGTTCGCGCATCGAGCATTGCATTCCACTTTAGCCAATCGCCAACGGTGGTCAGCATTCCGCCGTTGCCGTAAACATTCATGAAAGGCATGGAGAGCCGCCATGGGCCGCCGAGCGGTCCCGAATACGCCTGAGCCCGGCCTGGCACGAGCCGCTGATAGTCGTCGCGCCACGAACTATGCGACATCCCGAGCGGCTTAAAGAGTCGCTGCTCGGTGAAAGCGGGCAGACTCTGTTTCGACACGCGCTCGACTATTGTCGAAAGCAAAGTGTACCCGCTGTTCGAGTATGAGTACTCCGCGCCTGGTGTGAAATTCAGCGAACGCTGATGCACTATCACATCCATCGCGAGCGCCTGGCTGACAACGCGATCTCCACGGCCGTAGCCGGTGAGGGCCAGGACCGAGCCCCAGTCACGCACACCTCCGGTATGGTTTAGTAAATGACGGATCGTGAGAGGAGCGCCGTAATCAGGCAACTCTGGAATGTACTTTCTGACAGGATCGTCGAGCCCGAGTTTTCCGTCGAGTGAAAGCAAAACGATCGCGGCAGCGGTGAACTGCTTAGCTACCGAGCCGGACTCAAAAATTGTTTGCGGAGTATTTGCGATACCGTGCTCGATCTCCGCCATCCCGAAGGCCCGTTCATAAACTTGACGGCCACCGAGAGAAACGCCAACTGCGCATCCGGGTGACGATGCCGGCGATGATTTGGCGGCCCTCTCGACCGCTCGATCGGCGCCCGCGGCGACCTTGGCTTGATCCAGAGCCTGCGCGAATGAGGCAGCCGAAGCGAGCATAACAATCACGACGACAGAAACAGTCTTGATTAATGTTTTCATAGCAGATTCACCAACTCGTTTCTTTTGCTTCTCTCCGATCTTTGCGGTCCTTTGCGTCTTTGCGCTATACCCGCAAAGGACCCCAAAGATCGCAAAGGGACTTGCCTACCGCTATCGTGGTCTGATCGCCTTGAGTATCGCCGGTCGATCAACGACGCGGCCGTCCTGCACTACCTGCCAGATCCGCCGGGTGTTGCGAATATCCGCCAGCGGATCGCCGTCCAACAGGACAAGATCGGCCCTCTTTCCCACCTCAATCGTGCCGAGATCCTTATCCGCGCCGAGTATTCGGGCAGCGCCACCGGTGCCGGCACGGATCGCTTGCACCGGAGTTAACCCCGCCGCGACCATCTGCTCGAGCTCCCTGTGCACACCGGTTGGGATTTGCCAGATGTCAGTCCCGGTGCCGAGGGTCACGCCGGCGCGCCATAACTTGGCCGTTGCTTCACGCGCGTGCTGAGCGTCCGCAGCCACCCGCTCCCGGTTCGCAGCATTCATGTCCAGCATCCACTTGAAGTTTTCTCGCGACGGCAGAAAC
>Ga0075418_10006716_pt1 | contig 12970 bp, 19 predicted proteins | sample SoiMetdeltSBSDD2_FD_81776 | JGI IMG/M metagenome (GOLD analysis project Ga0075418, IMG submission 81776) | Bulk soil microbial communities from a Populus tree surrounding site in Tennessee, USA - Soil MetaG P. deltoides SBSDD2 | ecosystem: Environmental > Terrestrial > Soil > Tree plantation...
CATCATCTTCCACTGAATCTTTAGGCCAAGCCTTGAGAGTCTCCCTGGTCAAACCAGGGGCTTACCTATCAGAGAGTTACTCACGCTGATTACCGTCACAGCCTTTCCGCGCCTCGCGACGATCTTTGGGGACAACAAGTACCACAATCACGATCTCCAAGCCTGGATGGCCACCCATCGTCCCACTTGGTGCCTCGAAGTCAAGACCCGCCCCGAAGGCAGCACAGGTTTTACGCCCTTGCGGCAACGCTGGGTGGTAGAACGCACCAACGCCTGGAACGGTCGGGATCGCAGGAACAGTAAAGACTATGAGCGCAAGCCAACATCGAGCGCCGTCATGATTCAAATGAGTAACATTAACCTTATGCTGAACAGGCTTTCACCGCGATCTTATCCTGCTTTCCGATATCGTCAGCAAGCGGCTTGAAAGCTTCACAACGAGGCTGTGAGGTTTCCGGACAGCCTCTAGTACTACAGTTGTAGTTATGAAACGGCGCGTCGCTTGTAGTGCCAATATTTCGCCATGCCTTGATGCCAGCGGCGCCATGTAGACCATGCCAGAATGCGTTCCACGCGCTGCTGTGTCGCCAGCACGAGGCCCCAGAAGAGGCGCCGCATCGCCCCCGACACTCAGTCGCACAGCAGTCCTCGAGCAGCCTTGCAGGCCGCCAAGCTGCTCGGGGTGGGCTGAGACGGCGTTTTTTTGGTGCCTCCTCCATTGGGAGCTGGGCTGCTCGTAGCACCATCAACAGTGCATAGGCCCACATGGCCAAGGGAATAGGCCGATACCAGCCCGGCCAACTGCGCACTGCATAGTGATCCAGATACGACTTGGAAATTTTTAGTATTAAAAGGTATATATAACTTGAGAAGTAATTGACAGCACTAGAGCAAAAGGAGAAGCTAAGCGCATACCATAACACCCTAGGGAGGCCACCATGCTGCCGATCACGCGTGTACCGGAGACGATTGCGAAAGGGATGGCCAAATTTCGCTCGATCTTCTGCCGCGATGAGGGCTTTGAACATGTCAGCCGGTATGTGACAGGGTTGATCCTGAGTCCCAACAAGACTCTCCAGGGGATGTACGACTTGCAGGTGTGGGACAGCCAGGCGCCGTCACGACGCGCCATGCACGCGGGAGTGTTTGAGGCAGGATGGGATGACACGGCGCTGAGGCAGCGCCATCGCGCTGCAGTCGCAGACGATTACCGTGGGCACGGACGCACCGTGGTTTCTCTGGATTGGCCCCTTGTGCCTCACGAGCGTGGGCCGCAGATCTATGGAGTCCAGCGGACGTATGACCACGTGGCCCACCGGACGACTTTGTTGCAGACGGTCGTGACGGCGGTGGTGGCGAATCGGGAGGTGTTCGATGGACTCGACGTGGTCGTCCAGAACCCACTCGACCTGCACGCCGAGGAGGCCTACTTGCAAGAGACAGCCAAAGAGCGTTACGCGCAGATGGACGCCGGGCGGCAACGGCTCCTGGAGTTACTGCATTATCACCTGCATCGGCGGCTCTATCGGAAGCGGACGGCCCTCGTGGTCGAACTCGTACGGCAGTGAGAGGCCGAAGGGCAGTTTCCCCAGGCCAATGATGCGTTTGACAACGGCGTCTTGACGGTCGAATTGAGCCGTTTGATTGAGGAGTGCGGCAAGCATTGGGTGAGCGAAATTGCGTGCTCTCGCCCTATCAACTGGCAGGGACGGTGGCAGCGCGTTGATGAGGTGGCGCCGGAGTTATGTGCCCAGCACCCGGAGAGTTTCCGCATGGTGAGCGTGACCTGTCGCCATGGGACGACCAAGTCGTACTGGCTCTTCACCAAGGTGGTACGATTGAAGAAGTCTGGGGCAAAGCGCTTGGCCATAGTCCATGAGCGGGAGGCGCTGCATGATACGCCTCGCTACTTCCTGACCGATGCGCAGCATTGGGAGAGTACCCGCATCATGGAGACGTGGAGCTATCGTTGGACTTCAGAGGTCTTTCATGAGTTTGATAAGCAAGTGTGCGGGATGGAGGCGGCTCAGGTACGCAAGGAGGAAGCGGTCACCCGCCATTTCCGGTTGAGTTGCGTAGCGCAGTCCCTCATCCAGCGCACGCCTGCAGTGGTGTCGAAATCTGCAAGATACGCGTTTGCCGAAGGGCACATCACCTTTGGCCAGAAGTGCCGTACGATCAGCCGGGAAGTGTTGCGGACGATGCTCGCCTTGTGTCAACGCTCTTTTGCTGAAGGCAAAACGTGTGACCAAGTGCTGGAGTTGCTGATGCCCGTGTAAGGGGAATATCTCCATGAGCGCTCTGGACCTGCTTATCTTGCCAAGTCGTGTCCAGACCGCCTTCGCCTTTCGCCTCTGCACAGGACCGTTCCATGGTCCACCGGCTCCCAGCCACCTGGACCACAGTAGCCAGCGTCGTCGTGTGGGGCGCAACAACGACGTACGCCGTCAGCGCCGTGGGATCGCTCAGACTCCGGCGGACCAAGAGCCACCGGCGCCAGGGCGGCTGCCATGGTGTGGCCAGGGGGCGCCACCTCCAGTCATACCAGCGCGGGCCTTTGGCACCGTCGCCGGCACTCAACCGGCCCCAACCCTCAACCCCCAGCGTCGTCAGGATGGTTTTGACCTGCTGTTGCCGGCCAGCACGCCAGCCATATTCTTTCCCCGAGACGGCCACGACATGGGCGTACGCCTGTTCCTCCAACCCCATCCGCAGTTGCCGATTCTCCCCCTAGACGCTCTCCCTCGTCACCCAGGCGGCTGGGACGCCCGCGGCGAAGGCGCGCTATAGCCTCTACTGCGCCAGCTGGGGTTTGGTCGCCAAGGTAGGCTCCGCGGGCATCCCGGCGCGCGCGCAGCGGCTCTGGTCGTTGGCCCCCTCTTTGGGCACATAGAGGTCACGATCAAGCAAGACGTGCCCCTGGGGACTCGCCTAGGTCAAGAACACCCCCATTTGACAATGCTCAATGCGCCCCGCTGTGCCGCTATATTGGCGCGCCACCCCGGCCGACCGCTGGCCTGTTTTGAGCAACTCCGTCTCCTCGACGACCAGCACGGCATCCGGGGCCCCCAGAGGCTCGACCACGTAGGGGCGCACATCGTCGCGGAGGGCATCGGCATTCCATAGCGCTCGTCCCAACAAATGCTGGACTCCATACGGGGTGGCCTCGCCGTTGACTGCGGCGAGCTGCCAGCCGTTTTTCCGCTCCACCGGGCTGAGGAGCCCCCGGATATATGCCCAGGCACGCCCCCGGACTTCGCGCCGTGCAAACCGGGCGCCAATCCGTCGCTCCACCTCGGTTTGCCACCGCATCCCAGTGCGCACCGTCTCAAGGGTCACGTCTCCTGGGCCTCGCTCCTGCTCCTGCCGCTGCTCCATGGTTCCGTCCTCTAGCAAGTGTGTGGAACCATGTTAACATACTATCTACAATTGTAGTACTAAGAGGTCGTCAAGGGCAGGCGGCACTGCAGTGAGTAGGTCAGGCTCGACAAACGCGGTGACGGGTGGAGGGTGCGTATTCCGGTCGAAGGTTGCCACTGATTCCGGTTGAACCCTGCCACCGATTCCGCTTGAAAGCTGCCATGGATTCCGGTCGAACCCTGCCACCCCAGTCTGGGGTATGGGAGCCTCACGCGACGCAGACATAACCCCATCGGTATGTTGCGCCTTTCTCACCGAGGTTATTGCTGCGTCAAGTACGAGAAGTCTTACGACTCAAATGGGCTTGCAGTCTGAGCGACCGCAAAATTGCCCAAAGCTTACGGGGCAGTCGCCCCACCGTGGCTGAGTACGTGCGGCGGGCGCAGGCAGCAGGGCTGTCCTGGCCCCTGCCGGATACCCTCGATGATACCGCCTTAGAGAGACCACTGTTTACGACGGCCGCCCACACTCCCGTGGCGCGGCGTCCCATCCCTGACTGGCGCATCGTCCACCAGGAGCGCAAACGTCAGGGGGGCACCTTGCTCTTGTTGTGGCAAGCATACAAGGCCAGCCCCCCTGATAGCCTCCAGTACAGGCAATTGTGTGAGGCGTAGCGTCAGTGGACTGGGACGCTCGATCTAGGCATGCGCCAGAGCCACCGGGCAGGCGAGATACTCTTTGTCGCCGATGCCGGCCAGCCGATGCCGGTCGTCAATGCCCGCGCGGGCGAAGGCCGCGAAGCTGCGCTCTTCATCGCCGTCGTGGGCGCCTCGCACTATACCTTTGCCGAAGCACCTGGGAGCCAGAGCCTGCCCGAGTGGATCGGATCGCCTGTCTGGACCTGCGCGGCGCTTAGTGGGGGGCCCCAGGTCGTAGTCCCGGCTAACCTCAAGGCCCCTGTGAGCCGGGGCCATCGCTATGAGCCTCCCCTCACCCGCACCTACGCCGCACTCGCCCAGCCCTATGGCGTGGCCATCGTCCCTGCCCGCGCCGTCCGTCCCCGAGATAAGGCCAAGGTGGAGGTCGGCGTGCAGGTGGTGGAACGGTGGATGCTGGCGCGCCTCCGCCAGCACACGTTCTGCTCGCTCCTGGAGCTGCACACGGCCATTGCTGACCTCCTGGGGGCCCCCTGAACCAGCGGCCCTGCAAGAAGCTGCCTGGCTCCCGCCAGCGCTTCGTCGAGTCCCTGGAGCGTCCCGCCCTCCGACCGCTCCCCGCCTAACCCTAGGAGGATGCCGTGTGGAAACTGGTCCGCGTCAACATCAACTACCACGTGGCAGTCGAAGGGCACTACTATTCCGTGCCCTAGAGCTTGGTCACGCAGCAGCGCGACGTGCGCCTCAGTGCCCAGGTCGTCGAGAGCTTCCATAAGGGTCAACGGGTGGCCAGTCACCAGCGTTCACCCCTCAAAGGGCGCCACAGCCCGGTAGCCGTACACAGGCCCAAGGCCCACCAACCCTCTGCGGCATGGACGCCCCAACGGCTCATGCTCTGGGCAGCAAAAGTGGGCGAGGCCACTGCCCAGGGGGTCGAAACGATTCGGACCTCACGACCGCATCCCCAGCAGGGCTTCCGCGCGTGTTTGGGCCTCAGGCGGCTCGGCAACCACTACGGCGAGGCGCGCCTCGAAGCCGCCTGCCGACGCGCCATCCGCATCGGTGCATGTTCGTACAAGCGGAGCGAGTCGATCCTCAAACACGCTCTCGCCCAGCAGCCCTTGCCTGGTCCCCGCGCTGCTGCCCCCGTGATTACCCATGGCAATATCCGGGGCGCACAGTATGACCACACGCACCAAGGAGCCCCCGCCTGCTGCCAATGCTGTTGACTTAAGCTGCATGGTTTAACTTTTTCTGCCGGTCAGCTTGCCATTTCTTGGCAGGGTGTTTGTTGACGCGGGGGCGAGCCGGGCGTGGAGATTTGGGTTTGGAGTATTTGACCTGACGGATCGCATGCAGCAGCTCCTGCAAGATGACGAGGGCGTGTCCAGGCTGAGCGGGCATCAACAGGGCCGCATCGCGTACGAAACGCATCAGGGCGTTCTTGAGCTGCGAGCGGACGAGGCTCTGCGCCGTTTCGATGGACTCGGAGGGCACCGCCAGGGCGGTGAGCGTGCGCGCAATCACGTACCCAATCAAGATGGCAAAGAGTGCTTGGCGGATGCCATCGGGGGGGCGGCTAGGAAAGTGCTCAATATGCTGAAGGGTTTTTTCGTCCCGATAAGGGGTTTCCACGGCCCAACGGCGCCAATACAGCGCGATGATGGCAGTACGGGGCAAGCGGCGCGGGTCGCGGAGGTTGGTCAACAACACGGAGATGGGGCCATCGGGGGCTACTACGCGAATGGCGCGGAGGCGCAGCGAGGTACGCGTACGGCGCTGCGTGGGCGTGAGATGGCGCTTGCAGGTATCCGAGGGCGTAAGCCAGAGGACGGTTTCGACCCCGCCACTCCGGACAAAGGCCGCGACTGCGGGGAAGGTCGAGGTGGCCGGACAGCGCATGACATAGCGGTGCGCGTGGTGATGGAGGGCGGGAAGGAAACCATCACTGGGGAAACCGCGGTCAAAGAGGCGCACGCTGTTGGGGGGTAAGAGGGGGAGTAAGCGTTGCGCCTGCACCCGTTCATCCCCGTCCTGGAGCGCGCAGATGGTGCGCCCGATCGGCAAGCGGCGCAAGACATTGTAGACCGTCATGACCAGACATGGGGGATAATGCCCACGGCCGGGAGACGCCAGGCCGCGGTGGGGATCGAACGCCTGCCGGATGGCCTCGGTGGCCGGCAAAGTGTAGGTGGACCCATCGAACGCGAAGACGGACAGGCCGCACCACTGATACTCTTCGCGCGGAGGAAACACCTCGTACGCCAACGTGACAGAGCGGCGGAGCACGGTCGCCATGGCTTGCCAGGGCAGCTTGGCGCGCGCTTGGGTCAGCGCGCTGCGGTGGGGGCTGTGCCCTGCGGGCCACAAGCCACTCCGACGCGCCCAGGTGAAGCAGGCGTCGAGTTGGGTCGCCACGCCTTGGTCCCGGGCCACTGGCGGCCAGAGAGATGAGCACCACGATCAGATGGGCCAGCAGGAGCTTGCGGCGACGGGAGAAGTCTTGGGCGCGGGGCGTGATGAGCGTCTGCACAAAGTGCAAGCACACGGTGAGCAAGCGCTCATAAAACTCGGCAGGGGTCGTCGTTTTTTTGCGTCATCATGGCTTATCCTGATTCAACTGTTCGTGTAGACCTCCTTTGACGTCAGATGCTCTCATAAGGCTGTGCCTGAAGTCAACAGCATTGCCGCCTGCTGCCCCCCCCCACGCGTGCCAAACTCCTGGCCCTGAAACTGACGGGCAGGGCCCAAGCGCTCAGCGAGCAGAGGGACCTGCCGGAGAGCCAGGCGCTCAGTTGCGAAGAACGCCTGGGCCTGCTCGTCGATCGTGCGATGACGGTCAGCAGTGACCGCCGGCTCACGACCCGCTTGCGGCAGGCCAAGTTGCGGCTCAGTGCCAGCCTTGAAGACATGGACTATCGTCCCCCGCGCGGGCTCGATACAGCCCGCCTGCTGCGCCTGGCCTCCTGCCAATGGGGCCATGAGCGCCACAATGGGCTCATCACGGGCCCCACCGGCATCGGCAAAACCTGGCTCGCCTGGGCCTGGGGCCACACCGCCTGTCGCGAAGGGTATACCGTCCTGTATCTGCGGTTGCCGCGCCTGCTCCAGGCACTCCCAATGGCCAAGGGCGATGGACGGTAGCCGCCACTCATGGCCACGCTGGCTAAAACCGCCTTCCTCATGCTCGATGACTGGGGCCTTGCCTCCCGCAGTGATGAGCATCGCCGCGACATCCTTGCACGCCTGGCAGACCGCCCCGGCCGTGGCGCGACCATTGTGACCAGCCAGTTCCCGGGGGAGCCTTGGCAGGAGGCCTGAGGGAATCCAACTCTGGCGGACGCGATCCTTGACCGGCTGCTCCATAATGCGTACAAGATTCCTCGCAGAGGAGATGCAATGCGTCAACGTCAGGCGCTCGTGAAAACCGACGTTCCCGCCACGTAGCCCGATCAACCCAGGCGGCGCTGCGCTCCGATGGGGGGCAGCTTTCGGCCGGATTGGGTGGCAGGCTTCCTTCGGATGAGGTGGCAGCTGTGCACCGGATTGGGTGGCAGGAATCACCGGAATACGCATGGAGGGGTCGGCGTGCCCGCCCCAGCCAAGATTACCTCCACCCGGAGGCGTTTCCCACGTAGTTGGGCTGCTCCTCGGCTTTGCGTTTGAGAGTCCAGGTGGGGCGCTTGCAGACATAGCCTGCCGCCCGCAGATACAAGCGTACCGTCTCGGCCGTGACTGTAATGCCAGTCGTGGTCGCCAGGGAAACGGCAAGTAAGCTCGTGGTCCAGTTGGCACTGGGGACGCCCACCGTATGCGGATCGAGGTCGATGACCCGCCGCAGTTCGGCTGTCCACTCTGGCGTCACGGTGGGAGCCATGCCGGGTGCCTTGTGTGGTGGGAGAGCGGCGCCCCCACCGTTTTGAGGACGCGCTCGACGGTATCGCGGCTGGCGGAGCACAATCGCGGCGATCGCGGCGACAGAACGCCCCTGAGGGGCGAGCAAGACGATCTGTGCACGGAGCCGGAGCTTGGGATGGGCAGCGGTCTCGTAGAGGTGGCGCAGTTCGGTCACTTGGGTGTTGGATAAAGGCGGTAGCGTCAGGGGTTTGGCCATAATACTTCTCATAGAAGGGAGATAGCATAGACACTCCCCATATTCTACCGCAAAGCTCTTTTGGAAGCATTTAGCGCATTGTGGCAGACACCCGTCGCACGCGCCGTGCCCGTAGAGGCTGGCCAGCGCAGCTAGCCCCACCACCGCTCGAGTCGGGCGCTCGTGTCGTGGTCGAGGTAGAGGCCTGGACCAATCCTGAAGAAGCCCATGGGTGGACAGTGCTGGCTACCCCGGTGAGGGCGGAGGGCGGTACGGATGGGGCAATTCTGCAAGCCTATCAAGACCACAATACCACTGTCGAACCTGGTTTGCGTTGGCTGAAGAATCCCGCGGCGATCGTGCCTGGGAGGCTGGAGAAGCCCGAACGGATTGCGGCGTTAGCGATGCTGATGGTGCTGGGCTTGCGGAGCTATAGCGTGCTCCAGCGCCAGGTCCGTCTGTACCTGCGTACGCAGGTACAGCAGCTCCCAGGCAACACAGGCCCGACCGCCCCCCAACGGCGGTGGTGGTGGCCTTGTTGGCATCAGTAGCATGGGTCCAGGTATGGATCGCTGCACAAGAGGTCGCGCCACTCTCTGGTGTCCACCCCTATCACCGTCTGGTCTGTGACGCCCTGGGCCTCGACTCTTCGTGGTATGCCGTGTCCGTAGCCCCAAAAAGCAGCAGGGACGTTCAGGCCCCTTGAACGTGGGTTGGACAACTGAATGACCCTATCTCCCACTAGGGTGAGCGCATTTGGCTCAGCCCACTAGTACCCGGATCAGATACTGTCGATCCCAGCCCGCCCGTTTCCGTCTCGCTTTGATCCCTCGCTTATGCCCACTTTCGCGTTGCAAGAGATTCAAGGCGATATGACGTAACACCGCAAAGTTCTGCGCCCCCTTTTCTTTGCAAATCCGACAATCATCCTCACGAAATGAGACATCCAGCACCCAGTGCAGCGCATTTTCTACCCCCCAATGCTCCCGCACGGCCTTAGCAAACTGCGGCGCATCGCAGGGCAGCGACGTCAAGTAAGAGCGTGGGGCCTCAGCAACCTGTGCCCCCACTTCGCGGCGCGACTCCACCATGCCGATGCTTTGCAAGTGAGGTCACGAGGGCTTGGCCCCAAGCCACGCAATATCGGATGTGATCCAAGAGGTCCGCAGCGCCAGCCGCCCATGCTCGGCATCCACCGTTTCCTCACACTGATACGCGACCTGTCCCATATGGTGGGCTTTGACATCGTGCAGAACAAGCGTGACGTCCTCGTAGAGCGTCGCATGATTGTCTTTGATCGCCAGGACATAATCAGCACCTTGTTGGGTGATGGTGCGGGCAATGTCCTTTTGACAGCCCATGGCGTCGATCGTTACGACGCATCCCTTGAGGTCTCATAGCGCTAAGAGTTTGGGGATCGCGGTAATCTCATTGGATGTATCGTCGACCTTGAGCTGCCCGAGGACCAGCCGATTCGTATTGGCCCACGCACTCACCATGGGGATGGCGGCCTTGGAGGCCCCCCGGTCAAAGGAGCGCCGCAGCGTTTTGCCGTCGATTGCTACGATCTCCCCCGTACTGCGCTCGCTGAGAGCCTGGGTCCAGGTGAGAAAGCATGGCGTGAATTCGTCCGGATCAAGACGGGCGAGCACGCGGCGAAACGTATCGTGAGCCGGAATGCCATGGGGCACCTCCAGCACTTCCCTGAACCACTCGGCCTGCGCATGGCCATATTCTTCGATATCTTCCCATCCTTCAGCCCCGCAGAGCACCGCGCAAATTGCAATGACCAGAATGTCCAGCAGGCGATGCCGAGCGTTGGCACATCTGGGATCGCTCAAGCTGGCAAAGTGCTCGCAGATGGGGACGGAAGGGAGGCGCTCCATGGGCATGTCTCCTCTCACTCGGGGTGGCGTGGGGTATTGAACCCTTCATACCCTTGAAGAGGAGCTAAGACAATTACCAAATGCGCTTACCCTATATCTCCCACGATCAACTCTTGCAAATAACATAAATTATTAGGTATAATGGCTTAAACTAATAAGTTAAATTTTGACCCCTTCGAATTAGGGGAACTAAAGGCCGCCCATGCAGGATGGATGTTTGGGAATAGGTGTTCCTCTAGAAATTCTCTAGAGAATTTAAAGGATTTATCAGAGACTTTGGGATGGCTATTGCTGTATTATGCTTTGGATCGCAGAGAAAACGTCCTCTGCCTTTCTAGGATTTTTAGATATGGGATATTTTTTACCATTTGAAGGCCTCTAGGTAGACAATACTTCTGAAAATACTTTAAGCTATTAAATTCTACGTTAGTATGACTTGTTAATTTTATAGTGATTGCTTCCTTCAAAGGACTAAGTAACAGGGGGCAACCAAGGGTTACAATGAAAATCGATAAAGCACGTATAGAGCAATTCATTCGTGAAAAGGTAGAGATTGAGACTCTCACTGATGCTCAGATAGCCCGTTTGCTCAATGTAGGGACTTCTACAGTATCGCATTGGCGCAACAAATTTCATATCAAGCCAGCTGACAAATTCAAGCGGAAGTTCAAAGAAAAATATGGCTCTGATGCTCTTGAATGCTTTGATATGATGATAAAAAATCGTGCCACCCTACAAGAGATCGCTAGCTATTTTGGGTTTAGCCGTGAATACGCTCGACAAGTCTATAACAAGCTCTATCATGGTTCTTACAGCGAGCATCAGCGCCAGCACCGCTATCGTTAGTAATATGATGAAACCTATTGCTATTTCTAGCATTAAATAGATGTTCAGAGGGAAAAATCATTTGCTCTCCGCCGCATGCTTAACGGCATCAATGAACTTCAGTGGAGGGGGACAGATTGGCATCGAGGGTCTCGATCACCTAAAGCGTGTTATGCATTTTAGACCATGAGTGCAACAAATCGTTTGAGCATCGGGATAGCGAACACCACAAAATGCAAGCCTGCTAGTGTATCCGCCAACCGTTCATCATCCTGTGTCAGGTGGTGTTGCGTTCCACCACCTATCGCCGGGGCAGCAGCACCAAATCCTTTTTGGCCTCGGGCAGCTTGACCACTTCCAGGCGCATATGCTGAGCCGAGGCGTCCCAGGATGCTTACTCTCCAGTATAGCTCTCCTGGTCGATACACACCATTTCTACTGTATCCCCAGTGACTCTTGTACTTTGGGGGCCAACGTCGTGACCTGGCTCCGGTCTTGGACATCGGAGTATCCACTTAAAGCGGGACACCTTGTGGTATCAAGCGCTTAACGCAATAGTCTGATTTCGTCTCCGAGGCCGGGGCAACTCCTCGATGGGGGATAACACCGTCTCAAAAAGATCTGGAAAGTCCCGTAGGCAGAACCGAGAAGCTGGCGTCGTCCCCTCTGAAGCGCGACAAGCGAAGTTGGGCAACACGGTCCACACCTGGTAGCGCCTCTGGGGCAAGCCGCGGTGGGTGTGATGCCTCTGCGACCAAGAGCCGTTGCGCCCTGCAACGGCCGAGGAGGCCCGCTGAAACGCCTGGGCATGTTCCTGATACGCCGCGAGAATCTCTGCATCCAAACAGCCTTTGGTACTCACGGTCGTTGCCAGGACTGTCCACCCGTTGTCGGCTTCTCCATCCGGGAGGGCTGTAACCTCCGCCACGAGGCGATAGCAGCCCACGTTCAAGGGATTAGGTTGAACCACACGAATTTTCTTGGCAGGTGGCCCCGCTATGGCCTGAAGCTGCTCTCCGCTATGCTATGGTTGTGGAGAGGGGCTATGACAGGAGGGGCAGCATGGCGGGTCCAGTACAGCAGATTTATCCTGTGGCGCATTTACCTTGGGTCCTGGGGGTGTTACGGCGCCTCGAGGTGGCCACGGTGATTGACCAGCTTATCCCCCCCACCCGGCGCATGTCCTCTCAGGTGGCCGTGGGGTCGAAGCCTTGGTGCTGGCCATCCTGGACGGAGATCATGCGCTCTACAAGGTGGGCAAACGGCTGGAAGATCGGGGCATGCTGGAGTTGCTCCAGCCAGGGTTACCCCGTGCCTCGCTTCATGATTACCGCTTGGGGCACATCCTCGAAGCCTTGTTTGCCGCCTATCTCAATCGCGTCTTTAGCGCCCTTGCCCTCAAAGCGTTGGAGGTCTATGCCCTCCCAACGCCCTGGCTGCATCAGGACACCACGACCATGGCGCTCTATGGCGCCTATGCGGAAGCCTCGCAGATGCCGGAGGCTCCTCGCCCTGCCTATGGGCATAGTAAGGATGGCCGTGCTGATCTCAAACAGGTGCTCCTCAGTCTTGGGGGGAGTGGTGATGGAGGCTTACCCCTCCGCGTTGGCATTCGTGATGGGAACTGCAGTGATAGTATGGAACCCCCTCGCGCCATTGAGGAGTGTCGCGCGTTGGGGCTCGAAGGCGTCCGGGGCATTGTGGCGGATAGTCAAGCCTCAGTAGTTGAAAACGATACCAAAGGCATGAGCCCTCTCATATAACTTGCGGTTCGCCCAAATTTGGAGGGAAATCCGAGATTGCGTTAAGCTCTGGGCATGCATGAAATCCAGAGCATTATCACAGAACGCGTCGACGACATTCCGCTAGTGCTGGAGCAGATACAGCGGATGGGTCTGCCAACATTGTTAGACGAGCATTTCCCTATCCACGGGAACTGGCAAGGGCTTAGCTTGGGCTGGGTGAGCACGATCTGGCTCAGTCCATTTTGTCCCGAGGGGATCACCGGCTCGTGCATGTCGAACCCTGGGTAGCCCAACGCGTGGGGACCCTGGGCGCCACAACCGGCCAAGCTGTCACGCGCGTCGATTTCACCGATGACCGGCTCGAAATCGTGCTGCGACGCTTGAGTGACGACACGCGGTGGGCCG
>Ga0075418_10006720_pt1 | contig 12965 bp, 6 predicted proteins | sample SoiMetdeltSBSDD2_FD_81776 | JGI IMG/M metagenome (GOLD analysis project Ga0075418, IMG submission 81776) | Bulk soil microbial communities from a Populus tree surrounding site in Tennessee, USA - Soil MetaG P. deltoides SBSDD2 | ecosystem: Environmental > Terrestrial > Soil > Tree plantation...
CAGTTCTTCCTGAAGACGCCCGAGCAGATGGCCGCCGTGTTCGGCGACCATCCCGAGGCGATGCGAAACACGCTGCTCATCGCCGAGCGCTGCAACGTCACCATCCCCAAGGGGCAGAACCATCTGCCCTCGTTCGGCGTCCCCGACGGCTTCACGCTCGACGCCTACTTCGATCACGTCGTGCGCGAGGGATTCGTGCAGCGGATGGCCCGCCTCCACCAATTGGCGGACACGGGACGTCTGCGCCACACCGTGGACGAGTACGCGGCGCGGCTCGAATACGAGCTGGCGATGATCAAGGACATGGGGTTCGTCGGCTACTTCCTCATCGTCTGGGATTTCATCCGCTACGCGCGGGAAGAGGGCATTCCGGTTGGTCCCGGCCGCGGCTCGGCGGCCGGATCACTGGTCGCGTGGGCGATGCGCATCACCGACGTCGACCCGCTCGACTTCGACCTGATTTTCGAGCGCTTCCTCAACCCCGAACGGGTGTCGCTGCCCGACATCGACGTCGACTTCTGCGAACGGCGCCGCGGCGAAGTGATCGATTACGTCACGCGGAAGTACGGGCGCGAGAACGTGGCGCAGATCATCACGTTCGGGACGATGAAGGCAAAGGCGGTGGTGCGTGACGTCGGCCGGGCGCTCGACCTGCCCTACGCCGACGTCGACCGGATCGCCAAGCAGATTCCGGCGGCGCTCGACATGACGCTCGACAAGGCGCTCGCCGAGAACCCGCTGCTGAAGGACATGGCGGGAAAGGACCCGAAGGTCAAAGAGGTCCTCGACATCGGCCGCCGGCTCGAGGGGATGTCGCGGCATGCGTCGGTGCACGCCGCCGGAGTAGTGATCGCGCCGGGCCCGATCACCGATTACGCGCCGCTCTACAAGGGCGCACGCGACGAAATCACGACCCAGTGGAACATGAAGGAGGTCGATCGCGTCGGCCTCCTGAAGATGGATTTCCTCGGTCTCAGTACGCTCACGCTGATTCGCGACGCGCTGACCGAGATCAAACGGACCGAGGGGATCGACATCGATATCGATGCCATTCCGCTGGACGACGCGAAGACCTACAAGCTGTTTTCGGACGGCCAGACATTCGGCATTTTTCAGTTTGAGAGTTCGGGAATGCGCGAGCTGCTGCGGAAGGCGCGGCCGGAACGGCTCGACGACCTCATCGCCCTCAATGCGCTCTATCGGCCCGGTCCGCTCAAATCCGGCATGGTGGACGACTACATCGCGCGCAAGCAGGGAAAGACGGAGATCAAGTACGAGCTGCCGCAGCTCGAGCCGATTCTGTCAGATACCTACGGCGTCATCGCCTACCAGGAGCAGGTGATGCGCATCGCCCAGGCGCTGGCTGGTTTCACGATGGGACAGGCCGACGTACTGCGCAAGGCCATGGGCAAGAAAGACCCGAAGGTCATGGCCACGCAGCGCGATCGGTTCACTGCCGGCGCCAGAGCCCAGGGAATCAACGAGAAGAAGGCGACCAAGATCTTCGATCTGATGGAGTACTTCGCGGGGTACGGCTTCAACAAGTCGCATTCGACGGCGTACGCACTGCTGGCCTACCAGACGGCGTATCTGAAAGCAAACTACCCCTGGCACTTCGCCGCGGCGCTGCTCACCATCGAGGCGCAGAACACCGACAAGCTTGCCGTCTACCTCAACGAAGGCCGCGAACGGGGCATCCCGATGCTGCCGCCCAGCATCAATGAGAGCGCGCTTAATTTCACGGTAGAGCCGGGCAAGGGCGTCCGGTTCGGGCTGACGGCGATCAAGGGACTTGGCGAAGGCGCGGTCAACGCCATCATCGGCGCCCGCGCGGAGTTCGGCGGACGGATTCCGTCGCTTCATGCGCTCTGCGAAACGATCGACCTTCGCATTGCCAATAAGCGGGTGTTCGAGGCGCTGGTAAAGTCGGGTGCCTGTGATCCGTTCCTGGCGGGAGGGTCGGCGCGCGAGGGCCGGGCCCGCCTGTTCGTCGCCGTCGACGCGGCCTGCGAGCACGGCGTACGGACGCAGCGGGACAAGGACCTGGGGCAGACGCAGCTGTTCGGCGGCGACGAACCGGGCGCCCCGGCTTCCGGCTCGACCTCGCTGCCGGCCGCGGGCGCGTGGACGGAAATCGAGCAGCTGCAGCACGAGAAGGACGCGCTCGGGTTGTACTGGTCGGGCCATCCGGTCGATCGGTATGCGGAGGCGCTGCGCGAGTACGGCGCGAAGTCCACCGCGGATTTGAACTTGCGGAAGGCCGTGGGCGAAGACGATCCCGCGGCGATCAACGGATCGGCGAACGGCACCGGCAATGGCAACGGCAACGGAGCCGGTGGCTCGCGGACCGCCGAGGACGTATCGATCGGCGGCATCGTCTCCGGTTTGAGGCCTCTCAAGACGCGCAAGGGCGATCGGATGTGCGTAATCACCATGGACGACGCGCAGGGAAGCGTCGAGGTCGTGGTATTCCCGGAAGCTTTCAAGCAGTACGGGCACCTCGCCGAGGAAGGCCAGATGGTGCTCGTCAAGGGCAAGCTCGAGCGCGACGACGAGTCAGCCCGGCTGCTCGCGTCGGAGATTGCCCCGATCGGCATCGTCACTGAACGGCTCGCCTCGTCGGTGGCGATTACCCTGTCGACACCCCAGCACAATCGCGAGACGTTCGTCCAGCTCTGGGACGTCCTGATGCGCCACAAAGGCGACAGAAGAGTGGCCATCGAGCTGCGCGACCCCGACCGGCACCTGCGGGTCAAGCTCGACATCAATGCGCAAATCCGCGTGCGTCCTTCGGAACGCCTCGTGTCGGAGGTCGAGAAGATCTGCGGCACCGGCTCGGTCAGCCTGCGATGAACATGTGCAAATTGCAATTTGCAGTTTGCGATGGTGAAGTGACCTCCCCTGTCCATGCCGCCTGATTTACTGGAGTTTGAAGAACCGATCGGCGTGCTCCTGAAGGAGATCGAGGCGCTTTCGATGCTCCCGCCGACGCCGGAGCGCCAGCAGTCGATCGACCGGCTGCACCGGCGGATCGAGTCCATCCGGGGGCAGATCTACGGCCGGCTCACCCCGTGGCAGCGGGTGCTGGTCGCACGCCATCCGAACCGGCCCACGGTGCTCGACTATGTCGACCGGCTCTTCACCGAGTTCACCGAGATCAGCGGCGATCGCCGGTTTGCCGACGATCACGCGATCGTCGCGGGCTTCGCCCGCTACAAGGGGGAGCCCGTGCTCATCGTCGGCCATCACAAGGGCGCCGGCGGCGACACCAAGCAGAAGGTGTATCGCAATTTCGGCTATGCGAAGCCGGAAGGGTACCGCAAGGCGCTGAGGGCGATGAAGCTGGCGGAGAAATTCAAGCGGCCGGTCGTGTCGTTCATCGACACCCCGGCGGCGTACCCTGGCGTGGAATCAGAAGAGCGGGGCATCTCGGAAGCGATCGCCTACAACCTGCGCGAGATGGCGGCGCTCGACACGCCGATCGTCGTCGCCGTGCACGGCGAGGGTGGGAGTGGCGGGGCGCTGGGCCTGGCCATTGGCGATCGCATTCTGATGCACGAGTTCGCGATCTACAGCGTGATTCCGCCGGAAGGGTGCGCCGCCATCCTCTGGCGCGACTCGAATCGCAAGGTCGAAGCGGCCGAGGCGCTGAAGCTGACCGCGCCCGACCTGCTGCAGTTCGGCGTCATCGACGAGATCGTGCCGGAGCCGGTGGGCGGCGCTCACACCAACCACGACCAGGCGTCGGCGATGTTCGACGTAGTGCTGGAGCGCGCGCTCACCGCGGTCTCGGCGATCGATTCCGCGACCCGGCTCGAGAACCGGTACCGCAAGTTCCGCGCGATGGGCAACATCGGCATCAGCGAGCCCGAGTAGGTCATGTCTGTTCCCCGTATCTGGCAGCCGGTCCCGTGCGACGACGCGCAGGCGGATGTCGTTGCCCGCGAGCTGGGAATCTCGCCGATTACGGCGAGGCTGCTGTGTATCAGAGGACTTGGCGAGCTCGAGTTGGCCCGGCGGTTCCTGTCGCCGTCGCTCGACGACCTTCACGACCCGTTTCAGCTGGCGGACATGGCGCCCGCCGTCGAGCGCATCCTCGGCGCCATCGCGCGGCAGGAGCGCATCGCGATCCACGGCGACTACGACGTCGATGGCGTCACCTCGACGGTGATCCTCCGGCGCGCACTGGAGCTCCTCGGCGCGGACGTCGTGCATTTCCTTCCGGAGCGTCTGCGCGACGGCTACGGCCTGCAGACGCCGGCGCTCGATCGGCTGCATGCCGACGGCGTCCGGCTGGTGATCTCCGTCGATTGCGGGATACGCGCGGCGGAGGCGGCGCGGCACGCGACATCGCTGGGGCTCGATCTGATCATCACCGACCACCACGAACCGGACGAGGCGCTGCCGGTGGCGCTCGCCGTGATCAATCCGAAGCGGCGCGACTGCGCGTATCCGGACAAGAACCTCGCCGGCGTCGGCGTCGCCCTGAAGCTCGTGCAGGCGCTGTGCCTGAAGTCGGGTAGAGCGGCCTGGCTGCCGGCCTTCGTCAAGATCGCCGCAATCGGGACGCTTGCGGACGTCGTTCCGCTGGTGGGTGAAAACCGGGTCATCGCCAAGCTGGGGCTCGGGATGCTGTCGACGGGTCCGCACAAAGTGGGGCTGCGATCGCTTCTCGACGTCTGCGGTCTGACCGGCAAGGAGATCGACAGCTATCACATCGGCTTCGTCATCGGGCCGCGCGTGAATGCGGCCGGCCGCATGAGCACGCCCGACATCGCCGCGCGCCTGCTGCTCGCCTCCGACGAGATGATGGCCGAGGAGGCGCGGGCGCTCGCGCAGCAGCTCGACGCCGAGAACCTTCGCCGCCAGAAGGAGGAAGCGGAGATCGTCGCCGAGGCGAAGAAAATCGTCGAAACCGATCTCGAGGTCGGCTCCCGAACCGTCCTCGTCGTTGCCGGCGAGGGCTGGCATCGCGGGGTGATCGGAATAGTCGCGTCGAAGCTGGTGGACGCGTTCCATCGTCCCGCGATCGTCCTGTCAAAGGATGGCGAGGTGGCGCATGGGTCGTGCCGAAGCATTCCGTCGTTCAATATGCTGGCGGCGCTCGAATCGTGCGCCGGGCTGATGACGAAGTTCGGCGGCCACAAGCAGGCGGCCGGCCTGACGATCGAGTCGGCGCACATTCGCGAGCTGCGCGCCCGGGTGAACGACTACGCGGACGGCTGCCTGGGTCCGGACGACCTGCGGCCCCGGCTCTGGATCGACGGGGCGCTGGCCTTCCGGTCGATCAGTCCGCAGGTCGCCTCCGAGCTCTTTGCGCTGGCGCCGTTCGGCGCGGGCAATCCCAATCCGGTCTTTCGAGCCAGCGGCGTCGAAGTCATCGACGGGCCGAGATTGTTGAAGGAGCGCCATCTCAAGATGGCCTTCAAGCAGGACGGCCGGGTACTGCGCGGCATCGCCTGGCGCGCGGCGGAGCGGGAAGCGTTTGTCACCGCCCACCGCGGCGGCATCGACCTCGCGTTCTCGCTCGAACAGGACAGCTGGAACGGCGAGCGATATCTCCAGCTGTCGATCGCGGATTTCCGCGCCCCCGAGAACTGACCGCGCTAGACGCAGGCTCGGACCAGGTCGCCGACGTCGCTGAGTGTGTCCAGCCTTTCTATCGTGTCGATGAGGCGGCGCGCCTGGTCGGCGCCGATTGCCGGCGTCGCATTCAACAGAAACTTGTCTCTGAGCGCCTGGTCCGACATCGGATTGGCCACCGTCCCGGTGGCGTGCGCGATCTGAGTCTCATAGGTCGCCCCCGCCCTGGTACGAACCATTGCCGCCGCCTGATCCAGGCGGAAAGACTGGTCGGGCGTCACCTGGATTAGCTTCCGTAGAGCCTGGACCGCCGCGTCCGCTGAACGCTCGTTCGTGAACTGCGCGACGCCGGCGGCTTGGTCGATGTACGCGACCGCCGCGGCATGGTTGGCGCTGAATTTCGACATCAGGCCGGAACTCGGCGTGTCTATCCCCGTGATTCTGATTACGTCGGGATGTACCCGCACTTCCACGCGCCCAATGTCGGTCGCGGGTTGACGCGCCTTTCGTGAGACGTCGATCATCGCGTCGATCAGCGGGTGCAGGACCACGCCGCAGGCGTACGGCTTGTAACCATTGCCGGTGATCATCCACGTCCGGCCCAGGCCAGCGGTGATCGCAGAGTTCTGTTGCGTGGCGCTGAAGATCCTGGTGAAGCCCAGGCTCCCTTCGAGAATTTCCGGCGAGCTGTTGAAACCTCTGGACGCCAGCATGGACGCCAAGACGCCGTGATAGGCGGACTTGCCGGCGTGCAGAGACTTGCAGTCGCTGCCGCGATTCTGTTGCATGCCTGCCGCTTGCGTACACGCGATGCCAAGCGCGAAGGTGATCTGCTGTGCGTCGAGGCGGAGGAGCCGCGCCGCTCCGGCGGCGGCCGCCACCGTCCCGAGGGTGCCGGTCAGATGCCAGCCGCCGAGGTGATGGCTCGAGGCGGCCTGTCCCGCGCGGATGCCTGCTTCGAACGCCGCAGTCAGGGCGACGATGACGTCGCGGCCGGACGACTTGCGCCATTCTCCGAGAGCGAACAAGGCGGGAAGGGTTGCTGTACTGGTGTGAAGAATGACGCCGCCGAGGTGGGTGTCGTCGAAATCGAGGACATGCCCCATCTGGCCGTTCGCCACCGGCGCATCCAGCAGGCTCAGCCTGCGTCCGCGCCGCCCCAGTACTGTGGCAACAGGCACAGAGCCGAGGTCCCCGAACGTCGCGAGCAGCACGTTCACGGTCGAATGGCTGCTGCCGGCGAGGGCGCAGCCGATCCAGTCGAGTACCGCCCGCTTGGCCTCGTGTACCGCAGCCGGCGGCAGGTCCTCGTAGCGAATGCCAGATAGAAAGCGGCCCAGCTCGCTCGTCAGCCCCAGACCGGTAGGCGCTGCGCCGTAGGTGTTCTCCTGCGCATTCGCCGGCGTCGCGGCCACGCCACCCATCAGCAACGCCAAGCTCGACCCCAGCACGTCACGACGACTCAGCTCCATCTCGGCCTCCTGCCCGCCGGATTACGGCGCCCGGTACGCCACTTTACCGCCGATGATCGTGTAGGCGACCTTCGCCTGCGTGATTTCCTCGTCCGGCACCGCGGTGATGTCTTTGGTGAGAACCGTGATGTCTGCCAGCTTGCCGACCGCCAGCGTGCCCTTGAGGTCGTCCTCGAACGCCGCACGCGCGTTGTTGATGGTGGAGGCGCGAAGCGCTTCCAGACGGCTCATCGCCTGGGCCCCGTAAAACACGCGCCCGTCAGCAGTCTTTCGTGTGACCGCGGCGTAGTAGTTGTGGATCGGATCGACATCTTCGACCGGCGCGTCGGTGCCGGCGGTCACGAGCGCTCCCGATTTCAGCAGGCTCTGCCAGGCATAGGCGCCCTCGGCGGCGCGCCGTTCGCCGAGACGCGCCGGCACGAAGACGGCGTCTGAGGTGGCATGCACCGGCTGCATGGAGGCGATGACGCCAAGCCGGCCGAATCGGGGGATGTCGGCAGGCGACAGGTGCTGGGCGTGCTCGAGCCGCCAGCGCAAATCGGCGCCGTTTGTGCCGGACCGGGTGAACGCCTCCTGGTAGATGTTCAACACCTCGCGATTTGCGCGATCGCCGATCGCGTGGGTGCACAGTTGGTATCCATGATCGAGGGCCAGCTGCGCCGTCTCCGCGAGCGCATCGAGCGAGCCTGGCAGACCCGTGCTGCCGGGCTGATCGCTGTACGGTTCGAGCAGCCAGGCGCCGCGGGATCCGAGCGCGCCGTCCATGTATGCCTTGATCGCGCGAACGGTGAGCCGATTGTCGCCATACCCCACCATTCGAGCGCGGTCGAGTCCCGCGGCCAGCGTCGCGTTGTCGTTGGTGCGCACCATGACCCACAGCCGGACGCGAAGCGCGCCCTCGTCAACCATGCGCTTCATCCGCTCGATGACGTCGTACGACGAACCGGCGTCCTGGAAACTGGTGATGCCCTTTGACGTCACTTCCTGGTCGGCAAGCTCCAGCACCTGCCGGGCGCGGGCATCCGCTTCGGCCGGCGTCGCCGCCGGCTCGCCGGCGCCTCGCCGCACAAGACTTGCTGCCGTTTCGCGCAGCAAGCCAGTCGGGTTCCCACTGGCATCTTTCAGAATCTCGCCGCCATCCGGATTCGGTGTGGTGCGGCTGATGTTTGACGCCGCCATCGCTGCCTGGTTGACGAACGAAGCATGCCCGCTCGCATGTGTGAGCACCACCGGGTTCTTCGGCGACACGGCGTCGAGGGATGCATGGGTCGGAAAGCCCTCGACGGCAGGCTGCGGCGGACGCGTCCACTTCTCCTGGTGCCAGCCGCGCCCGACGATCCATTGGCCGGGCCTCGCGCCTGCCACGGCGTGCGCCACCATCTGAACGATCTGGTCCCAGCTGGTGGTGGTCAGAAGATCGAGAATGAGCCTGGACTCGCCGATGCCGGTGAAATGCCCGTGTCCCTCGATGAAACCGGGCATCGCGAACTGTCCGCCCAGCTCCAGGATCTGTGTCGACGAGGCGATGTAGCCGGCAATGTCCTCGTTCGATCCGACAGCGAGGATCCTGCCGTTGCGGATTGCGATCGCCTCTGCCTCCGGTCGCTCCTCGTCGAGAGTGGCGATGCGACCGCCTCGAAGGACCAACTCGGCGGGTTGCTGCGGTGAACCGGACCCGCAGCCGCTCAGGCAGAGCGCGATGCCTGCAGCCGCGGAAAGCGCGCTGCCGACGATGGACGGTCGTGTCGCACGGTTACCGCGCGGGCCATTCACGCGCCGAATGCTAGCACCAAGGGAGTAAGATCAACCGGATGGCTCGCTGGCAGAAGCGCGCGCGATGGGGCCTCGCAGCCTTCGGGATCGTGTTTGCGATCGTCGTCTACGCGGCGATCGGCCAGCGCCCGACCGCGACGCCGGCGCAGTCGCCGGCGCGGCTCGATCCGAAGGCCGTCCTCGAGAGCATCCAGGCGGTGTTTCAGCAGTCGCAGGCCGCACGGCAGGACTACGTGATCGAGGCGGAGCGCCAGCTGACCTACGAGGGCGGGGCAACCAAGTTCATCAACGTCACCATCAAGGTCAAGCAGCGCGAGGGACGCGATTTCGTCGTCTCCGGGCGCGAAGCGCAGGCGGGGGATAACCGGAAGGACCTCGAGGTCAGCGGCGACGTGAAGCTCGCCGCCAGTGACGGATTCGTCGCCAGGACCGACCGCGCCACCTTCAACCAGGACGACGCCACGGTGCGGGTCGCCGGAGCGGTCTCATTCGAAAAGGGCCGGATGACCGGCTCCGGCGTCGGTATGACCTACAACCAGATGACCGACGTCCTCACCCTCGCGGAACAGGCACGCGTCGTCATCACCGACGGGAGCGGTAAAGCCATCAACGAATTCAGCTCCGGATCAGCCACGCTGGCGAGGCTGGAAAACTACCTGGCCCTCGAAGGCGACGTGCACGCGCTGCGGGGCGACCAGGTGCTCGACGCCGACCGCGGCCGCGCCCTGCTCTCGGAGGACGACGAGCACATCACGTTCATCGAGCTTCGCGGCGACTCGCAGGTCGCCGGCGGATCCGCGTTCGAGTCGATGACGGCGCGCGATATCGACCTCGATTACACCGACGACGGGGCGACGCTCGAGCGGGCACAGCTGACGGGCAACGGCGTGATCAAGATGGCGGGCGGTGAAGACGGCCCGGGACGCCAGTTTGCCGGCGATCTGCTCGAGCTGACGTTTGCCGCTGATGCGTCGCTGACAAGAGCCTCGGGGCGCGGGAACGTCCGGGTCGATTTGCCCGCAACGGCCGGCACGGCCGCGCGAAGCGTACGGTCGCAGGCGTTCGAAGCGTCCGGCACGCCAGGCAAGGACCTCGATGCGGCGCGGTTCGACAACGAAGTCGAATACCGGGAGGTTGCGACTGCCTCACGCCCGGCGCGGGTCGCGCGCTCGAACGGGCTGCGAATCGCGCTGGCGGGTGACGAGGTGACGAGCGCCACGTTCACCGGCAGCGTCAAGTTCGAGGATCAGGGCCTCCAGGCGTCTGGCGCGCTCGGCGACTACGATCCGGCGAAGGGGACGCTGCGGTTGTCGGGCACCGACGCCGGCGGGGCGCCGCGAGTGGCCGACGCGCAGATCGAAATCGAGGGGGAAGCGATCGACGTCACGCTGCAGGGACGCCGGATGGCCGCGCGCGGCAACGTCCGGACGATTCTGCGCGCGGGGTCGGCAAAGAACCGGCTCCCGGGGTTGCTTCAGCAGGGCCAGCCCGCCAACGTCAACGCCAACGCGCTCGAATACGACGGAGACGCCGGGAAAGCGACCTACACGGGCGCGGCGGCGCTCTGGCAGGGCGAGACGGCGATTCGGGGCAATACCATCTCGCTGGATCAAACCCGCGGGGACCTGGTGGCGACCGGCGCCGCGCGGTCGACCGTCGCGCTCGATACCGGGACTTCGGTGGGATCCGCCACCGAAATCCGTTACAGCGACGCGATGCGCACGATCGCGTACATCAGCCCGCCACCGCCGAAGCCTGCACCGACGACCGTGAACCCCGTCGCGCCGGCCGGCGTCAGCCCCATCGCACCGACAAACGCAAGCCCGATCGCACCGACCATCGTGAGTCCGATTGCACCGGCCGCCTCTCGCCTGAGCGGCTCGCAGGGCGACGTGACCGCGAGCCGCATTGAGCTGGTTCTTGCAAAGGCCGGCTCACAGCTGGATCGCCTCGAGGCATACACAGCCGTGAACGTCCGCGTCGATACGCGCGTCGGGACTGGTGACCGCCTCACCTACTTCGCCGAAGACGGACGGTATGTGATAACAGGGATCGCCACGGTGCCGGTCAAGATCGTCGACGAGTGCCGGCAAACGACCGGACGCACGGTTACCTTCTTCAAATCCACCGAACGCATCATCGTCGACGGCAACGAGGAAGTCCGCACGCAATCGCAGCGCGGCGGGCCCTGTCCGGCGCCGCCCGCGCGTTGATGTCGACCCTCCAGACACACGATCTAACCAAGTCGTACGGCGGCCGCACGGTGGTGCGCGGCGTCAGCCTGGAGGTCGCCTCGGGCGAGGTCGTCGGTCTGCTCGGCCCGAATGGCGCGGGCAAAACGACCACGTTCTACATGACCGTGGGACTGACCGCGCCGGACGCCGGGCGGGTGGTTCTCAACGGCGAAGACGTCACCGACGATCCGATGTACGTTCGCGCCCGCAAGGGCATCGGCTACCTGCCGCAGGAGCCGTCGATCTTCCGCGGGCTGACGGTCGAACAGAACATCATTGCAATTCTGGAAACACTGGACCTCACCGCGGCGGAGCGGCGGAAGCGCCTCGAGGAGCTCCTGGGCGAGCTCAATCTCACGCCGCTGGCCAAAGCCCCGGCGTATACGCTGTCGGGAGGCGAGCGCCGCCGCGCGGAAATCACACGAGCGCTCGTGGTTTCACCCGGTTTCATGCTTCTCGACGAACCTTTCGCCGGGATCGATCCGATCGCGGTGACCGACATCCAGAAGATCATCAGTCACTTGAAGACGCGCGGCATCGGACTTTTGATCACGGACCATAACGTCCGTGAGACGCTGCGCATTACTGACCGGGCATATATCGTGCACGATGGTGCAATCTTCAGAAGCGGCACGCCAGACTCGCTGGCCGCCGACGAGGACGTGCGCCGGATTTATCTGGGGGCGGACTTCCGCTTGGACTAATATGTTTTTTGGTGCCAAGGAGCCGAGACTGACCGTCTGACCACATGGCGATTTCGCAGAAGCTGCACACAAAACTCGTTCAGAAACTGATTCTGACGCCATCGCTGCAGCAGGCGATCAAGCTCCTGCCGATGTCTACGCTCGAGCTTTCGGAACTGCTCAACCAGGAGATGGTTGAGAACCCGATGCTCGAGGAAGTGCCTACGGAAGAGCTGCAGCCGGTCGAGGCGGCGCAGGAGAAGCAGGAAGAGAAGCAGCCCGACAAGACCGACACCTGGGACGACCAGGACTACGAGTATTTCTTCGGCGATTACCTGGACGACGGCTACCGGCCGCGGACGCCGACGGAAGTGAAGGAACTACCCCCGATCGAGAACACACTCTCGACCGCGGCCTCCCTCTCGGATCATCTCCTCTGGCAGCTCTCGATGCAGACCGACGACCCGGTGGTGCGCGAGATCGGCGAGGCGATCATCGGCAACCTCGACGACGATGGGCAGTTGGTGGCGACGGTGGAAGAGCTGGCGGCAATGGGACCGTGGCCGCTGGAAGATGTCGAACGGTCGCTCAAACTGATTCAGGGCTTCGATCCGATCGGCGTCGCCGCGCGCGACCTCCAGGAGTGCCTCCTGCTGCAGCTGCGCCATCTGGGCATGGGCGGGACGCCGGCGGAGAAGATCATCACCGAGCACATGCGGCTCCTCCAGAACCACCAGGTGCCGGAGCTCGCGCGGAAGCTCGGGATGTCGATCGACGACCTCAAGCAGCACATCGAGCTGATTCGGCATCTCGATCCGAAACCGGGCAGCCGCTACAACCCGTCGCAGTCGCAGTACGTGATTCCCGACGTCTATATCGTCAAAGTCGAGGATCAGTACGTGGCTGTACTCAACGAAGAGGGGCTGCCGCAGCTCCGGATCAGCCCTGTCTACCGGCGCCTGCTCGACAAGAGCGTCGCCGAGAACACCGACGAGACGCGAGCCTACGTAAAGGACAAGTTCCGCTCCGCGCTGTGGCTGATCAAATCGGTCGAGCAGCGGCAGAAGACGATCCACAAGGTCGCATCGAGCATCGTCAACTTCCAGCGCGATTTCCTCGATCACGGGATCGAGTACCTCCGGCCGCTGGTGCTGCGCGACGTCGCCAACGACATCGGCATGCACGAATCGACCGTCAGCCGCGTCGTCACGAACAAGTAC
>Ga0075418_10006722_pt1 | contig 12963 bp, 17 predicted proteins | sample SoiMetdeltSBSDD2_FD_81776 | JGI IMG/M metagenome (GOLD analysis project Ga0075418, IMG submission 81776) | Bulk soil microbial communities from a Populus tree surrounding site in Tennessee, USA - Soil MetaG P. deltoides SBSDD2 | ecosystem: Environmental > Terrestrial > Soil > Tree plantation...
CTTGACGATCGTCTTCGTGACCTTGTCGTTCAGATAGCCGAGGGGCGGAATGCCGGAGACCCAACCCTGCTGCAATTTCGCCCGTATTCCACGCTTGACGTTCTGCCGCAGGTCATCGATGTACTTGGTCGCCATACCGAGCTCGAAGTTGCCGATGAAGCGATCGTTACCGTTCGGGGTGTAGGTGCGGTCGATGGTGACGACTTGCTCAAGGAGCCCATCGGCGAGGGCCTGCAGCACCGTGCCGGTGTCCAGGTGGTTGCGTGCGAGCCGGTCCATCTTCCAGGCCACGATGCCGTTGACGCGACCGTGGTGCACTTCGCGCATCAGCTTGCCGAACACTGGCCGGCCAGGGGCCTTGGCCGAGTGCGATTCGGTCAGGACCTCGGCGATACCAATACCCTGCCGAGCCGCGAGCGCGTGCAGCTCGCGGATCTGCGAGTCGATCGAGAGGACCTGGCGGTCTTCCGATTCGGTCGATTTGCGGGCGTAGATGACGTAGCGGGGCATAGGAAGCTTACAGGGTAACTTTCCCTGTTCGAGCCGGGCAAGAGATGGGAAGTCAGAACCTTAGGATCTCCCTCAGCTTCGGCTTCGTTCTCGCTGTTGTGGAGGGTGGTGGAGGATCCTTCTCTGAGCCCTCGGTGTGAACATCGCATGGACATCCGACGCGCCGGTCGAAGGGGAAGGGCGCTTTCAGATCTTTGACGGATGCACGACCCAGCCACTCTGCCCAACGGCGCGTCAGACGTGGTCGACGGCCGGGCCGATCAGGGAGTGGTCCGGCGAGAGATCCACCCAGAAGTAAAAGTGGGCGAGACGGAAGGCGATTGCAAACCTATCGCCGGGATACGGCAGCGGTGGGAAGTCGCGATTCAGATAATCGTCTCCTGCCATGCCATAGACAACCTGCCGCGCTCCACGATCTTCGAGGACGAATGCCCGAATCGGATCGTATCGATCCGTGTGCACAATCTCTGTTCCATGATGGAACGCGAGGAGTCAAGAGCAATTTTGTGGAGCGCGCGCACGTAGTTCCGACCGCCGACGAGCGTGAAGGTCAGCGAGACGTGGGCCTACGCCCCATTCGTGTCCGCCGTGCATTGCACGTCCCATGGGGACCGGCCGAAAGGCTTCAGCGTTCGAGCACCATCCCAGATCGACTGGGCACTTGTATTCACCGTGATCATGGGTTCGCCACGTCGACAGTCGCCCCAAAGGTTTTTCCGGTGCTCGATGACTGGCGGCTTTCCGCGCTTGCGTGGAACACCTACAACAAACGCGAACGGTTCCAGCTGGCTGATCACCGCACGATCGAGGCGTCCGAGAGTATTGTTGCAAGGTCGACAGACCTCGCCCTGGGTGAGAGAAGCCCTCTAGGACACCCCAGGGCCTCCGGGAAGATGTGCTCGACCGACGTCGGGTTTGCACTCGACTTGCACCAGATGCAGGCCACTGACGCCCCTCCCGTCCACCCAAGCCTAGAACGTCGCATTCTACAACCGGTTCACCCGATTGTCGATTCTCCTCCAAGTCCAGCAACCGCCGGGTCTTCTGGAATGGGGCCGATGAACATGCGATACAGCGCGACGAGCTCGGTCGCGCGGTTCCAGGCCTCGGTGTGCGTGAGCAACACACCGCAGTTCTTCTCGATGAGCCGCTGAAACTCGCGGATATCCGTTGCGCCCAGCACGGTCGGCACGCTATCAGCACCACGATGTTGCGTACCACTCGCTATTAGCGACGATGCGTTCATGTCTTCAGACTCCATGTTCCCCAGGATGCGTCGCGAGAGGCATTGCTGAGGAGTGAGATGGAAGGGTAACCACCGACCCCCGGATTCAATTTCTCACATTTCGCTCTGCGGAGTTCGTTCTCCGTGCACTTGTAACATTCGCATCGTTAGGCAGTCGGTGCACTTGTTCTTGCTGAGTTTCGTAGGATTACTTCGACTTGAGTGCTAACAACTTCAGGGCATCGCACGCGGCTTGCACAAGTTGTTGGTCGGTATGATCCAGGAATGACCGCAGGTCTGCTTCGAACTCGTGCGCCCCGGCGTCGCCAATGATTCGCAGCAGCATCGGGAGGTTTCGACCGCTTTCGAGCGCTTCCCGGAGCAGTCGAACGGAGCGGTCACCGGCCCGCACCAGAAATATCCCGGCGATGGTGCGGAGATCTTCGTCACTGCTCCCCAGAGCATTCACTAACGCCCGGCCGGCTGAACGAACTCCGGGTATCCGCTACATGGCCTGGCAGGCAAACAACCAAGCTGCCGTCGCGAGCTTCACCGCTAGATTCTCGCCGGAACATTTTCCGAATTCCACACTTGGGGATCGCGCGTGGCGCTATACTGGAACCAGATCCCAAGCACGTTCTCCTCGATCTGCTGGTGACGGAACCGTTGGCCGCCGCGGTCGGCCAGGATCACGAGGTCCCACCGGACGCGGAATGGAAATGACGCGTCTCATTTTTGAGAAGTCAGGTATGGTACTTGTGTGGGTGCACCGGGCAGCTCAGCAGCACCAACTTCCCGGCCTCCAATCCGGAACGATCGCCGAGCATGGAGTTGCTTGCTCTGTGGCTGTGGGCAAAGAGATCCACTCCCTGCGCTTGGTGGGCCATTACCAGTCCTTAAGACTCGTGGTGAGCTCCATTGGATGCAGCCGACACGCCTCCATCAACTGCATGTGGCAAGATTGGGCTTTCGATAGTGTCGGCTCACCGGTATCCGGTCGTGGACCCGCGCAACCTTGCCGTTGGGCCGCGTCGTGATGACGCGCGAACATCGGCTCTCCGCCGGCGACGCCGGCGGCTCTCAGATACCGGCGAACGCGAACGGTTTCTCCGACTTCAAGAGGATGTGCCCATCTCACCCGACGCCATCGTCGAACTGGACGACCTAGAGATGACCCCGGCGCTGCTAGCACACCGAGGTCATCTCTTCAAAAAGCACTTTGTGCTGGTCGCTACGTCGCTACCGAACGATCACTGTTTTCGTGGTCGCGACGCCGTTGACCCTCGTCAACAGCTTGGCGAAATAAACGCCGGAACGAACGACCTCGCCATGCTTGTCCCTTCCGTTCCAGGTTACGCGCAAGCGACCAGCATCTGCCCGCTGACTGTAGATGGTTGCTACCAGGCGGCCGCGCGCATCATACACGGTGAGGCTCGCATCATCCGCCCGTGGGAGTGAAAACTCGAACGTTGGCCATCCGCTCTCAGTCCCCACGACGCGGAGACCGAGCGATTCTGGCAACCCGGTAGTCGCATCGTCTGGACCTACGTCGCTGGTCGTCGGTTGCGGCTGCTTGCGCACCATCGTTCCGACCGAGAGCGCGCTCCGCAGGTAGTCCTCAAGGAATGGATACTGTGCGACGGCACGGTACTTGGCATCGAAGATGATCCGCGGCCACGGCGTGCCGACCGCAGCATCTGCATACGCCAAACCGATGATTTCCATCCAGAGACCGTGTTGATGGTCATACCCGCCCCTCATGTGGCCGAGCGCGAAAGCAAGTGTTGTCCCGGATGGAGAAGCGAAGAGTCCTCTCTTGATCGTCGACGTTGAGGACCAAAAGCTCGTCTGCTCTGCTGCCGTATTGCAACTGGGTAGCAGCGCGACCATTGTCTGCGGTGTTGTGAGTTCGGCCTCCCAATTGAGACCATACGTGAAATCGCCTGGCCACTGGACCTTGGTTGTTGACCCTCCCCATCCCGCAATCAGGCTCGTGCCCGCATTCACGGCCGCAACGAAGTCTGTTTTGCGCGGCGCATATACCCCTGCAGGATACCCGCTCGCACGTAAGCTGTACGCGGGGATCCCTTGTGCCTCACATGCGCTCTCGAGGTTCTGCAGCGACATTTCTGGTAGCGGTTGCATGCCCCCATTGTACCGATCTCCAACGAGAAAGATCGCCCGAGTATGAACCCGGGAGGGATTTGTCGGATCTTCATAGCGAGCAGCGGAAGTCTTGAGGTTCGCCACTTCACTTTGTGTGGAGGCCGGGATGAGATAGATCGGTAAATCCTCAAGCGGCGAACTCCCGACGATGATGTTTGCACCAGCCCCTGCATCGATGCAGGGGCCCACTGCAACGTGCCCGCAGTGATCGTAGGAATCCGGGAACGTAGCATACTCAACCTCGGCCGAAGCACCAAGTGGACTACCGATCAGCCCAATCACGGGAGTTTCAGGGTAGGTGCGCGTGCACTCACCGGGATGCGCCGTGCACCAGTTGTTGTAAGCGATGTTGTTTTGGCGAATGTCGGTTGCTATCTGCTGCTGGACGGCCACGGTCGTGTAAGGAGAGTTATAGAACGTGCGTACCGTCCAGGTCGGATCGATCGCTTGGAGGTTCGCTAGTTCTGTGGCAACCCGTCCGCCGTCCCCGGTGTTCATGCCCAAGAGGGCTACGTCCGTGCCCGGATATGGGTTCGCCGCCACCCTCTCGTCCTCATCCCCGGACTTCGCAGCCTGTGGCGAGTTGAGAACTTCCCCATTCTTGCCAAACCACACCTCTCTGAATGAAGGCTCGCCCTCCGGGACTCTCTGCTGCTCCTCCACGACCTCGTTGCCATAGCGCATGAGCTCGTCCCAATTCTCAGGGCGCTTGGTTACAGCGAAGGGCTCGGACCATGACAACTTGCCCGAAATGTCCTCCTCAACCCAACAGAAATATGGGAATCCATGCCCAGCTAAGCCCTTCTCGACGTAAGCGTGGCCTCCGTCGGGGAGCGGGTTGATCTCTCGCAGGACTGTCCCCCGTTGCGGCCAGTCATCACGGGACTTGAAGCCCAGGATCCTTATGGACTTGCTATTACGGTGATCGAAAAGCCCCCACACCTCGTCACCGAAGGCCCCTGCTGCATGGAATCTAGCGACGCCGTTATCGCAGCCAACGTTGCAGCTCAGTGCCCAACCACCCGCACCAGCCCATGTCATGGCCATGCTGAGATTGAGCGTTGACGCTTGGACCGTGTTACCACCCGGAGCTTTGCAGGCGAGCCTGTTCAAAATCGTTACGGTGCCATCTTGACTCAGATTGCAGTCGGGGCTATCAAAGTGCCCGATGAAGGCAGCACGCCCCCAGTCATCTCTTGTTTCATCGCTGTTGCTCCAGAAGCCGAGAATCAAGGCCTTCTGATGATTCACACGGAACTTTTGCCGTATTCCAAGTGACGTCGGGCCAACCCCTTGCCAGGTAGATCCAAAAGAACTACTCTGGGTCGTTATCTCGTTAGGCCCGTAAGTGCCAATTTGAAGATAGTTGGCTGCTGCGTCCAAAGCGGACGTTAGATTCGGGTGGTACTCCAGAACAGGTGCACCTGGAGTCGACGTGCCCGCGCCACCTCCATGGGTATCGAAAAGAACGACACTTTTGCCGGCCATTTGAGTATTGGCGAAATACATCGTGATCGCCGGAGTCTCTGTCACGAGAGTGTAGTTCGCCGTATCGTCCCACCACTCCCCATGGGCTTCGTATTCGTCGAACAACCCCCCATACGCGTTCATGTAGGCCCCCGATGCGCTGCAGCCAATGTCCGGGAGTGGGGGCACGTCCCATTGGAGATACCAAATCGCCAAGGCATTCCGGGCGGTCGACTCTGGACAAACAGAGCCTTGCGCGAGCACCCGCTGCCCACCTGCTGACACAATGCCGATCGTTGCAATCGCTAACCGCAGAACAAGTCGACCGAGCGTCATTTCTCCGCCTTTCTCGCGGCTGCAATCAGTTCACCAAGTGGACCTTGGTTGTGGAATAGCTTAGGATCCAGCGGGCCAGGAGGTACGGTCTCCAAACTCCCACCGGCCAGGACGTGCCCAATCTGAGCCCGGACCACAGCCATCTCTGCTTCCCCGCCCCATGCGAAGACCGCACCAGCAGTCACCATGATCAGTTGTCCGCGTGCTGCGGCATTCTCAAGGGGGGTTAGATAGCCGTGTGCGACCTGTGCTAACGGCTTTTCTGCTACTGGTCCAGCCGATGCCCTAAGATCACCATTGACTACATGGTCAATGACGAGGCCGCGGTACCGCGCCGAGTATGAAGACCCATCTCCGGCAATTTGGAACGATTCCACTAGCGCCGACCGCTCCAACACTCGCCGCGCCGCCATGGTATCACCTCGCTTGACAGCCTCTACAATCCGCTTGGTAATTGCATGACACTCGGCTTCGAAGAGCGTAACCGCAGTAGCAACAGGAATGCCATCCGCGATTTTCTGAGTTACGTAGGGAACGCTCCCAAATGTCTGCATCAGTCTCTCGTCGCTCAACACAGGGGTTTCCGGTGTGAGCGGCACGACTACGCCACCGATCCGCAGCAAGGACCCGTCGAAGGCAAACTGAACCGACGGCGTTGTGATCTGCTGTCCCATCACCCAGAGCTCCGATCCGCTTAGATCGATCATCTCGGTGAAGGCAGTACCAGTCGGCACCGGGATTGCGTCCGGGCTGAGCGTGAAGGTAGCGACCACAGGATCGCCCGCCGTCGAAGGAAGGATCTTGGGAACGGTCAACGTCGAGCAACCGCCTGCCGCGGCTGGCATCGTGCAGTACTTCGTGAACACAGGTGCATCGCAAGCGACGAACAGCGGGCAGGGGTAGGTTGGGTTCGTTGGCGTCGAGTGGCGACGGACTACCAGACTTGTGGAGCTCCCGGTTCCAGTGTTGAACACGGTGATTGTACCGAAAGTGATCTTGCCGGTTGACGACGGGGGCTCGCACGACGAAAACCCGATCGTTACCCCGCCGCCAGCATCCGGATCCGGATCCGTGTCGAGCGGACTACCGAGAACGATGCCGCCAGAAGGCGGTGAGTAGGAATATGAGAGATACCACCCAGTGGGATTCGTTACCTCGACTCGGAACTCGGCTCCCGCGAGTCCTGCAGAGGTCAATCCACTGGTTGTGGCGACAACATAGAGTACGGTCGCTGTGAACGGTGGGAGGTTCGCACACGACACGGTCCCACCTGGATCCGCGTAGATACCAAGACTACCCGGACCTACCTGTGCATTGACCGCGGTCGCCAGACCAAGCACGACCAACACCGCGTAGGCGGTACGCTTCATCACTTCTCCTTTTGATGCGCTGCTAAAGACAGGGGCGCGTCGGACTCTGCCATGGACGGTTGGGGCGGACGCTCACTCAGGCCGTACATGCCCTTACTTTGTCGTGAAGCTACGTCTTGCGCGCGCGAACTGCAAGCCATTCTTTCTAAGAATCCCATTTTGTTAGAAATCAAAAAATCTGAGGGCCGAGTCGGCGGCGGTCCGGCACGCCGTTGCGTCCGCAGGATGTCATGGCTGGCGCCCGGGCGAGATGATCAATGGTAAAGACCGGATGCTGCTGATCCTCTGGGCATCCGAGACCTCCTGTCGAGAGTCTACTCGGACTACGCGATTCTTCTCAGAAGATGCTAATGCTATGGACTCAGAGCACTTGAAGGACTTTCGCCATATTTGTCGGTTCGTCACCAGGAATGTCATGTCAATAGTGCGATGCGGGGATATGTCTCTTGTGCGCAGATACATACCAGGCACACGCATTCTTATATCCCGTTCACAGCGTCTTCTTCGAAGATGCCCTCTTCGCCCCCTGCGGTCGCTGCCAGACGCGCCGACTGGATCGATGTCGCCGATTCTGGTTTGGTGCAAGGCAGCAACCTTGCGGGGACGCCTTTGGCTCGTGAAGGACTGCCGCCGACGGTCATGGCTCATAGGACTACGACGGCTTTTCACGCAGGACTGACGAGGCAAGCCACCGCAAGCTGTAGTGAGACCGACACGACGGCTCTCCCACGCACGACCGACGTGACGCACCGTGAGGCAACGAATTGGCCCCCACCGCAGGGTCTGTCCCGGCGGCGGAGGCTTTCAGAGCCGAGGAGAAAACGACTATACAGAGCTGCTTCATCGCTTTCTCGACGAGAGCGCTCGTGTCGCCGAGCGACTTCGCTGCGGCTTGCATCTGCTCCTGCCATCCCTGCAACCCGATCCGTACGCCTTCCTGGCGAATTCGGCGCTCGAACTTCTCCGTCAGTTCCGCGCTGGGCTTGCTCTTCCCAGCCTGTCGGAGGATGTCGTCACGGGTCTCCAGGGCGACCTTGATCAGTCAGCCCAGGATGTTGCGCTCCAAGAGTTCGATAGGCGGGCACGACAGACACGGCCAGGGACCGGGGATAGGTCCCCTCTCTCGGATCTTCCATTTCCACCACGGGTGGATCGCCACAAGGATCTCATCCCACAGCCACGAGGTGAACAGACACTCGGGCACCTTTCAGTCCGATCACGTCGAGGGCGCTCCCGGCCAGGATCCAGGTCGGCCATTGGCCGCTGGCATCGGTGTGGATGAATCGAAACGTAGGGAAGGTCGCCTCGGGCCAGGTGTGTTGTCGACGACGGAGGCTGAACCGATGCCCCAGCCGAGCGAGTACCACCTCGAAGGTGGCGTAGCCAAGGGCGTTCTCTCGAAGTACGTCGATCATCATCCCCAGCCCGAACGACGTATCGAATGTCACGGAGGGTGTCCGCAACGACAAGGATCCGGACCTTGACCGGCTTCGGTAGCCAGAGAACCCAGTCTTGGTAGCGGGCGAGCAACTCTCGTCTGGCAAGAAATCCGAAGTCATCGTGGCTCAAAGCGTCTCCTCTCCCGCGGAGTCGCAATCGGTCTGTCCCGGTGGGCGCTACGTCATTGCATGCAGCCCTCTGAAAACAAGGAACGTCGAGAGGTTATAAATCGCACACCCCAGCGAAAACGGCTTTGAAGGGCTTACAGGATTTTCCACATTAACAAGGGGTGCGAGACATCTGTCTCCGTAAAATTACGGAATCTCGGGCTCCGGCGCCGATGCTGCTCCGGCGGTCCGTGGCCAGAGATTTTCCCCCCGTTGGTCGCAACGCCCGCCACCGCGTCTAAGAAGGGGCGCTGGGCACGATTCCATGCCGATACCCATTTGCCATCAGATTACCGGAAGGCTCTTGAAATGAACTTCTCAGCTCGCAACCATGAAGTCCTGTCGCCCGCGCCACCCAAAGGCCATCTTCGACGTGATTCCGAGCGTCAAATACTCCGCGTGCGGTTTCACCTTGGCTGTCGACGTCCCACTGCTCCGGGAAGGAGAGGTCCTCCCCTTGCCAGCACCCTCCCCTGGTGGTACAAGGGTCGAACGCGGAGGGCTTTGTCGATCGGGTAGTGGCTCGTTGGCGGTGCCACTGCGAATTCTTTTTTCTCCGCGCCGGTTGAGAGGGGATCAAAAGATGTTCGGTAGCATCGGTTCACCAGTTGCGGTTGGAGTACTCGCGATAGTATTAGCCGCAACAAGAATGGAGATGAAATGGCTAAGCGCTCACTAAGGAACTCCGCTGGCGTCCCATTCCTAACGCTCAAGGGGTTTTTCGTTGTCCGGGGTAAACAAATGCCTGATGGAGATACGATTTCGTTCGCGGCCTCGAAGAGGTACTCCTCTGGCCCGGTCAAAACGAACGTGCCAGTCAACTCGACTGGCCAAAGGACGGTCAACATTCGCCTGCAATCGATCGATTCTCCAGAGAAGGCGCAGCCGCTCGGGGCTGCCTCGCGGAACGCCCTGCTGAGGCACTTGGGTTTCGATCCGGATGCGCTGGGCCTGGCCGACGATGATTTTACAGCCAGTGGCACACCCAAGAAAGTCGTCGGCTGGATCGCCACGCACGGACTAGATGGGAACCAACGCCCCCTGGCCTATCTATTTCGTGGTAACCCGGGGTTCTCGCATGGACGGGTTGAATCAGCCGCGGATATCATGACGGTCCTGAGGTCGAGCGCCAACTACCAGCAGACTACACGGGGCTGGGCCTTCCCCGCCTTCTACGAGAACACTGATGAAGCACACGCGTTGGTATTTCAGCAAGGTGGGGAGACAGCCAGGAATTCTAAGAGGGGCGTGTGGGTTGCGGACGTCACTACGACCGGCTTCGTGCCTACTAAGGATGCGTTGGGAGCCAGTGGTGCCCTCGTCTACCCTAAGTTCTTCCGCCGTGTACAGAAGTGGATGAATGCCAAACCGAACGCGGCAAGTTTCATCAATTGGCTCAAACGTCAACGCGACGGCAAGAAACTGGTCCAAGGCGCATTACCGTCTGCAGTGCCGCTGTGGCAGCTTTTTGAAGTGGTCAGCGCGCGTAAAGTGGCCGTCCCCTACGACGTGATCAAACTGTGGTTTACTGAGTAGAGGATGGGCAAACCTATTCGGCGGTGTCAGGCTACCTCGGCACAGGAGGAAGATTTTGGCCACGCTCAGGATGACTTACTATCCGGATATCACGCAGGGGAAGTCGGAAGAAGAGGTTCACAGCTCGGTTCAAGTGTTCGCTACCGCACTGGCCGAAGCCCTCAGCGCAAGTTTCTCTTCCGTCATCAAAATCGAGGTGCCGGCCGCTCTGGAAGTCCCGGACCAGTTCGACCGCACTCTGGCCGGTGGTTCTGAGCTTTCCCTGATGAAACCGGTTGCGTATGTGTTTGCAAATTGGAGAAACCCTGCGATCGTTCCGGCGTGCGTGGCCCACCGCGTGATCGATGGCAAGGAGGGTGTCGAGTACTTTGGCCAAGTGTATTGCCATAGGAACCTTGGCGTAGAATCGCTTGAAGAGCTCGCGAGCAAAGGTGGTGGCACGCTCCGGATCGCCTATGGGAGTCGGTTTTCGACCTCGAACTTCCTCATCCCTGCACTCGTATTGCACGACGCAGGAATCCACCCCTTCACCTTTTTCCGCACCGTGGAGTTCATGGGGGGGCATGATCTCGCCGTCCAGGCCGTCTACGATGGCCAAGCCGATGTCGGCGCCGGCCACGATGGGGTCATTCGCATGCTTGCGGAGAAGAAGCCCGACGCGGCGGAGAACTTGGTGACCCTTGGGCGTCAGAATATCCACAGTGATCCCGTGGTCGTCCATACCGGCGTGCTCCCCAAGCCAGTCACGCTGCTCGCAATTCAACGCGCAGCTGTTTTGGTGGCCAAAGTAGAGCCGGTGAAGAAGGCCCTGGACCTCTTCTGGGGGGGCGTGAAAGATCTCAGCGAGACGACACATGCGCGATATGCCGCGGTTGAGCAGGCACTCGCGCGGCTCCATCTCCAAGAAACGGACATGCTACGCTGAGGATGCACCAAATGCCGATCACAGGTGACTTTCCGAGCGGCCACGAGACGATTCGGCTGCGCGCCTTTGTGGAACTGTCCCGGTGCATCACTGCCGTTTCCGAACTCGACATGAACCTGGCCCACAACCATTTGGCCCACCTCTCCTCGGATCCGAAGGTGCGTACGGATCTCGATGAATTGCTTACCGTGTGGATGAGTGCTCAGGGATCACCTGACGAGGAAGAGGCGTTACGCCGAGCACTGAACGGCAGCCCGCTCGCCCAGGTTGCGGCGGTTGTCCTTGTCCTATGGTACACGGGGGGGCTGCTGGTCGAAGGTAAGCTCGACTATCCGGAGGACGACCCCGAGCCGTATTTCGGCGCGCTCCTCTGGGAGGCGATAGGAGCCCACCCGCCGGGGCAATCGGGGGGCTACTTCGGTCACTGGCGTTACACGCCCGACAACTCGTAGGAGGTGACCGTGGGGGAATCGCACGACGTGATCGTGATTGGAGCCGGCGTAGCTGGCGCGCTTCTGACGTACCGGCTCCGACGAAAGGGCCACCGCGTGCTGCTAATTGAGAGCGGGCCCGTGATTGATCGACTGGAGGCGGTCAAGGCCTATGCCACGGCCGATGAGAAGACACCCGGGTCGCCCTATCGGAAGCTATGGAATGCCGCGATGCGCCCGGACGATGCTGCGACGGATCCTGGACGGACGTACTATCGCCAGTCCAATGACCCCTTCAAAAGTACGTACCAACGGGCCGTGGGGGGCTCCACCTGGCATTGGTTGGGGAACGTTCCCCGACTCGTTCCATCCGACTTCAAAATGGCCACTCTCTATGGCGTCGGCGTTGACTGGCCGCTCTCCTACATGGATCTCGAGAAGTGGTATGCCGAAGCAGAGATCGAGCTGGGTGTCGCTGGCCGCCACGAGCAATGGGATGGACTTTTGGGCGCATACCGGTCCACACCATTTCCCATGTCGGAAATCTGGCCCAGCTACAGCGATCTATTGGTTGAGGAAGCTCTCCGGGGGAAATCGTTCGATGGCGTACGGCTGGAGGTCCTGCGCACGCCGCAAGCGCGCAACTCACGTCCCTACGACGGGAGACCCGCCTGCGCTGGGAACTCGAGCTGCGTTCCAGTGTGCCCCATCCAGGCGAAATACGACGCATCGTTGCACGTTCAGAAGGCCATGGATCATGGGGCGGATCTCCTTGCTAACACAACGGTAGTCCGTCTCATCCCCGACTCGGAATCGGGAGTGATCACCGGTGCAGAATACGTCGGCAAAGACAAGACGCGCTCCTTCGCTTCGGCGCGCCTCGTCGTGTTGTCGGCACACGCGATCGAGTCCGCTCGTCTCCTCCTCCACAGCGGGATCGCCAACTCAAGCGATCAAGTCGGCCGCAACTTGATGGACCACCTAAATCGTTTCGCATGGATCCGCGCACGGACCCCAATGTTCCCGTTCCGCGGCCCGCCCACCACTTCCGGTATCGATGCGTTCCGCGACGGAGACTTCCGCCGCACGCGGGCGGCATTCCGTCTCTCGCTCGGCAACGATGGCGCGGGACGGGCGGTCAAGCTGGAGTCGACTGTCATGGAACTCGCGGAAAAGGGCCTTCTGGGGAGGGCCTTCCGGGATGCGCTACGCGGCAAAACGGAGACGCTGTTCCGCATCAGCTGCTCCGCTGAAGTGCTGCCGCGACCCTCGAACCGGATCGCGCAAGCGTCGGTAAAGGACGAGAACGGGATTCCCTTTCCCCTGATGCATTTTCGCCCAGATGATTACTCGCGGGCTGGATACCTTTATGCCGAGACTGTCATGAAGC
>Ga0075418_10006723_pt1 | contig 12962 bp, 4 predicted proteins | sample SoiMetdeltSBSDD2_FD_81776 | JGI IMG/M metagenome (GOLD analysis project Ga0075418, IMG submission 81776) | Bulk soil microbial communities from a Populus tree surrounding site in Tennessee, USA - Soil MetaG P. deltoides SBSDD2 | ecosystem: Environmental > Terrestrial > Soil > Tree plantation...
GAGGGCGACCTGGCCGACCGCCAATGGACATCGGCCGAGGCCCGGCTGAAATCGGCGACGAAGGAGCTGACCGACATCGACGCCGCGTACAAGAAGGACGGCCAGACGTGGGAGGCCAAGCGCCTGGAGCTGCGGAACATCCACGATACCGCCGGCGGGCTGGTCAATATTCCCGCCGTCGGGCAAGAGGCCAACCGCATTCGCGAGGTGGCGCACGAACTGCTCGTCGCCTTCGAGTCGTTCGATTTTGCGGCCAACCTGGCAGCGGCGAATAAGGCATCGGTCGGCCGGCCCCCGAAGCCCCTGAGCACCGCCCTGCAAGACCTGGTCGCGCTCGCCAAGCAGAAGGGCGTGCCCGACGGCAAGGACGACCGCCAGGATTATCTCAACGAGCTAAAGTCGGCAATGGTCGAGGTCCGCAAGACGGCGGACGCAACGCGCTTGGAGCTGCAGAATCGCATCGAAAAGCTCAAGGAGCTCACGCCGCACCAGCGGAGCCGGCTGATCGCCTACTGGCAGCAGAAGGCCACGGACGTAGAGAAGCAATTCGAGGCCTGGCGGCAGGCGGCTGCCGGCGACGCCAAGGAGCTTGCCCGAGAGAAGACGAAAGCAACCGACGGGCTCGACAAGGTACTCCGCGACCAGAAGAAGATGAAGGCCAAAGAGCAGGAGAAGCTGCTCGAAGGGCTGACCGACGAAGCGAATGCGAAATATGCCGAGGAGTTGAAGAAGTGGCTCCAGGACGTGATCGACACGCTGACCGCCGAAGGCGAGGATCTGTCGGCCGAGCAGAAAAAGCTGGACGACGCGATTCAGAAGCCGCCCGGCGACCTGGAGGGCCTGAAAGAGCAAATCGACGAGCGGATCGCCGCCTTCAAGCAAGCCCAGGAAGAAGCCCAGCTGACCGCCAAGATCGATCTGCACGACAACGTCGAAAAGCCGCTGAAGAAGCTGAAGATTAGCGAGAAATATCGCGAGGAGCTGCAGATGGATGGCGACGACTTGCGGTCGCTGATCAACAGCAAAGATCCGTACCTGCTCGAAATCGCCAACCGCAAGCAGCAGGAGCTGGCACAGCACATCGCAGCGATCGGCCAGGACCCGAAGCTGCATGAGAAGAACAAGGAGCGGACTGCGGCGATCGCCCACCGGATCGGCGATTTGATCGAGAAGCTGCCCGAAACGCACCGCCGGCTGAAGACTGCCCTGGCCGAGCGGATCGTCGATTCCAAGCACTGCGCCCCAAGCGAAATGACCAAAAAGATCGACGAGCTGGAGGCCGAAGTTGTCAAAGCCGAAGCGGCCGCCAAGGATCGCGAAAAAGAGGTCGCGAAGTACAAAGAGCTGAAGGAGAAGGTAAAGAAGAAGTTCGACGAGATGAAAGCCGCGACGCACACCCGCGTCACCGAAAAGTCGGAGGCGTTCGAAACCTATTACGAGGCCCGGCTGGCGGAAGCCAGCGGCCACAAGGCCCGCGAGACCGGCATCCCCGACGCGATGACCGTGCTCAACAACCTCTGGGCGACGCTGGACAAGATCGTCACCGCCGAGAACCCGCGGGCCCAGTTGCGGGAGCTCGATTCCGAACAGCAGCAGGACCAGCGGCTGGTGAAGGATATGGCCGCCCAGTTCGAGCGCGAGCTGGGAGTGTTCACATCGGAGACCCTTCCGGCGGCCAAGGCGGCGGCCAAGGAATCGGAAGACGGTGACGTGGAACTGGTGAAGAGCTTGAAAGGCGTCGCCAGTGCCGCGGCCAAGATCGTATCGCCGTACCTAAAGATCAACACAACGCTGAAGATGGGCGCGAACCCAGCGCCCGACATGCAGCAGATGAAGCACGATTTCGAGCGCGCCCGCGCCATGCTGGCCGAAGCGACCCGCACGGCCCAGCGGCTGACAGCGACACCCACGACCACAAACGTCAAAGGTCCGCAGAAAGAGGGCCTGAGGAAGATCCAGCAGAAATGGCGCGAAAGAACGCAGGCCTATGCCACCGCCGTCCGCGAGGTGGCCAAAGCGATGCGCGACGCCGCAGCCAGCGAGGCCAATCAGCAGGTCAAGGCCAACGCCGAAAAGGCGGCCAAGGTGATCGAAGGGCTGGCGGGGCATTTTCGCGGAGAGGCTTTTGCCACCTCGTTCGCCGGGCTGATGGACCCGTTGCCCAAGGAGAAGAAGGACAAAGAAAAGGCCGAGCGGAAGCAGCTCGCCGAGCGCGAGACGGCCCTGCGGGTGATGCGGCAATACCGCACCGACCTGCTCAAACACCCGCTGTTGACGCGGCTTACCGACAAAAAGAAAAACCCGTTCGAGGCCCCGACGATGATGGCCGCCGCCGGCGCGCTCAGGGCATTGCTCAAGGAAGTCGAGCTGCAAGTGCTCGACAGCGTCGGCTAGTGCGGGTTGGCCCTGGCTGAGCCGCCTGCCAATCACGAACGAACTCCAACAACATCACTGCCATGCAAGCGACCGAACTGGCCTTTATCGACGAGGTGCTCGGCATCGACACCGACCTGGAAGCGTTCGAGGAGCGCGAGAACAAGAAGCGGGCCGCGCTGGATGAGGCGTTCAGCATGTTGGAGGGCGAGAAGGATTCGATCCGCCAGGCGATGCAGGTCCGCCTCGTCGATTCCAAAGGCAAAGAGCACGAGAAGGCGATCTCCAAACGGGGCCAGGAGCACTCCATCGACACGTTCAAGGCCACCCGCGAGGGCAAAGGCCTGACCGACAAGGACATGAAGCAGGTCGGCGAGGCGATGAGCAAGATCGTCAAGGCCGCCCGCTCGGTGCTTGATAAGAAAAACCCCGACGGCTCGCTGCTGTTCGAGAGCCCGCAGGAGCTGGCTCAGGAGCTGTTCTCGCCGCTGGTCCGCGAAGGCATTCTGCCCGAGAACTTCGTCCTCGACGACTACAGCGAGGTGCAGCAGCTCCTCAACGAGACGTTCAAGTCGTACAAGCAGACCAGCGACGACTCGCGCAAGGAGAAGGAGCTGAGCGAGGCGGAGGAGAAGTCGAACTACTACGGCGCGGGCTCCGGCACCGACCGCTTCGGCGCGGTGATGAAGAGCCTGACCTCGTTGCCCGACAAGGCGCTGAACAAGATCGGACTCGACAAGGACAAGCGGAAGGTGGCCGAGATGCTCATAGCCACTGGCAAGGCGTCGTTCGACACCCTCATGGCGGGCATGACGGTCGATAAGTGGCAGACCGATCCCAATACCGGCAAGCCTCGGATCGAGGGCTCGTTCGATCGCTGTCTCCACCCCGAGAACTACGAAGACGCCAAGCCCGGCACCGACAGCGACGAGTTGCGGATCAAATACACGCAGGACTACCGGTCGGAGAAAATCAACAATGTAAGTTGGCTGAACCAGACGGATAAGGACAACATCATCAAGCTGCTCAATGTTCAGGAGGACAAGAACTTCGTCGGCGTCAAGGAAGGCCTGACCGGTTATGGCGGGACGGTCGTGGACGTCATCACGAAGCTGGCCCTGCCGGGCGACAAGGCGACAAAGCTGACGGAGTTGCTCGAGAAATCACACCACGAATATGCCAACGTCGAAGCGGCCCAGAAGGCCGCCAAGGCCATCGACGGCAAGCTGGTGGCGCTGCTCGACCAGCACGTGCGACCGGGAGTCGGCAAGGCGCTAGCTGGGGCGTACGCCGGCGCGGTCGATTGCGAAGCCATTGGCGAAGCGGTCGCCAAGACCAAGCCCGACGACCAGGAGGCGATCGCGCAGTATGCGGCGGCGTTCGAGGCAGTCTTCGCCCGCGGCGTCGATCCGTCGCTGGCCGCCGAAGGCAAGGCGATCGCCAAGGAGTTCGTGGGTAACGCCCAGGGCTCAAACCTGCAGAAATCGCTGCAGAAAGACCCGACGACGGCGTTTGATCCGCTGGTGCTGGTCGCCGAGCGAGCCCTCGGGAAGGTGCTCTCCGGTCTGGCGCCCGACAAGAAGGAAACGATTGACGCCGGCGTCTTGAAAGGGGCGCTCGCCGCAGTCGTCAAGGCGATCGACGAGGCCCTGTGCGCCGAGCTGAAGAAGCAGGCGGGCGCCAATGCCGCCGAGGCCTTTGCCGGGCTGTTCGCGGCCGAGGTCGATCGGCCGGCCGCCGTCAAGGCAGCCGCCAAGACGCAGCCGGACGGCGCGGCAGTCGTCGCCGCGCTGGCCGACGGTCTACACGCCGCCTTCGTCAAGGCCGCGCCGAATCCGTCCGACAAGGCGTTCGTCATCGCGGGCAAAGCGCTTTCCTCGGAGCTCAAGAAAACAGTCAACGCCGGCCAGCTCGCCACCGATCTTACGGCCGACGCGACGACGGCGTTTGTGCCGGTCGTCAAAGACGCGCAGACCGCGATCGCCGCCGCACTGTCTCGATCGAAAGGACTGCTCAAGCAGCTCGCCAATGTCGATACCGTGCGGGCGATCGCGAGCAAGTCGGCCTTTCCCGACGACGGCGAAGAGGCCCTGAATGAACTGGAGCAATCGGAAGCAGAGATTAAGGAATACGAACGGCAGCTCGTGTTGATCGACGAGGGCGGCATCTCCGCGGCTGAGTTGCAGACGATCGAAAAGCTAATCGAGCAACTCCAGCGCGACAAGATCATCGCCGACATGGTCGTCGCCGCGGGCAACGCCCTCACTAGCCTGGGCACGACCACGACTACGATCGTGGGCGCGGCGACCAAGGAAGTCACCGACATTCTAGTCGGTGAGATCGCCGGGCCGCTCAAGGCTGCCAAGCTGATCATCAAGTTCGGCGTGGCGATGAAAAAGGCCCACGACCGCCGGATTCTGTTCGAAAAGTTCGGCAAGACCCTCAAGCTTTCGAAGAAGTCCGTCAGCAGCCTGCAGAGCACCGTGCAGGGTTTCTTCGACAACAAGGTCGAGCAGATCACGTTCCGCGCCATCGAAGACGCCCTGACGCTGGTGCAGATCGCCGCAGCGATTCTCGGCTCCGTCCCCGAGCCGATCACGCTGGCCGTGGGCAAGACGATCGGGGCCATCGCCTCCGCCGGCGAATCGACCCATAAGGTCAGCGAGATGATCTATACCGAGGTCAAGCTGGCCGAAGGCTGGAAGACGACGCTGGCGGCGATCCGCAACCCCCGCGACCGCGCCACCGGCCTGGCTGCCCTGCGGCTGAATCCAACGCTCGGCATGCATGCGATCGCCTGGGCCGGGATGGAGAAGCAGCCGCCTGACCCGATTGCCCGGATGCTGCTCGCGGAATTGGGCCTGAACGAGCAGACGCTGGCGGTCAGCGGGACGGAAAGGAAAGTGCGGGCCTATCTGGAAACGCTGCTTTCGGAGGACCGCCAGCTTCTCGATCCCGATAAGGTGGCGCCCAAATGGATGCCCAAAGACGTCTCATTGACCGGCGCGGATTGGGCCATCGCCACGACCCGCGCTTCGCGCGACGCCAAGCCGGCGCTAGTCGAGAGCACCGAGCGGACGGTGCTCGCCGCCTTCAAGCTGACCGATCAGCACGACCTGGCGGACCTGGAGAAACGGGCCAACGACGGCGAGATTGAAGAGGTTGAGTGGCGGAAGATCCTCAAGGAGGCGGCCGACCTGGCCGCGGCGCTGCGGGCCTATTCGCCGGTCAGTTCCGATGGCCAGGAGCACGCCGACATGGCCAACCTCGCCGCCGCTTTCCTGAAGCTCGCCAGCGAGCGCGAGCGCGAGCTGAACCGGCTGGTGGCGGTTAACGCCAAGGTTCAGGCGCACGACGTGGACCGCGTGACGGACCGCCTCAACGAGCGGATCAAGGCTGTGGACGGCGTCGCCAGCTCCGAAGTCTTCGCCGAGTTTCAGGCGGCGTTTCAGGCGGCCTGCGAGCAGCTCCGCGAGGTGCAGCTCGCCCGCCTGGACACCGACAATCAAATCAAGCCGCTCTACACGCAGCTCTTGACGAAGAGCCAGGCCCTGTCAAAGGCACTGGCCGCGATGGAGGTCTGGCAAGACGAATCGCCCGATTGGAACGGCGACCTGGCCGGCGCGTGGTTGCAGGCCAAGAAGAAAGCCCGCTACAAGGGCAAAACCGGCTTGTCGGACCTGATCAAGGCAGCGAAGCAGGCCGTAGCCGACCTGGCCACGAACAAGATCCAGAAGAACCAGGCCACGGCGGCCCTTCAGGCCGTCATCGACAACATCGACCAGCAGTTGCCCAACGCCGATCCGGGCCTGGCCCTGTATCTGCGGAAGATGAAAAGCGGGGCGAAGAAGCTGCAGCCGTAGGTTCACCACGTTTCAGCACGCCACGAGCAAAGTCACTCAGCGCACAGGGTCACCAGCGAAGGAACAGGCCATGCCAGAAGCTGCCGACGAAGAACTCGCCAAGGGGTTGCGAGATGCCCGCAAGCAGCCGCGGAATTTCGTGGCGATCATCAAAGGCACGAACGTGCTCAAGCTCGTGGTCCGCAAGAAGGAGATCAAGTCTGCGGAGATCCAGTCGCTGCGCACCGAGCTGAAGGGCACGGCCGCACTCAGCGGCGTCGTGCAGGTCGCCGGGGGCGAACACGTCTTCGAAACGCTCGAAGACCCGCCGGACTTGAAAATTCAACCGCTCAAGGACTACATCGACGCCGACACCGGCCTAAAGGTCAAGCCGCGGTTTGCGAAGGTGACCGCGCTGGCCGAAGTTCCGCAGATGGACGACGTACCGGTCGCGCCGCCCATGCCAACCGGGAAGCCGCCGCAGGCGCCGCTGGATCAGGCGATTGCCGGCCTGGTCGCCGCAATGCAGAAGCTGCGGCCAGCCCTCCAAGAGGCACTGGCGGCTCATCCGGGACTTAAAGTCGAGTTGATGGACCTGGCGACGAATTTCCAGCAGCAAATCAAAGTGCCCGATGCCGCAGCCGCCAAGACGACGCTGATCGCCCTGGCCCAGCGGTTGAAGGAGCTGCCCGCGCCCGGCACGACACCAGCAACTTCCGAGACTCCGCCGGAAGCGCCGCCCGCCCCAGGCGGCGACCTGGCCAGACAGTGGAACGAGGCCCTCGCCACCGCCGAGCCGCGCTACCTGGCGGCCCTGAAGAAAGGCGAGAGCAAGTTGACCAGCGAGCTCAAGGTCATCTTTGCCTACGCCACTGAGCGGGCTGAAGCCGGCGAGTACGACAAGGCCCTCGTGGCGATAAAGCGGCTGTTGCCCCTGCTGGAGCAGGCTGAGCGCGGCCCTGGCCCACAGGTCTCATCGCGGCTGGTCGAGTCGCGAAAGTTCCTCCTGACGCGATTCCAGAAGATTCGGGCCGACCTCAAGCAGGAGCTGGACTCGCTCCAGAAGGCGATCGCCGAATCCGCCGCCGACGACGATCCCACCGAACTGACAACCGCGATGCAGGGCTGGTTCGACCGTCTGCTCGACGAGTTGCAGAATGGCATCGACGCCTCGATTAATGCAGGCGACGACTTTCAGCAGGCTCAAGATGTCATTCACGGGCTGCAAGCCGAAGTCGACGACGACGAGCTGATTGAACATCTGCTGGAAAACCCCCTGATCGACGGCGAGCAGTTTGTTAGCGCCATCAACGGAGGACTGGACGACATCGCCACCGAGCTCCGCGCCTCCGTGGAGGTCCGTTGAGACGTTCGCCAGCGAACACGCGGGATCGCCGCAGCGGCTCGAGTACCCCGACGAAAAGTCGGGGCCGCAATAACCTCCGGTGGTGCGCATGCTGCGCGGCTTTCACCTGCCTGCCGAGCGCCCGCTAGCGCCGCTCCATCGCGAACCGTTGCCGTTGGAACTCGGCTTGGGCCGGCTGGTGAGCAGTTGCAGGTTGCCGGGCCCGAGGAGGCTGTCGATGCGGTCCTGAAGCTCGCGCGTGACATCGATGCGGACGCGGTGAGACTTGAGATAGACGCGGCTGCCGTCTTCGAGGACGACCGCCAGCTGGAGCTCGCTGGAGCCGGGATACGCGCGGACGATCTCCTTGATCTGGTCGAGGGCGCTTTCGCCGTGCTCGCGCTCGTCGATGCGCACGACGATGCCCGTCGTGTATCGTGAATCGAGCTGGTCGAGCGGGATCAATTCGTTCACGACCAGGTTGGCCTCTTCGCCGCCGCGGCGGTCGATCACGCCGCGAACCAGCAGGATCGCATCGGGCGCGACGAGGTGGCCCATCTCGGCAAATTGTTCGGGCCAGACGATCGTGCGAATCGACCCGGCCACGTCTTCCAGGTCGAACATTACGTACTTCGACGGCTTACCGGGCTTCGGGTCGCGAGTCGTGGAAAACTTGAGGACCGAAAGCAGGCCCCCCAGGATCACCTCCTCGCGATCCTTGAGCTGCGGAATGTCGGCCGTCGTGTGCGAGCAATACTTGGCCAGCGTGTGCTTGTGCTCGTCGAGCGGATGGCTGGTCAGGTAAAAGCCGAGGACTTCCTTCTCCTTCTGTGCCCGCTCGCGGTCGGGCCATTCGGGCAGATCGGGCAGCTTGACGCTGGTTTTCGCGGCTGCGTCGTCGTCACCGCCGAACAGCGACTTCTGGCCGCTCTTGCGGTCGGCTGCCAGCGAAACCCCGGCCTGCACGGCCCGGTCGATGGCAGCCGTCAGTTGCGAGCGCTTCCCGCCCAGCCGATCGAACGCGCCCGCCTTGATCAGCGTTTCGATCGTGGCCCGGCTAGCGCCTGTGCTGTCCACGCGTTCGCAAAAGTCGAACAGGTCGCGGAACGCACCACCTTGGCGGGCCGCGACGATAGCGTCGCCCGCGCTGCCTCCGCAGCCCTTGATCGCGGATAGTCCGAACTGGATCTTGCCGCCCGCCACAGTGAAATCGACACCCGAGCGGTTCACGTCCGGCGGCTCCACCTCGATCCCCATCCGCTGGCAATCCTCCAGATGTTCGACGAGCGAGTCCTTGGTCTTGAAATTCCGGCCGGGAATGTCGCCCGACAGAAGCGCGGCCATGAACTCGACAGGATAATGCGCCTTCAAATACGCCGTCATATAGGCGATGAGAGCGTACGCCGTACTGTGAGACTTGTTGAATCCGTACCCCGCAAACTTGATGATCAGATTCCAGAAGTCGCGGGCCTGTTGCTCCGTGAGGCCGTTGGCCTTGGCGCCGCTGACGAACTGCTCGCGATTCTTGGCAATCGTTTCTTCTTTCTTCTTGCTGATGGCCTTAATGCAGGTGTAGGCGGCCGCCAGGTCGATTCCACCCAACTCATTGAGAATCCGCATCACCTGCTCTTGATAGACCATCACGCCGTTGGTCTCGGAGAGAATCTTCTCGCAGACGGGATGGACGTATTCGGCGGACTTGCGGCCGTGCTTGACATCGACGTACTCTTGCACCATGCCGCCTTCCAGCGGGCCGGGCCGATAGAGTGCGTTGGTGGCGATGATGTCGCTGAAGTGGTCGGGCTTCATCTTTTGCAGGAGGTCGCGGATGCCGCCGCTCTCGAGCTGAAAGATGCCTTTGGTTTCGCCGCGCTGTAACAGGGCAAATGTCCTCTTGTCGTCGAGGGGAAACTTATAAGGATCGACCCGCTGGCCGGTCGTCTGCTCGATCAGATCGACGGCCCTCGTCAGGATGGTGAGGTTCCGCAGGCCCAGGAAATCCATCTTCAAGAGTCCCGCGGCCTCGACGTCGCCCATCGACCACTGGGTAATGATGTCGGCCTTATCCTTCACGCGGCAGAGGGGCACATACTCGGTGAGTGGCTTGTCGGCGATCACGACCGCGGCGGCGTGCGTGCCGACATTGCGGGCCAGCCCCTCGATCTTGCGCGCCAGGTCCAGCACTTCGCGCGCTTCCGCGTCCGAGTCATAGACCCTTTTCAGCTCGTCGCTCGACTGGAGCGCTTCGTCGAGCGAGATACCGAGCTGCTCCGGGACGAGCGCCTTGAGCGCGTTGACCCGCGGCACGGGCCAGCCCAAGACGCGGCCGACGTCGGTGATCGCGGCTTTCGCCGCCAGCGTGCCGAACGTGCCGATCTGGGCTACGTTTTCCTCGCCGTACTTCTCCTTGACGTAGCGGATGATCTCGCCGCGGCGGTCTTTGCAGAAGTCGATATCGATGTCGGGCGCTTCCTTGCGGTTGAGATCGAGGAACCGCTCGAAGAGCAGGTCGTACCTGATTGGGCAGACGTGGCTCAGATACAGCGCGTAGCAAACCAGCGCCCCAACGCCGCTGCCGCGGGCGGTCGCCGGCACCTGCTGTTCGCGGGCATGCCTCACGAAATCCCAAACGATCAGGAAGTAGTTGGGAAATCCCAGCTGGTTGATGACCGACAGCTCGCGCTCCAGCCGCTCGCGCACCACGCCCGACAGCTCGCCGCCGGGCAGCAACTCCTCGTCGCAGGCATAGCGCTCTTTCAGGCCCTGGATGCACAATTCCCGCAGGTAGTCTTCCGCGGTCTTCTTCGGCGGCAACTGAAAGACCGGAAAATGCCGTTTGCCCAGATCCAGGTCGATGCCGACGCCGTCGGCAATTTCCTGGCTGCGGGCGACCGCGTCCTCCAGGCCTGGAAAATGCCGGTACATTTCGTCCGGCGAACGGAGATAGAACGAGTCGTTCTCCATCCGCATCCGATTCGTGTCGGTGCGGAACTTGCCCGTGTTGATGCACAGCAGCACGTCCTGGGCCACCGCGTCGTCCTGCTGCACGTAGTGGGCGTCGCTCGTTGCCACCAGCGGAATGCCGAGCCGCTTCCCCAGATCGACCGCCGCCGAGAGCTGCAGTCGCTGCACCTCCACGTTGTTGTTCATGATCTCCAGGAAGTACCGCTCCCCGAACACCTGCCGGAACCAGCCAGCGATCTCGCGGGCTTCCCGGAAGTCCTCTTCGCCGGCACCGCCCTTGATCAGCGCCAGGCTCAGCTCGCTCGAAACACACCCCGACAGGCAGATCAGCCCTTCGTGGTGCGCTTGCAGCAGCTCCTTGTCGATCCGCGGCTTGTAGTAAAAACCCTCCAGCGACGCGGCTGAGGCCAGCTTGATCAGATTGCGGAAGCCCGTGCGGTTCTGAGCCAGCAGCGTCAGGTGATAACTCGCTTCCTTGCTGTTGGCGGCGTCCTTTTTCTCGAAGCGGCTGCTGGGCGCGATGTAGGCCTCATAACCGATGATCGGGTTAATCCCTTCGTCCTTGGCCTTTCTATAGAAATCCAGCGCGCCATGCAGGTTGCCGTGGTCGGTTAGGGCCAGGGCGTTCATCCCCAGCTCCTTGGCCCGCTTCACGAGCGTGCCGATCTCGCTGGCCCCGTCGAGCAGGCTGTAGTGCGAGTGGCAGTGTAAATGAACGAAGGGGCGAGCGTCGGCCATGAAAGCGATCCGTGCTAAGAGAATCCAATCTACGCAATGCGGCTGGTGAGGCCGCCGTCGATGACGATGGTCTCACCCGTAATGTAGTCATTGGTGACCAGCAGCGCAACCACCTCAGCGACTTGCTCGCTCGTGCCCTCGCGGTGCAGGGGAATGCGGTGCTTCAGGTTCAACTCCTTGCGCTCGGCGGTCATGTCGGCGTGAAACCGCGTGCGGATGACGCCGGGGGCTACGCAATTGACGCGGATGTTGTCGTCGGCCAGGTCGCGGGCCAGGCTCCGCGTGAATTGCGGGATGGCGCCCTTGGCGGTGGCATAGGCCAGTGCTCCGGGCACGCCGCGAATACCCGCCGTCGAGGAGATGGTGACGATCGCGCCTTCCTTGTGTTTCTTGAGGTGCGGCAGTGCGGCCCTGACCAGGTAGAAGTTCGCATTGACGTGCAGATCCATCGTCTGCCGCCACTGCTCCGGCGTGATTTCCTCGATACGGCCCGGCGAAGGGCCGCCGGCGTTGTGCACGAGCACGTCGAGGCGGCCGAATTGCTGCACCGCTTTTTCGACGGCCATCGTGCAATCTTCCGGGCTGGTGAAATCGGCCGCCAGGAGCAGGCAACGCCGGCCCAGTTTCAGGGTGGCGGCGCGAACCTGGTGAGCCGGCTCGCCCAGATTACGTGCCGCAATCGCAACGTCCGCACCGCGGCAGGCCAGCTCAATGGCGATCGCCGCCCCGATCCCCATCGTGCCGCCCGTTACGAGCGCCGCTTTGCCTTGCAGATCCATGTCCAGCCTCTGAATCGAACTATTGGGCCTCGGCCATGTGCTGCATCCGCTTGGCAATCACCTCGTGGTCCAGCCGCACGATCTGGTCGTCGGCCGTGTGCTCCAGCCGGCCCAGGCCGTCTTCGAGTTGTCCGGCGAGGTTGAACTTCACGACGAATGCGCCGATTTGCAGCCCCTCATCGGAATAGACCGGCGGCCAGAACTCGTCGCCGCGGCGAGCCAAGAGCCGCGCGAGCATCCGCGTGGCCCGCCCCGAAAAGCCGCCCAGAGCCATTTCCATCCGCCCCTGCGACTCGCGGTGCACGTAAAACACGAACGCTGCATCCAGCTTGTTGGCCTCCCATTCACACGCCCCCCAGCCGCCGTCGGGCTGTTCGTAATAAATCCCTGGCTTTTGGCTGGCCTGGTTCTTGGCCACCTTCAGCCCGCCGAAGCACGAGGCGAATTGCGGGTCGTTGTCGCGGTACCGCAGGAAGAACGGGCAGCTGCGGCGGGCCGAGGCCGGCAGGCCGTCCTGCGATACGAACGGCTCGCAGCCGAAGGCCGAGGCGACCACCGTTTCGACGACCGGGTTGCTCTTGTTGCTGCCGAGGCAGACCAGCGCCTTATCGCCAGCGGCCTCGCAGAACGTCTCATAGATGCTCTTGGCCATCGCCTGACACTCGGCCAGCGAAGCCTGCCCCGGGCTCCAGACGAGCGACTGATGCAAATAGGCCGGATGCGGCCGCAGACCGTTCGCGGCCTGGATGTCGGAATCGTTCTCAGCCGGCGGCCCGCCCGTCGTGTGGCCAGCCGTACCGCCCATCGTCGTCGCGCCGTTCAAGAGTTCGCCCAGCAGTACCGAGTCCGAAGCCACGACCCAGGCGTCGTCGTGCGTGTCGTCGGCATCGCTCCGCCGCACGCCCAGGCAGAGCTCCAGCC
>Ga0075418_10006724_pt1 | contig 12962 bp, 6 predicted proteins | sample SoiMetdeltSBSDD2_FD_81776 | JGI IMG/M metagenome (GOLD analysis project Ga0075418, IMG submission 81776) | Bulk soil microbial communities from a Populus tree surrounding site in Tennessee, USA - Soil MetaG P. deltoides SBSDD2 | ecosystem: Environmental > Terrestrial > Soil > Tree plantation...
CCACAGTGGCTCAAGAGCGTCATAAGAAGTTCCCGCGAACTGGGTTCGTCGTCAACGACCAAGATTCTCAGTCCTTTGAGCGCATTCGATAGCTCCGCAGGAGCGGCTTCGGGCGTGGGTAGCGATGGAAAGCGGATTAGTTCGCCAGTCAATCGTTCGTACCCCCACTTACTGAGCAAGGGCAGCTTCACGGTAAACTTCGCGCCCTGGCGTTCACCCGCGCTTTCGGCCTCAATTGTGCCTCCATGAAGTTCAGTGAGATGACGCGCGATTGCCAAGCCCAGTCCCAGCCCTCCGAATTTGCGGGTCAAAGACCCATCCGCTTGTCGGAATCGCTCAAAAACGTGAGGCAAGAACTCTTCGGCAATTCCTTTTCCGTTGTCCTGCACCGAAATCGCTGCATTGGCCCCTTCGCGAGCGACACGAACCCGAATATGTCCGCCCTTAGCCGTGAATTTGACCGCGTTGGAAAGCAGGTTCCACAGAATCTGCTGGACCCGACTTGGATCGCCCAAGATAAGGCCTACACGCGAATCCAAATCCTTTTCGAGTATGATTTCCTTGGCCTCGACCGTAGTCCGTATCGCATCGAGAGACGATTCCACGGACGAACAGAGATCCACAGGTCTCGTCTCCAGCCTCCATTTTCCCGTGATGATGCGAGAGACATCGAGAAGATCCTCAACCAGCTTTGTTTGAATCTTGGCGTTGCGCTCAACACTCTCGATGGCGCGAGACGTCGTTTCTGAATCAAGCTGGCCACCCTGCAACAGACGGGCCCAGCCTAGAATGGCATTCAGGGGCGTTCTCAGTTCATGAGAAAGCGTTGCCAGAAACTCATCTTTGAGGCGGCTGGTTCGTTCGGCTTCGAGACGCGCTGTCTGAGCGCGGTTTAGCAGGTCCGACCGCTCCTCTTCAGTCTGCTTCCGGGCGGTAATATCCGACAGAATGTAGAGGGTGGAACTGAAAGCGCCCGACGCGTCCTGTAAAGGCGCTTCCCATACCTCGAGTTCCAAGGGAGCACCGTTCTTTCGCAGAGAAGAAACCTCAGTTTGCCGGATACTGGTGGCTCTCGCGGTCCTTGGTATTTCTCGAAAACTACTCTGAAACGTGGTCAGCCTTTCTGCGGGGATGATCGGCATTTGACGCCCTATGACCTCCGCCGACATCCAACCAAAGATGCGTTCCGCCGCAGGATTCCACAGTTGAACTTGAGCGTTGTCGTTCACGACCATGATGGCTAGAGGCGATGCGTCGACCAAAGCTTCCAGGTGTTGGCCCGTTTCATGGAGCAAGTCGTCACTTTTCTTCGCCGCACGGGCTTCAGCCAGACGCTTCTCGCTAAGCCAGCTAATCAGTCCGCCGACGAAGAGGAACAGTGTGAATTGGATGGCATCGACGCCGGCATCGATTTTCACCGAGAGATACGGAGGAACGAAGAAAAACTCTGCAATCAACGCTGATAAAAGAGTCGCGAAAAGGCCCGGACGAAATCCGCCATACCAAGCACTCAAACTGACTGGCAGAACGAAGATCAAGTAGGGAATATTACTCTGAAGCACTGGTTGCAACAGCCACCGCGCAAGCAAAGTGACGGCAATTGCCGCCAGGGCGATACCATATGGAACTAAGGCTCCAGCTGTGACTTTTCTTTGCATTGGCTTTTTTGTCCCGGTGGAGGCGATATTTTTTCAGTCGCCTGCCGGTGCAGAAAACCACTTCACTGGAAAAACGTCTGAAACGAATGGCGTCGTTTCTATCTTGCTATAGGAGTAGAACTCATCCTTTCCCTGCCCTGGGCGTCCCCAGACTCAGCCCCATCCTCTTCCAGTCGCCTGCCCAATCGCACGCGAACTTGGTGATTCCCTCCGTCGTCCGCCAAGGGAATCCACTTGGAAGTCAATGAGACTCCGTCTAATTCGAGAGACACCACACCATGACTAACATGCTCGGGGTTTTCCACGGCAATGTCATATCGCGTACTCCGGTAGCGATAACGCAAACTGTAATGCGTCCAATGCGAGGGAATTGCCGGATCAATCGCCAAACGCTCCGCTTGAAGCTTGAACCCGAGCACGTCTTCCAACCACACGCGATAGGTCCAACCACTCGAACCCGTATACCAGGTCCACCCGCAACGACCCACCTGCCCAGCAAGCCTGTAGATATCCGCGGCGATTACATAAGGTTCGCCTTTGTAGCATTCGACTTCTTCCATCGACCGGGTTCGCTCCACGGGATTGATCATTTCCAGCAGTTCTACGGCCCGTGTTCCTTGCTTCAGGCGAGCGAAAGCCTGCGCAAGCCACAAAGCAGCATGGGTATACTGTCCGCCATTTTCACGGACTCCTGGCGGGTAACCCATGATGTAACCAGGATGCTGAGCGGAATGATCGAAGGGTGGATCGAAGAGGAGAATCAGCTTGTCTGCATCGAGAACAAGCTGTCCTTCGGCGGCACGCATTGCCGAGGCTGCTCTTTCAGGACGCGCTGCCTCCGAGAGCACCGCCCAGGACTGGGGTAAGGAATCAATCCGTGCTTCCTTGTTGGCCCGCGAACCCAATGGAGTTCCGTCATCGAAATAGCCGCGCCGATACCACTCTCCGTCCCAGCCGTGTCGTTCAACCGCGTCAGTCAGTTCTTCGATCGCACCGCGGTAGGTTTCTGCTTGAGCGCTGCCGAGTTTCGATTCGCAGACTTCGAGAAGACTCTCGAGAGTGTGGATGAGAAACCATGCCAACCACACACTCTCCCCTTTTCCCTCACTTCCAACCCGGTTCATTCCATCGTTCCAATCTCCGGAACCGATGAGTGGGAGTCCGTGAGAACCTCTTCTGGACAGCCCTTTCTCAATCGCCCGACGGCAATGTTCAAGCAGAGGCTGCTCCTCGGGAGAAGGTTCCGCGGCAAAATAGGCTTCATGTTCGCCCGGTTCCAAACGGCGGCCCCGCAGGAAGGGAACTTCAACATCAAGAATGGATGCATCGCCGGTGACTCGCACATAGTGGGCGACAACGTAAGGCAGCCACAACAGGTCGTCGGAGCACAAGGTACGCACTCCCGCACCGGACGGGGGATGCCACCAATGCTGTACATCTCCCTCGACAAACTGCCGGGCTGCTGCGCAAAGGATATGGTTTCGTGCCGTTGAGGGGGACGCGTACAACAGGGCCAGGACATCCTGGAGCTGATCACGAAAGCCAAACGCTCCCCCGGACTGATAGAATGCTGTGCGTCCCCAAACGCGACAGCTCAGGGTTTGATAGAGAAGCCAGCGATTGAGCAAATAGTTCACGGACGCAACTGGAGTGGTGACCTCAATCTGCCCCAGTAGTTCGTCCCACCATCGGCGCGTTGCATCGAATGCCCCCTGCACCGCATCGCCAGCGCGAAAACGCAGGACCAGACTCCGCGCTTCCTCAACATCGCTGGCCTGGCCGAGTAGAAACACAATCTCGCGCTGCTCATCCGGCCCGAGCTCGACAGCCACCTGCAGCGCGGCACAAGGATCCAGCCCCGCGCCAACCCGGCCCGAAAGGGACCGCCTTTTCAGCGCACGCGGTCGATTCCAAGCACCATTTCTTCCCAGAAACTCGACGCGGTCTGCTGTATAGGAACTGGCCGCCGGAACCAAACTCGCAAAAGCGACGGTGGTGTTGTAGTCGGCCCGGCGGGCATTGCGAGCCAACAGCGACTGGCTTTGCGGATCCCACTGCGTGACGACATGCAGTTGATTCTCTTCGCGGTCTGTCCCCAGCGTCCATTCTGCAAAGGCCGTCACACTCAGACGACGCCGGCGGGTTGAGCGGTTCCGTAGGCGAAGCCGCCCAATGCGCACGGGCAAATCTGGATGAACCGGGACAAACACCAGCAGCTCCTGCTCAATGGCGTGGCTGTTGTGTTCGAACACCGTGTAGCCTTGTCCATGCCGGGCCCTGTAGGCGTCGAGCTCACGAATAGGCAGCGGAGTTGGCGTCCAGCAAACACCGCTCTCCTCATCTCTCAAGTAAAGCGCTTCTCCGACAGCATTGCTGTTAGGATCGTTGAGCCACGGAGTCAACCGGTTCATCTGGCTGTTGCCGCACCAAGCGGTGCCAAAGCCCGATTCAGTCATCAGAGCACCGAAATGTGAATTTGCGAAAACATTGCACCACGGTGCAGGCGTATGCTGTTCCGGTGCCAGATAGACCGCGTACTCCCGACCGTCGGGTGTAAACCCTCCCAAGCCGTTGAAGTAAGGAAGCTCGAGGAAAGGCAATGGGCTGGAAGGTTCTTCTCGAGTCTTTCGCACTTCCAGTTCGGCAGGGAGCTCGGCTCGTCTGGGAGGGCGGCTCAATTGTTGGGCCAGCGATCCTCGCGCCGCCACCAAGACGGCTCGGGCCGAAGTCAGCAACAGGGTGACATCTTCAGGAGCAAGTTGGTCGGCAGAGCGAAGGAAGACGCCGCCTGGCCGATCGAGGCCGGTTCCCAGCGAATGCACTTGGACAAGCTTTGCCAGTTTGCCTTGCAAAGGTTGCGCATAGCTGCCCGCTTCTTCGTTCAGAATGACAAGGTCAACCTTCAACCCACGCGCGCGCCAGTAGGTATGCGCCAACAGCACTTCGCGAACCACGCCCAGATCGTTTGCATCAACCACGCTCACAACCAGGAGCGGCAGGTCTCCAGAGATGCCGTAGGCCCACAAGAATGACTGCCCTCGCTGGTTACGGCGCAACCGTTCCGGAGGTGGTCGCAAGCGGTCATTCGGATACAGCATGCAAGTCGCCAATTCCTGGAAGCGATGCGCATCCTCTGCGCGAATTCCCATGTGCCGGAACTCCAGCTCAGCGTGGGTCCAGGAAAGTTCGAGAGCACGCGACGTGGCGGCAGGTTCACCATACTTTTCGATGAGCTCCGAAAGACGTTCCCGAGATTCAGCGGCGATGGTTATGAATGCCAGGATTGCGCGTTGGCCCGGCTCCACCGAAAGACGGCAGCGGAGACTGAAGATTGGATCAAGGACGGCACCTTTGGAACCCGAAAGTGGCCGCTTCAAGGCCATAGGCTTCTCGGGACCATTGCCACGACCCATGAACCGTGCGCGATCGGTTTCAAATTCAAGGCCTTTGAGATTCGTGTTTTCTGCGGCGACCACATGACCCGCCCAGACCGTGGCGTCTTCAGGGGAACGGGAACGTCGCCAAGCCAGGAGTGCCTGCCTCTCGGGAACCGCTTCTGTCTGAACAAACAGCTTGCTGAACGCCGGATGGGCACGATCGCTGTCGTGAGGCGCCAGAGCCAGCTCCACGTAACTGGTGATTTCCAGATGTCGAGTTTGATTGGCAGAGTTGACAAACGTCAGCCGTCGAATCTCGGCATCATCCTCCGGCGATACGAACACTTCCATCAGGGTTTCAATCTGGGAGTCGCGGCGCCGGAATTCCACCCGGTCTGAGTTGAACGTGGCCGAATAGCGTCGTTCCGGTCGATCGATGGGATGGTAGCCCACCGACCACGCCTGGCCGCTGGAGAGATCCCGAACGTAGACAAACGTTCCGCAAGCATCGCGAGTCGCGTCTGCTTTCCAGCGTGTAATATCGAAGTCCCGCCAACGACTGTAGCCTCCGCCAGCATTCGTAATCATGGAGGAATAGTTGCCGTTGCTGAGAAGGTGCGCCCTGGGAAGCAGCGTATCCTCTGTATTGACACGAACGATGGGCAGATCGCTCGAGCTCACTTCAATCCTGCGGGAAGCCGGGCGATCAGGATTGGGGCTCACAAACGTCTCGGACGCCATCGGAGGAATGCGCTCAAACAGAAGCGGCTCGGCAGCACGGACACGGGGATCCGCGTGAAATCGCTTCTGCATCACCTTACTGTGGAGCGCGTTCACCAGAGCCATCAGGCTCATTCCCTGATGATGAGCCATGTATGCGTAGACAATCACCCCGCGCTCGCTGGGACTGCGCTGCCGGGCGTAGTCTATGGCTTCGTAGAATCCCTTATTCCCGCGCATGCCGTATCGCTCAAGCCGCCGCAAGTTTCGAACAACCTCCTTGGGCGCAACGGGAAGTGCCAACAGCGTTGCATAGGGGGCAACAACGACGTCATCTTCAATCTCATGCTTCAATCCCAGCCCGGGTACGCCGAATGCCCGATACTGATACGTTTGATGGGAGTCCAATGCGCTGAATGCCGATTCAGAAATTCCCCAGGGGACGCCACGTTGGTCACCATACTCAATCTGGCGCGCCACGGCGGCCTCGCATGCTTGGTCGAGCAGGGAATTTTCATAGCTGCGGTTAAATAGCACCGGCATCATGTATTCGAACATGGAGCCGCTCCAGGACAGCAACGTCTTTTGCCCCGACAGCGATGCATAGGGCCTTCCCAGCGCGAGCCAATGTTTCACAGGAACTTCGCCACGCGCGATCGCAACCAAGCTGGTGAGGCGGGCTTCGCTTGCCAGCAGGTCGTAGTACGACGAATCGAACGAGCCGGCACTCACGTTGTATCCGATCGTGAAGAGGCGCCGGCTGGCGTCGTACAAATAGTAGAGGTTCATGGCCTCTCCCAACCGGCTCAAGCGCGTTCGCAAGGCGCCAATGCTCTCCAACATCACCTTGGCTTTTTCCCGCGCTTTGACAAGTTCCCTCGTTGTCTTGCGAATCAACGGTTGAAGGCTCTCCGGGAAACGTTCTGGAAAGGCGACGGCTTCGAACAGGGCACTCATCGGGCCTGAATTCGATTCGGCAAGCTCGCGCAGTGAAGGAGCACAAGTAGGTCGGAGCGACTGACCTTCGGACGTAGGTTTCCGGTGCAACGCCTCAGACAACAAACCTGCACCGCTCAGCCAGGGTAGAAACTCATCCAAGGTCACCTGCCACGCATAGATGCCTCTTTCGAGGCGGAGGCACCAGTACATCAGCTCCGCCTGGGGCTGCACCCCATCGCGCACCGCTTGGATAAGCTGCTGGGCCTGCCCAAGGGCGGCGGCCAGCCGCCGCGCCAGTTCCGCGATCGGCACTTCAGGTGTGGCAAAGAGCGCCGCCAGACTGCTTGTCGCACTGCGCACCGCGACTGGCATGGACCGGTCGCGCAGGACCATTGAACTGATAATTTGAACCGTATCGCCGAGGCCCTGCAGAGTCTCGGAGCCAAGAATGGGTCTCTGCTCCAAATCGAGACAGCCTTGTTCCAGCAGCCACAGACTTGCGAGCAGGTTCCCACTGTCCACTGCGGAAATATACTGGGGGCGCAAGGGAGCCAGTGTTTGGATGTCATACCAGTTGAATAGGTGCCCCTCGTGCCGTTCCAGGCGTTCGAGCGTGTCTAGTGTGGCCAGACTGCGCTCCACCACCTGCTCCGTCGTCAGATAGCCCAAATCACGGGCTCCCAGGGCAGAGATTAGCCACAAGCCGATGTTGGTTGGCGATGTTCGCTGTGCCAGTTCGATTCTCAAAGCTTCCTGAGAATTATCCGGTGGCAGCCAGTGCGATTCCGGCCCGACAAAATCGTCAAAGAAACGCCAGGTCTCACGGGCAACGCAGCCCAAGTAGGCACGGTCTTCCCTTCCCAGCTGCGGAATCAAACGGAGTCTCTTGTGTCCATTCATCAAGTGAGCACTGAGGGGGGAGAGCAACCACACCAGGAGAAATGGGAACGCATGCCGCCAGGGGGAAGGATCACGGTGATCCAGCACAAGCGTGAGTAGTGCAGTGGCCAGCGAGACGACCATCGTGTGAAACACAATGGGGCTCACCTGGCGGGTGGCCCGCCAATGGGCAACCTGCGCCGACTCCCATTCCAGCAGGTGCCGACGGCTGATGAGCCTGCGAACCCAGACGCATCCAATGGCGTGCAACGAGACATAGGCCAGGTGTGGAAGCAGCGAAGCATTCACCAATGCTCTCAATAAGTCAGTGGCCTGGTCGCGCCATTGCGGAGCACCCCGTTTCAATACCTGAATGAACCGTGACGGCAGAGGTAGCAAACTGGGCAACAGCAGGCTGGCACCGACCAATAAACTCCACACCGCGATGCTCGGCGCCTTGAACCAACTCACGACGAGAACGGCCAGGGAAGCCGCCGGCACCAGACTGCGCCGCAGGTTGTCAAAAATCTTCCAGCGGCCAATCAACGCCAGCGGGTTCGCAGTCAGCTGCCCATCTTTTTGTGGCACCTTCGGGAAGATCCAATTGACGATCTGCCAATCGCCCCTGAACCAGCGGTGTTGCCGGGAACTGAATGCCTGATAGTTAACCGGGAACTGCTCATACAATTCAATGTCACTCGCGAGCGCGACCCTCACGTGACATCCCTCGATCAAATCGTGGCTCAACAGCGTGGCATCGGGAAAGCGATTGGACAAAACGCCATGGAACGCCTGCAAGTCGTAAATGGCCTTGCCATGGAAGATGCTTTCACCAAAGAGGTCTTGATAGACATCGGAGACAGCTTTTGTATAGAAGTCCGTTCCCTTCGCATCGGCAAAGAGCGACGTAAAATACGTCGCCATGGCGCCAGCCAGGGTCGTGCTGACTCGCGGCTGAATGATGGTGTACCCACTGACCACAGCCCGGCGGTCAGCACTGAGACGGGGACGGTTAAGCGGGTGAGCCAGAGTTTCGACAAGGCGTCTGGCGGTATCATGAGGAAGCTGCGTATCGGAATCGAGAGTGATGACAAAACGGATGCGGCGCAGATCGTCGGCCCTTCCGACCAAAAGCATGTCATCCAGACCATCGGGAACACCGCCGGAAAGGTCCGGAACACCGGTGCTGGCGCTGCTACTCAGTCGACTGAGGAAGCCATTCAGCTCTTCAATCTTGCCTCGCTTACGCTCCCAGCCCATCCATCGCTGTTCAGTCTCCGACCACACCCGTTGGCGGTGAAAGAGAAAGAAGCGATCCGCACCATACCGCTCATTCAATCGCTCGATACCCCGGGCCGCTACTTCGAGGAGCCCAGCATCTTCAGGCGTCCGCTGTTCCATGGCGTCGGCGAAATCCGAAAGCAGCGAGAAGTAAAGATTCGGGTCTGCGTTCGCCAAATACCGCACTTCGAGCTTTCCCAATTCCTGCTGAACGGAGTCTCGCGTCAGCAACATCATCGGAACGACAATCAGCGTCTGATATGCGTCGGGAATGCCCTCTTTGAACGATAGCTTGGGCAGGAGACGCGGGGAGAGGATCAGACTGACGAAGTAGTTGACGAGTTGAAGAGCGATTTCGCTGGCAGGAAAGAAGGCGAGGATTTCTAAAACGATCAACGACGCAAGCGAGACCCCATGCCGCGACCAGACTCCTGCCAAACAGACAATGACGGCCGTAATCGTCCCAACGCTTCCCAGATAGAAGAGCGTTGGATGGCTCCGGACCCATCGTGCGGCTCTCTTCCCGAGAGGAAGGTGGCAACCCACTCGCGATTCCAAGGCGAGGCGTCCGGCGCCGAGCAGATAGTAGCCGGTGTGATGCCGCTCTTCCTCCCCTCTACCTTCCTCCGCCAGAATGACTGCGTCTCTCGCGACCTCCAACTCCGGCTGCTTCGAATACCGCGCCACTTCCTCAATGACCTGCCGGCAGCTGTCGCGGGTCGCAAAATCCGACAAGGAATGAACGCCTGCCGGGTCGTCTTGCAGCCGTTGTTCCACATGATTCGTCAGCTCAAAAATTTCCCGCCAGTCAATCTGTGCCAGGAGGCGAAGGCTGCCAATTGCGTTGGATATCGAGATCTGATCGGCAGCCTGGCGAGCCTGTTCCTGGCGTATGACCTCATGCAAAGGAACACCTGACTTTTCCTCCAGCCATTTCTGCACTGCGGCGGACGTTTCCTCTTCGTCCAGCAACTGTCCAGCGAGTCGCACTGCAAAGTGAGGAGGCACATCCGGTTGAAAATCTGCCAACTCGGCCAGGATGTGCTGGAGCTGGCTGCCATTGCTGCGAGCGGCGCTCAACAATCGGTTTGCCCAGAGATCAGCTTTTTCACGCTCATTCTGACGACGGCTGACTGCAAGTCCCTGGCGTGCCAATTCCTCCACCAGTGCATAACGAAGCAACAGAGGAAAGACCCAGAGTTCCGCGATCGTCAGGGGCGCTCGCTGCTGATAGGTTTGAAGGAACTCAATGAGAAGGTCTCGGGTGAATCTCGCGTCGGTTCCCTGAATCAGCTCCACTGCCAAATGATAGATTCGTAGCGTTCCCGGACCTACTTCACGGCGGCAACGCTGGAGCCGATACTGCGAAAGACGCCATGCAGGACCGGTAGAGGCCGAAGTTTTGGCTGTGAGTACCGGAAGTACCTTGTGATACTGCCGTGGCAGGTTGCGGTGGATATCCGCAATGTGTCCTTGGATAATGTAGCTATTGTCCAACAACCATTCTGCAGCCGGTGTAATCGGCTGCAATAAACGTGCCGACTCGTCCAAGCTTTCACGGACCTGCTCCAAAATCTCGCCGTTGGCTTTCAGGCGGCGGAGCAAACCTTGTGCCTTGCCAGAAGGGGGCCCAACTTGGTGGGTCTCCGTCAAATGTTGTGCCAACTCGCGAAGCTGCTGTCCCGTCAGTGGGGAAGTTCGCTGCGGCGCGTTGACGGGCTGGTCTGGTGTTGGCCGGTCGACGAAAACGGCCGGGGTTCCTTCGCCGCTGCGCAAGACGTCAAGCACTTGCCTGGTATCGCGCCGGCCAGCCACTTGAACTATCAAGAGTGATTCGCCATCGAGGACCCAAGGAACGTATTGGGCAATCAGGGCCCCCGGAATTCCCAGTCCCATACGCCGGGCTGACCAGCTCCCTGCGAGAAACCCGGCCGCACCGAGCAACAACAGCGCCGTGGTGTTCAGTTGCAGCAACAGCCCCAGGCCCAAGACCACACTGAGAGCCGCAAAGGCCCCCAGGAATTTTGCCGCTTGTCCCTCGGTAACACTGACGACCCCCTCGTCCGACCTGCGAACTACTGCTGAACGAAGATAGCGTCGCGCTTTGAGGTACTGAAAAGCTGCCCCCGAGGTGTCATCGTTCTTGGAATAGAAGGCTAGTATTAGAGTCATCGTCTATGATGAAGAATCTTCACTCGGAACGCGGTCCAAAAGCGCACACTTTCGCGAGCTTGTGAGTTTTTTGGTTCAAGTCTGGGATGGTCTACCAGAGGCTGATCAGGACACTGATCACCTCATGTGAATATTCGAATCGATCAGTCTGTGTGCTGGTGATGCTCAGGCAACAGCCTGAATGGGACGGCGGCAAAGAAAGTGTCCGTCGAAAAGGTTTCGAAGAATCGAAGGATCGCGATTTCGCGCTGCGGATACTTTGAGTGCCGCCTACCCATCGCGCTCCTCATTGGTTGGCAGACGTGTGATGTCGAACAAACCAGCCGAGGCAAAAGCCGGCTCCGAGGCCGACGAGCAAGGTAGTGATGGGTACTCTCGTCGCCCTCCCTCTCAGCTCAGTCCAGCCGTCGTCCACCAGATGATGTACAGAATCCTTCAGGGCTTGCCCCTTCTCCCTGGTGTAGCCGATGGCAGCATCCAGCTTTTCTCCAGCGACGTTGGCAGCACTTCCGATCTGTGAGGCCATCCGGGTGCCAAACTTCTCGGAACTTGTGGCTTCTTGAGGCATGATCGTTCTCCTTTCCATGCGAACTACTCTCCACAACTCAGTCACGTTGTGCAGTTTCTTTTTGCAATGGCGGGGCCAAAGTGGGGGTTAACTGCGAGGCTTCGGCCAGTTGCAGGTGAACGCGGTCAGCTCAGCCTCGGCGGAGGCCGTTCCAATCTAAAAAATTACTGAAACCGGTATTATTTACTGCGTTTCCATGAGTGACTGCACCGCAGAATTGTGTGTGCGCGGATATTTCGCTTTGTCCACCTGCGTCGTTTGCCTCAAGCCGCCCTGGAACTCGTCGCCGCTCCCGCTGTCTGCTTGAAGTTCCTTTCTAGAACCAGGTCGGCCGTGTCTACAACAAACGAGCGATCCTTGAAACGCACCAGGGAACATTGGTTCAGCTGATAAAGGAGATCAACCTCTAAACCGAAGTATTTAGCTTTGATCGTTAAAATTAGGTTCATCGCTTGACACCTTCCCCACCCTCACACGTCCTCAAACGGCTCCCTCCTTTGCATCCTCACGGCCAAACATGACTACAAGAATGAAGCGTGCCCACAGTGGCCTTCTTAGGATTGAGAATGCTAAAGGGACTGAACAATGATCCAAAGATGCAGACGACTTAATCCGCGAGTGGAAGGAAGCCTGTTGCGGTAGAAAAATTACCCAGTCCGGGACTTCCTACCTGACCACCGCCGGCTTTTGCTGAGTATCTCTCTAGACCAGTCCTTACAGATTTCATTTGGCAGGGCAGTTGCACTTTCGACATGTGTCACCTGCCTTCCCAACAGCGTTATGGGGCGGCTCGATCATCAGTGAAACATCTCAAGGAAAGGAGGCCGCAAAATGCTCTGGACCATCTTTGTCATTCTCATGGTGCTCTGGCTGCTCGGAGTGGTGAGCTCCTACACGATGGGAGGATTCATTCATCTACTTCTCGTTATCGCCTTGGCTGTCGTCTTGATTCGGGTGATATCAGGACGCACGCCTGTCTAGGACGGCGAAAGGAGAAGGGCGATAATGAAAGCCACCACATTAGTTGGCATTCTGTTGATCATTCTTGGAATCGTCGGGTTGACTTACCCGCGGATCAACTACACAACGCGGGAAAAGGTCGTTGATCTCGGCCCGATCGAGGCTACCAAGGAGACAAAGAAGTCCATTCCTCTGCCTCCTGTTCTCGGGGGGCTGGCGCTGGCAGGAGGCGTGGTACTGCTTGTCGCCGCCGGCAAGGGCCGGTAGAAACCACTCAGCATTCAAAAGGAGCCGATATGAACTGGGATCGTATTGAAGGGAACTGGAAGCAGTTTAAGGGACAAGTAAAGCAACAGTGGGGCAAGTTCACCGACGACGAGCTCGATGTCATCGCCGGTAAACGGGATC
>Ga0075418_10006725_pt1 | contig 12959 bp, 10 predicted proteins | sample SoiMetdeltSBSDD2_FD_81776 | JGI IMG/M metagenome (GOLD analysis project Ga0075418, IMG submission 81776) | Bulk soil microbial communities from a Populus tree surrounding site in Tennessee, USA - Soil MetaG P. deltoides SBSDD2 | ecosystem: Environmental > Terrestrial > Soil > Tree plantation...
ACGGCGACCCTCGGCGCATTCTCCCGCTGGTGCGCGACGCCGTCCGACGGGTCGACGACAACCTCGTGATCTTTGATATGCGCATGATGGACGAGCAACTCAATCGCCGGCTAGCCAACGAGCGAATGCTGTCGTTTCTTTCGACCGGTTTCGCACTGCTTGCGACGATCCTTGCGATTGTCGGGCTTCACGGCGTGCTGGCGTTCATCGTCACGCGACGCACGCGCGAGATCGGCATTCGCATCGCGCTTGGGGCGAAGCAGGGCGCAGTGGTTCAACTCGTCATGCGCGAAATGCTCGGCGTGATTGTGCTTGGCCTCGTCGCCGGCGCAACGGCCGCATACGTGTCGGGAAGCTACGTCGAGACGCACTTGTTTGGCGTCAAGGCTCGCGACTGGCCGGTCTTCGCGGTGAGCGTTGTCACCTTGCTTGTCGCAGCATTGGTTGCATCGTTTGCGCCCGCATGGCGCGCCTCGCGAATCTCTCCGGTGACCGCGCTCCGGTTCGAGTAGCCCGCCCCCGCCACCGCCCATGTTAGGATGCCTCGGCCGTTTCGGCCGAGGGTCCCTACAAATGTCCACAAGGCGGTGTGCCGTGAAGCGTGTCGTCCTGCTTGCGTTGCTCGGCGTTCTGTCGATCGCGACGGTCTCGCAAAGTACGGCCAATGCCCGAACACCTGCTGCACAGGCCGACGTGAAGACGCTCGTCTATGCCGATTTCGAAAGGATGGAGAACGGCCGTCCCGTTAGTTCGCGGGGCGGAATGATCCAGCTATTCGGCTACGAAGAAAGCTCTATCCACAAGAGCACTTTCAAGGGCATGGAAGGCGTCGCCCCGCCCGCACCGGAGCTGGTTCGCATCAAAAAGGACGATCCGAACCGCGCCATGAAGTTCGACTTCGCGCTTCAGGCGCCGAATCAGTGGGCCGGCGTCACCGTCGAAGTCCATGGCCTGCCCGACGAGAACGGCAGATTCGTGCCCGACGATGTGAGCGGGTTCAAGTCGCTGTCGCTCGAGGCGTACGCAACCGGGATCCAGATTCTGCGCCTCGAGATCATCAGCGGCGAGCGGGGCCGTGACATGAGCATGACGTACCCGCAGATGACGTTCAAAGTGCGATCGGGGCTGAACACCTACAAGGTCCCGTTGACCGCCTTTACACAGCCAGCTTGGGTCACCGATCGGCGCGTGGATGCGAAAGACATCCTCAGAAAGCTGACCTCGATCAACCTCACGGCCTTCTGCGATCAGTGCGACCTCAACAAGCAGGGCATCGTCGTTGTCGACAACATCGTGTTCGAGAAGTAGCGTGGCTGTGTGCTGTCCCTTCACTCCGAACGTAAGACCGACATCGGATCGACTTGCATCGCTCGGCGCGTGGGCAGAAACGCTGCCGCCGCGGCGATCACCAGCATCAGCGCCGGCGCGCCAATGAACGCGATCGGATCGAATGGACTGACGCCGAACAGGACGGATTGAAGTAACCGCGCCGCACTCGCGGCGACGGCAATGCCGATGCACATCCCGACCGCAACAGGTCGCAGGGTCTGACGTAGAAACAACCGCTGAACGTCGCCTGCGTCGGCGCCGAGCGCCATGCGGACGCCGACTTCACGCCGCCGGCGGCTGACGAAGTAGGAGACGACGCCGTAGACGCCAATCGCGGCGAGCCCGAGGGCGAGCAGACTCAACAGGGCCGCGACGCCCGCGGTAATCTGCGAGAGAGTCTGCAGGACTCCCAGGTTGGCCGCGAGCGGCTGCACGTTGACGACAAGATTGGAGTCCAGGCGGGACGTTTCGGCGCGCACCGCCGAAGCAAATCCAGCAAAATCCAACCGCGTTCGGGCGAGCACCGAGATGCGTCGCTGGGTGCCGCGCATCGCGGGGAGATAGAGATAGCTCGATACGGCCTCTGGCGCCTGTGACATCTGCGCGTCCCGGACGATACCGACAATCTGGCGACGCTGATTGTCTAGCGTGACTGTGCGCCCGAGCGGGTTCTGTCCGGGCCAATATCGCCGCGCCGTGGATTCGGTCACCATCACCGCATCGATCTCGCCATCGGTGAACACGCGGCCGCGGACGATCGGCATGCCGAGGAGCGAGAAGAAATCGGGTGACACCGTGTTGACGTCCATGTCGACCGCCGCTCCCTCGCCGTCGCCGATTCGCAGCGTTGTCTGGCTACGGCCTGGACTCAACGGAATGCGACTCGCCAGTGCAACGCTCTCTACACCTGGCAGGGCCCTGACGCGCTCGAGCCACTGGTCGTGAACGATCGCCGCGTTGCCTTTCTCGTATCGGGGACCTCGAAGATCGATCGAGACGACCGCGACGTCGTGCTGATCGAACCCGGGATCGAGCGTGTGTGCGGCATACAGCGCGCGCGCCAGCAGGCCGGCTGGAATCAAGAGCATCATGCAGAGCGCCACCTGGGCGCCGATCAGGGAGCCGCGCAGCCACCCGCGACCGCCAGTGGCGGCAGGAGCATCCTGCTTCGTGACACTGTGGACATTGCCCCTCGAGGCCTGCAGCGCAGGGACCAATCCAAACACGAGCACCGTGAGGCACGTCAGCCCGACCGCAAACCAAAACACCGTGAGATCCGGGATGGCATCGACGCGCGCCGTCTCTCCGCCGGGAAGCGACGCCAGCAGCCTGGGCACCAGCAATTGGAAGAGCCACGAGAACAGAAGAGAACCGCAGACGGCACCCGCGACCGCAATGATGGCGCTTTCGGTCAGCAACTGCTGGATGAGGCGCCGCCGAGTGGCGCCAACCGACAAGCGGATCGCGATCTCTCGGCTGCGACCCGCTGCGCGCGCGAGAAGAATATTGGCGACATTCGCGGCAGCGATGAGTAGGACGAGTCCAAATGCCGCCATGACAATGCTTGCTCCCGTGAGCACATTTTGACGCGCTACCGGGAGCGAGAGGGTGGTGGCGGGCTCCACGATCAGCGACGTCGCGCGGCCCGCCTGCTGTTGATCGATGCGGCTGGCGACGAGCGAGAGCTCGGCTCGCACCTGCGCGACAGTGGCGTTCTCGCTGCGGCGCCCCATCAGCGTCACCCAGCTCACGTTCGGGTTTTCGTGAAACGTTTGTTCGGGACGAAACACCTCGAGCGTCGTCGTCGGTGCGAAGAACGCGGCCTTCGCCATGTCCACGCCGTCGAACCCCGCAGGTGCGATGCCAACCACCGTGACCTCGCGTCCATTAAGGACGATTGGCTTCTGGAGGACGTGCGGATCGGCGCCGAACGCGTCGTTCCACAATGCGTGGCTCAGGACGACGACCGGTGGCGCGTCGAGCTTTCCGCAGTTGACCGGTGTGAAGCCGGTTCCAATGACCGGAGTCAGCTTGAGCACATCGAAGTAGTTGCACGTGACGAGAATGCCCTGAATTTCTTGGGGCGCCTCGCGGCCCAGCGTGACTGTCCATTCTCGCGAGTACGCCATCAGCCCAGACAGCGTCTGTGCCTCGTCGCGATACGTGCGGTACTCGGGGATTGAAAACAAAGCGCGCGCACCGTAGACCATCCGCCGCGGTCCGCCACGGAAATTCTGGTAGATGCTCACCAGCGCGTCCGGTTCCGGCACCGGCAGCGGACGCCAGGCGACGCTGTTCAGAATGGAAAAGATTCCTGTATTGATGCCAATGCCCAGCGCGATCGGCACGATCGCGGCGAGCGCGAATCCCGGGCTACGCCATAGCGTCCGGAGCGCGTAGCGAATGTCGTTCCGCACGTTCGAGAGCATCTCGGCCCCTCTTTCGGAAAGCGTCAGCGGCGATCGCCGTCTTCGAACGCTGCTCGTCAGCTGACTGATCAGCCAGAAGCTGGTGCGCCTGCCGGCGACGAACTCCTCCATGACATCGCCGAGCTCAGCTTCGCTTGCCCGAAGCGCCGCGGCGCGTAACAGGATGCGGATCCAGAACGGGTGATTAGGAGCCACGCATCACCAACCGTTCAAGGCCATCCCACATTGCGGTCAGCGCTTCGCGGCTGGCTCGCAGCGTTCGCAGCCCGAGTGGTTTGACGGTGAAATAACGCCGCGATCGTCCGCCACGCTCCGCGGTGGGGTTGCTGAAGGCGGACGACACGTAGCCTTTGTCTTCGAGCCGATCGAGCGTGCGGTAGAGCGCGCCGACCGTGAGCGAGCGGCCGGTTCGCCGCTCGATGTCGAGGCGGATCGGCACGCCGTAGGCTTCATCGCCGAGGCGCAGGATGGCGAGGAGGACGATCTGTTCGAACTCACCCAAGTGCTCGCGTCGGCTCATATGTTCTGCATAGTAGGACTATACGAGACGTGAGGCAAGGAGTTCCAAACCACCTCTCCCGTACTTTTTGCCGCGACACCCCGTAGTTTCACCGGCGCGGCCCAGAACTTCTTCGGTGGAAGCGGCCGCACTGGGCCGGTACGCTGGCGCTCATCGCGGGCCGAGACGTCGCTGCCAAGGAGGGCGCCATGCTGAGTGTTTTCGCCAGGAACTGGTGGCTGATCGTACTCCGTGGGGTCTGTGCGATTGTGTTTGGCTTGCTCGCGTTGGTGTGGCCGGGTGTGACGTTGGCCACGCTGGTCCTGTTGTGGGGCGCCTACGCGTTTGCGGACGGCGTCCTTGCGTTCTCTGCCGCGTTTTCCGGCCGAGGTGACGCGCCCTGGTGGGCGCTGACGCTCGAAGGTCTTGTCGGCATCCTTGCAGCCATTGCCGCCTTTGTCTACCCAGGCATCACTGCCATCGTCCTCCTGTACGTGATCGCGATATGGGCGATCGTGACCGGTGTCATCGAAATCGTCGGGGCGATTCAGCTGCGCAAGGAGATCGAAGGCGAGCTGTGGCTGGGCCTGGCCGGTTTCGGATCGCTGCTCTTCGGGGTGTTGCTCATCGCCCGGCCCGGCCTTGGTGCGCTGGCGGTCGTGTGGATGATCGGCTTTTACGCCTTGATTTTTGGCGTGCTGCTCGTCGCGCTCGGCTTCAGGGCCAAGGCACTGGTGCGCGAGCTGCCTGCCTGAGGCCCGCACCAGGACTTCAACAAACGCCCGCGTGAATCGGCGTGGGACTTGCGTATCGATCGGCGCGCGCGCCGACGCACGCTCGCCTACACAGGAGCATCCGCCATGGCCACAACTCAGAAGAAAGTCGATCCAGCAGAGGTCCGGTCAATTACGGAAGAGTTGTCACGTGAGAATACTGCAGACCATCCGGTCGTCGTCGAGCTGCGACGCCAGGTCGGGAACGCGTTCGTTCTGTACGGCAACTACAAGCACTACCACTGGCAGACGTTCGGCCCGCTCTTCCGCGACTTGCACAAGCTGTTCGATCGATTCGCGGACGATGTGTTGTCTACGCTCGACGAAATCGCGGAACGGATTCGCATGATCGGACAGGATCCTCCCGCGCACCTGATCGAAGCGGCCGACGTCGCGACGGTCGCCCTCGCCGCGCCTCATTCGACGATGCGAGAAATGATCGAAGAGGCGGACCGAAACCTGCTCGTGGTGATCAAAGAGATGCGGCGTGCCGCCAGGATCGCTGACGAACATGACGATCCCGGAACTGTCGACGTCTTTTCCCGGTTCGTCCAGGTGCACGAGAAACACGAGTGGTTCATGCGTGACATCCTGCGTCGTGGCGACGGCCTCACTTCGTGATGGCAACGTGCCGAGGCTCGTGGTGTTTGCGCACGGCCCGGGAGGTTTGTATGTCAGCCGCGCAGGTTCACGTTCGCCGCATGCTGGATCGGATCGAGCAATCGTATTCGGAACCCATCACCTTGCATTCGCTCGCCCTCGAGCTCCATCGTCAGGGTGCATATCTTGGCGCCATGTTCCGGCGCGAGGTCGGCGTGCCGATGCGTCAATGGCTGACTGACGTTCGCCTCGACCACGCGTCGGAATTGATTCGCGAGGGGGTCAAGGTGGAAGCCGTCTCGTTGCTGGTGGGATATCGAAGCAAGAAGAACTTCTATCGTCAGTTCAAGCGCCGGTTTGGCATGACGCCGTTCGAACACCGACACGCGGCGTCGATGGACGAGCGCGCCGTCGGGTGAGGGCTATTCGGTCCCGACCGCTGAGATGTGGTCGGGCGCGGCCTGCTCACAATTGATCGCCCAGGGTATGCCAAACCGATCGGTGACGGCGCCGTATCGAACGGCCCAGAACGTTTGCGCAAGCGGCACCGTGACGGTGCCGCCGTCAGCCAGCGCCTCGAAGATCCGCTCCGCGTCGCCTGCAGCGTCCGGGCCGAGGAGGATGTTGAATCCCTGAGGCCGTTCATAACGGTCGGGTGGAACATCGGCGCCGGCTACCAGCGTCCCGCCCACAGCCAACGACGCGTGCATCACCTTATCGGCGAATCCTGGCGGTGCGTCTGCCTCCATCGGAGAACCGCCCCACCTGAAGAGGCTTTCAATCTTGCCGCCCAGGACCCGCTCGTAGACCTTGAACGCCTCCTCGCATTGGCCGTTGAAACTCAAATAGATGTGCGTTTTGAGTGTCATCGCCTCATTCTAGATCTTGAACGGTTGACTTTTCTGCGAACAAATCGTCGCGTTGAGCGCACAGAGTCTATAAAGACGTCGACTGAAGCGGCGCGGCATGACTGCATACACCGATCGGGCGCTGGTCGAATTGGCACAGCAGGGCGATGTCGCCGCGATTGCGGAGCTCTTTTCCCGCTACTGGCGGGCGGCGCGGGCGGCAGCGTTCGGCGTGACGGGAGAGTTCTCAACAGCCGAAGATGCCGCCGCGGAGGCGTTCACCGATGCTTTGATCGGATTGAAATCACTCCGCGATCTCGACCGGTTTGGGGCGTGGCTGCGCACGATCGTCGTGCGCAAGGCGCGGCTTTGCCGCGACGGCCGCCTGACCGCGCTGGACGGCGCGGTCGAGGCTCGCGCCGATCCACGCGAGCGACCAGACGATACGCTCGAACGCCGTGAGCTCGCAGCCGTCATTCACGACGCGGTCCGGGAGTTACCGGAACCGCTGCGTGAGGCTATTGCGCTCTTCTACTTCGAGGGGTACGACTCGGACGCCGCGGCCCGCTTTCTCGACGTTCCATCCGGCACCCTGCGGCGACGCCTCCATGACGGCCGCACGCAACTTCGCAGCACCGTCGAACGACTGCTGCAACGGAGCAAGCGCATGGACGACGATCGAGAGCGGCAGATCGAGCGAATCGCGCAATTGATGGACGACAACGAGCTGTATCGTGCGCTCAAGGAGGCGCTGGCGCTTCGTCCGCTGCCAACCGAGATGTTCGATCTGCTCGCTCGACGCCACGGCGGGACGAATGCCGGCGCGTTCATTCGCACCACAGCCGAACGGCTCTTGCGTCCTTCCGAACAGGCGTTGGATCCAACTCATCACGTGGGGTCGGCTGCAATTGCCATTCGCAACGCGTTGCCGGACTTCCGGGAGTGGCATCTCGATCCGGGTGAGAGCGCAGCCAGATTCCTGACGTCCTCGGGTGCACACCGCGTACTTCCCCCGGGATTTGCTGAAGGCCGTCCAGGCGCGTTCGTTCGCGCAACGCGGGCATGGCTGATTCTCACGGGTGATGGCGTGCGCAGCATTTACGAGCACATCGATCAGAGTCCAGACGCGGAGGTGTTTCGCGCATCGCAGGGCCGCCTGAGCGACGTGCTGGATCTGACGTGGATGGCCGCGGGCCGTCTCGAGTTGCGCGCGGTGCAGCAATTGCTCGAGCGCGTCGCGGCCAGCGTCGTGCCGGGACAACAATTGCGGTTCGCGAGGTACGACGAGCCACGATACCGGAGCGCGCTGCAACTTCATGTGAGCGATGTCGCGGCGCGGGCGGGCTGCGGCGGGGTCCTTGTGGAGTGGCCAGGTCGTCCGGGGGGCGTCGACGCGGCGCATGTGCGGCTGTTCCTTGAGCCGTGGGCCACGGTGCGATCGGGTGAGATCGTGGACTTTCCTCACGAGGCCTGACACTGAATTCTTGTCGGAAGGCCGGAAGTCCGGACGTCCGGAAGTCCCGGGGCCGGAAGGCCGGAAGTCCGGCGATTCACGGGTTTCCGCCGTTAGCTCAGTACGCGTGGCCACCAGTTGTCGTTATGTAGATATGGCTCTGTTTGGCAGAATCCTGCCTTCTTGTGGCGCGATCGTCGTGCTTGTGCTTGGTGTCAGTGCCTCGCCGGCCGGCCGGGGACAAACCCGTATCGACTTTGGCCGGGATGTGCAGCCGCTATTGAAAGAGCGCTGCTTCGAGTGTCATGGCCCGACCAAGCAGATGAATGGCTATCGGCTCGATCGCCGCAGTGTTGCGCTGGCGGGTATCACCCGCCCGAACATCGTTCCTCATAGCAGCGATTCCAGCCGGCTCTATCGGCGTGTGATGGGTCCGGAATTTGGAACGCAGATGCCTCCCGACGATCCGCTTGCGGCCAACGAGATCGAAGTGCTCAAGCGATGGATCGACGAAGGTGCCGAATGGCCGGACTCGTTCGCGAACGAGCGGGAGCTCGCGCCGCTCGATCCCGTTGCGACGCGGATATCGAACTTGATTCGCTCCTCACAACACCGGCTCGCTCTCGATCAGGTCCAGCGCACGCCGTCTTCTGTCAACGGCCGCGGTCCCGGCGGAACGACCGCCCTGATGTTCGCCGTGCTGCACGGTGATGCAAAGCTCGTTGGCGATTTGCTGAAGATGGGTGCGGATCCCAACGTCCGCAATTTCGCGGGCGCCACCGCTCTTGCCTGGGCGGTTGACGATGTCGAGAAGGTGCGGCTTCTGGTTGCTCATGGTGCGGACGTCAACGCCGCGACCGACTTTGGCCGGGCGCCCATCGCGCTTGCATCGGCGCAGACGGGATCGGCGGAGACGGTGAAGCTACTGTTGGAGCGTGGCGCAACTGCATCGTCGGCCGCATTGGCCTCGGCGGCCGGGCGCGGCGATGTGGCCCTCGTTCGACTCTTGCTTGCGGCAGGGGCTCGCGACAGTAACGGCGTCGCTCTCGCGACCGCACTGCGCTCGAATTGCGTCGAGTGCCTCGACGCCATTCTCGGGTCGGCGCCAAAACCGGCCATAACCAATACACTGCTGGGCGTGCTCCCGCCGGCAAGTGCAGGACATCCTGATGCAATCCGCGCGGCAATCGAACGCGGGGCCAATGTGAACGCGACGGACGCGAAAGCGCGAACGACGCTGATGCTGGCGGCCATTTCCGAAAGCCTGCCGCCGGCGTCCCTCCAGCTGCTGATCGAGCGCGGGGTCGACATCAGCATCAAGGACACCAGCGGCTTGACGGCGCTCGATTTTGCGAAGCGGCTGGGGAACACACCTATCGTCGAGGCGCTCGTGAGCCGCGGAGTGCCGTCGGCGAACGTCGAACACCGCGCGGTGACCTACGTAAGAAACAACACCGTTCGCGACGCGATCGGACGGAGTCTTCCGTTGTTGCAGCGAACGGCGACGACGTTCTACGAGAAGAGCGCATGCCTGTCGTGTCATCACAACGCGCTCACCGCGATGACGGTGTCAACCGCGCGCATGAGCGGATTTCCCGTGGATGAAGCCGCCGCACGACACGAGTTGATGACGGCCGTCCGGGACATCGACGCGACGCGCGAGCAGGCGCTCCAAGGCATCGTCAGCCCCGGCGGATTCGTGACGACGACTGGCTACATCCTCATGGGGCTGTCCGCCGAAGACCACCCGCGAGGCGATGGCACGGATGCGATGGTGCGGATCCTCAAGCTCACACAGTTGCCGGACGGCCATTGGCGGACGCCGTACCGCCCACCGTCGGAATCAAGCGAGTTCACGGCAACGGCCGTGAGCCTCCGGGGCATTCAGTTGTACGGGCGAGGTTTCGGCAAGCGACCGGACGCCGACGCGATCCGTGCGGCAACGTCGTGGTTGGAGCGCACGCCGCCGCAGTCGACCGAAGATCGCACGTTTCGGCTGCTGGGGTTGACGTGGGGACAAGCGCCGCGCGGCGTTCGGAAAGCGGCCGTTCGCGACTTGATTGCCACGCAGCGGCCAGATGGTGGATGGGCGCAGTTGCCGTCCATGCAGAGCGATGCGTATGCGACCGGAGAGGTGCTGGTTGCGTTCCACGAAGCGGGCGTGCGTCCGGACGACTCGGTCTACCGGCGCGGCGTGCAGTTCCTGCTCGACACGCAACTCGGCGATGGTTCGTGGTTCGTCCAGACGCGCTCGCACCAGACACAGATTTACTTTGAGAGCGGCTTTCCGCACGGTCGCAGCCAGTTCATCTCCGCTGCGGCGACGAACTGGGCCACGCGTGCGCTGATTCTCGCCGCGCGCCCAGTGAAGCCCGGATCCAAGCCTTCGCAAACGCCTTACTGACAGAGTTGATCGGAGGATGGTGGCGTTTCGATGACGCGGAACGTCACGGCCCACTCCAGCCCGCCGGTCGGATTCGACACATTTGAGAAGATTGCGCCGCAGACGAGTGAGTTCACCGAGAGAACGGCTGTCGGCGGTCCATCGAAGGCGACAAAGGTAAGGACAGGACCCTCGCGCGCGACACCTCCACGGCTAGCTGCCGGGCCGGCGCCAATCCGGATGTCCACTGACGCGCCAAGGGGTGTGTTGGGCCGAAGCACCCCGGTCAACCGATACGTGCCCGGCGTAAGCGTGAAGTTTCGGCTCGTAATCGCGGACGTGCTCTCCGCTCCCTGCGCTTGAGAACCTTTTGGGCACGTCGACCAATCGCCGGTGCACAACACCGGGTCTGACAAGCTCAGGCTCCCGGTATTCGTCAGGACGAACCTCATACTGAACTGCGGGTCGCCTGTAGGTGTGGTGGGCCGTGTAGGAGAAGAGTCGGTGCAGCCCGCGGCCAACAGCGCGAGCGCCAACCATGCACGTCGCATAACTCACCTCGGTCTCGGCGGCGCTGGAACTCGACTATTAGTTGTATCAGCCAAACGAACTCCGCGCAAATCCCGTCTAAGCCAGGGCGGGACGGAAAACGCCACGTACTCAGGGGACACATGCTCGGAAATCTTTTTGGCGAAATTCGCTATGCGCTGCGGCAGTTCTGGGTGGCGCGGGTCTTCACGGTCACGGCCGTGCTGACGCTTGCGATCGGCATTGGTGGAACGACGGCGATCTTCACGCTCATTCACGCCGTCATGCTGCGATCACTGCCGGTCACCAATCCCGATAGCCTGTATCGCATCGGCGATGGCAGCAGCTGCTGCGTGCAGGGGGGACCACAGGATCGTTGGGGGATGTTCTCGTTTCCGCTGTTCGAAGTGTTGAAGGCGAACCTGCCGGAATTCGAGGAGGTGGCCGCATTTCAGGCGGGCGGCGGGCGCCTCAGCGTGCGGCGCCAGGATACAGAAACGACCGCAAGGCCGCTGCGCTCCGAGTACGTCACCGGCAACTATTTTTCCACGCTCGGCGTAAAAGCATTCGGCGGCCGCGTGCTCACGCCTGAAGACGATCGACCTGGATCGTCGCCGGTGGTGATGATGAGTCACCATACGTGGCAGGGGACGTACAGCGAGGACGCGTCGATTATCGGCGCAACGCTCTCGATCGAAGGTCACGCGTTCACGGTGATTGGCGTCACCGCGCCAGGGTTCTTCGGCGAAACGCTGCGAGGCGATCCGCCCGATCTCTACCTTCCGGTTCAGCAAGAACCGCTGATCTCAGGCGACACCTCCATTCTGCGGCAACCCGTGTCGGCATGGCTGCGCGTGATCGGCCGGCTCCGTCCCGGAGCAACCCCCGACGGTATCGGTCCGCGTCTCACGGGCATCTTGCACCAGTGGATGCAACACGACTCCGGGTACCCGCCGAACTGGATGCCGGATGTGATTCAGGCGTTGCCGCGGCAAGTCATTGCTGTCGTGCCGGCGGGCGCCGGCGTCGGCATCATGCGGGAGCAGTACGGACGCAGCCTGCAGATTCTGCTTGGCGTCTGCGGACTGGTGTTGCTGATCGCGTGTGCCAATGTGGCGAACCTGCTGCTGGCACGCGCGGTGGCGCGCCGCGGTCAGACCGCGGTGAGGCTGGCGATTGGCGCCGCGCGCCGGCAGATCGTCTTGCAAGCACTCGTCGAAAGCGTTCTGCTCGCCGTTGCCGGCGGCATCGTCGGGCTTCTGGTCGCGGTCGGAACGGCGCGCTTGCTGCTGGCGCTCGCGTTCGCCGGCACGACGTTTCTACCGATCGATACGAACCCATCCCCGATGGTTCTGGCGTTCGCGTTCGGCCTCGCGCTGATAACCGGGATCCTGTTTGGCGCCGCTCCCGCGTGGTTGGCAACGCGCACCGATCCGATGGACGCGTTACGTGGCGCCGGCCGCAGCACCGGGGATCATTCCTCGATGACCCGCAAGGTGCTTCTCGTGGTGCAGGCCGCAGTGTCCGTCGTGCTCGTTGCCGGCTCGATGATGCTGGCGCGCAGTCTCGGGAACCTGCAACGCCAGGACTTCGGGTTCGAGATCAAGAGCCGTACGCTCGTGGCGTTGAACCGGCCGCCCGCGACCTACACGCCGGAGAAGCTCGGCGCGCTCTATCGCGACGTTGAAGATCGGCTGACGCGCTTGCCGGGCGTCCGAGGCGCGGGGCTCGCACTGTACAACCCGCTCACGGACAACTGGGGCGAGCTCGTGCTGGTGGCGGGCCATCCCGCACCGAAACCAGGGGAGCAGGCCGGGGCGTCCTGGGATCGCGTCAGCGCCGATTATTTGCAGAACCTTGGCGTCAAGCTCGTTCGGGGACGGCATTTCTCAGCGACCGACAACGAGAACTCCGAACTGATCGCGGTCGTCAACGAAGCGTTCGTGCGACGGTTCTTCAAGGCCGACGAAGAGCCGCTCGATCAGCACTTCGGACTGGACCTGCCCGAGAACGTCAACACGTTCCGCATCGTCGGCATCGTTCGCGATGCGAAGTTCGCCGGCTTCGCGCTCGACCGGCCGGCCCGCCCCATGTTCTACGTGCCGCTCGCGCAGACC